>Ga0209409_1000387_pt1 | contig 46249 bp, 41 predicted proteins | sample AD_JPNMR1_MetaG_FD_184424 | JGI IMG/M metagenome (GOLD analysis project Ga0209409, IMG submission 184424) | Active sludge microbial communities of municipal wastewater-treating anaerobic digesters from Japan - AD_JPNMR1_MetaG (SPAdes) (version 2) | ecosystem: Engineered > Bioreactor > Anaerobic... | reverse complement strand
TCATCCATAATATTCCTCCCCATCCATGGCATACTAACATCCTTTTCAAAAAATTAGTATACCAGAATGTGTAAACTATGTGCTCAGAATATTGTGTAAAGGATGTGATCGGAATATACCTATTGGTCGGGGCGCCCGGATTTGAACCGGGGACCCCCAGAACCCCATTCTGGTGCGCTAAACCGGACTACGCTACGCCCCGAACAAAAATATTATATCAAATTTTGTTTCTATTACCTCGAATCTCGGTTGCTATCGAGTTCCAACTACTTGAACACCTGGATTTGAACCGGGGCGCCCTCGCCTCCCACTACGGCTCGGGTCGGCCACTCGCTGGCATTGCTGCGCCCGCTCGCAATGCCTTACTTCGCTCACCTGAAATCCAGTAAACTGAATTTCAGCCCCCAGAACCCCATTCTGGTGCGCTAAACCGGACTACGCTACGCCCCGAACACTAAATTTTTCCTTCTCTGAAATGTGAGATGTAATTCATGCAAAACTGGTCTTTGCCAGTTAATACTCCTGCGATACACCTTGCTTCAATAATCCCTGGATCAACAGGGTCTATGATTACAGCGTCAAGGCCTTCGTGCATGGCAATAGCAAACGCATATTTGTTAATCAAACTTCTTTTCGGTAGTCCAAAAGAAACATTTGAAAGACCGCATATTGACCTGGTTGCCGGCAATCGTTCTTTAATCCCGCGCAATGCCTTCAGGTATGTGTTGAATGCATCTATGTCAGTTCCAACGGGCTGAACCAGAGCATCGTAAAAAATGTTTTCCTTTTTTACACCGGAGTTTATCAATTGTTCATAAAGTGTGCAGGCAATCTCAATGCGTTTTTCGAAAGAAGACGGAATACCTGAATCGTCCATGGTCAACGCAACAATGTAAATATCTGGAAAATTTTTCACCAACGGCAAGAACTCCTTCAACTTCTTTTCCTCTGCGTTAACAGAGTTCAGCATCACGGGTTTATTTTTTACCAGCGGCAGACATTCGGCAAGAACATTGGTGTTTGAACTGTCAAGAGCAAGATGAACATCAGGATATGCTGCTTGAACAAGGTTAATCAGCCACATAAGGTTTTCTGTCTCATGTCCTATACCTGTTCCTGCATTCAGATCAAGAAAATCGCTTCCGGCTTCAATCTGTTTTTTCGCCTCTTTCAGGAAAAATTTTTCATCTTTTTTGATTAACGCCTCACCAATTTTTTTTCTCGTTGCGTTAATTCTTTCACCCACTATTATCATCTGTGCTCCTGGTATGATAAAATTTTACTATGGAAATTGAAAAAAAAGAACTCGAAGAAATAGTTTATCAGAAATTAAAAAAATTGCCAGAGTTTTTCCAGAGAAAACTGGAAAATGTTGAATTTTTCGTTGAAGATGGCCATTCAACGAAATTTCTTGGACTGTATCACGGTGTGCCATTCGGCAAACGCACCAATTATAATCTCGTGATGCCTGATAAAATTATCATTTACAGACGGGCTTTTGAAAGCGCATGCAAAAATAAAAAAGAACTTGAAAAAAAGGTTGAGGAAGTACTTCTACATGAAATAGGACATTACTTTGGTTTCGACGAACAACAATTAAAAAATCTTGGATATTGACACTATTTCAAAAAACGACTACCGGGTTTTACGAGAGGGACATTGTTTTTACACAATGGACACTCATCCTTCCTGTAATTTTTTACGTCAATTTTCAAAAGATATTCCACAGGAAATTTCAGAGAGTGTATACCTCGCAGCACCAAACAACACACACCAGCGATCTTCGCGCCAGATGACTTAACAAGGTCTATCACCTCAGAAACCGACCCACCTGTGGTGATCACATCCTCGCACACAAAAACATTTTCATCTCTGTCTATGGTAAATCCCCTTCTTAAACACATCACTCCATTTTCTCTTTCTGCAAAAATGCTCCTTGCTCCAAGAATTTCAGCAAGCGCATAAGAAAGAATAATTCCTCCAATGGCAGGACCAATTACAACATCCACCTTTTTTTCACCGCATTTTCTGACAAGTTCCTCCGCAAGATTTCTGGCAATATGTGGAAACTGAAGAACACGAGCCATCTGAAAGTATCTGTTGCTGTGAAGTCCTGACGAAAGAAGGAAATGCCCTTCGAGAATCGCACCTGTTTTTTCGAAAATTTCCAGAATTTCCTGTTCAGTCATTTCTCTGTCCTGCTGCAAATTTTTTCAATTTTTTTTATCCTTCTCAAGTGTCTTCCACCACCAAACTTTGTTTCAAGAAAAATTCTCACAATCTCACATGCAAGTTCATTGGCAACTATCCTTCCTCCAAGCGCAAGCGCGTTTGCATCATTGTGGAGACGGGCAATCTCTGCAAGAAAAGGGTCATAACATAATGCGGCGCGCACCCCGGGAAATCTGTTTGCCACTATACTCATGCCTATGCCGGTTCCGCAAATAAGAATTGCCCTGTCAATTGTTCCTGAAGATAGCTCAGCAGATGCCTTTGCTCCATAGTCAGGATAATCCACTTTTTTTAGTACATCGGGTCCAAAATCTATCACTTCGTACCCTTCTTTTTTCAAATACGCAATCAAATATCTTTTCATTTCATAACCTGCGTGGTCGCTTGCAATTCCTATTCTCATATTTTAATCCTTGTTAAAACTTCTCTTTCTATTCTTTCTTTGATTATATCCCGAATTTCGCGATACTGGAAGATATCGCCTCCCGCAGGGTCTGGAACATTTAGAACAAAAATTTTGTCCATGGCTTGCGGCATTATCTCCAGTACCCTTTCCCTGTGTTTTTCTTCCATAACAAAAATCAGGTCCGCACATTCAACAAGGTGTTCAGTCAATAATGTTGACACAAAATTCTCTATACTGATTCCTGTTTCTCTCAACACATCAATTGTTGCCTTGGATGCCCTTCCAGAAAAATTTGTATCTGTACCTGCAGACAGCACTTCGATTTTCTTATCCCCGATAACATTTTTTAATAGTGCCTGAGCCATAGGACTTCTGCATGAATTTCCAGAACAGACAAAAAGAACTCTTCCACGAATCAGTTGAGGAATACCCTCTGTCATGTCCCAGATCGCTGATTCCCTGCCTAGGATTTCTCCACCATCAACAACAATGGCTACTTTTTCAAGTAGTTCTGCATCTATCTTTTCAATGCAGCAGGCACTTTTAGAAAAGGAAATATTGGCACTTGTTGAAGCAAGAATTGAAAAACTATCGCAAAGATTATTAATCAAGGGATAGTCCGGAATCCTCAACGCAATGGTCTTATCATTTCCCACAATGTAACTGGACTCGATTTTTGATTGAAAAATAAATGTATGTCTTCCTGGCCAGCGGTTTGAAATAAAAGAAAGAAAACCGTCAGGAATATAAGCAATATTTTTTGCGATTTCAATATCCCTGATAAAACCAATGAGGGGTTTTGACTCTGGCCTGTTCTTTAGCAAATACACATTTTCCTTTGCACAGTCATTTTCTCCATCACACACAAGTCCATAAACCGTATCAGTCGGCACTATCGCAACACCTGAATTTTTTAGCGCTACAATCACCTTTTCAACAATTTCTTTTTGAGAATTCGTCAGCAAATTAACAATGTTTGCCATATGAAACCACTGGATTTGAAAGAATACCAATTTTTTCAATCTCACATTCTACAATATCGCCATCTTTAACGGGACTGATTCCCTCAGGGGTTCCTGTTGAAATAATATCGCCAGGATAAAGCGTAAGATACCTGGCAATTGAACAAATAATATCAGGTATCTGGAAAATCATCTTGTCTGTGCTGGAACTTTGCTTTGCTTCACCATTGATTCTCAATTCAATTTTTAATGGTTCCTGCCAGTCAATTTCATCTGTTGTGACAATCCATGGTCCAATCGGACAAAATGTATCCATGCTCTTTGACCTGAACCATGGATATTTTTTTGCCTGGTCTTCTTTTTGCATTGCACGAGCTGTGACATCATTAAGAATTGTATAACCCGCAATACAGGCTATTGCCTCTTGCTTTGAGACATTCTTACATATTTTCCCAATCATCACAGCAAGTTCCACTTCAGGATCAATCCTTCCTATATGGTCAGGAATGTAAATCTTTGCCCTGTTGGGAATTATACATGATGACGACTTTTCAAAATACACAGGTTCTGCTGGCAGGTGCCATCCTCCTTCCTCAGCATGGCTTTTATAATTTAATCCAAGACATATAATTTTCCCTGGATTAATAAGTGGCGCGTATTCAAGTTCTTGCAATGAAAACCAGGACGAAATCAGACATTTGATGTTATCTGTAAGATTACTGGCAATAATTTTTTCAATTGGTATTTCGCCAACAGAACCGACTTTGTCTCCTTCCACTATTCCAGTAAAAACATTTTGGTCTTTTCTGAATCTACCTAATTTCATTTTTGCCTCACTTTTTTATTTTTCGTTTTTCAACCTTTTGATTTTTTCTCTATATTTTATGGCTGTCTCAAAATCAAGTTGTTTCGCATATGCCATCATCTTTTTTTCAAGGGTTCTGATTAATTGAGCAAGGTTTTTTCCATATAATACCTCTTCCTGGTCTGCCAGTATTTCCTGTTGTTTTCTGCTTTTACTTCCTATAATATCGCTGATTGTCTGATATATCGGCTTGATTATTTGTCTCGGCGTGATATTGTGAATGCGGTTGTATTCCTGTTGAATTGCTCTCCTTCGTTCTGTCTCATCAATGGCTGCTTTCATTGCATCTGTAATCTTATCAGCATACATAATCACTTCCCCATCAATACTTCTGGATGCTCTTCCTGCTATTTGAATAAGAGAACGTTCTGACCTCAAAAATCCCTCTTTATCAGCATCAAGAATCGCCACAAGACTCACTTCAGGAAGGTCAAGTCCTTCGCGTAAAAGATTGATGCCCACAAGAACATCAAACGTCGCTTCTCTAAGCTTTTTGAGAATTTCCATGCGCTCAAGGGTATCAATTTCATAATGAAGATACATCACTTTCAGGCGCAAATCTTTTAGGTAATCAGTTAATTGTTCAGCAAGTTGTTTACTGATCGTAAGCACAAGTACCCTCTGTTTTTTCTTAACTCTTTCTCGAATTCTCACCACAAGGTCATCCAGTTGATTCTTCGTAGGAAACACTCTAATTGGAGGATCAATCAACCCTGTGGGTCTGATGACCTGCTCAACAAGCAGTTCAGATTTTTCTCCGAGTTTTCTCACTCCAATTTTTTCAAGTTCATAAACCCCAGGGGTAGCAGAAACACAAATCACCTGGTTAATCATTGATTCAAATTCTTCAAATGTCAGAGGTCTGTTGTCAAGGGCAGAGGGAAGCCTGAAGCCATATTCAACAAGAGTTTCCTTGCGAGATCTGTCGCCTGCGTACATCCCACGAATCTGAGGAATTGTCATATGAGATTCATCAATAAACATCAAATAATCAGGTGGAAAATAATCAAGTAAACATTCTGGCCTTTCTCCTGGCAATCTTCCGGCAAGGTGCCTTGAATAATTTTCAATGCCGTGACAGTATCCAAGTTCTGTTAGCATTTCAAGATCATTGTTTGTCCTCATTTCAAGCCTTTCTGCCTCAAGAAGTTTTCCCTGCTTTCTGAATTTTTCCAGCTGTTGCTGAAGTTCTTCCCGTATTGTGATTAAAGCCCTTTGAAGTTTATCAGAAGGACTGACAAAGTGCTTCGCTGGATAAATTGAGATTTGTTTTTCCTCTGATATTGTTGTACCTGTCAAAGGATCAAATCTCTCAAGACATACAATTTCATCGCCTGATAAAACAATTCTTACACCTGTTTCCTCGTAAGAAGGAATAATTTCTATGATGTTGCCTCGAACCCTGAATCGTCCTCTCTGAAAATCAAAATCGTTTCTTTCATACTGAATTTCTACCAATCTTCTCAAAATGGCTGTTCTTTCTGTTCGCTGATGCAGCGCAAGATTTAACATTAATGCCCGATGATCTTCAGGACTACCCAGTGGATATATTGAGGAAACACTGGCAACAATAATCACGTCCCTACTGGAAAGAATTGCGCTTGTTGCAGCAAGTCGTAATCTATCAATATCCTCATTGATTGAAGCGTCTTTTTCAATATAGGTATCAGTGGCAGGAATGTATGCTTCTGGCTGATAGTAATCATAGTAACTAACAAAATACCGAACCTTGTTTTCAGGGAAAAACTGTCTGAATTCGCTGTAAAGCTGGGCGGCAAGTGTCTTATTATGAGATATGACAAGAACTGGCCTATTCATTTTTTCAATGACATTCGCCATTGTAAAAGTTTTTCCACTGCCTGTAACCCCCAACAATACCTGCCATTTCGCATGATTCTTCAGGTTTCTCACCAATTTCTCAATTGCTGCGGGCTGGTCTCCGGCAGGAGTAAACTGTGACTTAAGTTTGAAGATTTTTTCCATTCACTTCAAGAACCAGATAGTTTCTGTTTGTACTTTGTCACTTCAGGATAGTTTCTTTCATCCTCAATAGACTTCAACTGTTCCCAGAGGCGCCTTTCTTCGCGTGACAGGGCCCTGGGCATCACAACCCGAAGAACAACAAAAAGATGTCCCCTTATAGAACCACGTGGTACACCAAGATTTTTTAATCTCAGAATTGTTCCGTCCTGAGTGCCAGGAGATACTTTTGCTTTCACTTTACCGGATAATGTTGGAATTTCTATTTCTCCACCAAGAACCGCTGTCGTAACAGTAATAGGAACCTCGCAATAAAGGTCATATCCTTTTCTTGTGAAAAAATCATCCTGTTCAACAAAAACCGTAACATAAAGGTCTCCGCGACTTCCTCCTCTGATACCGGCATTTCCCATTCCCTTTAGTCGAAGAGAAGTGCCGTGTTCTATACCAGCAGGAATTTTCACATTGATTCTGTGCATTACCCTGACCCTTCCTGTTCCACGACAGTTCATACACGGATCAGGAATGACTGTTCCTTGTCCATGACACCTCGGACACACCTGACTAATCGTGATAAACCCCTGCTGATACATTACCTTACCAGTTCCATGACATTGCAAACATTCTACATCGGATTTTTTGCTCCTGCTACCTGTACCATTACATACAGGACAGTGCTCGTACACAGAGACATTGATTGTTCGTTCTGTTCCTTTTACTGCATCTCTCAAAGGAATTGAAATGCGCATTTCAACATCTTCACCGCGGTTGGGATGTTGTCTTTCCTCTCTGCCAAAAATATCTGAAAAGAAATCACTGAAAAAATCTCCAAACAGGTCAGAAAAATCCATTCTGACTCTTCCAAAATCCTGTCTCCAATCAAATCCTTGCGGGCCAAAACCAGCATGACCGAACTGGTCATATGTTTTTCGTTTCTCAGGATCGCTCAACACCTCATAGGCCTCAGTAACCTCTTTGAATTTCTCTTCTGCCTCTTTGTTTCCTGGATTTCTGTCAGGATGATACTTAAGAGCAAGTTCCCTGTATGCCTTTTTTATTTCGTCAATGGTTGCATTCTTACTAACACCGAGAATCTCATAGTAATCTCTTTTTTCTGCCATGTTTATTCTTTCTCCATATTGATTCTGACATATTCTTCAGTAAGATTACATCCCCATGCAGTTGCGCTTTCTCTGCCTGCATTCAGAGATATAGTAATCAATACCTGTTTTTTTGATAGTTCTTTTCGAACAATTGTTTCATCAACATTACATGGTGCACCATCAAAGACATTATACTGCCCAATAGAAATTTTCATTTTCACCGGGTCAAACCTGCTACAGGCAGAACCAGCTGCAGCAGCAATTCTTCCCCAGTTAGGCCAGCTGCCAGTTACTGCGGCTTTTACAAGATTTGAGCCTGCAATTTTTTTCGCGATTCTTCTTGCATCTTTTTGAGACCATGCCCCATGAACCTGGACCTCAATTAACCTATCAGAACCCTCTCCATTTTCTGCAATTTTTTTGGCAAGAAACACACATGCCTCTGTTAATGCTACAGAAAACTTTTCGTAATCTTCAGTATCCAGGTGTATCGTTCTATTTCCAGCCAGACCATTTGCCATACAAACTACAAAATCGTTTGTGCTCTGGTCATTATCCACTGTAATCATGTTAAAACTCTTATCAACTGCTTCTGACAGGGCTTTTTTCAAAGCACTTTTTGAAATCACGGCATCTGTGGTAATAAACGCCAGCATTGTAGCCATATTCGGACATATCATACCTGCGCCCTTTGCCATGCCACCAATGCGAACAAAAGTGTTTCTCCGTCGTGCCTGAATTTGTGTTTCAATCTCTATGTGTTTTGGAAATCGATCTGTGGTCATAATCGCCTCTGCTGCATCCATGCCACCATCTTCGGATGCCTGACAAACAAGTTGTTCAATACTGGATATAATTTTGTCTTCAGGAAGCAATTTGCCTATGACACCGGTTGAAGCAAAAAGAACCTGTTTCATATCCACACCCAGCGCATCTGCAAATTTTTTCATGATATTACAGGTGATCTCCCAGCCATTATTTCCACCAAGAACATTTGCATTTCCACTGTTTATGAGAATTGCTCGCACAGGATTGTTAATGTTTTTCAATGCCCATAAAAGAGAATATGACTTTACCCTGTTTGTTGTGGAGCATGCCGCAGCGATACAATCCTTTTCAGAAATAATGACCGCAAGATCTTTCCTATCCCTTTTAATACCACAATTGATACCTGCTGCTCTGAAGCCGCATGGAAAACAAATTCCTGTTCTCGTTTTCATGTTTTTCCTTTTCATAAAATTCACATAGAATTGTTGAGCAAAGAAAGCGCAATTTTTATGTCGTCATGAGTTGTAATTTTTATGTTTGTGATTTCACCAGGAACTACACGAACACTGATACCCGATTGCTCACACATTGAAGACTCATCTGGATATTTGTCTAACTCATTTCTATATATCTGAAAAACCTTTTCAAGGATTTCTCTTTTGAATCCCTGCGGAGTTTGGGCAACTTGCAACTCTGTTTCAAAAATTGTACTAACAAGTTTGTTGCCTTTTACAAGCTTTACCGAACCATTTATAGGATATGCAGGAATACACGCGCCATGAGCTTGCGCACCATTTATTACACTGGCTATCAGAGATTCAGTTACGAATGGTCTTGCACCATCATGAACCAGGATAGTATCACATCTCGCTGAACACTGTGAAATCCCATTAAGCACTGATTCTTCTCTGGACATACCACCAGGAACAACCTTTTTGATTTTTGGAAACTTGCCTGTCCATTTCGTAATATAATCAGTTTCCATAATCTGTTTGTTGACAACCAGCACTATTTCATCTATTAACGGGCATACTGAAAATGTTTTGAGACTGTATTCAACAACAGGCATTCCGGCCAGATTAAATAATATCTTGGGAACTTTACTTTTGAAACGATTCCCTCTGCCAGCAGCAACAATCACACACCCTGTCATTTCAACTTGGCAAAAATGATCCGGCCACTCACTGTCTGGATAGTGCTATCAATTATGGTTTCAACAGTTTTACCAATATATTTTGCACCATTTTCAATCACAACCATCGTGCCATCTTCAAGATAACCCACACCCTGACCATGTTCCTTGCCTTCCCTGATAACCTTCAATTGCAGTGTTTCTCCTGCCATCAATTTAGTCCTCATCAATGTCGCAAGATTATGAAGATTCAATACTTTGACATTTTTCACCTCAGCAACCTTTGTGAGATTGAAATCATTAGTGAGAACCCTGGCGCCAATTGAGGACGCAAGTTTCACAAGTTTTGCATCCACTCCTTCAATATCAGGATAATCAACATCATAAATTTTTACATCAAGATTACTGTCGTTTCTCATTTTGTTCAGGGTATCAAGTCCGCGTCTTCCACGCTGTCTTTTCATCTCGCTTGCTGAATCTGCAAGGTCCTGAAGTTCACGAATAATAAACGTGGGAATCACAATGGTACCTTCAATGAAGCCACTTGTGGCAAGTTCATATACCCTGCCATCTATTGCCACACTACTGTCAATAACTATGGCTTTCGTCGCCTCAGCTTTGAACTGATGAAGATACGGAAATAGAAATCCAAGCTCACCAACACCCCTGATACCAATCATGATGCCAAGATAGCTGAAAATGAAATACAGGACAAATCTGACACCATCTTCCTGCCTGGGAGAAGCAAAAGGAACAAGCAGAACAAAATTGGCAATCAAAATAGCAGTAATTAAACCAACAATCAACCCAATCACGCCCATGATAAACTTTCTAAATGGTATCCTTTGCATCAAAAGTTCGATTCCTACAACAATTAAACTACCAACCAGCCCTACTATGACGCCGTTCAATTTGTTTTCTACCCAGAAAGCAGAGCCAGCAAAGGCACTGATTAGAACAAAGGTTGCTCTGATAAAATAAAGTCCCATTTTTCACCTCCTGGATTGGTATTTTGGAATTATTATACCCCAAAGTTGATTAAATGTTCAATCTTTTCCAAACGCAAGAGAAGGAATCTCCCCCAGCCAGTTTACCTCAATGATTCTCATTCCGGGATATGAATGAATTTCAGACCCTTTCGGAATAAATGCCTGTTTGAAACCATGACGAAAGGATTCCTTCAAACGAGATACAATATGCTGAACAGGTCTGATTTCTCCTGTCAGTGCAATTTCTCCAATAAAAACAGTATCAGAAACAGCAGGAGTTTCCTTGTATGATGAAATTGACGCTACGGCAATGGCAAGGTCAACACCTGGTTCAGCAATTTTTAATCCACCAGCAACATTGAAATAGATATCGCTTGAAGCAAGATTTATACGAAGTTTCTTTTCAATTACTGCCAGCACAAGATTTACCCTATTGTAATCAAGCCCTGTAAATGTTCTTCGTGGAACACCGAGATAACTGGGAGTAATCAAACTTTGAATCTCCAGCAGAATTGTCCGTTTACCTTCCTGGGCAGGAAAAACAACAAGTCCCGGTTGATTAATGGAACTGGTGGAAAGAAACAATCTGGCTGAATCAGGAACCTCTGTCAATCCGTGTTCATCCATTCTGAAAACACCAATTTCATCAGTTGACCCGAATCTGTTTTTAATACCTCTCAAAATTCTTAGATTTGACAGTTTATCTCCTTCAAAATACAGAACAACATCAACAAGATGCTCAAGGATTTTTGGCCCGGCAATACTACCTTCTTTTGTAATATGTCCGATTAGAAAAACAGGACAACCATGTTTTTTTGCCCATTCTATGAAAAACTGAGCAGTTCGTCTCACCTGAAAAATTGAACCATATGGGTAATCAAATTCTGAATCATAAATCATCTGGATGGAATCAACAATCACGGCATCAGGTTTAATTGTTTCCAGTGCATCACTGGCTGCCTTTATTTCATTTTCAGGAAGAAAAAAAAGACATTCAGTGTTTTTGATGCCAAGCCGTACCGCGCGCATTGCCAGTTGATTGAGGGATTCTTCAGCTGAAATGTAAAGTACTTTCTTGCCCTGTTCTGAAAGTTTTGACGCAGCAATTAGCACAAGAGTGGACTTTCCTATCCCTGGCTCTCCTGCAAGAAGAATCACGCTGCCACTGACAATGCCACCACCAAGAACTCTGTCAAGTTCACCTGTTCCTATAGGTATTCTAACACTTTCACCGGTTTTTATTTCATTCAAAGATACTGGCTTTTGCTTTTCATAAACAGTCAGGTCATGATGGGACGTTATCTCTTGGTGAAAAGAATTCCATGCTCCACACAAGGGGCATTTTCCAAGCCATCTCACTGAAGCATACCCACATTCTTGGCAGGTAAATATTTTCTTTTCTTTTGTCACATTATCTTCCTCTGAAAAGAATTTTCCATGGATGTGCCTTCAAATCCTGAACCATGTCAAAAATTTGATTATAAAGATCATCCTTTGCAACAAGTTTCCCGATAGTTCCTTTTCCAGCACGAATATCTGAAAGAATCTCTGATAATTGCTGGCTTGCATATCCCAATCTTGTAAAAGCAATGTCAAGATCCGTAGAGGTCTGTTTCAAACTTTTTATTGTGGCTCTCACATCGTTTGCAATCTCAGTATCAGAAATCAGGTCTGCGAAAAGTCCCTTGTTCTCTATCCTGTCAATAAAGTTATTAATTCTATTCCCTGTTGTTACAAAGGTCTGGCTGACATCCTTGATATTGGCTGAAATTTCTGTTATTGCACTTTCCAGCTTATCTGTTGATTGGTCAAGATTTGAAATGATATGATTGATTCTGTCGCTATTTGACAGAACAATTTTGTTGATTTCCTGAGATGATGATTTCGCACTGACAATGAGGTCAGTAAGTTCAGGTCTGACATCTGCAATAGTTTTGTTAAGCTCCAGAGATGTTGTATTCCAGTTTGACGCAAGCAAATTGATATTGCCAATTGCCAGTGATGCTTTCAACAGAACTTCATTTGTTCCTTTCACGACCTGATGCAATTGCTCCTTTAATTTTTCATCTCTGGTGATATTGTTTAAAGAAACAAGCAAACTGTTTAAGTTCTTGAGAATGTCTTCTCCGACACTGAGCAATCTTTCAAGTGGAAGAGGATCCTCTCCCAACAAAGTTTCCCCTGGTTCTATCAATGGAGTGTCCTTCAATCCAGTGGAAATAATTTCCATATATTTTTCGCCAATAATACCATAATTTCTCACCATAAATCTGCTATGTCTTCCCAGTCGAATTTCTGGTTTTATACGAACGGTAACAATAATTTTTGGACGGTCTTGCTCCATAACAAGGTCAATATTCCTTACTTCTCCAACTCTGTAACCGCTTACCCTTACAGGCGCTCCAGGATCAAGCCCACCTACGTAATTAAAAGCAACCTTCAGTTCATATCCTCTTCCACGAAGAATTTTGCCCTGGGAAAAGACGAATACAAAAAATATGATTAAACCAAGAAAAATAAACAGCCCTACCCTGAATTGTAAACTAAAACCTTTCGTTTTCATAGGCAGCTCCGATATTTAGAAAATATTTAACAAATTCGTTTTTTGAATGAAGAAGTTGTTCCCATGTTCCTGTTTCAATAATTTTTCCTTCATTAATCACAGCAATTTTGTCTGCGAGATGTCTGGCGATTGAAAGGTCATGCGTTACAATAAGGTCAGTTGTTTTAAATTCCCTGTGAATTTTTTTCATCAGTTTCGTAATACTGGTAGATGTGATCACATCAAGCCCTGCTGTTGGCTCATCATAAAAAAGAAGTTCTGGTTCACTTATCAGTGCTCTTGCAATGCCCACTCTTTTTCGCATCCCTCCGCTCAACTCGTCTGGCATTTTATCAAGTACATCTGACAGTCCAACTGCAAGTAAAACCTGTTCTGCTCTTTTGCGAATTTCCTGTTCGGACAATCTCAAAAATTCAAGAAGATAAAAACCGACATTTTCCCATACACTCATTGAATCAAATAGCGCTGCGGACTGAAACACCATTCCTGTTTTCTTCCTTAATTGAAGCAATTCCTCTCTTGAAATATTAAACATGTCTTTTCCCAGTACAATCAGTTTACCTTTAGATGGAGTAAGCAAACCAAGAAGGGTTTTGAGCAACACAGTCTTACCAGAACCTGAAGGACCAAGGATCACAACAGTTTCGTTCTCTGAAACATTCAGACTGATTTCCTCCAGAATTTCTCTTTCCTTCAAAGTCACACAAAGTTTTTCAATTTCTATGACCATGTTATAAAAAATAAAAAATTGCTGTGAGAACAAGATTTGCAAGAATTACAAGAAAAAAGGCATGAACAACTGCTCTTGTAGTTGAAATACCAACACCTTCTGCACCTCCTGATGTCTTTAATCCCTCAAGACAGGACGCCCCTGTGATAAGAATGCCAAAAATGAATGATTTGATGACACCCACGAATATATCCTTGAGTTTGATGAATTCAAAACTCTGATATAGATATACTCCTGATGTAATATGGACAAGATATACAGCGATGATATAACCGCCAACAATACTTAAAAAGTTCGCCATGATCGTTAATATTGGGACCATTACCATGGAAGCGAGCAAACGCGGAGTTACAAGATAAGATACAGGGTCAACCCCAAAAACTTCAAGCGCATCTATCTGCTCTGTAATTTTCATGCTGCCGATTTCTGCTGCAACCGAAGCACCAACTCTTCCTGCAACAATTAGGGCTACAATAATGGGTCCGAGTTCTCGCACCATTGAAACACTGACAATCCCACCCACATAACTTTCGCCACCAAATTTTTTCAGTGTCACAGCAGTTTCCATTACCATGACCATACCTGTAAATGTGGCAATGATTCCAACCAGTGGAAATGAGTCAATCCCGATTCTTCCCATCTGTTCAAACAGTATCTTTTTTCGTCTGAAACTATCAGTAAAAATTTTTTTTATTGCGCTGGCAGTAATAAATGTGATTTCACCAAGATAAAAGATGGCTTCAATGGCAAGTTTCCCAAGAGAATCTATAAATCCGATCATGTTGGTTGTCTTTTGGAACAGTTTTCAAATCTTAAACAATTTTTCAAAAATGTGAGTTGAATTCGGTCAGTTGGACCATTTCTGTGTTTTGCGATAATAATATCCGTCAACCCCTTTGTTTCTTCGGATTCATCATATTGCTCGTCCCTATGAATAAAGATTACCAGGTCGGCATCCTGCTCAATGGAACCGCTTTCCCTGAGGTCAGCAAGAAGCGGCCTTTTATCCTCTCTTCTTTCTATTAATCTATTCATCTGAGAAAGCGCTATCACAGGAATTGAGAGTTCCTTTGCCATTGCCTTCAATGATGCCGAAATGTCTGTAATCTCCTGCTGCCTATTTTCGTATCTACCTCTACCCCTCATTAATTGAAGATAATCGACAACCACAAGTTGAATGTTTTCTCTTGATTTTAATCTCCGCGCTCTTGCTCTTACTTCAAATATAGAAAGTGCAGGCGTGTCATCAATAAAAATTGGCGCCTTCTCAAGAATTCCTGCTGCCTGAATCAATTTGCCCATTTCACGGTCTGAAAGAATCCCTTTTCTCATAGAGGTAGAATCAATTCGAGCTTCAGAACACAACATTCTTTGAACAAGCTGTTCTTTTGACATTTCGAGGCTGAAAATCAAAACCGGTATGTTTTGAGTTACTGCAAGATTCTGGGCGATATTGCAGGCAAAAGCAGTCTTTCCCATTGAAGGTCTGGCTGCGATGACAATAAAGTCAGATTTCTGGAAACCTGATGTAATATTGTCAAGGTCTATGTATCCACTCGGCAATCCTGTCACATGCCCCTGCCTTGTGTGGATTTTCTCAAAAAGGTCCAGATTTTCTTTTACAAGCGTTGATATCGGGTATGCTTCCCTCCCACTCATGTGTTCTGATACATCAAAAATCATGGATTCAGCCCGATCCAGCAAACTATCAACATCCTGTGTACAGGCATACGCCTCTGAGACAATTTTCGTGGAAACATTAATCAGGGATCGCAGGATAAATTTATCTCGTACAATTTTTGCATAGTCCTCGATATGTGCTGCAGTCGGAACAAAGTCAAAAAGAGATGTCAGGTATGATATCCCACCTACCGGTTCAATTTTGTTTGTTTCTTTCAGGTAGTTTGTCAGTGTGATAATATTGCACTTGATATTTTTCTCGAAAAGATCCTGGATAGCACTAAAAATTAACTGATGACGGTTGTCGTAAAAAAATTCTTTTCTAATAATTTCCAGACCTCTAATCAGAGCATCCTCTTCAAGAAGCATCGATGCAAGAAGAGCCCTTTCTGCCTCAATATTTTGAGGTGGCACCTGTTCATTAACAGGTAAACTCTTTTTTTTAGCCATGAGTCCTACCGACAATACTGTGGGGCAAATTCATATCCACCGGTTCAATAACCGTTTATTATCTTACGAGGATTCTTGTTTCTGTACAACCCAAACCTTCAATTCCGCTTTTATTTCTCCAATGAGGTGTACTGGAATCTTATAGATACCCAGCTTTTTGATGGGTTCTTCAAGATGAATTTGATGCCTATCTATCTCAATATCATGCTGGTTTTTCAAAGAAATCGCTATATCATCTGCTGTAACTGAACCAAATAACTTTTCTTCTTCACCGGCATTGGCTTCAATCGTAACTGATATCTTGTTTAGCTTTTTCTGAAGCGCCTCTGCTTCCTTCAACAACTTTTCTTTTTTTATTGCTGCTGCTCGCTTAATTTCTTCGATCTTTTTGATATTTTTTTCGTTTGCCTCAATTGCAAGTCCTTTCGGAATAAGATAATTTCGTGCGTACCCATCCCGCACTTCGCATATCTGTCCCTCCTGACCGAGACCTTTAACATCCTTTGTAAGAATAATCTTCATTGTGTTGCTCCTTAAACTTGAATATATGGAAGAAGAGCCATATATCTGGCACGTTTGATTGCTTTTGCAAGGGACCTTTGATGTCGCGCACAAACCCCAGTCAATTTTGAAGACAATATCTTTCCTCGCCCGCTCAAATACCTTCTGATCCGACCAATATCCTTGTAATCAATTTCATGTATCTTGTCTTCGCAGAACTTACAACCCTTCGCCCGTTTCTTCTTCCTGGATGTCCGTTTCTTCTTTGAATCCTTCGTCTTTTGTTCCATTGACCATTTCTCCTTTTATCTCTGGTAAGGATTTATCAAGAAATTGAAAGTTTTCAACATTCACTTCAAGGGTCGACCTTTTTTCTTTGTCAGAAGTTTCCCACTGGCGATAACTTAACCGACCTTCAACAAAAATCAATGCGCCTTTTTTCAAATACTCATAGCATATTTCTGCCCTCTTTCCCCACACTACAAGATTTACAAAACAGGGTTCTTCTATTTTTTCCCCTTCTTTTGTCGTATATTGTCTGTTCACTGCAAGGCCAAAGCTGGCCACAGCACTGCCTGATGGGGTATATCTTAATTCAGGGTCCCTTGTCAGTCGCCCAATCAAAAAAACTTTATTAAGACTCGGATTTGCCATTTTTCACAAACTCAGGAAATTCTTTTTTTGCAATCACAAGGGTCCTGAGAATCTTTTCTCTGTGTTTAAAACCTTCCTCAATTTTTTTTAATTCCTGTGGATTGCATTCAAAATAAAAAAGATAGTAATATCCTTCCTTTTTCTTTTTAATCGGATACATTAAACTACGTCTGCCCCACAGTTCACTGTGAACCAAATTTGCTCCTGATGAGCTGATAACCTGTGAAATCACTGATATTTCTTCATTTAATCCATTTTGGTCAAGTTCAGGATCAAGAAGCAGACATACCTCGTATTTTCTTGGCATCTTTCCTCCGGTGTCGACATTTTTCTTTTTTATTCCTAAATTGATTATACCATATTTCATTAATTGTCAAAAAGCAGTCCTTTGACATATTGCACAAAAGCAGGTACATTATTATATTACACCACCTGGCATTTTATGGAGGTAAAACATGGTACGGGTCAGGTTTGCACCGAGTCCTACAGGACTGCTTCATATAGGAAATGCGAGAACAGCTTTATTTAACTATTTATTCGCAAGAAAAAATCATGGGAAGTTTATTTTAAGAATCGAGGATACTGATACAGAAAGGTCAAAAAAAGAATTTGAAGAAAGCATTATCGAAGATCTGAAATGGCTTGGTTTAACATGGGATGAAGGACCTGATTGCGGTGGTCCCTATGGTCCATATAGACAAACAGAAAGGTTGCATCTCTACAGAGAGTATGCCAGTAAACTTCTTTCAGAAGGCAAAGCTTACAGATGCTGGTGCACAAAGGAAGAAATTGAAAAAAGAGTTATGTCTGTTTCCTCTGATAGAACCGCTGGGTATGATAATTATTGCAGAAATCTGACAGAAACCCAGATAAAGGATTTTCAGGCACAGGGACGAAAGCCAGTGTTGAGATTCAAGGTTCCACATAAAGAAATTGTCGTTAACGATATCATCAGAGGTAATGTCAGATTTGAACCAGATGCAATCAATGATTTTGTAATTATGAAATCAAATGAAATTCCCACATTTCATTTTGCAGTGGTCATTGACGACCTGCATATGCAGATTACCCATGTAATCAGGGGGGAAGACCATCTTTCAAATACTCCCAAGCACATACTGATTTTTGAAGCCCTGGGATACCCTGTTCCGATGTTTGCGCACATGTCAATGACTCTTGGGCCCGATCGAACCAGACTCAGTAAAAGACATGGAGCCACAAGTGTACGGCAATATAGAGAAAAGGGTTTTCTCTCAGATGCTATGTTTAATTATCTTGCCCTTTTAGGCTGGAGCAGTAAAGACAATCAGGAAATTTTTTCACGAGAGCAACTGATGCAGGAATTTTCTCTTGAAGCGTGCAATCGTTCGAATGCAATCTTTGACCCGGCAAAACTTTTGTGGCTTAACAGTCAATATATGCGAGCAAAATCCGCAAAAGAAATTTTTGAACTTGCCAGTCCATTTTTTGAAAAAGTAGGCTATCATAAATCCATTTTACACCAGCACAGAGATATTATTGAAAAAGCCATTGAGATGGAAAAAGAAAAATTAAAAACCCTTGAAGATGTTGTAGAAAGAACTGGATATTTCATTACAGAAGACATTTCCTGGGATGTTGAATTAACAAAAAAATTCAAAACTGACCAGGCAGTCAGGGTCCTTTGTACTTTAAAATCTAATTTGGAACAGATTCAACCATTTGAGAAACACAACATTGAAGACATGATAAGAAAATTCTGCCAGGAAAATCACCTGAAAACTGGCGAGGTCTTCCACCCTCTCAGATTTGCGCTCACAGGAGCAACAAAAGGACCTGGATTGTTTGAATTAATTGAACTGCTCGGAAAACAAAAAACACTCAAACGAATAGAACAATTTCTTGCAAATATAAGAGTATGATTTCAAAAGAAAAATCTCTTGAATTGAAAAAAGCAGCAACTGAAATATTGAAAAAGGCATGTATCGCTGTAAGGGATGAAGAAATCGAATCAATGGAAATTGTTGAACTGGGGCTTGGAAAACCAGAAATTATTGGATTACAAATAATTGTTTATGTGAATAACGACAGATATTGTGCAAAAGAATTGATTCTTCTTCCAGGGCAAACCTGTCCTGAACATAAACACGGTCCTTTGGGACCAGACAACCCGGGAAAAATGGAAACATTCAGATGCAGATGGGGACAGGTTTATCTGATGGTACCCGGACATCGCACCACTCCAATGAGAGCAAAAGTACCTGATTTCAGGAAAGAATATTTCACAGTATTTCATGAAATTGTCCTGAATCCTGGAGACCAATATACACTGCTTCCGAACACTCTTCACTGGTTCCAGGCAGGAAGTCAGGGAGCAGTAATTTCGGAATTTTCTTCACCAAGTTTTGACGAAAAAGACATTTTCACAGATCCATTAATAAAAAGGAAACCATGACCCGAATTTTATTTTTTAACACGCTTTCAAGACAGAAGGAAGAGTTTAGGCCAATAGAAGATGGAGTGGTAAAAATGTATACATGCGGTCCAACAGTTTACGACTACGCCCATATTGGAAATTTTAGAGCTTATGTGTTTGAAGATATTCTTCATAGATTTCTGGAATACGCAGGATACAGGGTGACCAGAGTGATGAACATCACTGACATTGATGATAAAACCATTGCTGGTGCAATAAGAGAAGGTGTATCTCTCAATCAATATACTGAAAAGTATATTAAGGCATTTTTTGAAGATATGGATTGTCTGAAATTAAAAAAGGCGACATATTTTCCAAGAGCAACCCAGCACATCTCTGAAATGGTTTCTCTGATAAAAACACTCATTGAAAAGGGACATGCGTATGAAAAAAATGGTTCTATATATTTCAAAATCAGTTCATTTCCGGGCTATGGAAAACTTTCTCACTATGATTTTGAAAACCTTTTAACCACAAACACTGATGCAGATGAATATGAAAAGGACCAGGCCAGGGATTTTGCCCTGTGGAAAGCCACAAAGGACGAACCATTTTTCTGGGATACAGAAATTGGCAGGGGAAGACCCGGCTGGCATATAGAATGCTCTGCAATGAGTATGAAATATCTGGGTGAAACTTTCGATATTCACACAGGTGGTGTTGATAATATTTTTCCACATCATGAAAATGAGATCGCTCAGAGCGAGGCAGCGACAGGTAAAAAGTTTGTAAATTACTGGCTGCACTGCGCCCATCTTCTTGTCGATGGCGAAAAAATGTCAAAATCAAAGGGAAACTTTTATACATTGAGGGACCTGTTAAAAAAGGGATATCATCCTTCAGGCATCAGATATTTACTTATGACCACCCATTACAGAGATCCATTGAACTTTACAGAACAATCCCTTAAACAGGCAGAAAATACTGTAAAACACATTCAGGCATTCTATCAAAGGATTTCCTTTGCCCTGAATAATGAAGGAAATTCAAATCAGGTCATAGAGAAATACATCAATGAAGCATCAGAAGGTTTTGTCGGTGCACTCAGCGATGACTTAAATATGTCTCTGGCAATGTCAGAAGTATTCAAATTCATGCACAGTGTTAATGAAATTTGTGAAAGGACCAAAATTTCAGGCAGTGACGCCAAAAGAATTATAGGATTTCTTGAAAAAATTAATGAAGTAATTGCTGTGATTGAATCCGTTGAAACGTTACCTGATGAATTTGTTAATCTAATCAAAAAACGGGAACAGGCAAGAAGAGAAAAAAATTTCGCACTGGCTGACCGAATAAGAAGCACACTTGCTGAATCCGGTATTATTCTTGAAGATACCCCATACGGAACACGATGGATCAGGAAATAAAAAATCAAAACTTGATTCCTGAAGAAAGTGCTCAGTATATCATCGTTCAGGGAGCAAGGGAACACAACCTGAAAAATATCTCGGTTAAAATACCGAGGAACAAATTTATTGTGATTACAGGAATTTCCGGTTCAGGTAAATCATCCCTTGCTTTTGATACTCTTTATGCTGAAGGACAGCGGAGATACATTGAAAGTCTCTCTGCTTACGCAAGACAGTTTCTTGAACAGATGAAAAAACCTGATGTTGACCACATTTTTGGACTTCCTCCTGCCATTGCGATTGAACAAAGAAAATCAGCGTCAAATCCTCGTTCCACTGTTGCTACAACCACTGAAATCTATGATTACTTAAGATTACTTTACGCAAGAATTGGAAAACCTCATTGTCCAGAATGCCATAGACCAATTTCAAAAATATCCTCAAGCGAGATTATCGATAAAATTATGGCTCTTCCTGAAAACACAAAACTTCTTATACTTGCGCCGATTATTCGTGGAAGAAAGGGAGAATACAGAAAAATTCTTGAAGAAATCAAAAAGTCGGGCTTTTTGAAAGCCAGAATAGATGGAAAAATTTTTGACCTTGACGACGAAATTTCTTTAAAAAGATATAAAACCCATTCCATTGAAGTCGTAATTGATGAACTTGAGAAGTCCTCAGACAGACAGAGAATTGCTGAAAGTGTTGAAATGGGATTGAAAATCGGCAAAGGTTTACTTATTGTCAATCAGAACGGTTCAGACCAGTTGTTTAATGAGAAATTTGGATGTCCTGTCTGTGGAATCAGTTTTGATCAACTTGAACCAAGAAATTTTTCATTTAACAGTCCCTATGGTGCGTGCCCTGAGTGCAAAGGACTTGGCTTTTTAATGAAAATAGACCCTGAACTTGTAATTCCCGACAAAAATAAGACATTCCGGGAAGGAGCAATCAAACCTTGGCAGGATACAGGCGGAAGACATTTATTTTTCTATTACAGAGGACTTTTGAGAAATATGTTGCATCATATCGGAAAAACTCTGGATACCCGAGTATGTGACCTGTCTGACAGAGAAATTAATTTCATTCTTTACGGCGATGAAGAAGAAAGCTACGAAGGAGTTATTCCAAATCTTGAGCGGCTTTTTCAACAAACAGAAAGTGAATTCAGACGCGAAGAAATCATGAAATACATGAGAGAACTTGTGTGCCCTTCCTGTAAGGGAGACAGATTAAAACCAGAAGCACTGGCAGTGACAGTACAAGACAGGTCTATCATGGATGTTTGCAGAATGAGTGTTTCATCTGTGAAACGATTTTTTGAAAACCTGAATCTTACTGAAAAACAACAATTGATTGCTAGACAAATTCTCAAAGAAATCATAAGTAGAACCAGTTTTCTTGAAGAGGTCGGGCTTGATTATCTAACTCTTGACAGAATGACCCACACCCTTTCAGGAGGTGAAGCAGAAAGAATCCGGCTGGCAACTCAAATAGGTTCAGGATTGGTTGGTGTTCTATATATTCTGGACGAACCGAGCATAGGATTACATCCGCGAGACAACCACAGATTAATCACGACACTGAAACATCTTTCCTCTCTTGGTAACACTGTTATTGTAATAGAACACGATGAAGAAATGATGAGAAATGCAGATTACATCATAGACCTTGGTCCTGGTGCAGGAAAAAATGGAGGAGAGATTGTTGGTTGTGGCACTATAGAAGAAATCATTCTTTCTGAAAGGTCTATTACCGGCAAATATCTTGCGGGCGTACTGTCAATCCCTGTTCCAAAAACAAGGCGTAAAGCGCAGGACAAGTACATTTCTATCATTGGTGCATCCCACAACAACCTGAAAAATATCAATGTTGACATTCCCCTGGGGCTTTTTGTGTGTGTCACAGGCGTCAGTGGTTCTGGAAAAAGCAGTTTAATTGACGATGTACTTACTCAGGGGTTACGAAAAATACTTTATAACAGCAAGGCAGTACCAGGAAAACACAAAGCCATTGTGGGTGTAGAAAATATTGATAAGGTTGTCATCATTGACCAATCTCCAATCGGAAGAACTCCAAGGTCAAATCCAGCCACTTACTCTGGTGCCTTTGACCTTATCAGAAAACTGTTCAGTTATACCCAGGAATCAAGAATCAGGGGTTACAAACCAGGCAGATTCAGTTTTAATTTGAGAGACGGCAGATGTCAGGCATGCCAGGGAGAAGGTATTATGAAAATTGAAATGCATTTTTTGCCTGATGTCTTTATCCCATGCGAGGTTTGTGGCGGAAAACGATATAACAAAGAAACCCTTGAAATCACCTATCGTGGAAAAAATATCGCGGAAATTCTGGAAATGAGAATTGAAGAAGCATTTGAATTTTTCAAACACATCCATCCCCTCGCTACAAAACTGCAGACATTATGCGATGTGGGATTGGGTTATCTTGAACTGGGTCAACCTGCAACAACACTTTCAGGAGGAGAAGCTCAAAGGGTGAAACTTGCCGCAGAACTATCCAGAAAGGGAAATGAAAAAACACTTTACATCCTTGATGAACCTACAACAGGTCTTCATCTTTACGACATCCAGAAATTGCTCACAGTGTTAAACCGATTGGTTGACAGGGGAAGCACTGTTGTGGTTATTGAACATAATATCGAAGTGATAAAGTCCGCTGACTATATTATAGACCTTGGCCCTGAAGGTGGAGACAAAGGCGGCCAGATTGTCTGTACTGGAACTCCTGAAGAGGTTGCGAAACATAAAAAGTCATACACAGGACAATTTTTACGCAGGGCACTTTATCAAAAAATTACAACTGTTGCGTGAGGAACTTTTATGGTTGCAAATCTTCCTCCACATTATCATACAAAGGAAGCAGAATTAAAAAACGCAAAGACTCCTGAAGAAAAAATTGCCATCCTTCTTGAGATGATGGCAATCATGCCCAAACATAAGGGAACTGAAAAACTTCAAAAAGAACTCAAGTCAAAAATTGCGAAACTCAGAAAGGAAGCTGCTGAGAAAAAGGTAATATCAAGGGGAAGTCCTGTTCCGACAATAGAAAGGGAAGGCGCAGGCCAAATTATCATTGCAGGGCCACCAAATACTGGAAAGTCAAGCCTTCTTGCAGTAACAACCAAGGCAAAGCCAGAAATTGCAGATTATCCATTCACGACAAAAATCCCCCAGCCAGGCATGTTACAGTACCAGGATATCCAGATTCAATTGATTGATACACCTGCCCTTTTGCCAGGAATTTCTGAAAACTGGCTTGGCGATATGATGAGAAAGAGCGATATCATTCTTATACTTCTCGACCTTTCCGACGATGATATCCTTGAAAAAATGGAACAGACCATGCAGGTACTTGAACAATTCAAAATCAAATTACCTGATACCTGGGAATTCACAAAAAAAATACTCTGGGTGGGAAACAAAATTGATGTTCCTTCCTGGCAGGACATAAGAAATGTGCTATGCGATCTTTATCCGATAGGCAATCAAATTGTACCGATTTCAGTATTACAAAATATTAACCTTGACCTGCTTGCAGAACAAATATTCAAGAAACTTGAAATTATCAGGGTTTATACAAAAATTCCAGGCAAGCCCCCTGAAATGAAAGACCCTTATACCATCGCGGCAAATTCTACGCTTGAAGACCTTGCAAGGGCAATTCATAAGGACCTGGTAAAAACTTTTAGATATGCAAGATTATGGAAGCAGGGCACAGGAAATCCAATCATAGCAGGCAGGGACTATGTTCTTGAGGACAGAGACCTGGTAGAAATACACGCAGAGGAAATGAAATGAACGCAAAGCTTGCTGCTATGAATATCAGAAAAAAATATCACGACACAGTGATTCTTGACGATGTATCCATCAGTGTTGGTAAATCTGAATTTTTTGCATTGCTTGGTCCTTCAGGAAGCGGTAAGACCACACTTCTACGAATCATTGCTGGATTTGTCAGTCCTGACAGTGGAAAAATTTTCGTTGAAGACAGAGACATTACAAATACTCCTGCAAATAGAAGAAACATGGCAATGGTCTTTCAAAACTACAGTTTATGGCCACATATGACAGTATTTGAAAATGTTGCCTTCGGTCTCAGAATAAGAAAAATGCCTGCCAGTGAAATAAAAGAAAAGGTCAACAGGGTTCTTGATATGGTTGATTTAAAACAACATTCCACAAAAAAGCCCCAGCAACTTTCTGGAGGACAGCAGCAAAGAGTAGCACTTGCAAGAGCCCTGGTGATTGAACCTGATATTCTTCTTCTTGATGAACCATTGAGCAACCTTGATGCACATCTGCGAGACCAGTTGAGGCAGGAAATCAAAACGCTCCACAAAAATCTCGGAATCACCACGATATATGTGACCCATGACCAGAAGGAAGCAATGTATCTTGCAGATACCATTGCAGTAATGCTTAATGGAAATATTGTTGAAATGGGAAGCCCTGAAATTGTTTATCAAAAACCCTCAACCCTTCAAGCAGCCAGATTTCTTGGACAGTTGAATGAAGTCTGTGGTGTGGTCAAAGAAGTAAAAAGTGGATTATATGATATTGAAACAGACATTGGAATGATTAAGGCAAAATCAGCCAGTGAGTTTTCTATCAATCAACAGGTCATTGCAGGATTTAGGCCAGAATTCATTCAGTTTCCAGCACACCCGAATACAATCAACAAAATTGAATGTGAAATTGATTTATATGAATATGCAGGCGCTTTTATCAACCTTGTTTTGAAGAAAAATCACACAATTTTCAGGGCAGTATTGCCAGCAATTTCATTCAGCCAGCCAGATAAAAAAACGTGTGTAATCGGAATTAACCCAGAAAATATTTTGCTATTCAACAAACAATGAAAAATTTATTTTTTGCGCTGCTGCTGTTTTTTGTCATATTTACAGGGTATCCGCTTGTATTTGTTTTCTGGAAATCCGCTGATGTGTCAATCCATCTTTTTCCTATTGTGTGGTCAAGTATCAGTGTGAGACAGAGCCTTTTCAATAGCATTTTCCTTGCAATTTCAGTAACCATTGCAACCAGTATTATTGGTTTTCCACTGGCTTATGTGATGAGTTTTGTAAAAATCCCTGCAAAAAATTTCTGGCGAAAAGCATTCCTTGTTCCTCTTGTGGCGCCGCCTTTTGTCTCTGCAATAGCCATGAGACAGATTCTCTCGCGTTTTGGTCCAGTAAATTTGGTACTGATGAAACTGGGCATTACCACCACACCCATAGATTTTCTTGGAACAGGGCTTACAGGAATTTTTATACTACAGGTTCTTCATCTGTATCCTATTATTTACCTGAACATTCTTTCTTCCCTTGAAAACATAGAAACGTCCTGCATTGAAGCTGCTGAAAATCTTGGCGCTTCACTGCTGCAAAATTTCAGAAAAATCATTTTTCCACTTTCTCTGCCAGGATATTTTGCCGGCGCATTTCTTGTGTTTATATGGTCACTTACTGACCTCGGTACTCCCATTGTATTTGATTATCCAAACCTGATTCCGGTCCTGATATTTCAATCTCTCACAGATATTTATTCAAATCCAGCTGGTTATGTTCTTATCATATTTATCTGTATTCTTGCGATGATACTGTTTTTTTTCACCAGATATTTGCTGGTAAAAATGTCTTTCGTAGGGATAGCGAGATACAAAACAACAATGGAGCCATTGCGTATTTCAACGCCTGTATCAATAGCAATTTCAGTTTCTCTTGGACTTCTCCTTTTTATCTCGCTTTTACCCCACATATCAGTAATTCTTAACTCAATTTCCCAGAGGTGGTTTTTCACAATTCTTCCTGACAGATGGACATTCCAATATTACAGAGATGTATTTCTTCATCCAATCGCAAAAATCAGCCTGATAAACAGTACGGTTTATTGTATTATCACAGGAATATTGATTTTGGCCATCAGTGTTGCCACAGGCATGATATTATCCAGAACGCAAATCAAGGGGAAAAATATTCTTGAAAGTTTTGTGATTCTTCCAATGGCTGTGCCCGGAATTGTCTTTGCATTTTCCTATGTTCTTGCATTTTCAGAAACCACTATCGACCCGAGAAATTTTCCTGTGTTTCTTCTTATAATCGCTTATGTTCTCAGACGCCTGCCATTTGCAGTAAGGGCCGTGGTCGCAAACTTTCAACAGATTGACATTTCGTGTGAAGAAGCAGCATTCAACCTGGGCGCATCAAGATGGAAAACTTTTGTCAGCATCACAATGCCAATGTTGAGAAGTGGAATTATAGCAGGTTTCATATTCTCTTTTGCGTTTTCTATGATGGAGGTCTCAAGCAGTTTGATACTGGTAAACAAACAGCAGTATTTCCCGCTTGCAAAAGGAATCTACCAGCTTGCTGGAAGAATCACTGATGGTCCGTATATTGCATCTGCCCTGGGAGTGCTTGGAATGATTGTCAGTTTTGCAGCTTTAATGATCATCCACAGAATATCTGGAAAACAGGAAATATCCTTCTCGATTTAGAATATGGTAAAATAAAAAGCACGGGCGGTTGGCTCAGGGGCAAGAGCGCCTCCCTCACACGGAGGAGGCCGCAGGTTCAAATCCTGCACCGCCCATTTTTTATTTTTTTAACTTCAATCTTTCTTCTGTTTTTTCTTTTTCTGATTTTAGAAACTCTAGACTCGAAACCTAAAAAAAATTCCCTGCTTTCTCAAAAAGGGGTTTTCCATTTAGGATTTAAGATTTTTGGGTTATAATATATTAATAAAAAACCAACAAAAATGAGCAAAAAGAAAAAAAGAAATCCTTTTTCAGAAGCATTAGAAGCCGTCATTAAACCCATTGAATTTGTGGTGAATCCTGTGGTTGTCAAACCGGTTGAATTCCTCGCAGATAAAGTTAATCTTCTCATAAAGGGTCTTGAACAGAAAACATTCACAAAAGAAAAAATTTCTGAGGTTGATAACTTCGTTGATGGACTTCTGGAAAACATGAAAACGATTGAAAAAAGTTTTTATCCATTTTTAAGCGAAGTCCTTCTTATTCATAATCTTGCCGAAAGCATGGCAACCCTTGCGAATGAAATTGAATTGTTAAGCATCCTGGGCAATCAACTTCAAAAGGTCATGAAAGTTGATATTATTGTTGGGTTTTTAAAACACGAGAATGAAAAAACACTCATCCCTGGATATAAGATGCTACCTGAAAACTTTTTACTCCCTGATGAATTTTATAGTTTTGTACAGGAAAGATTTGACGCAGGAGAGGTTCAATTATACGAAAACACGAAAATTGGAAACAAGAAATTCCATTTACTCATTACACCCCTTAGAACAACTTCTGAAAAATTTGGTATATTCCTTATCGGAAGAAAACGTTCCAGAGGCACTTTTACACCTGAAGAAACCACTCTCATCCTTGCCGGCAGCACCATGGTGAGTTTTGCTCTGAGCAATTTCAAACTGAATCAAAAGATACTTCGCGATAGACAACTTGTCATACTTGGACAAACAATAGGAAGCATTTCTCATGACATCAAAAATTTGCTCACCGGACTGGAAGGCGGTATTGAAATGGTCAACAATGGTTTGCAGGATAAAAACTTTCAAGAAATTGAAACAGGCGTGGGGATTTTAAACAGAAGTTATCAGAGAATAAAAGCAATGGTATTATCCATGCTTGACTACGCAAAGGACAGGGCACCAGAATTAAGTTTGTGTGATTTCAACAATGTAGTAGCTGAAACTGTTTCAATAGTGAAAGCATCCTTTAAGGACAGAAACATAAAAGTGATTGAAAATTACGATACGTCCATTCCTCAAGTAGCAGTGGACCCAGAACGTATTGACAGGATGGTTTCAAACCTTTTGTTAAACGCCATTGATGCTGTGGAAGAGAAAAAAGGGGTTATTACAATTTCAACACGATACCTTCCTGAAACAAAATTGATTGAACTTGAAATTTCTGACAATGGAAAGGGTATCCCTGAAAATGCATTGAACAAAATTTTTGACCTTTTTTACTCAACAAAAGGTTCAAGAGGAACTGGTTTTGGACTTGCCATTGTTCAAAAGGTTGTCAGAGAACACGATGGAAAAATTCTGGTCAGTTCAAAACCTGGCGAAGGAACTACATTTCTCATTCAATTGCCAGCAAGAGTCGCTGCGGAAAACACATCTACAACTTCTCAATGACAACAGTGTTGTTTTTTCTCGCCGCCTGTGACAATAAGTGGAAAAACGATATCACTTGTACAGCATGGAATCACCACTGCAAAGACCATAAAAACCAGAACAGCACCAATCTTATCTATCCAATCTGTCAGCCCATATCCAATCAGATAGAGAATTGAAGCAATGGAACTTGTAAAAACATGAAGCGAATGCGAAAAAATCACGCCTTCCTGTTTTTCCAGTGTTCCAGGAGCAAGAAATCCTACAATAATGCCAAGTATAACAAATGGCAAAACAATCAATGGATGTTCAATAATACAGATGTGAAATTCCATTTGTGCACCAAGCAGAAGCCCTGATAGGTAAGGAATAACGATATCGCTGATACCGCATATCACTACAGAACCGATAAAACCCGTGATGATTGCCTTGAAAAATTTTTTTTCATGCTGCCAGAACATAGCAGTTGTTGCAGTTGCTGAAAAAAGGAGATGTGCAGGATGAAAAATATGAAATAGTTCAACTGATGGAAAGGAAATATCCTGAACCTGAACAGAATAAGCGAGAAAATTCAAAATGCCCATACCCATCAAGCCAAAACTGACGCTCAAAATTGAAAAAGGAAGATGGTGCCTGAGCTCCTGCCATATATGATAGTTTTTCATTTTTCACAACCTTCTTTCATTTTTTCTGCTACTGATGTTGCTATGTATCAGGTGAAAAAATCTTAAATTGTGTCCTCGAAGTTCGTATGACCATTGACAATTTATTTTAGCACAAAACATCGTAATCCTATATTGTTGACGGAAAGAAAAAATCTGATAAAATTTAGTTTATGGCAACACTTAAAGAAGAACTTGACAAGCTCCTGGAACTTCAGGAACTTGATACAAAATTAAAAGACATTGATGCGCTTCTGGAAGATTTACCGCAACAAATAAAAACCCTTGAAAGAGAAGACATTGCCATCCAGAAAGAACTTGAGGAGTTCCAGAAAACTTCCACCCATATGAGGGTCGAAAGAAGACAGAAAGAAATGGAACTTAAAGCAATTGAGGAACAGATAAAAACCCTCCAGTCAAAACTTTATGAGGTAAAAACCAATAAAGAATATCAGGCACTTCAAACAGAAATTGAAACATTAAAAAACAAAAAATCTATGCTTGAGGATGAAATTCTCGTCCATATGGAAAAGGATGAAGAGTTTAAGAAACAGGAAAAGCAACTCCAGGAAAAAATGGAAAAACACAGAAACTTAAAAACCACAAAACAAAAAGAACTTGAAATCAAAATTAACCAGTTAAAAGAAGAAAGAAATCAGATTAAGAAAACAAGAGATGAATATGCCGCCTGTATTGACATGGTATTACTGGAACTTTATGCAAGGGTAAAGAAGAATAAAAAAGATGGAATTGCCATATGCAGAATTACCCATGATTCCAATGGAAGTATTTGCAATGGATGTTATGTCTATATTCCAGGATACCTTGTGGAAAAAGTCAAAAGAAAAACAGAAGTTGTGCAGTGTGAAAACTGTGGTAGAATCCTTTCAGAATGAAACACCTCATTGTATATTTTGATGGCACATGCCGTCCTAATCCAGGTAAAGCTGCCTGCGCCTATGTCATTGTTGATGAAACTTCTCACGTGATAGAAAAAGCAGGCCACCATATCGGCGAAGGAACAAACAATATCGCTGAATATATTGGATTAATCCTGGGATTAACTGCAGCAATCAGACACAGGGCTGAAAAAATAACGGTTTACGCAGACAGTAATCTTGTTATTCAACAGTTAAAAGGAAATTATAGGGTCAGGGATATTAATCTGCAGAAACTTCATATCATTGCTACTGAGATGTTGAAGCTTTTTGACAAAACAGAAATTCTTTATGTTCCTCACGAAAGAAATCAGGCGCATTCAATTGCCCAATCCTACCTTGAAGATGGCTTGTTCTAAGCTATAAACTAATTAGATAGGGCATTGTCTAATTGATGAGATATTTGACAATCAGGGAGCAGCCGGGTGGCTACTCTGTGAAAAGCAGGGAGGAAAGTCCGGGCTCCAGCAGGCATGGTGGCTCCTAACAGGAGCAGGTCGCGAGACCTGGAAAGTGCCACAGAAATCATACCGTTTCAGGAAACACCTGAAACAAGGGTGAAATGGCGAGGTAAGAGCTCACCGCAGTAACAGCAATGTTGCTGGCAAAGGCAAACCCCACCAGGAGAAAAACCAAGCAGGGTCTGGTGCCTGCCCATAAAGACCCGGGTAGGTTGCTTGAGTCAGGAAGCGATTCCTGACCCAGATGAATTGCCACCTGAAAACAGAACCCGGCTTACCAGCTGCTCCCTGGAAATTTTTGATGTATAACAACGGAGGTTTATATGGGTAAGAAATTTATGGTGATTGTTTTGTTTCTTACAACACTGAATACGTTTATCTGCAAAGCAGAAGGAACGAAAGATATTCCCGCAATCAAGAATACTTCGGTCTCAATTCCTGTGGAAGAATTCACCAAACTCGTCAAGGATGCGAAAATTTCGCTGTCCTGGTCAGAATTTGCAAAATTGTTGGCATCTGAAGATGGTAAATATATCAGAATTCCATGGGAAACTTTTCTGAAGTATATTGAACCAGCACCCGTAATAAAACCGGCCAGACCACCGGTTGATTATATTCTTTCTGATGTTACATACACCGGTAAACCAGAAACCAGTTGGTGTGTGTTAAATTTTTCTGCAAACCTTCAGGTTTTCAAAAACCCTGCTGATGGCTGGACGACTATAAAACTCTGGCCTGTATATCAATCGGTTGTGATTTCGGAAATGACCTGCAATGGAAAACCAGCAAATGTCTTCGCTGGCTCAGATGGAAATTACCAAATTTTAATCAACGAACAGGGAAACTACGCGATTGAAGGCAAACTGTGTATAAAGATGTCTGAAAAAGGTGAATCTTTCACTCTTGCTTCTATTCCAAACACAAGTTGCACACTCAGGTTATCCCTTCCAAAGGATTATCAGGTGACTTCTTCCACAGGGATAATGAAAATTAATCGCACAAAAGATTCCACTGAGGTTGAACTTGTTTTTTCACCAACCGGTTCAATGAACGTCAACTGGTCTCTCATGTCAAAAGAACCCTCTGAACCAAAGATTTTCGCGGGTGTTTCAATTTCAAGTTATCTTCAATCAGATATCATCAAAACCAATGCATCATTGAGATATAACATTCTCTATCAACCTGTAAAATTTTTGAAAATATTGATACCTGAGGGTATGCGGCTCACCAATGTTTCTGGCAACTTTATGGACTGGAAACAAACTGATTCTATTTTACAGGTGGAATTGAAACCAGAAACAAAAGGGGGGGTAAACATAGACATTTCCTATGAACAGGAATTGAAACCAGACATTGCTGAAATTAGTATCAAAAGCCCTGTCATCACTGACGCAGAAGCAACCACAGGGTACTTTACTATTGCAACAACCCATAATCTTGGTATCAACCAAGTCACATACGAAGGTCTTTTAACCATAGACCCAAAGGAAGTCCCAGCAGCACCATCTGAAACTGTTCTGGCATACAGATTTAATCGGTTACCATTTACAGCGACTGTAAAAATTACAAGATATCAGGAATTACCTGTTCTTGAAGTAACCTGTGATTCTGTGAATGCCATCACTGCTGCAACCATTGATGGAAAAACGATTACACGGGTAATTTACCACGTAAGAAACAACGCAAGGCAGTTTCTTTCAGTCAATCTTCCTGAAAATAGCCAGTTATGGAGCGTATATGTCGCTAACAATCCCACAAAACCTCTTGCCGGTAAATCTGCTAATAGTGTTTTAATTCCACTTCTCAGAACAAGTTCAAAAATAGACTCTGCAATACCGGTTGAGGTCATCTACTATCAATCAGGAACACCGTTTGGAAAAACCGGAGAATTTCAGATAAATCTTCCTGGTGTAGACATTCCTGTTATGCACCTGATGTATTCCCTTTACATTCCTGAGAAACTCAACCTTGATAACTTCAGCGGCAATCTTGAAAAAGTTGAAAAGTTTTCTCCAGTTGAAGGTATGGAAAAAATTCCTGATAGAGATACAAGAGGCGAAGGAAAAAAAGAAGTTTCTCGTAAGGAAACATCGCAATCCGAAATTTATATTGTAAATCAAGATGTTCTTGAAAAAAATGTGCAGGCAGCGCTGTCTGACAGGTCATTATTATCAGGTCAGGGAAAACCATCAGCAGATGAAAGCAGCACCGGTATTCTTCCATTGAGAATATACATACCAACAACCGGGAAATTATTGAGATTTGAAAAACGTCTTGTGATGGATGAAAATCTATTCCTGAAGGCACGATATAAACTCGCATCACGATAACAGGGTTCATCGATAGGTATAGTGCTTTTCACCTTTATCCTCTTTTCTGATGAAAGGGTGGAAAAGAGCAGAAATCAGGTTATTATAAAAATGTCTGATAAAATAAAAAGTTAGCAACCGAAATTGGCAATAGCATAACAGCTTACATAAAACAAGGGGGATTTATGAGAAAAAAGTTGCTGGCAGTCGCAGTAATTTTTTGTTTTTTTGTTCTTTCAGGATTTTCTCAACAGGAAAAAACATACTCAATTAATGAAGTCCTTGATAAAATTGGCGCAAGAATTCAGCAGTTGCCTGATGGGCAACTTATCAAAAATGTTTCAGGTTCGTTGTCTCTTTCAATCAAACTTAATGACACTGATTATAATAACCTAAAATCTGCGGTTGAAAAAGTCATAGGAAAATCACCATCAAATCCACTGAAAATTGACGGAAATTTTGTTTCTGTCATCACACTTCCTGGTGGAAAAACTGAAAAATTTTTCTTTGCTGGAAAATCTGAAGTGGGCAGTTTTTATATGTACAGAAATTATGACACTATTGTATTTTTGCTTCCAGAACTGGGAATTGAAGTGGAAGATAGAGTATCTGAAATAAGAAAACTGTCAGGAAAAGATACACCAGGGAAAGGCATGATGGAAGACCTCAGCATCATGATGATTTCTAACACACTGAAAACATTATTCAATCAAGGAAAATTCTGGTTCTATGATGCCAAAATGTCAACAATTGAGAAATCAGGCAACAAACTTGTGCAACTGGAAAAAACCGATGATGGTAAAAATATAACAATTCTTATTGACACAAATCTATGGTTGTTCAATCAGGTGATATTAAAAGATCATCAGTCCACTGTTACAATGAATTTTATTTCCCCGCAGGACTCAAAAAATGTCGCTTTAACCGATTATATGCCAAAGTCAATTGCTATTGACACCACTGACAAAGGAAATATCATAAAACTTGAACTTGGCTCTCTCTCATATAACAAAAACATCAATGATGACCTTTTTAATCTGAAAAAAATGAAGTTTTCGGATTTTGTTTCCATGATGGCAATAAAATTCATGAGCCAGTAATTAAATTTTTCCGCTTGCGCTCATATCATATTCCATTCTGGGAATTTATGAGTAAATTTCATATCATTTTGCCCGGTCGTAATTTCTTTAAGGAAATTATTACGCTTGCATTTCCTCTGGTGATCAGTTCCAGCGCCTGGACAATCCAGCACTTTGTTGACAGAATATTTCTTACCTGGTACTCCACAGAATCAGTTGCTGCCTCAATGCCAGCAGGAATGACCAATATGCTTTCTATGGGTATTTTTACCGGAACTGCAATTTTTACAGAAACATTCGTTGCCCAGTATTTTGGAGCAAAACAGTTTGAAAGAATCGGCGCTGTGGTGTGGCACGGCATATACATAGGAGTTATTGGCGCAATCGTCCACTTTCTGCTAATTCCGTTTGCTCCATCTTTTTTCCATATGATAGGACACGCAGAAAATGTGTCATCGCTTGAAACGGTATACTTCCAGACACTATGCTTTGGCGCATTTCCTGTCATTTCTTCTGGAGCAATTTCTGGTTTTTTTGCTGGCAGAGGCAACACAAAACCACTGATGTTTGCGACAATTTTCCAGACCAGCATCAATTTGATTTTTGACTATCTTCTGATTTTTGGAAAAGCCGGATTTCCTGCGCTTGGCATTAAAGGTGCTGGCATTGCTTCAGTGATATCCGCATACTGTAATTTTATATTTCTCATTACACTTGCTACAAGAGAAAAATACGAAAATGAGTACAAACTTTTTTCTTCCTGGAGATTTGACACAAAATTATTCAGGAGAATTTTGAAATATGGAGTGCCCAATGGATTACAGGGAACCATAGACATTGCTGGTTTTGCAATTTTTCTGCTGCTGCTTGGGAAAATTGGAACAATTCCTCTTGCGGCAACAAACATTGCATTTAATATCAATACCCTTGCCTTTATGCCGATGATAGGTATAGGAATTGCTGTATCAATACTTGTGGGACAAAATCTTGGTGGCAATAATCCTGAAAAAGCCGGGCAATACGCCTGGGCTGGATTTTTCATTACATTTTCCTATATGCTGGTTCTTGCCATTTGCTATGTCACGATTCCAGATGTATTTATCAAACCATTTTCATATAAATCAGACCCAACGGAATTTGTGGCGATACGCAATATTACAATGATTTTATTAAGATTTGTCGCTCTCTATTCGCTTTTTGATGCAATGAATGTCATATTTTCTTCTGCTCTCAGGGGAGCAGGAGATACCCGTTTTATTATGACATCTGTTGGGTTGTTTTCTTTATTTATCCTTATAATACCCAGCTGGGTTTTTATCGTTTTGCTCCACAAAGGTATTTACATTGCATGGACAATCGCAACAATTTATGTCATAGCGCTGGCGCTATTGTTTTTCATAAGATTCCAGAAAGGAAAATGGAAAACAATGCGGGTAATTGAAACCCACTTAATAGAAAATAGTTAGTTTTTCTTAACCGACTTTTTACTCCTGGTTTCCTGCAATTGATAATCAGGAAATCTTTTTTCAAGGATTGCGAATGAAATTTCTATAATTTCTCTTGCCTCGTCAGGACTCATCACACCCACTGCTACCATATCCTGGGGCCTGATAGCATTCCACACAAATGTTAAACCCTGCAATGGTCTCAATTGTCCTGAAGCAAGCGGTTTAATTGTTAACACTGGTTTCTTTGCACTTTGAATAATTCTGGCAACCCAGTCAACTTCAATTTGCATCAGAAAGCCCATGGAATTGAAAATACTGATATAAGTTTCTGTATCAAGCCCTGTTTCATCAGCATACACAATGGTCTCAGGCATATGAGTACTGAGTCCTGGCACCATACCGTAATCTCTAATCATTTTCATCAATGTGTCCATTTTACGAATCGTTCTGCTACATCTATCTACCATTGCATCTGTCGTACACTGGTGAGGCATACAAATGACAGCACCTGATTTTGCCTCCTGTTCGAGAATCCTTTTTGTCTCGTCGTTGTCAAATCCTAACACAGGTGTATCTTTATTCACAGGAAATGCTGGAGTTGAAATATATATCATTTTTTTCCCTGTTCTATCCTGCGCCTCCTGAATCGCCTGAATAAGTACCTCTCGAGGTGGCGCTACGATAGTATCAATTCCGTAATTTAGAAACACTTCAAAAATATCTGCCATTTTTTTTCTTTTTTCTATGTTTTGCTTGATAAAACAATCTTTTGCTTTTGAAGTGTGGCTAAATCCTAAAAACCAGTTTGTTCCGATCACTAAACGGGAAACTGAAATTTCACCGATATTTGTTCGTGGAAAATTTTTCATCGTTTAACTCCTTGATATAAACTGGATTTGAAAAAATCCATGGTCGTTTTTTATAGTATACCTCAACCCTGAAAAACCCTTCAACACTTGCTTTAATCCCTACTCTTTTCGTCTTTTCAAAATAAATCGTCTCACGACTGTTTACCACTTTTATATCTGCTTCTTCTATTATTTCAATAATCAATCTTTCTCCAGTTAAAAAACAATCACCCATTGTCTTTGTTTTGTCTTCTGAGCCAAAGAAAAAACCACAACTGTCTGCAAGCAAATCATTCGCGAAAAAAAGACGCCCCTTTTTCATTGCATTTAACACAATATCTCTATCCATTGAAATATCACCGGTGAATTCTGTATCAACAAGAATATGATTTCTTAATGTTTTGAAAACAAATTCATAGCCAAATCTTTTCTTTACATCAAGGTACCTGAAACCATATTTCAAAGGATGAATATCAAGTCCTGCTATACCAACAAATCTTCTTTTACTCAACATTTTATTCCATAACCGCATCGTGAAATCACATGGACCTGTGAGATTGCCAGGAAAGCACAAATATCGCAAAATCATGTTTGAAGGATTGGTTTTGCTTGCAAAATCAAACAAAAGAGACCACACTTCCATGCCTGTGATGCTATCTAAAAACTCTTTCTTTGTCCACTGGTGATTGCTTTCAATTCCAAAAATTCGGTGTTTCCCATTGGGATGAGCAGCAAATGCAAGCAAAGAATTGTTTTCTATCCGCTTAATGATTTTCTGAATTGACTGTCTTCCTACCCAGTTTTTTTCACCATAAACAATGAGATGATTGAAAGGACTTTTTTCATCTGCTTCTTCTCCGGTGAGTATCATTACTTTATTCCGGTATCCTTCACAAGGAAAATAATCGTTATGTTTTTTATTACGCGGCGTATGGGGAGTGAGAATGAGAAAATTCAATCCAGAATTTCTGGCGCACTGAGCAATGGTATCAAGGCATTTATCATATTGCTCCGGATTCAGATGAATGTGCAAACATCCAGTATATTCTTTGAAACTCATTGAAATCCAATATGTGATGTTAGTACCCCCAACGGGATTTGAACCCGTGTCTGATGGCTGAGAACCACCTGTCCTGGGCCGCTAGACGATGGGGGCAATTACAGACACATAATTTTATAATACAGAATGGAAAAAACCAAATTTTTCAGGCAGAGTATTTTTTCAGATATGCAAAATAATAAGCAGTGCCAACAAAAATTGCGCCACCCACAATGTTTCCAAGTGTCACAGGAATAAGATTTTTTATAATAAAATTACCCCATGTAAGAATGTCTTTGGCCCGGGCTAAATCTGCATTAAATAGAACAACGTTTCCTTTAACAAAGAGAGCCGCAGGAATAAAGCACATATTGGCAACACTGTGCTCAAAACCACTTGCTACAAATGCCATGATTGGAAAATAAATCCCAAAAATTTTGCTTACAGTATCTTTACCCGCCATGCCTAAAACAACTGCCAGACACACCAGCCAGTTGCAGGCAATTGCCCTGTAAAATGCTTCTGGAAAAGTGAGGTTGACTTTTGCCAATGCAGTTGAAATCATGGCTGCGCCAACACCCATGTCATTAAATTTCCATTGTGCCGAGTGATAAATCATTGCGGCAAGAAATACTGAACCGACAAAATTTGCAAAATATACAATAAGCCAGCTGATAAGCATTTCCCTTGTTTTGACATCGCGTGTTAATACACCTGTAAGAATCAAGCAATTTCCTGTGAAAAGCTCTGCGCCTGCAATTACAACAAGCATCAGCCCCACAGAAAAAACACTTCCACCCAGAAATTTTGAAAATCCGCACCCCAGATATTTCGAAAGGTCGTGCGTAACTATTGTGTATAATTGTGCTCCAAACGCAATGTAAACCCCTGCCAGAAATCCAAGAATCACCATTGGCAAAAATGGTAGTTTCACCTTTTTCTTGCTACTTTCCACAATGGCACACGCAATTTCTGATGGAGAAAGATATCCCATAGTTTTTTTACAATTCTGCTGCCTCCAATACAAGGGGCACATATTTTTCCCATCCAAGAGGCATAATGTGTATACCCTGACACAAACCTTTCATTCCCTTTATCAGTTCTGCCGCAATCTGAACACTGACCTTTGCCCTTTCTTCTTTTTTTGCCTGAGCCATCATATTGATATATCTGTCTGGAACTGAAACACCAGCCACTTTCTCATTCATATACTTTGCCATTCCTGCTGATTTAAGAAGCACTATGCCTCCAAGAATAGGAACCCTATACTTTTCAACCATCTTCATGAATTTTTCGAAACTTTTCAGGTCATAAACCGCCTGGGTCTGGAAGAACCTTGCACCTGCCTCTATCTTCTTTTCCATTTTTATCAGCTGCAATTCAAGCGGTTCATAACCAGGACTTACAACCGCTCCAGGAAAAAATTCTGGCTTTCCATCAAGTTCATTGCCCTTCATATCTTTTCCGTTCATCAGGTCAGTCGCAACCTGCAGTAGCGAAACAGAGTCCAAATCAAACACTGGCTTTGCATCAGGATGATCTCCAAGTGTTGTGTGGTCTCCGGTTAAACACAGCACATTTTTTACCCCAAGAACATAGGCGCTCAATAAATCTGACTGAAGAGCAAGACGGTTTTTATCTCTGCAGGTAATCTGAAACACTGGCTCCAGTCCCCTTTCAATCAAAAGTTTGCATGTTGCAAGAGAACCTAACCGCATCACTGAACTTTGCAAATCCGTCACATTAAACGCATCAATTCTGTCTTTGATGTGTTCTGCTTCCTTGAGATGGGGCTCAATGTTTGTTCCTTTTGGCGGTCCTATTTCGCTTGTAATCACAAATTTGCCTTCCTTCAATTTTTCTGAAAAACTCTGTTTTTCCATGGCTATTTCCCTTTAATAATTTTTTCAAAATTTCTCACAAATATCTTATTTTCCACCAGTATTTTTTCCTTATTGATTTTCATCAATCTTTCGTAAATTGCAATCCAGCCGCAATCCACTTCTGGATTTACCTCGCATTTATTGTTCTTTGCTCCACCGCACGGGCCATTAAGAAGATTTTTTGCGCATGATGTGATGGGACAGATTCCGCCTGTATAATTCAAATAACATTCCCCGCATTGATTGCAATCGCAGTCAAGCACTGTCAGGCCCTGAAAACCATTTAAATAACAGGTATCGCAGCCCGGCACCACAATATTATTCTCCATCAATTTTGATATTACCTGCGACCCTACCCCGCACGAAAACACGACAATCACATCTGAGTTTCTTATGACATGTGCATTTTTCTCAATGTAAATTTTTGAAAACGACTCATTGCAAAGATAGTCGACCTCAGCAATGCCTGAAATACTTTTTGCTCTCTCTTCAACAAATTTGTTAATTTCCTGTTCAGGGAAATAAACCTCTCTGCAACCATAACATTTGAAAACAAACACCCTTTTTTCAAAATAACTTTCGATTTCTCTGGAGTCCTTAGGTTTTGTTATTAGCATTTCTTTTCGCCTGTTTAATTAAATCAACAAGAGCAATTTTTGAAGAACAAATGTACTGACAACAACCGCATTCAATACAATTTTTTACCCCATACTCAACACATTTTTCCCACATTTTCCTGGTTCCATAATAGGCGTAATAAAGTGGATACAATTCCATCGGGCACACATCCACACATCTTCCACACTTGATACATGTATTCTTTTCTGAACTGTCAACAAAAAACTTTTTTGCAAGAACAAAACCTGTGGTTCCTTTAATCACAGCACTATCGGGGTCTGTCTGAATAATTCCCATCATGGGACCGCCCATTTTCAAACAGTATTCCTGCGCATTTTCTGATATCTTGCTTTTGCAGAATTCAAGAATATCCTTAAATGGAGTTCCCATTCTAATTTCAAAATTCCCCTGTCTTTCAAACTCACCAGACACAGTAATCACCCTTTTGACCAGCGGCAACCCCTGAACAATAGCGCGATAAATTGCAAACACAGTTCCCACATTGAGAACAACAACGCCAACATCAAGAGGCAGCCCCCCATCAGGCACACGTCTTCCAAGTGTAGTCCTGATAAGCATTTTTTCAGCGCCCTGCGGGTACTTTGTCTTCAATTCTTTCAATATAAATCCCTGCTTTTCTCCAATTGCCCTTTTCATATTCTCAATGGCAACTGGCTTATTCTCCTCGATTCCTATGATTACATTATTGACACCAAGTATTTTTCTCGCCAGCATGATACCTTGCAAAATTTCTTCAGGATGCTCAATCATCAACCTGTTATCAGCGTTCAAATATGGCTCACATTCGCACCCATTAACAATCAGTGTATCAAGCGGTTTTTTTGGCGGGAAAAATTTTACATGGGTTGGAAACATTGCTCCGCCAAGACCAACAATTCCCTTTTGTTTTACCAGTTCAATAAGTTTTTCAGCAGGAACGCTGTGCCATTCAGAACAACTAACAATATCATCGTCTCTTTCATCAGAAAAATCGTTTTCAATGATTATCGCTGGCATTTTTCTCAGCAATGTCGGGTGAAGTTTCTCTTCAATCGCTGTCACCCTGCCAGATACAGGACAATGGACAGGTGCTGAAATCAACCCAGAACTTTCAGCAATTTTCTGGCCAAATTTCACCCTTTCACCCTGCTTTACCACAGCTGTGGCAGGATAACCAGCATGCTGGGAAAGAAAAACAAACATATATTTTGACTGCGGGAATTCTTCTATTGGTAGATTTTCTGTTATTTCCTTTTTTTCTGAAGGATGAACTCCACCATAAAAATTTTCAGTCCTTTTTTCAAACGAAATGGTGGAAATTTTCTTCTCTTCGCTGGAACTAAATTTATTATAGTCCCTCACCTTGATGGGGTGAGACATTTCTCTTTTTTGTTTCTGCATTCTTTTGAATATTTCTATCCACACGCAATCCTTCTCAGCAATTACCTCACATTTGCCATCTTTTGCGCCACCGCATGGACCATTCAACAAACTTTTTGCGCAATCAACAACTGGACACAGTCCGCCAGTAATTCCAAGATAACACTGAGCGCATCCCGCGCACTTTTCACTTCCAAGCGTAATACCATGATAACCAGCAATACTTGACGCATTCCCGCTCTGCGGGACAGTGTCAGCCAGAGCCAGCACTCTAATACCTTTGTTTTCCATTAGTTTTGCAATTGTTTGAATACCAAGTCCGCATGAGATAACACCAATTGAGATATTTTCAGGAAGGTTTTTAATGTTTTTCTCTGTCAGAAAACGATTGCATAGAAAATCAATTCCCAGACGTCCTTTTATTTTATCTTTCTCAGAGATTAACTCCACAAAATTATTACACTCTGGCATTTCTTCATTTTCAAATGCTTTATAACATTTCTTACACCAGATAGCAAAAAGTCCAGGAACTTCCTTCAGCACATCATCCAGTTCATTTTTTGGCTTCAATCGATATTTCGTGTAATCAATCATTCTTTTCTCTCACCTGTTTTTGTAAAATTGCAATATTTTAACACAAATTTTTTATGCCTTCATATTTTTTTGAAAACTATTCGACCAGAAATGCAATTCAACTATTCATTGGAAAATAGAATTTCTGTTATTCAAGCATAAAAACCAGTAGCCATACAGTGCCTCTTCACATTTTTCTGGATTTTTAAATTCTTTTTTTACATACGCCCAGAAATCTGCCTTATGGTCAGGAACTATTAAGTGAACCATTTCATGGAAAACAATGTATCTTATCAAATGCATGGGAAGATACTTCATTTTCAGGTTGAAACTCAACCGGCCATTTTTTCGACAACTCGCCCATTTTGACTTCATGTGTCTAAAGGTTGTCTTTTCAACAGATAAATCAAGAATTTTAGAATATCTTTTTAACAGATGTTTAATAATCTTTTTTAACTCGTCATCAGTCCTGTTGTAGACCTTATGTTTCTCATATTTGCGTTTTATCTCTTCAACAAACTTTATTTTCTTTTCAAGCCAGTTTCTGTGCTTTTCAATAATTTCTTCTGCTTTATCCCTGCAACCATAGGGCAAAATTAAGGTAGGCATGCCCTTCAATTCAATCCTGGGATATTTTACCCTTCGTTCTATCACAAGAAAATTTTTAACTTCCATAATCCTTTATAAACTCAACGATTTTTTTGTGCAGTAAGTCAAATCGTTCATACTCTATGCCGTAGTTATTTTTCATTTTCAAGCAAATTTCCCTTGTCTTCCTTTCTATATTCTGTCTTAACGCAGAGTTTTCTATCCAGCCATCAATCATGTATTCTTTGATTGAGTTTGTAATTTCTCTGACATACTCATTGATGTCTTCTGGCCGTTTTATCTCGTTTTTCAGTATCAAATAAATCCCGTATTGAAAATTATCAAAGACCAGCCGATTTTTCTCCTTCTCCATCTCCTCTATATCTTTTGCAATCTTTTTCTCCTCGCTAAACAATACATCGATATCAATCTGCCTTTCCTTCCATTTTCTGACCAGGTCTTTCACCCTATCAGCAATTGACCTGTAGACCGGGTCTTTTGATTTTTCAACAAGGATAAGTTTTGAGAGAATAAAAATGATATTGATCACCTTTTCCTTTTTGAGGATATCGTTTTTTGCATATTTTTCAATGTTTTTCAGGTCAATTCTAAAATCAGGCGAAACCTTTTTTACCTCAACGACTTCCATCTTTTTATGGACGAGTTCCACGGTCTTTCTGAAAAATTTTTCGACAATTCTTTTCTCTTCCTGGTCATCAGTAAGTTTCCTGTAATAGTCATAAACTGCAGTAAACCACTCAAATTCATTCAAATACTTCATCTTTTCAGGGCTTGAAGCAAGAACCTCAAAGATTTTTCTCGCCTTTTTATAGCAGGTGAAAAATTTTTCTCTGATCTCATCTTCCTTCAAAATTTCTACTGCCTGCAAAAGTTTGTCCCTTGAGATCTCAAAAACTGATATATCAAAAATCTCTTTCATTTTTGAAATGTATTTTTCAAAATCATCAAACATCCTGTCAAATGGCAGCACAAGCCCCCTGATATCATCTTTATAATAATCCCGTAACGCATAATTCAGATGGCTCAAAATACCTGCATAATCAATAATAATACCGGCTGCTTTGACATCATCATAAGGTCTGTTTATCCTTGCGATTGCCTGAAGCAGACGATGTTTTTTTAGCAGTTTATCCAGATACATCACCTGTAGCACTGGAGCATCAAAACCTGTAATAAGCATATCTGTAACGATCAAGATTTTTGGGTATTGTTCCTTTTTGAATTTTTCAATGATGTCATTGATTCTGCTTTCGTTATCTGAAAAATCAGAATGTCTCTGAGTCCATTGAGCATAAAACGATTTTAATGGCTCTTTATCGTCATTTAAAAAACTCATAACAACTTCAGAATATCGTGGTAAGTATTTGTCCAGAAATTCTTTGTAAATTACGCATGCTGTCCTGCTTCCGCAAACAACCATTGCCTTAAATTTTCCATCCACGTTTTCCTTAAAATGTCCTGCAATATCCATGCAAATTTTTTCAATTCTGTTTCTGTTTTCTAAAACAAGATTTATATTGTTTAATTTCCTTTGAACTTTTTCACTTATTCTTGGAAACCTTGCAATATCACCCTGTAATTCCTCTTGCTCCCATTTTTCGACAAAGGTTTTAATTTCATCCTCGCTTACATGCAATTCTTCAAGCCCGGCGCTATAAATCAAAGGAACAGTGAAACCATCCTGTAATGACTGGTCAAGGAAATACTTATCAAGATAACCCTCTTCCTGCAATGGATAACCAAATTGGCTATAAGTATTTCTTTCATTCTCTGCAATTGGAGTGCCAGTAAAACCAAAGTAAAAAGCATTTTTCAAAACATTCCTCATGCTTGCAGCAAGAAGCCCATACTGGGTTCTGTGAACCTCGTCAAGAAAACAAACCACATTTTTTCTTTCAGATATTGTTTCTGGGTACTCGTCGGGCAGAAATCTCTCATCAGGACTGAATTTATGCATCAGAGTTAAGAAAACACCTCGTTTTCCCTTGAAATTGTCATAAGAAATAATCTCCTTTAGTTTATTTACGTTTTCAATCACTTCAAAAGGAAAATTAAGTTGCAAACAGGATAATTCTTCCTTCATCTGTTGCTCAAGATCTCTCCTATCAACAATGATAAACAAAGTTGGGTTTTCAAGAAATTTTTCACCATAAAGTTTATGAACAGCAAATATAATGGTAAGGGTTTTACCAGAACCCTGCCAGTGCCAGATTAAACCCTTGTTTTTGTTGTCCCTGCCTTTTAAGTTGTCTATCACTCTTGTGTAAATTTTGTTCACTGCTCGATACTGCATATAACGGGCAACCACCTTTTTCATTTCATTATATTGTTCTCTCATAAAGATAAAGTTTTTGAGAACATCAATCAAAACAAATGGAGTTAACAGTTCAAAAATCGCCTCATCCTCTGGTAACTGGTTCTTTTTCCATGTATAAGCAGAAACCTGTTTATTCCATGGCACAATAGGGAAATATCTCACATTTTCACAAAAAGAAATTCCTATCTGCATATATTTATAAAGTTCAGGGACAATTTCCTCGTATTTTTTTATCTGCTGGTAGCCAGCAAACCAGTCGGTTCTGAGTGAAACAGGGCTTTTACACTCAATCTCAACAACAGGGATACCATTGATATAAAGAACAATGTCAGGAATAATCGTGTCATTGCCCTTAAAGTGAACCTGTCTTGAAAAGATGAATTCATTGTTTTCAGGGTTTTCATAATCAATAAGATTGATAATTTTCACAATCCTTTCTTTCTCAAACTTAACTCCAATTCCATATTTCAAATAATGAAGAAATTTTTTTATTCCTTCCTGATGGGCTGGAAGAAGTTTTATCTCATCAATTACCTTTTTAATTTCTTCTTCTCCAGCACCCTTATCTTTGTTAACTCTTATGATTGCCTCTTTCAAATTTTCAATCAGCAATGGTTCTCTTAAACTTTCCCTTTTTAAATCCTCATGATTTACCAGTGTCCAGCCCACCTGCTGTAACCTTTCACTCACATAATCTTCCACCAGTTTCTTTTCATATTGTCCCATTCATACTCCTTATTTCATCCTCACCCTCTCCCCCACCCTCTCCCATCTCTTTTCTTTTCTCCTCGCCCCTTGTGGGAGAGGGCCCCTTTCCCTTTTCTCCTCGCCCCTTGTGGGAGAGGATTAAGGTGAGGGGGGGTTTTTCATTCCTCACCCTCTCCCTCACCCTCTCCCATCCAGGGAGAGGGATTCAAAAATTATAGCCGTGGGAGAGGATTAAGGTGAGGGGTTCTTTCATCATCCACCCTCTTTCCGGCCTCTTCCCTCGAGGGATACCAATTAGGTGAGGGAGCATCTCCCATCGGAGCAGAGTAAGTAAATAAGGTCCCTCTCTTGACAGATTTCAGAATAAACATTATATTTATAAGTGCA
>Ga0209409_1000380_pt1 | contig 46381 bp, 45 predicted proteins | sample AD_JPNMR1_MetaG_FD_184424 | JGI IMG/M metagenome (GOLD analysis project Ga0209409, IMG submission 184424) | Active sludge microbial communities of municipal wastewater-treating anaerobic digesters from Japan - AD_JPNMR1_MetaG (SPAdes) (version 2) | ecosystem: Engineered > Bioreactor > Anaerobic... | reverse complement strand
TTTGGAATGTAAGAGAATACGTTCTGTATAGAGATAATTATACCTGCCAGCTATGTGGCAAGAAAAACACCATACTTGAGGTACACCATATAGGCTATTGGAAAGAAGATAGAACAGATAGACCAGGCAATCTAATAACGTTATGCACCAAATGTCACAGTCCTAGTAATCATAAAGCTGGAGGTAAATTGTATGGAATGGAGCCAGTTCAAAAACCATTAAAGGATGCAACATTTATGTCTACTATAAGATGGAAATTGGTCAATACGCTGGTGTGTGGTTACACTTACGGCTACATTACAAAATCCAAGAGAGTAAGTCTTGGTTTGGAAAAGACACATTATAACGATGCATTTTGCATAGCAGGAGGAATTAATCAACAGAGAATAGAACCAATCTATTTTGAGCAAAATAGGAGAAACAATCGTTCGCTCGAAAAGTTCTACGATGCAAAATATGTAGATACAAGAGATAAGACTATAAAAACAGGGCAAGAACTTTCCTGTGGTAGAAGAACACGGAACAAAAACTTGAATGGAGAAAATCTTCGTAAGTATCGTGGGACAAAAGTATCGAAAGGCAGGAGAAATATTCGTAAGCAAAGATACGCATATCAGCCAAAGGATATAGTTATCTTTGAGGGCAAAAAGTATACAGTTCAAGGAGTGCAGAACAAAGGTGAATATATTAAGCTAAGTGAAAAGTCAAAGCCAGTTAAAACAAATTTAGTTAAGCCCTATATGTTTAGTAAAGGATTTAGCATGGTTTACAAGTGCAATTCATCCCCCACTTGTAGAAGTGGGAGTATTCTTGCAGAAAAATGATAAAAGAAATGAAAAATAAGAATTTTTCGGAGGTGACTGATGTGGAGAAGTATCAACTCGACATTGAAAGATACAAAAAAGCTATTGAAAAGGTTTTTCAGAGATTTGCTGACAAAGGCTGGGACGAGATAAAAATCGAAGAGGTATGGTTCGAAACTTCGTTGCCAATCGATATCATACTTGAAGTGTTCAACTCAGGTGTGTACATACCACCAGAGGTAAACACGATTACTTATAAGGAGAATGCGATATGGCAAAGAAAGAACGCAGAGTAGAAGGGTTTTTGTCATCGTTCTTGTCAATTACATACTTACTCGTATTCTTATTATCTGTGTCAGTCAGTCTCTTTTCTGCTACTGCTGAGTTGTCTGCAAACTATGGTTTTGGTGATACCTTGTTCAGTATTTACAACGAAGATATTGTGAATAATCGCTTTTCATTATCTGCCGAGCTTTCATACAAAGCAGAAGAGTTTGAATTCTTGGCGTCCCTCGATGCAGCAAACGATAGGTTGTACAATGACTCTTTTGTCGATAGTTATTATGGTGGATTCTACTTCTCCATGGGTTCATCAGGTATTTCCGTAAACCTCGGCAATGCCAACATCACATTTGGAAAGATGCACCTTTCCGATGTTGTCGATAGTCCTTATTCACTTTTTCTATCTTCGATGGCGTTTCCAAGAAACACACTGCGATTTTCGTACGAAGATAGCAATTTCCTTTATACAACACATTGGACAGAACTAACCAATTTACTGGATTCCTCTACTGCTACCGACTTGAGGGAAAGATATAGGGGTATGAATTACAAAGTGTATGCAACGAAGTTCGGTAATTTCAGATTCGGATATCAAGAAGCGGACATCTACGTTGGAACGACTTTCGATTTGGAATACTTTGCAAACCCAATTCCAGGATTCTTCATTCAGTACGTCAACGACAATGGGAGGCCATATTCGGAAGGTTTGGGCGAGGCAAATTACGTTGCAGGATTTTTCTTAGATTATTCAGATAATGATAAGTATGCATACGCACAGATATTGGTGGATGACATAAATGCAAATAGATTCCTCCATCCGGAAAGTTATCAAAATCCAGACAAGATCGCTTGGTCGGCTGGTGGAAAGCTAGATACACCGTTTGGTACGTTTGCGCTGTACCATGCAGGTGCAACGAAATACACGTTTCAACCATCTGCGGAAAGTGGAAATCAACAGTTCTACGGATATACTTACTATTCTAATTTTCTCTATAAGCAAGTCGATGGGAAGGATATGATTTTCCCACTTGAGATGCTATATGCAGGTTACAAATACGGTGAGAACAACGTTGCATTTAGGTTTGAATACGAAAGCACTGCACCAAAAGGACTATTTGCCAATGTTGAGTACGTGGTGCTTGGTGAGAGGTCACCGATAAATGCTTGGAATGACAGCAAGTCATCCGTCTCCGGCACACATCTACTCGATGACCCAGTGCTTGAGCATAGACTCATTGGTAATGTTACTTATTTATTTACACTTCCACTCAATCTATCATTTAATATTTCTACAGACTTAGGCTACATATGGAATAAATCTGTTCTTACGCAGGCAGACGATGGTGTGAAAAAGCCGTTTTTGAAGCCTCAATTGGGAAATAATGTGCCGTACTTTTCACTGACAACTGGGTTGAATTTCTCATTTTCATTCTAATTATTCCATTAGTACTTATAGTACTTGGTCAAATGTGAGGTAGATTTCATTGATTGGTCAAGCGTTCAACGCGGTCTTACCTTCTTTTGTAATGATATTCGTTGGATACATTTACGGGAGAATATTCAAAAATAGGAACATTGACATAGTCAGTGATATAGCCACATGGTTGATGGCACCGTTGGTCACGTTTACATTTACGAATGATTATGTACCTTCAATCGATATACTTCTCAAATTTGGTGGCGGCTTTGGGATACTATTTGTTGTATCGTTCTTGATTTCAAGGTTGCACAAGAGAGACAGGGAACTTTTCTTTACGGGAAATGTATACGTCAATTCTGGTTATCTCGGTTATCCAGTACTCCTTGCACTTTGGGGAGAAAAGGCATTGGCACTTGGTGTTGTTTACTCGTTTGTTAATGTGCTTGTTGGGAGTACATTCTTGCCCGCTATGATTCGTGGACGATTCGAATGGAAAAATGTGGTAAAACTACCATTCGTATATGCCATAGCAGCAGGTTGGATATTGGGACTACTGGGCATTTCATACAAGAATTTGCCGACTGGTATTCTAACAGGTTTCAACTGGCTAAGAGATATGGCAATACCATTTCTGCTACTACAAGTAGGGTTATCGATTTCGAAGATATCGTTTGAAAAGAGCGACTTAACACATTATTTGCTTCTATGTGCAGAACGACTGGTGCTAATCCCGTTGATTATGATTGCATTTGCACTTGTTCTGAAACCATTTGAAGCGAAGGTCTTCATATTGGAATCAGCAATGCCGATAGGTGTCAATAGTGTTGTGGTAATCAACACGTTCAAGAAAGAAGACACACCAAAGGCTGGTGTGACCGTTGCACTGAGTACTTTACTATCGCTCTTCACATTACCATTGTGGGCTTACATATTAGAAAAGATATTTGGTGCGTAAAACTGGATAGTTAAAACTGATTAAATAAATCGACGAGTGAATGATTAAGATACTAAGAAGCCAAGTAAGAGGGGAGGAACACATGTGTATTTGCAAGATGTAATAAAATCATTGGATGAATTCTGGTCGAAGCAGGGATGTTTCATCGAACAACCTTATGACATGGAGATGGGAGCTGGTACATTCCACACATCTACGTTCTTTGGCGTGCTCAGAAAGAGACCGTGGAAGGTTGCATTTGTTCAGCCGAGTAGAAGACCAACGGATGGAAGATATGGTGAAAATCCCAACAGAATGCAGAGGTTTTATCAGTATCAAGTCATAATAAAGCCTCATCCAGAAAGGTCACAAGATGTCTACCTCGAATCGCTAAAGGCACTGGGTATTAATCCAGAAGAACATGATATACGATTTGTAGAAGATAATTGGGAGTCACCAACACTTGGTGCTTGGGGAGTAGGTTGGGAAGTATGGCTTGATGGTATGGAGATTACACAATTTACATACTTCCAACAGATCGGTGGCATCTCGCTCAAAGAGATTCCACTTGAAATAACTTACGGAGTAGAACGAATTGCGATGTATCTACAAGGTGTAGACAATGTGTACGACGTCATGTGGAATGAGAGCGTAAGATACGGTGAATTGTTTAAAGAAAATGAAAGGCAGTTCTCCATATACAACTTCGAAGTGGCAAATACAGATGTATTGTTCAAACTATACGATATATACAGGCAAGAATTCAATAATTTGATAGAGAAGGGCTTGATATTCCCTGCGTATGAGCAACTTCTCAAATGTTCGCACACATTCAACCTACTCGATGCAAGGAACGTAATCAGTGTTGCACAAAGGCAGACGTATATTAGAGACATCAGAACGATGGCAAGTAAATGCGCAAGGCAGTTCATCGAAGTTGAATCAGGGGACACAGAAGGTGATGCAAAATGAATGAATTTCTCTTTGAAATTGGGATCGAAGAGCTTCCAACAACAGAAATAGATGGATTAGTTAACCAGCTGAAGGAAAACATATCTAGAACTTTGAAAGATGAAGGCATATCTTTTGAAACATTCGAGATTTTTGTCGCACCAAGGAGATTTGGATTTGTTCTAACTGGACTTCCAACGACAACTCCAGATAAGGTGATAGAAAAAAAAGGTCCCGCAGCAAGCAAAGCATTCGATGAAAGCAAGCAACCTACAAAGGCACTGCAAGGATTTTTGAAATCAAACGATTCTGCACTATCCGATGTCAAAATCATTGACAACTACGTGTACGTAAGTAGGACGATAAAGGGTATAAGTATGAAAGAAGTATTGGGAAAGATCCTACCACAAGTTATTACAAACTTGAAATTCAGAAAGCCTATGCGTTGGGGAGATGGGAGATACGAGTTTGTGAGGATCCCACATCACATCTTGGCAATATTCAATGGTGAAGTCGTACCAATCGAGATTTTTGGAATTAGATCATCCAACAAAACGAATGGACATAGGTTCATCAAAGACGATTATTTTGAAGTTTCGTCTTCACAAGACTACTTTGAAAGGTTAGATGAATTCTACGTGATACCGCAGATCGAAAAAAGGATAGAATTCATACACCAGCAGCTAAGCAATTTTGAAAAAGAAGGCTTTACAATCGACAAGGACGAAGAACTAATACGCGAGGTAGCCATACTTACAGAATATCCGAAATTAGTGTCCGGCAAATTCTTGGAAAAATTCCTGCAGTTACCAGAAGAACTTATAAGAACGACAATCAAGCATCATCAAAGGTCTTTTACAGTACACAAAGATGGTAAGATAACTAATATCTTTGTTTCATTTATCGACAAACCAGCGGACATCAAGGATAATGGGAGGAAAGGCTACGAAAAAGTTATAAATGCAAGGCTAGAGGATGCAAGATACTACTATGAGAAAGACGTACAGGTCAAACTAGAATCATTTAATGAGAAATTAGTAGATATCGTCTTCCAAAAGGAACTTGGAACGCTGTACGATAAAGTAGAGAGGATTATTGAGCTTTCAAGAAACATAATCGAAATTTTGGATTTAGACAAGATAAGTGATAAAATACTAAGGACAGCACGATTATGTAAGGCTGATATCAGCTGTCATGTTGTCTACGAATTCCCTGAGTTACAAGGTATTATGGGCAGGATATATGCGCTCAAAGACGGTGAAGACGAGGATGTTGCATGGGGAATTCAAGAACACTACATGAGTGTACCGGAAACAGTGGAAGGTGCCGTTGTCGGAATAGCGGACAGGATCGATACGATTGCTGGAAATTTTGTCATAGGTAATATACCAAGCGGTTCGAAAGACCCGTATGGTCTTAGAAGCAAAGTTGATGACATATATTCCATAGTTGAAAAATTTGCTTGGGATTTAGATTTAGGACTTTTGATAGACAAGGCGTGTGAGTTGTTGAAGAACGAACCTTCAGAAGAGCTACTTCACTTTTTTGAAACGCGTTATGAGCTTTACAACTCGAAAGTCAGGTATGACATAGCCCGTGCTACAAAGCACCTTTGGACAAAGCCATTGAGAGGCATACTCTCGGCATATGCAATTGATAGATTAGTTGGGAGCGAGGAATTTGAACATCTATTGGTAGGCTTTGAAAGAGTACATAACATATCTAAAAGGCATGATTCGGCGAACTTCGATAGCGCTAAATTCACAGAACCTGAAGAGAAAGAATTGTTTGAGAAATTCATAGAAGTCAAACCAAAGGTATTAGACGCTTTAGAACATCTTGATTACCAAACAGCTTTGGAACAACTTATCAAATTAAGACGTTTCATCGATAGATATTTCGATAAAGTGTTTGTCATGACTGAGGAAGACGACATAAGGTTGAACAGGCTGGGATTTCTCAAGTCTATTGATCAGCTTTTCATGTATATAGGCGATCTGACGCAGATAGAACGAATTTGATAAGTGATTCAACGAGATTCTTGCAGTTCAACATATTTTTAAACTACATAAACCCTTTGCAAAGGAGGAGATTCAAGATGAAAAAAATCACCATTTTGTTAGTACTAGTTGTTGCTACGTTTGCTTTAGCGAATGTCTCGTTTACACAGTTGAACGTTGAAAAACCTGGTGGTGTGGTTGCCCAACCATACTTTGTCAGAGGTGCACTTTTTCCAGCTGCAGATGGGACATACTCTATAGGGTTGGAAGGTCATATCGATTTGCTGGGAATCAATGCATCGATAGGAATGTATACCTCTTATCCTGCATTCAGTTTTGATTCTGAAGTATATATTGGTTTGGGTATAAACCTCGGAGGGTTATTTGCCTCTCTGAACGCAACGACAACCAGCTTTGAAACGATCTCAGACCTTTCAACATATGGACAGCCAAAGGTAGCATTTGGGATTGCCAGTTATAAGAGAACATATATACTCTCTTCTTCTTGGAGTAGGCTTGAACTATCTTATGAACCAAACGAAATACTCAAACTCAATGCTGGTACATTTGAGATTGCCGAAAATCCAGACTTTCTTGATGCATCTATCAACTTTTCCATAGAGTCATATGATGTTGGATATTTCACATTCAAATTCGGTCTTGGCAATCTGAAAGAACTTGTGGAAGGATCATTCAACTACTACTTTGATATGGCGATACCTTTAGGAGATGTTCCATACATCTATTTTGGCCAGTCATACTCAGGCTCTTGGAAGATAGGAGGCGGACTGTCTGCTAGTTGGCTTAATGTTTTTGGTGTCTACGAATTTGAAAGTGGTGCATTCTCTTGGGGAATCAATGGTCAGATTTGATGTTTTGAATTCGTTCTACACAGCAATTCAAAAGGGAGGGATTCGGGATGAAAAAGTTTCTAAAAGTGTTGGTCGTTTTAACACTGATCATCACCGCAACTTTTAGCTTTGCACAAACGCTTACACAGATCAAGCAAAGAGGTAAACTAATCATCGGTACAGAGCCAACATTTCCACCGTTTGAATTTGTCGATGAGAAAAACCAAGTCGTGGGATTTGACATTGACATAGCAAACGAATTGGCGAAAAGACTCGGCGTAAAGGTTGAAGTCGTTAGTCTTCCTTTCGACAGTCTAATACCTGCACTCCAGCAAGGCAAGATCGATATGGTAATTGCTGGAATGACAATTACCGAAGACAGGGCAAAAGTAGTCGATTTTTCAAAGCCATATTTCGAAGCTAACCAAGCGATAGTTGTAAGAAAAGAGAGTAAATTCGAACCAAAAAAGCTTGAAGATTTGATTGGAAAGAAGATAGCAGTCCAGCTTGGTACAACAGGAGACTTAATATCAAGTGAAATCAAAGGTATCGAAGTTGTTAGATTCCAAAGATTCACCGACGCATTCCTTGAACTGCAAAATGGACGAGTAGATGCCGTTGTATTAGATGAAGCACCTGCAAAGGCTTATGTAAAGAAATTTCCGAAATTTGTTATTAGTAGTATTGTTGATACTGGTGAAACATACGGAATAGCAGTTCGAAAAGGGAACAAAGAACTTCTGAACTTCGTTAATCAAACACTTGACATAATGAAATCGACAGGAACGTACAACAAAATCATCAGTACTTGGTTTGAATAATCCAGTTCGCCCCCTAGTAGGGGGCGTTGATTTTTTATGATAGTGTGGCTCATTCGATACGCCAGTGACGATCTATTGCGATTGTAAGAACAAAGCAAATTAGTAATGAGCATGAGTAATGAGAGTATATCAACTTGACACTTTATACTCATGTACTTGTGTGATATTAGCGATATTGTATATGAAAACATGAAAGGTGGGACGGGCGTGGAGGCATTGGTAGAACTATTCAAAAACTTTCCATTTCTTCTACTTGGTGCATGGGAGACATTGAAACTTACTGCTTTTTCCGTTGGTATCGGTCTGATTCTTGGAACATTTATAGGCATGGGAAGATTGTCGAAGATGAAATTGATCAACTATCCTTGTACCGCGTATGTTGAGTTCTTGAGAGGCACCCCACTCTTGGTGCAAATATCATTGATATACTTTGGTCTACCACAATTGGGCATTCAGTTAGCTCCATATCCTGCTGCCATATTGGCGTTAGGCATGAACAGTGGAGCATATATAGCAGAAATAGTCAGGGCCGGCATTCAGTCCATACCGAAAGGACAGTACGAGGCAGGTAGATCCCTAGGCTTGACACATTGGCAATCGATGCAGCACATCATACTTCCACAAGCATTCAGAAACATACTCCCTGCACTTGGAAACGAATTCATCACATTGACAAAAGACAGTTCCCTTGCTTCTGTTATCGGTGTTTCTGAACTCATGAGAGGCGGGCAATTCGTCATATCCAGGACATTCCAGACATTCTCCATTTACTTTGGCATAGCCTTCATATATTTCATAATGACGTTTGTCATATCCAGATTTGTAAGATACATCGAAAGGAGGATGGCCACAGCATGACAGACTTACCGATTGAACGAAATGGAAAAGAAATAACTATCAAAATAGAAAACCTAATAAAAAGATTCGGCAAACTGGAAGTACTAAAGGGTCTAAACCTAGAAGTAGGGAAAAATGAGACAATAGTCATAATAGGTCCCAGTGGTGGTGGGAAGAGTACTCTTTTGAGATGCATTAACAGGTTAGAGGAGTATCAAGGAGGGAAAATATATCTAGAAGGTGTCGATATAGAGCAATGTGATGCTAATAGCTTGAGGACAAGGATAGGTATGGTTTTCCAGCAGTTTAATTTGTTTCCACACATGACAGTGTTGAAGAATCTCACGCTCGCACCGATAAAAGTTAAAAAAATGCCTGAAAATGAAGCAAACGAGAAGGCAAAAGAACTACTGGGACGGGTTGGACTGCTCGATAAGATCGACGCCTACCCTGAACAGCTATCCGGTGGTCAAAAACAGCGTGTTGCAATAGCTAGGGCATTGATGATGGATCCTGAAGTCATGCTTTTCGACGAGCCGACATCAGCACTAGACCCAGAACTTGTTGGAGAAGTGCTCGATGTTATGAAGAAACTTGCCGAAAGTGGTATGACGATGCTCGTTGTCTCACATGAAATGGGATTTGCACGAGATGTTGCCGACAGGATAGTATTCATAAGCGACGGCATAGTGGAGGAAGAAGGCACACCCGAAGAAATCCTCAAAAATCCTCAAAAGCCAAGGACAAAAGAGTTTCTCCGAAGAATACTCGAATAACAACAATATGGAAAAATAAAATGTGCAGAGGCATTCTTTAAACAACTCACAATTGATGAATACACAGTTTCTTTCCATCCACAGTTAAGCAACAAAAAAGTTAAGCAGATTATCGAAGATGTAATTGCGGGATAATAAGCAATATACAGATTGTTAGGGCGTTTAAAGGAGGTGCAGAATAAATGCATACGGAGTCATTTTCACTATTAAGAAACAAGGAAATCATAGCAATCCTTGATGGCGATACACAATATAATGACTATGAATTTGAAGATGGCAATACAATAAAAGTATCTATGCCATACTTATCTGGTGCTGATTTGTGTGACTTATCGACATTATTTGGACTTCGTATGACTTATTCATGGAATGGCGGTGCATTAAGCCGTTGGAAATACTTGGACAATCTTCTTGATTTTTGCATAAAAAATAATAAATGCTCTAATCTGTTGTCACATATGTTTGCTAAAGAACAGTTCTCTAAGCTCTTGAGTGGGCGTGGAGCAAAAGAGATTGATGATGCTTATAAAATAATAGTATCCACAATTATTGAAAAGATTAATGGTATACTCTATTTTGGTGGGAACGAGCTGATTGTCACAGGAAATAACTTTGTTATCCGAAAAGTCGATAGTGAAGTTGAAATAGTTGCTCCGAAGATTAAAACCATAGACAGAGAATATATAAAAAGTATCTCATCACGTGCATTGAGAGATATTGAGCAAAAAGACTACGATAGTGCAATTACAAAATCTCGTACACTACTAGAAGAAACGTTTTGTTATGTAATTGAAAAGAAAAATGAAACTCCATCAGATAGTGGAGATATCGGAAAATTATATAAACAGGTTAGAACTTTATACAATATGCATACGGATTCTAACACAGATAAACGAATAAGTACTTTGCTTTCCGGGCTAAATAGCATTATTTCCGCGATTGCGGAGATGCGAAATAAAGATAGTGATGCTCATGGAGTTGGTGCAAACAGAATTTCTATTGAAGAGCATCATGCAAGGCTTTTTGTGAATGCATCGATGTCTATGGCTGATTTTATTTTATCCGTTCAGCAGAATAATCCATAGACATAATCTTGCATACCATTTTGGTACCTGAAATGAAAACGACCATACGAGAGTTATTCAAAACTCAAGTATGGTCGTTATTTTCTTTGTCGTTCACGTTTGAAGACGTCACTAAAAAATTACTGTTTTCGTTAAATCCCTAAGTGAACGCTCCTAAACGGGCTCTTTTTTTTTCACGCGAAGATATTAAGCTATTCAATAAAATGTTAACATCGATTGTTACATTTGTAATTATATGAATACGTCGATTTAAGTATAATGAAGGACAATTAAGAATAAATAAGTGCACTTTTTTCAACATAACAACAGTTTACAACAATGGTTTATCATATAAAATAATAAACAGTAGACAATAGAAGTTCTAAACTTGGGGGTGAGTATATGTGGAGAGAGCTTCAAGAGTGGTTGGAACAAGATTTGACGATTCAACAGCTCAAGGCAAAGGCAAAAGAGCTTGGATTATCTGTAAAGAAGCAGATGACAAAGACAGATGTTAGAAAGATGATCGAAAGGTATGCCGAAAGGATGAGGATGTCTGAACCGGAAGGTTCTATGGCGACTTCTACAACATCGCACATGCAAATCTCTTCAGTTCAATCTAAAGAGACACCAAAAGAAAATATCTCGATCCCAAACACCTACAAAAAAGATAAACTTGTCGCTATGCCGATAAACCCACAGTGGATGTATTTCTACTGGGATCTATCAGAACCAAATGCAAGTTTGCTGAAATCTAGTGAGATCAACAGAGTTGTTCTGCGCGTTTACGACGTTACTTATATTGAATTTGACGGTACTAACGCTCACAGAACCTTTGAAATAAACGTAGATCCACTAAACGTTAGGAATTACTATTTGAATGTCCCTATGCCAGGTGCTCATTATCTTGGAGAGATTGGGTATTACGATTTCCAAGGGAGATACACAATTCTATTGAGATCCAACCTGTGTATGATGCCTTTTAGCTCACCAAGTCAATCAACGCGCGAGAGATGGCTAGATTTGAGAAAACACAGAAGGATCGTTATGCCTGCTTCAGGTATGCTCACACCTGTTATAGAAAGGGTTGCTGGTTCAGTTCAAGGTTTGGAGCATCTTTTTCGGATTTCGAGTGCTGGGAGCATCGGCTTTGCAAGATTTAGTGGGAAGGGGATGTAAATATGCCACGCGGACAGGTAATGCTCGTTCTACATGCACACCTTCCATATGTGCATCACCCAGAATACACGTTCTTCTTGGAAGAGCAGTGGTTATTTGAAGCAATTACTGAGACTTACATACCGATTTTGAAGATGTTTAGAAATCTTGAGAAGGATAGAATCCCTGTAAAACTCACTATGTCCATCACACCGCCATTGATGGAAATGCTTGCGAATACTGATCTTCAATACAAATACGAGAAGAGACTTGAGAAGCTCATAGAACTCTCCAGAAAAGAAGTACAGAGAACCGAAAAAGAGTCTCCGCTCAAGAACAAAATGGCAAAATACTATCTGCAAGATTTTGAAGAAACACTATATCTTTTCAGAGATGTGTACCAGAGAAATATCCTCAACGGTTTTAAGGAGTATATGGCAAGGGGATATGTCGATATAATTACTTGCAATGCCACCCACGGTTACCTACCTTTTATGGCACAGTACCCTCAGGCTATAAGAGCTCAGATAGAGCAAGGTGTCAGGACATATGAAAGACATATGGGGATAAAACCGAGAGGAATTTGGCTGGCTGAATGCGCATATTTTCCGGGACTCGACAAGTACCTTGCGGAATATGGAATAGAATACTTTTTCATAGATTCTCATGGTTTATGGTATGCAGATGAAAGGCCAAAATACGGTGTCTATAGACCTGTTATAACCCCAAATAACGTCTTTACGTTTGCAAGAGATCCAGAGAGCTCAGAACAAGTATGGAGCGCACAAATAGGTTATCCAGGTGATTCGAGATACAGAGAGTTTTACAGAGACATAGGTTTTGATAGAGAACATGACTATATCAGGCCATACATAGATCCAAGTGGTGTTAGGACGAATACAGGAATCAAATACCATAAGATTACATCTAAAGAGATACCGCTTGAAGGAAAGGATTTTTACGATATAGATGACGCAAAGAATGTAGCATGGGCCCATGCAAAAGATTTCGTTGCGAAGAAAGAAGCACAAGTCGATTACCTACTGAATCTTTTTGATGGTCTCGAACCGATCATTGTTGCACCATTTGATGCCGAATTATTTGGCCATTGGTGGTACGAAGGTCCTATCTTCTTAGAATACTTCATGAAGGAGGCATCAAAGAGTCAAAAACTGCGTGTAGTTAGAGCATGTGATGTGGTCGACTGGATAGAAAAAGTTCAGATACTCACACCTGCCGCATCAAGCTGGGGAGCAAACGGCTACAACGAAGTATGGTTAAATGGTTCGAACGATTGGATTTACCTCCACCTACATGAAATGATAGAACGCATGACGGACATGGCAAAACGTCATGCTGAAGAGAAAGATCCCTTGAAGGTAAGGGTACTCAACCAAATGGTGAGAGAGTTATTACTCGCACAGTCTAGTGACTGGGCTTTCATAATGACAACGTGCACGAGTGTAGATTATGCAGTCGAGAGAACAAAAACACACGTGAAACGATTTTTGGACTTGTACGATATGCTAAACAGTGGTAATATAGAGGTAGGGGAGTTACAGAGGTTAGAACATGTAGACGACATATTTCCTGACGCAGATTACAGAATGTATTTAAAAGTCTAAAAGTCTGACTATCCGAGTAAGAGAAAAGCTCCCCGGGTTAATGAGTAACCCGGGGTGTTGTATTCAAATAAAATACCAGAGTGTAGTACTTGTGAATATCTACACAAGGGGATGTTACTTCACAACTTGAAAGGAGGTAAAAACAGTGCCTGCAAACCTTTTTGAGATCAGATGGCACGGACGTGCTGGCCAAGGTGCAAAGAGTGCTTCTCAGATGTTGGCAGAAGCTGCACTTGATATGGGCAAATATGTACAAGCTTTTCCAGAGTATGGTGCAGAAAGAACAGGTGCACCGATGAAGGCATTCAACAGAATTTCGGATGAACGAATTTTACTCCATTCCTCCGTTGAAAACCCAGACCTAGTAGTAGTGATCGACGATACACTTCTTGGAAATCCAGACATAGTCGCAGGGACGGATGAGAAGACGATTCTCATAGTTAACACTGTCAAAACTGTCGAATCGGTAAGACAAAAGTGTGGATTCAAAGGAAAAGTATGCACCGTTAAAGCAACAGAAATAGCGCTAGAGGAACTTGGAAGAGCAACACCAAACACAGTTATGCTCGGTGCAGTTGCAAAAGTCACTGGCATAATTGAATTGAAGTACGTTGAAGATAAGATAAGGGACATGTTCTTGAAGAAATTTGGAGAAGCAGTTGTTCAGAAGAACATAAAGGCCCTTCACAGAGGGTATGAAGAGGTGATATGCAATGGCTGAACTTAAAGGCTGGAAGGACCTTCCAATCGGCGGTCTTGTGCTTGAGCCAGGTACCGCAAAGAAGTACCGAACAGGGACATGGCGAGTGCTTAGGCCAGTTTTTCAGCCAGAAAACTGCATAAGTTGTATGTTTTGTTGGCTATATTGTCCTGATCAATCTATTGTCGTAGAACTTGTGGATGGGAAACCAAAGATGAAAGGATTCGATTACTATAGTTGTAAAGGTTGCGGACTATGTGCAAATGTATGTCCAAAGAATATTGATCCTAAAACAAAGCAGCCAGTTGCAGAAGAAAAGAGAGCTATCATCATGAAACCAGAAACTGATTTCGTCGAAGAGTAAGGAGGTGCGAAAATGCCTTTAAAACAAGCAATTACAGGTGCAGAGGCAGTAGCCTATGCAATGAAACAGATAAATCCTGATGTTGTCGCTGCCTATCCAATTACGCCACAGACTCCAGTTGTCGAGTATTTTGCAAAATACGTTGCAGATGGTGTAGTCGATACAGAGATGATACCGGTCGAGAGTGAGCACTCAGCGATGAGTGCAGTTGTTGGTGCAGCTGCTTCCGGTGCAAGAGCATTTACAGCAACCGCTTCAGCCGGTCTTGCGCTCATGCATGAAATAGTCTTCATAGCAGCGTCATTAAGGCTTCCAATAGTCATGGCAGTCGCCAATAGGGCATTATCTGGTCCACTTAATATCCACTGTGATCACAGTGATGCAATGGCAGAAAGGGACAGTGGCTGGATACAACTCTGGGCAGAAAATGCTCAGGAAGCATACGATTTTACAGTGATGGCTTACAAAATTGCAGAACACAAAGATGTTAGATTACCAGTCATGGTCAACTTTGATGGATTCATAATCTCACATGGAGTTGAAGTTGTCGAAACGCTCGATGATGAATTAGTGAAAGACTTCATCGGTAAACAGATAAAAATGTACCCACTTCTCGATACCTCTAATCCAGTAACCTATGGATCAATCGATATGTACGATTACTACTTTGAACACAAGCGTCAGCAAGTGGAGGCAATGAAATACGTGCCAAAGGTATTCAAAGAAGTTGCGGAAGAGTTTGCAAAGATTTCAGGTAGGAAATACGACCTTATCGACGAGTACATGCTTGACGATGCGGAATATATAATGATCGCTCTTGGTTCTACGGCGGGAACTATCAAACATACGATAAACGAACTGAGAAAAGAAGGTAAAAAGGTTGGACTATTAAAGCCTTGGATTTTCCGACCATTCCCAAAGGTAGAATACCAAAGGTTACTCAATGGGAGAAAGGCTGTAGTCGTGCTTGACAGGTCTGCTTCGTTTGGTGCAGAAGCCCCGCTTTATCAATCTGTAAAATCTGCACTTTATGAGATTGCCGTAAAGCCACAAATAGGAAGCTATGTATATGGCCTTGGTGGTAGAGACATAACACCAACTCATATTCAGCAAGCTTTCGAAGATGCGTTTAAGGGTGATCTTATCGTCGATGAAGAAAGATATCTCGGACTCAGAGAATAAGGAGGTGTGATAAATGCCGTTGAATGCAATTGAACTTGCCAAATTATTTCATGATAAAAATCCTGGAATAACTTCAGGACACAGGCTTTGTCCTGGCTGTGCTGCTCCAACGATAGTCAAACTTGCGCTTATGACTGCTATAGCAAATGGTTATGAACCAGTAGTAGGATTGGCGACCGGATGTCTTGAAGTTTCCACAACAATATTCCCATACACAGCATGGAATGTCCCTTACATACACAATGCATTTGAAAATGTTTCTGCCACCATTAGTGGTGTTGAGACAGCTTTTAGGGCAGCAAAGAAACGTGGGGAAATACCTGCAGATAAGAAACTTGCCTTTTTTGCATTTGGTGGAGATGGTGGAACGTATGATATCGGAGTTCAGTCACTCTCAGGTGCTGTTGAAAGAGGCCACAAATTTATCTATATCGTCTATGACAACGAAGGTTATATGAATACCGGAAACCAAAGATCAGGTTCGACACCTCTGGGTTCAGACACAACAACCGCACCAGTTGGAAAGAAAGTACCAGGTAAAGTTCAGTTGAAGAAAAACATCGCTGAAATCATGGCAGCTCACGAAAATATATATGTGGCAACTGTTGCCCTGGCTGACACAACCGATTTTATGAAAAAAATAGAAAAGGCTCTTGAATTCGATGGCCCATCTTTCATCGTAGCGCACTCTGCATGTGTGAGGTTCTGGCGAGTTGGAGACGATCAAGCTGTAGAAACAAGTAAGTTGGCAGTTGATACACTATACTGGCCACTTTACGAGGTTGAAAGAGGAGTTTATAAAGTAACGAAGAAAATAAAAGATCCGAAACCGGTTGCAGATTACATAAAATCACAAGGAAGATTCAAGCCATTACTCTCAAGACCAGATGCGGAAGAGATAATCGATGATCTCCAGCAGTATGTGACGGCAAGATACGAAAGACTACTTGCTCTTGAAGAAATGACAAAAGACAAACCAATCAGAGGTCCTTGGACCAAAAAGGATGCATAGAACGCATAAAATTGAGTAGCAACAACATATTTTGAAAAACAGCATAGCAATTGAAATTCCAATGTAAGTGAAAAAAGGAGCCTGAGGCTCCTTTTTTCGATACAAAATCGTAGGAAAATTACACACATTTGGTGGAGGCGGCGGGAATCGAACCCGCGTCCGAAAGCAAGTCCCCTTGAGCATCTCCGAGCGCAGTCTGTGTTTTGAATCTCGTCAGTCTAACGCCCACAGACAGGCTTTAGACCGACCAGCCTCACTGTTTAAGTGGCGCAGAACGTGAGGCGCATTCTGACCACTTGGCTGACTAGGTTGCGCCCTGCTACGAAAGGTCAGCCAACCTTCGTAGAGAACGGCTGTCTATCTAATTAGGCAGCAACTGGAACGTATTCGTTGGCACTTAACTTTTTCCTACCGTTTTTTTACGAGGACGGCAGGAAACCTCGGCTCGCTTCCCAAGGAGGCTTACCCCCGTCGAAACCTTTCGCCCCCTCGTTTTTTTACTGCTCGATAATTAATAACGGTTCCCCTGCATAGTATTTGACAATCCGTAACCTAAAAGAGTTCAAAACATATTGATACTAAACAAAAACAAGATAAAAAATCTCGACATATTTTCATTAGTCTTATACGACAGAGCTTGAGCAGTACTCGAAAGTGTCATGAGTGTCAATACTTGTCTAACATAGCTCGATGGTCTCACGACCTTGGCTGAGGGTAACCGACTAAGTCTTCACAAGCCTCCGACTCTATAAGCGGTAGGTAGTTGACACTTGCTTTCAGAAAATTAAAACGCCCAACTGGGCGCTTTACTCTTCTATTTCCTATTCTTTATTTGGTGCCGAGGGCGGGACTTGAACCCGCATGGTCCAACGACCGCATGGCCCTCAACCATGTGCGTCTGCCAATTCCGCCACCTCGGCTAGCTTGGTTTTTCGTAAAATTCACTATATATTATATCACACAACATATGTTCCGTCAAGAGAGCTAAGTGCTTTATCTTTGCGCATTTTGGAGGTCCACTAGCGATAAATAAAGGAGCACCACCTGTGCTCCGCACAACGAGAAAACTTAACTTACTCTTATGTACCTTCTATATTCAGGTATATTCTGGAGCGGGTGACGGGTTTCGAACCCGCGACCCCTTGCTTGGCAAGCAAGTGCTCTACCGCTGAGCTACACCCGCTCATATAACTTCCCAAACCCCTAGCTTTTTCTTTGGTGCGAGGGGAGGGATTTGAACCCTCACGGGATTATCAGTCCCACTGGATTCTAAGTCCAGCGCGTCTGCCAATTCCGCCACTCTCGCACCTATAATCTGGTGACCCGGGCGGGATTCGAACCCGCGACCCCCTGATTAAAAGTCAGGTGCTCTACCTGCTGAGCTACCAGGTCACCTCTACGACACATTAGTATGCATGCGCCGTTATCGATAATACCACATCCAATTTTCTATGTCAAGAGGTAATGGCAAAAAATTCATCTATTGACAAGACAAAACGGCATGTTATACTATCATATGAGAATGATTCTCATTTTCATTTTCTTAATTTTGAGCATCTGGAAGGTGATACTATGGAAAGAACAACGAAAAACAGGGAGAGTATACTGAAGATTATTGAGTCATCAGAAGTCCCTTTAACAGCGTATGACATAAGCAATAGATGTAAGATAAGTCTACCAACGATATACAGGGCGCTTAATTTCTTGGCCCGCAACGGTGATATAAGATCTTTTACTCTGGACCATTATGCATATTATTATTCCTCAGCAGAACACAAACACTTTTTTAGGTGTACAACTTGTGAAAGGCTTTTTCCTTTGTATGAATGTTCTATTGAGGACTATGAGAAGCATTTAGAAGACAGGATGGGAATTAAGATAGACGAACATTTCATCCTTTTTACTGGCACATGTCAGGAATGTTTGCAGCAAAGATAAAAAGTGAAAGGAGAAATTGACCGTATGAGGAAGATACTCATATCAACTGCTCTATCATCTATCTTTTTATGCTATCTATCTACATTTGCTTTTTCTCTGAACGTAGTTACCACAATCAACCCGTACTACCTGATAGTGAAAGAAATCACCAACGGTAAGGCAAATTTGTCTTTAATTGTCAAGGCGGGTGCAGATCCTCATTCCTATAGTCCGACTGTCACTGATGTAAAGGCCATTTCCAAAGCAGATCTCATCGTTGCTAATGGCCTAGGACTTGATGACGCTTACTTAAAAGGATACAAAAATGTATTGTATGTCGGGCTCTGCATCCCGACGGTGCAACTTGGATTGAATGGTGGCCTCGAGGCTGCACATACTGGTAATGAGACCGAAGTAGAGGGAGTAAATCCACATGTCTGGCTTTCTTTGGACTTCTTGACACAGTACATCATACCATCGATAAGAGACACACTGATGAGTGCGGATAAGTTGAATGCACAGTTCTACAAACAGAATGCGGATGTACTCTTGAAATCTATATCTACATTATCAAGGAAATTCGACTTGCTCCTGAGTGGATACAGAAATTCAGTAGTAGTATTGGACCATCCTTCATATTTCTATATTTTCAAAAAGTACGGTATTACAATTCTCTCGGTTGAAGAAGGGCATAATAAGCAACCTACTATATCTCATATCAAAGAAATCATAAACCAGTCGAAACAATCCAAATTACTTGGTATCTTTGTAGGTCCTCAATTCAACCGTTCTGCGATAGAAACGATCTCAAGGGAATTGAAGCGAAAGTATTATGTACTTGATCCATTGGGCGTTGATGCTAAGAGCATAACAGACTTGTTTAACAAAGCTTATAAAGTATTACAGGAGGCAATCAATGAGAAATAGTAGCGAAAAGGTAATTGTCGTTAAAGATTTATCTGTGAAATTCGGAGATGTAGAAGTACTAAAAGACGTCTCGTTTGAAATACCAAAGGGCAGTTTCACAGGTATAATTGGGCCAAATGGGGCTGGTAAATCCACACTACTCAAAGCAATCTTGGGATTCATAGACTACGAGGGTATGATAGTGTTGAATGGCACAGTAGGATATGTACCCCAGCTCTCGTCATTCAACAGGGAATTTCCTATGAACGTCTATGATTTTGTCAGATTACCGATCAGGAAAGAAAAGAATTGGAAAGAAAAAGTCGACGAACTTCTTAAAGAAGTAGGATTAGAAAGATTTGGACAGAAACTAGTTGGGACACTCTCTGGTGGGGAGTTCCAAAGGGCATCACTTGCCCGAGCTCTGATTTCAAAACCTGACATACTGATATTGGACGAACCAGAGGCGGGCATCGATGAGATGGGGAAGGCAAAGTTCTATGAGCTACTTAGTAAACTGAAAGAAGAAGATCATATAACGATACTCATGGTAAGTCATGACATAGGGTTGATATTCGAAAAGTGTGACAATGTAATGTGCCTGAACAAGGCAATTCACTGCCACAGGCCAACCGAAGCGATGAAAATCGAAGATCTGAAGAGAACATTTGGCGAGTTTGATATATGGATACGTTCAGACGACCACTACGAAGTAGAACACGAAAAATATGAACACAGCAGACATCCAGAAGCGACGAACGATAGAAGGCAGCGTGATGATAATGGGTATAATAAGTGACTTGGCAAATTTTGAATTCTTAAGATACTCACTTATCGCAACTCTGCTTGTGTCGTTATCAACTGGTATCATCTCACCGATAATTGTTTATAGAGGTATGGAATTCATAGGTGATGGACTCTCACATGCCATATTCGCAGGTGTTGCAGTTGCAGTTGTTGCCAATTTCAATGTATTTCTTGGGGCAATATTGGCAACCGTCGTATTTGCATATCTCATATATCGATTGAACAAATCTCAGGCCTTTCACGAGAGTACAGCGATAGGTATACTACTTCCCGTATTCATGTCGATCGGTGTTATTATCTTTTCAAAATCACCACGGTACACAACGGATGTGACATCATACCTATTTGGAAACATCTTGATGGTCGTAAAAGAGGATCTGTATTTTCTCGTGGTAGTGACGATACTCAGTGCCATTGTAGTATTTGCAAATCTCTACAAGATCTCGTACTGGATTTCAGATGAGGACATGGCACAGTTCTACGGGATAAAGACCAATACCACAAAGTTATTGACCTTGTTCCTCACATCGTTCGTCGTCGTATCCGCCCTGAAAATAGCTGGCGTAATCGTGATGGGCGCATTCTTGGTACTACCCGGGGTCTTTGCGAAGATATCAGCCAATTCTTTGAAACAAGCGATATTCAGAGCCACCACTTTTAACATCGTTGCATCGCTCCTGGGATTTTTGCTCTCTTATTACTTCGATCTTCCTCCTGGACCAACTATAGTCCTTTTTGGATTTCTACTATTGATCCTATTCATATCACTAAATAGGAAAAAATTTGAAATCAGTTGAATCTTTTGTACTTTGGTTGATCAGTACTACACCCCTACAAACAGGGCGATGTACTATTACCTAGAACGGGCAAAAGGTGGTATAGGCCTCATGGTGATAGCAAGCGTCATAAATTTGGCAGCAAAATGAGACTTCGATTTGATCTCCCATCCTGGATTCACAGTAAATCTATTATCCAGCTTTGTCTTTCACTTCAAAATCCGTTTTAGACGTGTAAGTTTCCAACAACACCTTGAGCTTGGGAATGGTAACCTCCCTATTGATGAACAACTTACGAGTTTTTTCATCACTTTTCAACGTTTTGCTTCGTGTCCAATCCTTTATTTGATAATATGCTGCAAGTATTTACGCAATTCTTCGTGTCAAATATGATATAATTGGATTGATTCAAAATACAATGCAAATTGGAGGTCAGTATGAGCGATTTAGCCACTCCACACGATACATTTTTCAAAGTTACATTCGGTGATAAAGATGTAGCTCAAGATTTCTTAAAACACTATCTGCCCACCCAAATTGCTAACGTTGTCGACTTGAATTACCTGACTAAAGAAAACAACAGCTTCGTCGATGAACGATTCAAAGAGTGTTTCACAGACATGCTTTACAGGACGAAAATAAATGGTGAAGATGGATACATCTACTTTCTCTTTGAACACAAGAGCTATCAAGACCCATTAGTCATATTGCAACTATTGAGATACATAGTACGGATATGGGAAGAGAAATACGATAGGAAAACGAATAAATTGCCGATAATAATACCGATGGTGATATACCACGGAGAGAGTAAATGGAATGTACAAACCAAGCTGATTAACTTGATAAAAGGGATAGATGGGTTACCCGAAGAAACGAAGAAATACATACCAGTTTACGAATACGAACTATACGACCTCTCACCATTTGGACAGGTAGTGATTGTAGGATTGGCGTTGACAAAAGTAGTGCTTGAAGTGATGCAACTTGTAATGATAACAGACACTAAGAAGTTCCACGAAGCGATGAAGAAAGTACTTGAAGATATAGCACAGTTACCAGAAGACAAATTTGAGAGATTCGTTGAGGCATGTATAACATACATACTATCGGTAAGAGACGATGTGGACATAGGAATAATAGAAAAGGAATCGAGAGAAATACTTTCAGAAAGGAGTGATGTGATTATGTCAGTGGCTGAAAGGTTGAGAAATGAAGGTAGGCTAGAAGGCAAGGCCGAAGGTAGACTGGAAGGCAAAATAGAATTCGTGCTAAAGAATTTGAGCAAGAAATTCGGTGAGGATTTAACAGACGAGATGAAAGAGAAGATACAAAAAGCCGATGAGAAGACGATCGACTACATTGGTGAGAACTTGTTGGATATATCGCTTGAACAACTAAAAGAAGTACTGAAATGAAATCACCCCCGTCATCTTGCGGGGGTGGTTAACTAGTATCTCTCTTGGTTCAACACCGATTCTTTTTGCCCATATTTGAACTTCTTCTTTGAAATCTTCAATTTCAGTTTATCAGCCTTACCTTCGACTATCAAATTTCAGTTTTTAAAGCAGGCATGTCTCCTATCAGTGGTTTCCACAATTCGCCTTAAGCGTGGTATAATTAATGTACAAGTATAGAAAGAGCGGTTGATTCAAATTGATCTTGACTTTCAAGATAGTTAAGGGGGATTTAAGCTATGGATTTTGTAGATACAAAGACCGTCAAAAAGTCTGTTCCGATATTTCTGGAAGGGGGGAACAAGGCAATCCTTTTCGTGCACGGCTTTACAGGTTCGCCACATGATTTCGATTACATGGCAAGAGAAGCAAACAGATCAGGATTCACCGTCTCGGTACCACGTTTGCCTGGACATGGTACATGCGGGGAGGATTTTCTAAAGACGACATCAAGAGACTGGTTACGTAGAGCTTTTGATGCATATTACGACCTCAAAGCAATGCACGATGACGTTGCCATAGTAGGACTTTCAATGGGTGGAGTTATAGCATTGATAATGGCTGCCCAATTGAAACCAACAAAACTAGTCACATTAGCTGCAGCGACACACGTCTTCGACAAAAGAATAAACTTGACACCGTTCATATCACTTTTCATCAAGAAAATCAAAAGGGAAAACGACGAAAAATACGACGACCCTGATCTGGAGTTTTTGAAGAGAGAATACTGGTCTTGTGACTGGCCAAGACAGTCAGCTGAGCTTTACAAACTCATGAAATTATCGCGAAAAAGTGTTCCACTGATAGCATCAGACACACTGGTAGTAGCCGCAAAAAATGACAATGCGGTTCCAATGGAGGCTGCAGAATTCATCTACAAGAATATCAGATCAGAGAAGAGGAAGCTACTCATTTTTGAACGGTCAAGCCATGTATTGAGTAACGATATAGAGAAAGAAGAAGTCACAAAATCTGTCATAGAATGGTTAATTTGAGATGGTTTTTGTGAGATCTGATAAAAGTAGACAATGTTTGTCTACTTTTAACATATAGGTAACCCGAAATTTCAATGGACGAGGTATAATAAAATTAGATTCAAGTGTGGTAAAGCGGAGGTGTAGTTATGAGTTTGCTGGCAGAAAAGGACAAGAAATATTTGGAGGATTTGTTTGAGAAGGAGTTGGAAAATAACGTCAAGCTGATATTCTTCTATGATGATAATGATAATGCTGAATACTGCGATCTCGAAAGTCAGTTGCTTGACGAACTTAGAGAGCTTTCTGAGAAGATCGTAGTCGAGAAGTATCCAAAGAACAGTGAAAAAGGTAGTGAATATAACATTGAATTTGCACCTGCACTGCTTCTTACACTTGAAGATAGCAAAGATAGAGGCGTAAGATTCTATGGTGTCCCGTCAGGCCATGAATTTGCTACGCTTATTCAGGATATAGTTACGTTTGGAAAGGATGCAAGGCCACAACTCTCCGAAGAGACAGTGGCAAAGCTTATGGAACTTGACAAACCAATAAGAATAAGTGTTTTCGTTACTCCGACGTGTCCGTATTGTCCAAAGGCTGCGCTCACGGCTCACAGTCTAGCCCTAGCAAGTGATAAGATAATAGCTGAAGTTATTGAAGCAAATGAAATCTCTGATCTGAGTGAACAATTTGGTGTTTCATCCGTACCACATATAGCAGTCAATCGAAATCCAGATAAGTTCTTTGTAGGAGCTTTCCCGGAACCGCAGTTTTTACAACAATTGTTGGAACTTTCACAGTAACTTCGGTCATTAGTTATTTGTCAACTACCCACTGCCTATAGAGGCGGGGGCTTGTAGAAATGCAAGCTCGGTTGATTAACCTATGTCATTAGTTTTCGCTAATGATTGGTTATAGCAGAATATATAGTCACCTTGGGATGCTCCACAAGTCCCATGCTCTGAGGGTAATAGTTAAACAACTCTGAGGGGTAGGAGAAGTGCTATTACCATTAAACCTGCTATAACTTTGGCGATGTGGACCTACAGGCTTCGGTCTGACTTACCTTAAAGGAGATTTTACGTATGGTATATGTATTATCTGTTGAAGGTAAACCCTTGATGCCTACTAAGAGGCATGGCAAAGTTAGACGTCTCTTAAAACAAAAGCTTGCTAAGGTAGTTAAAACTAAACCTTTTACTATTCAGCTATTGTATGAAACTACTAACTATACACAAAATATCACACTTGGTATAGATAGTGGTTATAACTACATAGGTTTCTCTGCTGTCACAGAAAAAGAGGAATTAATTAGATTCTCATGTTAGGTTTGTTAATTATCTCAAAAAGATATTGCCTATAGCCAATGTAGTTGTAGAAGTAGCTAACTTTGACACTCATAAGCTTAAAAACCCAAACGTAGTTGATAAAGGCTATCAGCAAGGTGAACAACAAGATTTTTGGAATGTAAGAGAATACGTTCTGTATAGAGATAATTATACCTGCCAGCTATGTGGCAAGAAAAACACCATACTTGAGGTACATCATATAGGCTATTGGAAAGAAGATAGAACAGATAGACCAGGCAATCTAATAACGTTATGTACCAAATGTCACAGTCCTAGTAATCATAAAGAAGGAGGTAAATTGTATGGAATGGAGCCTGTTCAAAAACCATTAAAGGGTGCAACATTTATGTCTACTATAAGATGGAAATTGGTCAATACGCTGATGTGTGGTTACACTTACGGCTACATTACAAAATCCAAAAGAGTAAGTCTTGGTTTGGAAAAGACACATTACAACGATGCATTTTGCATAGCAGGAGGAATTAATCAACAGAGAATAGAACCAATCTATTTTGAGCAAAATAGGAGAAACAATCGTTCACTCGAAAAGTTCTACGATGCAAAATATGTAGATATAAGAGATAAGTCTATAAAAACAGGGCAAGAGCTTTTCTGTGGTAGAAGAACGCGGAACAAAAACTTAAATGGAGAAAATCTTCATAAGTGCCGTGGAGCTAAAGTATCGAAAGGCAGGAGAAATATTCGTAAGCAAAGATACGCATATCAGCCTAAGGATATAGTCATCTTTGAGGGCAAAAAGTATACAGTTCAAGGAGTACAGAACAAAGGCGAGTATATTAAGCTAAGGGAAAAGTCAAAGCCAGTTAAAACAAATTTAGTTAAGCCCTATATGTTTAGTAAAGGATATAGTGTGGTTTACAAGTGCAATTCATCCCCCACTTGTAGAAGTGGGAGTCTTCTTGCAGAAAAATGATAAAATTTCTAACCATAACCATCCAACCCCCCATTTTGTTGTACATACATCTTAGGGCACCTATTTGTGCCCTAAGTTTTTAAGTAAAAGTCTTAAATAGTCAATTTTCTGATTTGAAATAAGAAAATGGAGAATAGGAAAGAAAAAGGAGAGAAATGACATGGGATTATTCGATATAGGTTCAATGAGTGCTGAGGTTAAAGAATACTACGATATCGTCATAATAGGTGCTGGACCGGCAGGATTGACTGCTGCAATATATGCAAGAAGAGCAGGGCTAACTGTACTTGTCATTGAGAAGGCGATAGAAGGTGGGGCAGTTACCCAAACACATATAGTTGAAAACTGGCCTGGAGAAATCAGTATCGAAGGTCAGATACTCGGTCAGAAATTCGCTGATCATGCAAAACACTTTGGTGCAGAAATTCACTACGCTTTTGCACAAAAGGTTACGGCAGAAAGAGAATACAAAATTGTAGAGTTTGATAATGGTAGTACAGTCAAATGTAAAGTGCTGATCATAGCGACAGGGACAGAACCAAGGAAACTTGGAGTACCCGGTGAGAGCGAGTTCAGAGGGAAGGGCGTAACTTATTGTGCTGCATGCGATGGGTACCTATTCAAAGATAAAGATGTTGTAGTCATCGGTGGTGGGGATAGCGCATGTGATGAATCGCACTTCTTGGCAAAGATCGTAAATAGCGTCACCATGATACAGAATTTGCCTTACTTGACGGCTGCAAAAGTATTGCAGGAGAGGATACTAAACGATCCGAAAATCAAAGTGGTTACAAACCATGTAGTCAAAGAAATACGTGGAAACAAGAAGGTAGAAGAGATAGTAATAACACACAACGAGACAAACGAAGAAACGGTGATAAAAACTGATGGAGTCTTCATTTACGTAGGTTTATTACCGAAAACGGAAATAGTTAAAGATGTGGTTACAATGAATGACTATGGATATATTATAACCGATGAGAACATGGAAACGAACGTGCCAGGTATATATGCAGTTGGAGATATAAGAATCAAGAGCTTGAGGCAAATTGTAACGGCGACTGCAGATGGTGCAATTGCTGTTGAGCATGCTGCGAAGAAATATCTCTAAACGAATCTTGTAAAGAACTTGGAGGTGAAAAACATGCCTGATGTAAGGATCAAGATATATACGACACCAACATGCCCGTGGTGCAAGAAGGCGAAAGAGTACTTCAAACAGCGAGGACTATCTTATACAGAAATCGATGTCTCAAAGGACCAAAGAGCTGCAGAAGAGATGGTCCGCAAATCTGGTCAAATGGGTGTACCAGTCATCGAAATTGGAAGTCAAATCATCGTTGGTTTCGACAAAGCAAAGATCGATAGAATTCTTGGAACAAACTGATAATCAGAATATTTGAGGAAGGGAACACACCCTTCCTCTTAATTTTGCCCCATCTTAGTATTAAAATAACGTTGGAACGCCTTTCAAACTTACTTTGGAGGTGATTATCTTGAAATTCAGTTGTCCATTGTTAAACCATCCCCCCACCTCTACAGGTGGTGGGATGGTTTAAGTTTGCACTCTTAGGCGCAATATCGTCCACAATAGGTGGATTCTTATTGTCATTTGGGGATATAATAGAAAAGGTCATCGGCATCAGTATCGTAATTTTAGGTGTTGCATACATCTTCGAACTGCAAATTTTCAAAGGGAAGAGTGTAAACGTTTGGAGATTTAAAGGAACAGGATTCGTTGGTGGGTTGTTGCTTGGTGCAGCCATCGGTTTTGTTTGGATTCCATGCAGCAGTCCAGTTTTGGGCTCTATGTTACTCATTGCAGCTCAAAAAAGCATTATAAAAGGGATGTGGCTACTCTTTGTCTACTCACTTGGCATCTCGATACCATTCCTAACAATAGGCACACTACTTTCCAAGGCATTGAGCTTTGGATTTGGAAAACCCGCATGGGAGAAGTGGACTAAAATAATAGGTGACAGCTTCATCATGTTACTTGGTATCTTGATCTTGTTTGGTAAAATGAAGGTCTAAAATACTATTTCAATTCTAGTTCAAGTGTAAAGGGGGATGAGTTAACATGGGAGTAGCACGATTGGATTATTATTCCAAGATGCTTTTTCATGCAAAGACTGTATCGGGGCACGATTTGGTGATAGACGCTGATCCAGCATCTGGCGGAATGGATGCAGGCGTGAGACCGAAAGAACTCATGCTATATGCTCTCATGGGATGCACTGGCATGGATGTAGTCTCGCTACTAAAAAAGATGAAGGTCATAGACAATATGGAGACGTTCAGGATGGAAATAGAGTACGAACAATCGCAAGAGCATCCGAAGGTATACACGAAGATTCATCTCAAGTACATATTGAAATTCAATGGAGAACCTCCAAGGGAGCAAGTAGAAAAAGCAGTCTCACTCTCTCAAGATAAATATTGTGGCGTCTCGGCAATGCTTAGGAAAGCGATACCTGATTTCACTTGGGAGATTATATACGAATAGGGCAAATACAAAGTCGAAATCTATCTTGAAAAATAGCTGTTATGTGGTATCATATTCAACAGTATTGTGAATAATCTAAAGGCTGGTTCTTATTGGGATCTATGAAAAACTGTAACAATAATAAACTACATGAAACGTTGACAAATAGCCTCATATCGGTTATAATTGCAATCGCATATGTGAGCCAACGTAGCTCAGTCGGCTAGAGCGGCTGACTTGTAATCAGCAGGTTGAGGGTTCAAGTCCCTCCGTTGGCTCCAAACAGGTGTGGTGAGGTGCCCGAGCGGCCAAAGGGGGCGGACTGTAAATCCGCTGGCAGAATGCCTTCGAAGGTTCAAATCCTTCCCTCACCACCAGATATTTTTTATAGGAGGCTGAACAAAGATGCGTGTTCAAATAGGGCTCAAATGTGAAGAATGCGGGAACAGAAACTATTACACAACAAAAGAAAAAAGCAAAAAAGATAAGCTCAGACTCAAGAAATACTGTCCGAAGTGTAACAAGCATACTTTCCATTTGGAAACGAAGGTTTAATGTACCTGAACAAAGAATAGAACCGACTCACGATATCTTTGCAGGGGCGTAGCTCAATTGGCAGAGCACCGGTCTCCAAAATCGGGTGCTGCAGGTTCAACTCCTGCCGCCCCTGCCAAGTTCCTTTTTGAAGAGAAACAATGAGAGGAATGTCAACTACCCACGGCCTAAAGAGGCGGGGGCTTGTAGAAATGCAAGCTCGGTTGATTAGCCTATGTCATTAGCTATCGCTAATGATTAGTTATAGCAGAATATATAGTCACCTTGGGATGCTCCACAAGTCCCATGCCCTGAGGGTAATAGTTAAACAACTCTGAGGGGTAGGAGGAGTGCTATTACCATTAAACCTGCTATAACATTGGCGATGTGGACCTACAGGCTTCGGCCTGACTTACCTTGATGGAGGTTTTAATGTAGTACATGTATCATCCTCCACTTATAGAAGTGGGAGTCTTCTTGCAGGAAAATGATAAAGCAAAAAATGGTTGGAGAAATAATCAACTGTACAATGTTGGTAACGGGGGAGATCATATGGAGAAAATCAAGAAGTTCTTTGCTGAAGTAAAAGCAGAGGCAAGGAGAACGAGTTGGCCAAACAGGCAAGAACTCCTTACATCCACAGGAGTTGTGCTGATTATATTGGCAGTTTCAAGTGTTTACCTCTTCCTTGTCGACCTTTTGTTCTCGGGTACTTTGGGCGTATTGCTTCAGAAATTTTGAGGTGGATAAGAGATGAAAAAAGAGTGGTTCATAATTCATACCATAACAGGGTATGAAAACAAGGTTAAGGAAAACCTTGAGGCGAAAATCCAAGCCCAAGGCTATGAGAACCTTGTTTCTCGTGTTGTTGTGTTGGAAGAAACCGTAATAGATACTTCTACTAAATCCCTTGAAAGGCACATCGTAAGCTATGAGGCAAAAGTCCATGTAAGTACTGGCAAAGATGTGGAAAAGGGCGATTTGCTTGCAGAAGAACCAGCTATAAAGGTTAGACGTGAAGGTACTATAGTCGATATTGTGAATTCACGCAGAATTGTTATAGAAACTACGGACAGGAAATTTTCAAGAACATATGTAATTCCTGAGACAGCTAAACCAGTTAGTGGACTTAGAATAGGGAGCAGCATTTTCCAGGGAACTTTTCTGGCTTCCTCTGAGGAGTACATAAGTGACATCGACGGTAAGGTAATCATCAATGAAAAAGTGAAGAAAATCGTTGTAAGAACACCACTTGGTGATGAAGATGTCTATGTTGTACATACAGATGTGTTCAATTCCAGTTCAACCAAAAAGGGAATGACATTAAAACCTGGTCAGATACTTGCAGAAGGTAGAAAGATATTCGCAAGGAGTTCGGGGAGGATCAGCCTAGTTGAATTTCCAACAAGAAAAGAGATAATAGTTCAAAAAACTAAGAGAAAGAAACTGTATCCTGGATATTTATTTGTTGAAATGATTATGAACGACCACACTTGGGAGTTTGTCAGAGGCACGCCGTTTGTCATGGGATTCGTTTCAGCAGGTGGTAGACCGATTCCAATGAAACAAGAAGAGGTGCACTACGTACTCCGAATGGCTGGAATTGAGGAAATGCCACAGGTTCAACAACAGGTAAAGAAAGTTGAGCTTGAGATACAAGCAGGCGATTCAGTCAAGATCATCACAGGGCCATTTGAAGGATTCGTTGGAGTTGTCAGAGAAATTGATGAAGAGAAGCAGGAGCTCAAAGTCAATGTCACGATATTCGGTAGAGAAACACCTGTTTCGGTTAATTTGAGTGAAGTTGAAAAGGTATAAGAATCAAACAATAGAGGCGGGGGCTTGTAGAAATGCAAGCTCGGTTGATTAGCCTATATCATTAGTTTTTGCTAATGATTAGTTATAGCAGAATATATAGTCACCTTGGGATGCTCCACAAGTCCCATGCTCTGAGGGGTAGGAGAAGTGCTATTACCATTAAACCTGCTATAACATTGGCGATGTGGACCTACAGGCTTCGGCCTGACTTACCTTGATGGAGGTTTTAATGTGGTTGTATCATTCCCCACATACAGAAATGGGATTCTTCTTGCAGGAAAATGATAAAATATAATTGATTTTGCATGGTAAAAACTTGTGGAAACGTGCAAAACAGTGGGAGGGCAAAAGCCCGCGAAAACCACAAAGGAGGTAAACTATTATGGCTAAGAAAGTAGTTGCACAAGTAAGGCTTGTGCTAGAAGCAGCTAAAGCAACACCAGCTCCCCCCGTAGGGCCGGCACTTGGTCAAAGAGGAGTCAATCTGATGGAGTTTTGTAAGAAGTTTAACGCAGTCACAGCTGACAGGGCTGGACTTCTTATTCCAGTTGTCGTCACAGTTTATGACGACAGGTCATTTACATTTATCACAAAAACTCCTCCTGCAAGCTTCTTATTGAAGAGAGCAGCAAAGATCAACTCTGGTTCCAGTGAGCCGAAGAAAAAGGTTGCTGGCAGAGTGACACGGCAGCAGATCAAAGAAATAGCAGAACAAAAAATGGTAGACCTGAGCGCTAACGACCTTGAATCTGCGATGAAGATTATCGAAGGAACTGCGCACAGTATGGGTCTAGAAGTAGTAGACTGAAGTGGAAGGGAGGAGGCTAGAAGATGCCTAAACACTCCAAAAGATACAACGAACTGAAGAAACTAATAGATTCAGAAAAGACGTATACGCTTGATGAAGCAGTTGAATTGGTTAAAAAGGTTGCAACTGCTAAATTCGATGAAACGATCGAAGTTCATATAAAAACAAACATCGACTACAGAAAGAGCGAACAGAACATTAGAAGCACGATCTCCCTCCCAAATGGGACGGGTAAGACAGTTAGAGTCTTGGTCTTTGCGAAAGGCGATAAGGCAGAGGAAGCTAAGAATGCAGGGGCGGATTACGTTGGTGCAGAAGAACTTGCTGACAAGATTGCGAGCGAAGGATTCTTCGATTTTGACGTAGCAATTGCAACGCCTGATATGATGAAGGTTATTGGTAAACTTGGTAAAGTTTTGGGTCCTAGAGGTCTCATGCCAAACCCGAAGTCTGGAACAGTTACGGAAGACGTTGCGTCTGCTGTTTCCGAGTTCAAAAAGGGTAAAGTTGAGGTCAGGACAGATAAGACAGGAAATCTCCATTTCCCAGTTGGAAAAGCTTCGTTTGATCAAGAAAAATTGATAGAGAACATCAAAACAGCTTATGAACAAATACTTACACTTAGGCCGGCAGGAGTTAAGGGTATATTCATAAAGAAGACAGTTCTTACATCGACGATGGGACCTGGAATAAAACTCGATTTGAACACGCTAAAATAATCATTTCAACCATAATGTCAAAAAGCGGCTCATTTGAGCCGCTTTTTTGATGCTTATTAGACCATTTATTGGCTAATATCCACTACCTCTTAGTACCAGTCAGATAACCAACGACGATCTCATTGAGTCGTGGATATCTTCCGCTACTTTCTGTATCATCGACTTTGACCAAGACTTCATTTCCAACAATCCCAACAGTGCCCTCTCTTCTTGACATGAGGTCTCCCTCGCTTATAATTCTATGTTTCTCTTTTGCATCATCTATCGAGTCTGTGTATATCACCTTTCCTTGTTTTATAATCGCAAAATCGGTGGCATACTCTTCGAGCTCGAAGATTTCGTGCGAGGAGATCAATATCGTTCTTCCATCCTTGGCGTATGCTTTCAACATCGTCATGATATCGAATCGAGTTGTTGGATCCAAGTGTTGCGTTGGTTCATCCAATATGAGAAGTTCTGCTTGACTCGACACCGCAAGTGCAACAAAAAAGAGAGTTTTCATACCTATTGAATACGTTTCAACGCGCTGCTTCAGATCAAAATTGTACCGAGCTAGGAAATCTTTGAACACATCACTATCCCATTTTGGATACAACGCAGACCATAATGCTTCATAATCGAGTGCCGTAAAATGTCTAAACACCCTTCTATCTTCCGATACTACAGCAATATTTCTCTTGACCGTAGGATTTATACTTTGGCCAAACAGTTCTATCCTTCCACCATCGCTCTCTATACTATCCGTAATGCAACGTATCGTCGTTGTCTTACCAGCACCGTTTGGACCTATGAGTGCAAATATACTTCCCTCATCTACTGAGAAAGATATGTTGCTTAAGACTTGCTTACCACCAAATCTCTTACTCAAACCATCCACCCTTATTACATACTTTTGTGCTGTTTCATCCATTATGTCAACTGTCATCATCATTTCTCACCACCTCGTTTTGAGAACAATACAGAGCCCATGTAAAGGCAAAACACTGCAAATACCAAAGCTGCAAGTTGATTTCCTTGAACAATTGGGCTGATAAACTTGTAAGGATTGAATGACTCACCAAGTTGCATACTGCCGAATGAACTGAAAACCAAATCCAATATCAATATGATGAATGCACCGCCTATTGGGTCCATTCCAAGCATACTGACTATTACGATGAGCCCAAAGTAGGCAGCTGCAAAGATGATAGCTGCAAGCAAATCACCAAATGCCTCGAGCAAAGTACCATTGTAAAACGGTAAACCTATGAAGAACGATAGTACTATAAACAGCGATACGAAGATGAACTCATACCAGTATATCATCCCTTTTGAAAATGGCAGAAATGTCATCATATCCAACTTCTTGCTTCTGATATCACTCCCCATGGAAAAGACGATGATAAAGAAAGTACCAAGCATTTTGGCCCACACATATGGAAAGAGCATTATGATGAAAAAAACCAAGAGTGTCCTAAACTTCTCGACAAATTGCTTTCTTATATACGCATTGAATGCGGTAACGCTATACTCAAAACCTCCAAATGAAGACCTATCCATTTTTCCAAACCTCCTCGATGATCAGAATGGTTGTATACAAATCTATCCCTATATTCTTTATCTTCCTAACAAACTCACTCAATTCCTCCATAACGGAGTCATCTATGGAAATATTACTTGTTACAAAATATCCAACGCCTTGTTCGGAAGAAAGGATACCCTCACTTTTCAACTTATCAAGTGCCTTCAATATCGTGTTCACGTTTACATCGAGCATCGTTTCAAGTTCTCTCACCGGTGGTAACTGGTCACCCGGTGCAAGTCTTCCAAGTATGATTTCAGTCTTGACTTGATTCATCACCTGCACGTATGCAGGAATGCCACTATGTTTATCAATTTTCTTAAATTTCGGTCTCACTTTTTCAGTATTATCCATTACTACCAACGTCCTCCCTAAACACCTTTACGCCTGAGCTGTTTATAGTAATATCGTTGGCTGAACGATTTGTCACAGTCAACTTTCCAGCAGTTCCATGAACTTCGATGTGCAAATCACTACCTCCAAGGTACTCCAACCTGCCATCTATTCCAGTACCATTGATGTCGATATTCGAGCAATTACTAAGTGCTGTATCCATAGAAATACCACTACCAGCGATTTTCAAATCTCCAATCTCACCATCTGCGATGAAAGAGACACCAGTACCGTTTACATCTACATTGCGAGCATTTATACTTCCATCCACCGATATACCCGTGCCGCTCAATGTAACGTAGTCGGCATCGAGTGAGGAGTTCAGACTCACTCCCGTACCCGATACACTCAGTTCATCGATCTTAGCACCTCCGGAGATTTCAACAGCAATAGATGCAACGTCCAACATCTTCAAAGGTTCTATACCGATCTCGATAACGTAAGATGAATTATTCTTTCCACCGGATATAGTTACCGTATTACCACTTAACTTTGCATTGAGACCATGGTAATAATTTAACTCGCTGCCTGGGACGAAACGCACTTCCACACCGCCCTTGACTTTTATCACCACGTTCTGAGCACTCCCAATAGAAGTGTCTGCCTCGTACTTATTTGTCCTTAAACTGTTCATCACATCAATCTGAGCATTTAATGGAAAGCTTGAAGACACAGAGCTGTGCAAGAAGTTTGTAAAAGATTGGAACATTGCAGCTGGTATCAAGAACAAAAAGATAGCAAGCAGTATGAAACCAGCCATCTTAGACGTGTAAAACTTCAAAAAATACCCTGTCAAAATCAACGAGACAAAGACGATCAAAATCTTCGTTGGCACGGAAGGAATGAAAAATCCAGCCAATCCTAACAAAACGACCAACGCTACATAAACAAAAGCCTTTCCGTACTCATTCATTTGCCCACCTCCAAATCTCATTTCGTACATGCAATATCATCCATCAAATGAACCAATTCTGTTCGTGCGTTCTATATTACTATAACACTATATAACTATACCACCAATTTGTACAGATAATGTTGTCTTTTATGTTTCACTTAGATGAAGTTTTGGTTTAATGATGTGGACAAAACAGAGGTGCGCAAGTATCCTTCCTTGTTCAGCTCAACATCAGTATTGTACGATATTAGAGAGTCACTAATTAATTTGTGCGAAAGTAATAGATTAAAACAAAATTCCCCTCACCATTTTCGATGAGGGGAATGATTATTGTGTTATTGAACTGTAAACAGAAATGTTCTATCAAACGGACTGTGTGTTCAGTTCCTATAAGTCAAATGCAATACAGTTTCGGCATTCGTTTTGCCGTGATCAAATGTCTTATGCGTCGCTTCTCGTGCAAAGGTTGAGAAGGTTACATCTGTGCTACTGATATCAACAGTAATAGAAATGTCATCCCACACAACAACCGTATATTTGCCCGGATCATACTTTCCGAGATAGAATTTGCCTTCCTTTATAACAGGTACCATCTTTACGATAGTCGGTGTTGTATCTGTGCTCTCGCCTGTATAGAGTGCAATTAAAAGTGGCTCTGTAGGTGCTGATTCTGTACTACTAGATAACAGTTTTATATCTCCATGTATTGCCCATAGATTTCTCAAACCACCTCTCCATTGCCAACTAAATCGAGGTGCGAAAAAGTAACTATCAGCAAATTTTATCACACTCTTTGTAAGATCAAGTTGCAATTCGATCCTACCGCTATCTCCTATTTCCCAGTTTAAGTTCTGTGCTGTTACTGTTTTTCTCTCTTCACGAATATTAACGGGGTATTCCACACCACCCACAGTTGCGGTAGCTTCGTCTATTCGAAATGCGATACCGACTATAACTGTATCTTTTGGAACATCGAAACTAAACCATTCAATGTCTGTTGATGAAAGTGTCATAAGATCTACAGTTTTATCTGTGTTTGTCGGTGTTGCCCAGTTGCTCTCGTTCGGCCCAGTGGAAACCATGTACGAAAATCCACTTATATGTACTTCAAGTTTTTCCACGTCTGCCCACAAATCAAAAGAATCTCTCTGTAGCTTGTCGTACGTTGCTATAGTAACACCTTGAGATTGTACAGTTGTTGGACCTTCGCTTGATCCTTCCACGATAAAAACTGAAACGGTTGCCTCTGATGATTCACTTGATACTGTCGTGCAGCCCGCTACAAAAAGAAGTAGCAAAGACAAAGAAAAAAACAAGAATACCCTCTTCATCTAACTCACCTCCATATATATATAATATGAATAGTTATTAGTAACACAGTACATTAGGTATTAGAATCACAGAAAACGAAAAATAAGAAACATCCCTTTATTAGAGACTAAAGGAATATTTCTCATCTGATCAGAAGAAATAAATACTCAATATAAAGCCATTTTGAAGAAAACTCTATTAGAATCTCCCGTAGTAAGATCTTCTGAGTATTTTGAATCTATTAAACTCCATACCTTACTTAAGCAAGTTAGCAGAAATTACTGCAGCAAAAGAAAATTGCTGGTTCTTAATCATTTCGATGACAACATCTTTTATTGGGTCACCACTTGCATCAATAGTAATCATGCCAGTAACTCCTTGGAAATCCTTAATACTTCTTACAGCTGTTGCTATTTTTTCAGGGTTTTTTGTTTTTGCCCTATCAATTGCTTCAACAAGTATCATATAAGCATCATATCCAAGCGGTGCATCAGATGATGGTGGTTTTGTTCCATATTTACCGATAAATGCCTGGAGAAACTTCTTGGAATTTTGTGTCACGGGTGCATCAGGATGATAATGAGCTGTGAAGTACAGCCCTTCAACTGCTTGTCCACCCATTTGGATTAACTCAGGTGCATCTGCACCATCTCCCGCTAGGATGTATCCTTTGTAACCCATGCTCCTGGACTGTTTGGCAATTAAAGCTATCTCCTCATAGTATCCTGTTATTACGAATGCTTCACTACCATGGGAAATTGCTTTTGAAATTTGTTGCGTAAAATCCCTATCCCCAGCCTTATAACTGAGCTGAACAACTTGTTCAGAGTATGTTTTGAATCTGCTCATAAAATAATCTGTTAGCTCAGTACTATATTCGTCCCCAGTCTCTGTGAATATAGCAACACGTTTGACCTTCAAAGTTTTTGATACAAATTCAGCAAGAGCTTTTCCCTGAAACGGGTCTGTAAAACAGACCCTTGAAACAAACTTTTTCCCTTTGGTTACCAAAGGATTAGTTGCAACCGGAGCGACTAACGGAATTTTTCTTTTCTCTGCGACCTCACCTGCAGCTATTGTGTTACTGCTTATCACCTCACCTATAATTGCAGTCACACCTTCCTGGATAATTAACTTTTCAGCCCCTTCTTGAGCACCTATTCTTTCACTTTTGCTATCGTAATAGACCAAGTCTATCTTCTCGCCTAAGACTGTTCCTCTTTCTTCATGAGCCAGGTCTATACCCATTTTCATAGCCTTACCGAATCCAGATACTTCACCAGTAAGAGGTAAGAGTACCCCTATCTTTATGTTCCCAAAAAGCATGAAACAAACCAAAAGCAAAGGTATTACAATACACTTTTTCATAGCCAGCCACCCCTTCGTATGATAAAAATTCAGCAAACCTAATTGCATGATATGATTCTATCATAAATAGTGTTGAAAAGAACAGGAAACATTCAAAAATTATAACTTTTACTCGTACCGTTTGAATTCTCGTAAATCACGATTTTCTACTTCACCGCACTTGCGGATATTATTGCTGCAAATGTGAACTTCTGATTCTTCACTGTCTCAATAACGACATCTTTTGTTGCATTTCCGCTTGCATCTATAGTTATGACACCAGTGGCACCTTGAAAATTCTTGATACTTCTTACTGCTGTCGCGATAAGTTCAGGCTTTTTTGTCTTTGCCCTATCTATTGCTTCGATCAGTAACATGTATGAATCATATCCAAGAGCTGCAAATGTGGAAGGTTTGACGCCATATTTTTTCGTGTACGATTCGACAAACTTCTTAGATACCTGCGTTATCGGTGCATCAGGATGATAGTGAGCTGAAAAATAAATCCCTTCAACTGCTTGCCCACCTATCTGAATTAACTCCGGTGCATCAGCACCATCACCAGCAAGGATGTATCCTTTGTAACCAAGTGCTCTTGCTTGTTGTGCTATCAGTGCTATTTCATTATAGTATCCTGTGACAAGTATCGCCTCACTGCCAAAAGAAAGGGCTTTTGAAAGCTGGGTACTGAATTCTTGATCACCGGACCTGTATTCTAATTTGAGCACTTGCCCGCCATACTTTTCGAATCTGTCTCTAAAATAATTTGAGAGGCCGACACTGTATTCTTGTTCAGCGTCTGTGAATACCGCTGCTTTCTTAATTTTTAAAGTCTTTACTGCAAATTCAGCCAGTGCTGTTCCTTGAACTGGGTCGATGAAGCAAGCTCTCGAAACAAATTTCTTACCCTGTGTAACTGAAGGACTTGTTGAGGATGGACTGATCATAGGGATCTTTTTCTTTTCTGCAATCTCGCCTGCAGCTAATGAATTTCCACTGATAACCTCACCGATGATTGCAATGACTCCTTCTTTGTCTATGAGCCTTGTAGCACCATTCGCTGCTTCCGTCTTCTCACTCCTTGTATCCATATAAACGATATCTACCCTTTCACCTAGGACTGTCCCTTTTTCCTCATGAGCAAGCTCGATCCCTTTTTTGACAAGATCACCAAATGAAGCAACTCCGCCGGTAAGTGGTAAAAGTGCACCTATCTTTACGTTCGCAAAGAGACTAAGACAGACGTTCAACAAAACAACCCCTACAAAAAACTTTTTCATACCCGTTCCCTCCTTTGGAAAAGTAACATGTTCTAGTTCTAAGAGATAGAAACAAATACTTCCGCAGAGGTACTTGACTTGTATGCTTCTTCTAGTTCTTATGTGAGATTTTCTGTCAAACTCTGCTTTCTCTATTTCTTCAGTTTCGCAATCTCTTCCTCTACTTCTTTTGCTCCTTCTTTGTAGAATTGCTCCTCATCAGGGGCCAACTCTTTTAAAAGCCTCAAGAACTCCCCCGCATGGACCCTCTCTTCGTTTGCTACGTCGATCAGCACCTCTTGTGCCAACTTGTTATCAGTCGACTCTGCCAGCTGAGTGTAAAGTTGGATTGCCTCGTACTCTGCTGCAATCATAAAACGGATAGATCTAACAAGTTCTTCGTGTGTTAATAACTCTTTTTCAGCACGTCCTGAAAATGCTATACCAAATTCTGGCATAACATTCACCTCCCTCGTATAATAGTAACTGTGTAAAAAAGTAAGTTTAGAGGCACTAAATACTTTTTCTTCCTTACTTTTTGTTCTTTGAAAAAGAGAAGCCTTAATGCCATTATTGTCTTGTAGGTTTAGTAAAGGAGGATTCTTTTGCCTTCCCGTAAAACCCTTTTGGTTACTACTTTGAAAACTGCTTCCTGATTTAGTTTTCATGCATTGCTATGCTTAAATTATACCATAATTTCAGGATAAACTGAAATCTAGGAATGTTTTATAATGTTCTGTAATATTCTTTAAAAATGCGAGAAACCCTGATTTTGAGAAAGAATGGCAAGATATCAAGACATTATCAAAAGCCCCTCTTTCAGAAATGAAATAGAAACATCTCTTCTGCGTCACTAAGTTTATACTATGTCGAAAATCAGACTTGACATAGTCTAATGACATGATAGAATTATATTACGAAGGCGTACATCAAAGTCTTATAGAAAGAGGAGGATGAATATGGCAAAAGTATTGTATATTAAAGCTAATCCAAAGAATAACGGCGAATCAAGAACATTTCAGATTTCTGAGCGTTTTGTAGAGGCTTATAGGAAGAATCATCCTGAAGATGAGATCATAACATTGGACCTCTACAAAGAAGATATACACTTCTTAACAAAGGAGGATATAGACGCGATCTTTGGCCCCAAGACAGAAGAATCAAGAAATCATCCAGTGCTGAGGTATACATATCAATTTGCTGAAGCAGATAAGTATATCTTTGCAGTACCAATGTGGAATCTTGGTATTCCAGCCATACTGAAGGCGTATTTTGACTATGTGACGGTATCGGGCATAACCTTCAAATACACTGAGTATGGAGCGGTTGGACTCCTTGATGGCAAGAAAGCCGTCTGTATAATGACGACTGGTGGAGAATACATGACACCACCAATGTCAGATTTTGAAATGGCAAACAGATATCTCAGGACGCTTTTGGGATTCATGGGGGTAAAAGACGTAAAGAGCATAATTGCCCAAAGGCTTGATATGGAAGGCGAAGATATACAGAGAATACTAGGAGATACGTTGCAAAAAGCTGAGCAGATAGCTCAGGTGTTTTAGCAAAGAGTCTACGTGAACTACCCCCACCTATAGAGGTGGGGGCTTCGTGGTCAATACTCGTAACCGAGCAAGTTACCCCACGCTCAAAGGGCTGTCCCTTCCCCAAAATACTACATGCCTAATTTCACCAAGTTCTTTGCTGCATTTATATCTCTGTCATGTTTAGCACCACATTTTGGACATTGCCACTCCCTTATGGCTAAGTTCTTTACATCTGGATTCTTATATCCACATTCACTACATATCTGACTTGACGCATACCCCTGCGGTGCTATTATTGTTTCTCTCCCATACCAGACAGCCTTATATTCTAACATCCTTCTAAATTCCGACCATGATACTTCACTTATTGCCTTTGCTAATCTGTGGTTTTGTTGCATGTTCCTTACCTTTAAGTCCTCTAAAACTATAACTTGGTTTTCGTTTATAATTTTAGAGGATACTTTGTGTAGAAAGTCTCTTCTTTGATTTGCTACTTTTTCGTGTAGTTTTGCTTGGATTTTATATCTTTGTTCCATCTGATAGTATTGCAAATTCCTTTATTCCCAAATCTATGCCTATTCTCCTATCAACTCTTGGCAACTTTTCTATTTCTTCTGTTTCTACAAGTATTGAAGCATAGTATTTCCCTGTAGCTGTCTTTGATATTGTTACTGATTTTATCTTACCTGTGAAGGTTCTGTGTTGTTTAACCCTTATCCTAGTTTCTAGCTTTTGTTGTATATAAATCTCACACAGCCAAATACCTTGGCGAAATATTCTTGTTGTTCCTTTGTCGGATATATTCTGTATTTATATGCTCTTAACAAAGCTATGCTTCCTTTCCCTGTGTCTCTATATATCTTCTAACTACTTCATTTATATTATAATATACTTTATAAAAATATCGACTATTTGCCAATTCATCTCCCACCTATAGGGGGTGGGAGACTTCTTGATAAATTGGGTTAAAAAGTGAGGGGGCTTTTCAGCCCCCTTGGTACTCTTACGATAGTTTCTTTTATGACTCTCTCTCAGCTCTAAAGCATCATTTTATTTATTTTATAATACAAAGGTTTCAAGGTATCCCAGAGTTCTTTATAGATGCTGTTATATATCCTTTTGTAAGTTGCGTAGTCAGTCAAGTCTGGGATGAATTGCTTTGAAACGTGGACCATGTGCTTCACAGCAGTCTCTATATCACTATATTCCTTTAGACCTACATATGCGGCAATTGCGGCACCCAATGCCGAAGTTTCAAAAGTCTGTACTCGATACACAGGAATACCGAACATATTTGCCGTAATTTGGCATATCTCATCACTTACTGCACCGCCTCCTGAAACACCTATTTTCTTCATTTTGACTTTCGTCTTCTTTTCTATTAACTCCTTTCCTTCGATCAGTCCAAAGTTTATCCCCTCAATTATTGCACGATAGATGTGTATTCTCGTATGTTTATCTGAAAAACCTATTATTGCACCCCTGGAAAATGCCTTGTCAAGTCCAGGCGTCCAAGTTGGATGCACCACCAAACCTTCAGAACCAGCTGGAATACTTTGCAATCTTTTATCAAGCAAATCTTCTGCGGAGATTCCAAGTTCCCGAGCTTCTTTAACTTCATGCTGAGCAAACTCGTTGGTAAACCAAGAGATCAACCAATATCCCCTGAATATCGTTACCTCCGGGTTATATTTATTCGGAATAATAGAAGAATATGGTGGCATAAATGGTAAGACCTCTATGTACTTATCAAAAGCTGTCTCTATGGTTGCTGTTGTTCCAAGGCTTATACTTCCGATATCTGGAGAGAAGCAACCAACCGCTAATGTCTCACACATCTTGTCTGCACCCGCAGCTATTACAGGAAGGCCTTCTCTCAGTTTTGTTTGCACTGCAGCTTCCTTTGTTACATATCCAAGCAATTCAGTCGGTTTAACAAGGTCAGGCAATTTCTCACGTTCAATGCCAAACATGCGCCATTTGTAATGTTTGGGATTTTCAAACCACGTGTTGTGTTTATAGTCGAATGGTATGTATCCAACTTGAGAAGCCACAGAGTCTACGAGATTGCCCGTTAGTTTGTAGGTAAGAAAACCTGATAAAAGTAAGTACTTATCGACTTTATTCCACAACTGGGGTTCATGTTGCCTCATGTAGTTTGCAGTGCTTCTTCTCCATGCCTTTTCTGCAGCGTCTTTCATACCGATGAGTGAAAAACCGATGTTCTCCCACCAGGTGAAATCTGGTGTTCCTTTTGCAAGTCTTTGATCTAACCATAATATTGCATTTCCTACGGGGTCTCTATCTTTATCCAACATGACAACTGTTGCTCGCTGTGTTGTCAGTGTGACTCCAATAACACTTGAAAAAAGTTCTGGAACAGTTTCATGAAGCTGCGTTGTAGCTTTGCATAGTGTATCCCAGTAAAAATACGGATCTTGTTCTGCATAATCAACATCTTTCGAGTAATAAGGTGGATCGTAGTCTATCTTCACCTTTGCCAAGATCTCGCCTTCGTTTGAGAAGATCATAGCTCTTAAACTCTGAGTTCCACAATCTATACTTAGGATGTTCATCTTATCCCCCCCGTTTGCACAATTTCTAAAATAGGCAATAATTTCTCCAGAATTATGCAAAAATCGACACCATTAACTATTCTAACACATATTACTTAACAATAGATAATATAGATAGCAGTCCAGATCTTTGAAAAGAAAGAGATTCTGGGGTATAATATATTCTAAAGTCGCTAGAAAAATCGGAAACACAAGAGCGTGCAAAAATGTTGTGACAAGGAGGAAGAAAATTGAAAACTGGACTCAGACTTTTTGTAATCTTCATCATCACCGGTATTGTCTTGACTTTTGTTTTGTCCTGGGCTATAGAATTCGACAAGTATAGAAAAAAGCTAGTAGAACCAACAGAAGTTTCGCGCAGTTTAAGTTATCTTGAGGCAATAGTGACGGAAGCTTATCCGCTACCAAGCAACGATCGTGTAAAGAAAGAATTTGTTGACAGGGCTGAAGAAGTCAAGAACCAAGTCTCGCAGAAGATGTTATCCATTGACGTGTTTAAAATAGTTCAACCCGTACTCCACGTCTTAAATGATCAAAACCTACGATTGTATACTCCTTTCGAACCGAACTACAAAATCTTACCGTTTTCAGCCACTGTTATTGATAGAAAGATCATTGTGACCTCAACTGCTACTGAAAAGATACCAGCAGGTGTAGAGATTGTGGAGATAGACGATAGGAATTCTGATGAATTAATAGAATCCTTAATAGTATATACTTCTGGTGAGAATTATGAATTAAAGGAACAGCAGATTGGGAATTTGATACAACTTCTTCCAGAGCTTTTCAGGAATCCGCGGCGTCCAAAGGTAGAAGTCTTCTACCGTCCAGAAACGCATACCATAACCTTTGAGGAAAACGGAAAAGCTGAAACTGTAGAGGTTGAGACGGTTAGTATTTTCTCCTATCCGAATTTGAGTTCGTCACATAAATCACTGCCAAGTAGATCAGCATTTGAATTTGATCAGCAGGGAGATGTTGGAATTCTGAAATTGGGGACATTTTCGCTTTCGGGGACAGTGTACAATAAATACAGAGAGTTTCTCAACCAGACCTTTCTAGAAATGAGAAATATGGGAACTCTGTTGATAGATCTTAGGGGCTGTACTTCAAGCAGTTCCACTGTTTTCAAGGAATTATTTGAGCATTTGGTAAATAAACGTACAATCGTGCAAAGAAACATATCTGTAGTTCTGAGTGCTTACAATTTGAGGACTTTGGAAAAGTATGGAATTGACTACCAGTTTTCAACAAATGAGCTTGTGAATACCCATTTCGTACAAGAATATATGCCCAGAACCCCGACGTTCAACGGTGACTTGTGGATTCTGATCGATAGATACACTTCCAATGCAGCACTCGATTTTGTCTACACGATTATGAAGCTGAACAAGGGGACAGTGTTAGGTGAACCTACATTGACGCCTATAAACCATACAACAGACGTAGTATATCAGTATTCTGAAGGCATGAGGATGACATATTCGTATCCTACTGCCCGATTCAACGAAGGTGGAAAAGATAATTTACCGTTGACCCCAGATTATGTCTTGAACTTATCTACGGAGGACAGAATAGAATACGTAAAGGGGAATAAAGATGTCATGCTTGAAAGAGCATTGATGGTAATTCAAAAGGTATACTGATAAAGTCATAGGAAGTCAACTGTTTCACAAAATTGTGCATTTCTATTCCACTCAGCCTCCACTTGATTTTGAATGAAATCTGTTTTGTCTCAATCTCAAACAAACAATCAAATAATAGGGTGGGAGAAAAATGAGGAGGGAAATATATGTGGGGGATACTTGGGATAATATTGGCAGGGCTAACTATACTTAGCAAATCTTGGAAAAAAACAGACACAAAGACTAGATTATTATCAACGATTCTCAAAGTCTTTACAACTATTTCATTTGCACTATTTGCATTTGCGGGTGTAGATAAAGGTCTTGAAATTATCATTGCTTATGGGCTTATAGTATGTGCATTAGGCGATTTATTTATGGAATACGAAAACACCTTTATGCTTGGAATGCTCTCCTTCCTTGTAGGACAGATTCTTTACATATCAGGATTTTTGAGAACATATGAAATGAATGGATGGGACAAATTGCTCTATTTTGTACTCATCTTAACAGGGGGATTGTGCTATTATTTCTTTGGCCTGCTCAAGAGTTTGGGAAAGGACAAGATTCCTGTACTTGTATATCTAATTGCCATATGTACAATGCTATGGTCGACGATTCCTTCAATGAGCTCTGCTACTGCTGGTGCATTACTCTTTGTAATTTCGGATTCTCTCCTTGCGTACGACAAATATGTGGGACGTATAAAGAACAGAGATTTTCTGGTGCTTTCGACATATTTCATCGGACAATTTCTCATAGCATGGAGTGTTGTAGTGTGCTGAAGTCAACTACCCACCGTCTATAGAGGCGGGGGCTTGTAGAAATGCAAGCTCGGTTGATTAGTCTATGTCATTAGTTTTTGCTAATGATTAGTTATAGCAGAATATATAGTCACCTTGGAATGCTCCACAAGTCCCATGCTCTGAGGGGTAGGAGAAGTGCTATTACCATTAAACCTGCTATAACATTGGCGATGTGGACCTACAGGCTTTGGCCTGACTTATCTTGATGGAGGTTTTAAGTATGGTATATGTATCATTCCCCACTTACAGAAGTGGGAGTCTTCTTGCAGGAAAATAATAAACAAAGCCTGGCATTCATCATTAATCGGCGAGGAGACTCCAACTTCTGTAAGTTGGAGAGGAATCGCCTTTCCTCCTTTCTTCTCACTAATGTCTGCATTAATAGCGAAACTATGATATAATTTTACTTGAGCGAGGTGATGATGTGTACCGCAATCAAAAGCACCAAGTTAGGCATCTCAGCAAGCAAGAGTACGTTGCTTTGAAAACGCTATGCAAACTATCGAAAAACTTGTATAATGCAACCTTGTATGCCATTCGCCAGTACTACTTTACTGAGAAAAAGCACTTACGATATGAATCTGCCTACCATGTATTGAAGGATAATGAAAATTACAAGCTCCTTAATACTGACATCGCACAGCAGACAATGAAAGTAGTCGACAGAAACTTCAAGAGCTTTTTTGCACTTATTAACAAAGCAATGCAATGCGACTACAAGTTTTCAAATATCAAGCTTCCGCACTATCTTCCCAAAGATGGATATTTTATGTTAATTATACCCAGATTTACTG
>Ga0209409_1000379_pt1 | contig 46387 bp, 43 predicted proteins | sample AD_JPNMR1_MetaG_FD_184424 | JGI IMG/M metagenome (GOLD analysis project Ga0209409, IMG submission 184424) | Active sludge microbial communities of municipal wastewater-treating anaerobic digesters from Japan - AD_JPNMR1_MetaG (SPAdes) (version 2) | ecosystem: Engineered > Bioreactor > Anaerobic... | reverse complement strand
AGATGGGCTTGAAGAGTACATACCCAGTAACTTTGATCAACAACTCTTGAGCTATGTGAAGGTAAAAGACTTTTTCGGGGGTGAGCTGAATTACGACAAAATGAATTTCGTATTCAGGTTCATACTCAAGCAAATTGAGAAAAAAGCCAAGCCAAAGCTTGGTTTAAGAATTGAAAGGATAAATGCATTTGCACAGAAACTGATGGATCAACTATGAACCATTGAGCGCTTTCTCTGTTCTTCAGTCTTCTTAGTGTCTACATTCGACCCCTTGATCACCTTGATTTGTTCCTTTGCCTGCTTCAACATTCTCTCAGCCTCAGCCTCTCTCAAAAGCTCATCATGTCTTGCTTTTGCTATCAAATACTCCAACATAATCCCACCTCCGAGAAAAAGTTTATCACGTACTTTAAAAATTGTCAAGTACTATTTCATTATTTTTAGGTATGACTTTTTATATATGTGATACACCATGGTTTACTCAATAATAATCAAGGTCTCACTAAAAAATCTTGATGATCCTGTGGAAAACCTTTGATGGGGTTGGTAGTAAAATACTGTATGCTGAAGGGAGTGATTTTATGTCAAGACTTTCCCCGCTGTGGACTGTGATCATAATAGGAGCACTCGTGATAATCATGATCTTTGGGATACCGTATCAGAGGGCTTTTCGCAAGGACAATATTCAATGGCTTGGGTTCATCGGTAAGATCTCAAGAGATATCGCCTACAACATGGCCGTAACAAAAGGTGAGATTGTCATCGTGGGATGGACTGGATCGACGAAGGAACACGACGATCAAAACGCCTTGATAGTTAAACTCTCAAAAGATGGAAAACTGTTATGGCAGAAGGAAATTGGTGGTAGTGGTACCGACGGTGCGATCTGTGTAAAGGCAACAAAGGATGGAGGTTTCATCGTAACAGCGATCAGCGATTCACAGGATGGAGATCTCCCAGTTCAATTCGGTGCGCAAGACACTTGGCTTTTGAAATACGACAGCAACGGGAATCTTGAGTGGAAAAAATGTTATGGAACAAAAGGCTATGACACAGCCTTCGATATTGTGGAAGATGATGGATACGTCTTTGCAGGTTACACAACGGTGAATGGCTCAGAAGATTTCTGGGTTGTCAAAACAGATCATCAAGGTAATGTCCTGTGGAATAAAACCTTTGGTGGCAGCGACTGGGACACAGCTTTCAGCATAGCAAAGACAGAAGACGGTTACACCGTTGTGGGCATGACCAAATCTACAGATGGCGATGTTCAGTCCAATCATGGCTCTGCGGATATGTGGCTTGTGAAACTTTCAAAGATGGGAGAAATGGTTTGGTGTAAGAATTTTGGTGGAAGTGACTGGGACCAAGCAACAAACGTGATAAGCACAAGAGACGGTGGGCTTGCGATTTGTGGAGTGAGCTGGTCAAGGGAAATAGTTGGCGAATCGCGGGCGGGCGATTTCGTGCTGATCAAAACTGACAGCGATGGGAATCAACAGTTTTTGAAAACCTACGGTGGAAGTTCCGATGACATAGCTCAAAGGATCGTAGAGACAGATGATGGATATGTCCTTGTCGGTACCACATGGTCTGACGATGGCGATGTGAAGGAAAAGCATCGTGGGAGCGACTACTGGATTATAAGAACTGATAGGAATGGAGAGTTGGTCTGGCAAAAGTGTGTAGGTGATGAGATGGATGAAATCGCCTATGCATTACAGGTTCTTGATGACGGGTATCTCGTTGCGGGAGTGTCTTATTCATACGTAGCAGGACTCAGGGCAAGATCACACGGTAACGGAGATATGTTGCTTGTCAAAGTGAGATAATAGCTGGCTCACGCCAGCTATTTTTTGTACTTTGTGATCTGCCTTAAGAAATTGTGACGCCATTCTCTGTCTTTTTCTGATTCAACTCCCTTTACAGAATAGCCATCCACCACGCCAAGAACGGCTCTTCCCTGATCTGTCTGGGCAACAATGACTTGAAGTGGGTTAGCTGTGGCAGCGAAGATTCTACAAACTTCCTGGGTGTTCTTTATCTGGTTGAGTATGTTTATAGGGTATCCATCCTTAATTACAAGGACAAAAAGATGTCCCGCGCCAATCTTCTTTGCGTTTTCAATCGCCACATCAACGAGATTTTGATCATTGCCTTCGTATCTTATCAAACATGGACCGCTTGCCTCGTTGAATGCCAAGCCGAATTTCATATTTGGATTTGTCGTCACTATCACTTCATACAAATCTTCAACGGTTTTGATGAAATGAGAGTGGCCTATTATGACATTTGTCCCTTCAGGGATATCCACCTGAACAACTTGTAGATCCACCTGATCACCCCCACGTTTGTCTTTATTATACCCCGTACCTTTCTCAGTTCTTTGAGAGTATTCTCTTTGCTTCTTCAAGAGTGGGTATCTTCCCGCTCAGAACCAGTTTCCCATCGATGGCAACAGCTGGCGTTGCTGAAACTCCTCTGTTGATGATCTGCTCAAGGTCTTCAACCTTCTCCACAACTGCGTCGATTCCCAACTCTTTAACAGCCATCTCCATGATCTTGTGTGTTTGTTTGCATTTCGCGCAACCCATGCCTAAGATCTCGATTTTCTTCGCCATGATCATACCTCCTCTATGCGATTGATCCATAAATCATTCCAAAGATCGTTGAAAAAGCCACCACCAACGCGAAGTATGTGAAAGCCTTCTTTCTGCCCAGAAGTTTTGTTATCACTATCATGCTTGGAAGGCTCAGAGTATTGCCAGCCATGAGCAAAGAAAGTGTGGGACCTTTTGCCATGCCGAGCTTGGTCAAAGCCTGCACAATTGGCACCTCTGTCAGTGTCGCAAAATACATCAAAGCTCCTATGACCGAGGCAAAAAAGGTGCACACAAAATTATTCTTCCCAAGTAGCGTTGCCACTATTCCCTGTGGAAGCAATTTGGTGATCAAGCCAGCCAGGAAGACTCCAACAAACAAATATGGCAGTATCTTCTTGGCAAAATCCCATGTTTCTGAAAGCCATTGCTTTGTCTCATCCCTTGGGAAACCGAACAGCGCCATTGAGACTGTGGACAATGCCAGAACGGTCATCGTTGAATTTTTCACCGTTGGACTTATCTTCAAACCGCTTGTGACAAGAAAAAGAAGTTGTATCAAGAAAAAGAGCAAACCCTTCACACCACTATTTGCTGCCTCGGTGGTCACAAAACCGCCAGCTCCCTTTTCCTGATATATGAGTTCCATTATCAACCCAATCAATATGGATGCTGTTATCGTCGCGACCATTCTCGCGATTCCAAGGTCCCAACCGAGGACACGCGCAGTCAGAAAGATCGCAGATATATTGATCGCAGGTCCCGCGAAAAGAAAAGTGATGGCAGGACCGATACCCGCACCCTTTTTGTAAATACCGCCGAACAAAGGCAGGATCGTACATGAACAAACAGCCAGAATTGCACCACTAATCGATGCAACAGGGTAGGAAATGATTCTTCTCGCATTTGGGCCGAGCAGTTTCAGCACGGCATCTTTTTTGAGCATTACCGATATAGTACCTGCGATGAAAAAGGCAGGTACTAAGCACAAAAGGACGTGTTCTCTTGCGTATTCATTGAGCATCCTAAAACCATTGATAATACTATCTGCAACAGAAGGTGTATCAAATGGAACAAAATAGAAGACCAAGAAAACCGCTACAATGATCAAGAAAGATTTCAAAAATGCACATCCTTTCCTGTTCTGCAATTGGCATAGTTCATTATAACTATCGAGTTTGATCTACGAATTATCTTAAGGTAAATTGTATTTGATTTACTGTTGAGTTTATACTAATAAATGCGGGGAGAAACGATGAAGATAGAATTCGTCACCGCTGAAAGATCGCTTGTCGAAGACTTCACAAGACTTGTCATGATGACGGGTGAACAGTTTTTTGAAGCCACCTTCGGAAAAGATGTCGAGCAGATGATCGCAAGGCTTTTTGTTGAGGACAAGAACTTGTTTAGTCATCAATGTACGTGGTTTGGTGTCATAGACAGACGAATATTTGGCTTGATCGTCGCTTATTCATATGATTACGCGAGAAAACATAGACTCAGCACTGGAAAACTGATGCTGAAACAGATAGGATTTTTCAGACTTTTTTCTTTGATCAAAATCGATAGAGTTCTTGGTAAATACTCCAAAGGCGATTTCTATCTAAGCAATCTGGCGGTTTACCCCCAGTTCAGATCGATGGGATTGGGTAAAAAGTTCATTGAATTCAGCTTCCATTTGGCAAGACAGAACGGATGTGAGAGAATAATGCTCGATGTTGAAAAACAAAATACTGTAGCCAAGAGCCTTTATTACAAAATGGGGTTTGACAAGATCAAAGAAGGTATTGTCAAGATGGGAAAACGAGTTTTCATCTTCGAAAGGATGTGCTGTTCCGTTTTATAGTCTCACATGATGCAGTTGTGAAACAAAGGTATTCTCAGATTTATCGCCTTATCTAACTGAAAAAAACAGTTGTGCACTCTCAAAAAAATAGATTGAACAAATGAACACTTTAAAGAAAAGCGGGATATTGACCCGCTTTTTCTGATTGTGCTCACAATTTCAATCCAACTTCTTTGAGAACCTTTTCAAGCGACTCTTTGAGTTTTCTTTTATCATCTGACGACATAGATCTTAACGGAGATCTGCAACCACCTGCCTTTATCCCACGCCAGTTCAAAACTGTTTTCAACATGGGAATACTGGCTCCATCTCCTATCGCAAGAGAAACCTTTGTGAGATTTTTCTGGGTTTTTCCACCTATCCGAGCAAGAGTGCATGATAGTATCAGTCTTTTGGTTTTCTCAAAGGAATTGTACGCATGTGAGAACCCATTCCACAACTTTGACACTCACAACCGTGACCAATTATTTGAACATATCGTGTGCGATGACATAATTCGGGAGTTGCTGAGATGTGTACCCGGGATGGAATAAGCTTGAACTTGAAATTCCTAAGCAGTTTCTTTGAACGATTGCTTAGCCTCGTTTCAGTTCATGAATGATAACTTCTTGTTGAAAAACAAACAGAAGTCGTTCCAAAAAGCGGGAATTCTGATCGTTTTTCAAGCCACTTCTTGTAAACCTCTCACAGGTTCTCTAATCCAATGCTTGATTACACGGTAAACACCTTAGACAGTATATCACGAAATATGTCCGCCACTGAAGAAATTGACGTCAGAAAATGTGCAGGCAATCTGGTAACCATTGTAACAAGAAGTCTTGAAAGTTTCGGCAGAGAAGATCACAATACAATAGCAATGAAAGAAATCTTGTGTTTCACGAAAGGAGCTATTCTTAACCTCATTTTCTGCTTGTGAATCGAATTAGGGTTAACATCAATTACATTGCGAAATATTCTCAACTCATTGAGCTTGATTTTCTGTTGTCCTATTTGAAATAACATCAGAAATGTTACTTCATGCCAGATGTTAGACTCATGCTCATGAATTGCTTTTGAAACAAGATGAAGACAACAATTATTGGAATTGATGATATGACAGTGGCGGCCATCAGCGGTCCCCAGTCGTTAACAAACCTTCCTTTAAAGATCTCAAGCCCAAGCTGAATGGTTCTCATCTTATCGGTTCTTGTTATAACAAGTGGCCAGAGAAAGTCATTCCAGGTTTCAGTGAAGGTGAATATGGCAAGGGCACTCAGGCCAGGTTTGCTCAATGGTAAGAATATTTCGAAGAAAATGGCAAATTCACGAGCCCCATCAATCCGTGCAGCTTCCAGAAGTCCATTCGGAAACTGACTGTAAAATTGTCGCATCATGAATACTCCGAACGCTGTCATAATATGAGGCACAGCGAGACCAATATGGGTATTCAGTAGGCCAGTCCCGCCTCTACCAAAGATATCATTTCCTCCACATAATGGCAAATTCTTCACAAGTAGAAAAGTCGGTATAAGCGTAATCTGCACAGGTATGATCATTGTAGCGAGTATGAGAACAAAAAATAACTTCTTGTAGGGAAATTCCAAACATGCAAAAGCATAACCTGCAAGAGAACAAAAGAAAACATTGATTAACATTGATAACACTGCTACTATTACACTATTGAAAAAATACCTGCCAAACCTGAAAGTCGATATTGCATCCACGTAATGCTCAAAAGTAATACTACTCGGTAGGATTTTCGGTGGCCATGAAAAGAGTTCACTGTTGGACTTAAAGGAAGAAAGTAGCATCCAAAAGAAAGGGAATCCCATCAAGATTGTAGTAATAATTGCAAAAGGGATAAGAACCAATGAGCTTGATTTTCGCTTCACATTGCTACCTCCCTTCGACGGGACATGGCTAAAATCGAGGCAAGCATGATAATGGTTCCAACGACAAATGACATAGCCGAGGCATACCCCATGTCCATGTAGTCAAAAGCTGTTTTGTATATCAGTAGACCGACCACTGTTGTCGAGTTTATGGGACCTCCCTGTGTCATAACGTACACTTCGGTAAAGGTTTGAAGGGTACTTACAAGACCCACAAGTAATACGTACATATGTACTGGTCTTAAGAGCGGTAATGTTACCCGTACAAATTTCTCTAGGGAATTTGCTCCATCAATAGAAGCAGCTTCGTAAACTTCTTTAGGTATGGACTGCAAACCTGCCAAGTACACAATCATATTCCAGCCAACACCTCTCCACACTCTCATCATTACAATTGAATGCAATGCAGTCGACATATTTCCAAGGAAATTCACTGACCCTACCCCAAACAAATTCAAGACAAAGTTGAGTATACCAACATTTGGATCATAAATCCATGTCCAGATAACACTCGCAGCAACCATTGGAGTTATAACAGGGAGATAGCAGATAGATCTCACTAGGCTGATACCGAACATTTTTCTGTTAATCAGTAACGCTAGTAGGAGCGAAAGCAACATGTTAGCTGGCAAGACTTCCGCAGAGAATTGCATAGTTCTGAGCATAGAAAGCCAGAATTCTTTGTCCAAAATCAAGCTTTGAAAGTTTTTCATACCAACAAACTTCGGGGTTCCAAGACCTGAGAACTTTGTGAAGCTCAAATACAAAGAATAAATGATCGGATAAATTCTAAAAGCAATGTTATAAATAAAGACCGGCAAAATAAAGATAAGAGCTGTTCTTGCAATTCTCTTGTACATTCTGTTCGCAGGGATAGCTGCTTTCAAGGGACATCGTCCTCCCAGAGAAAAAGGCAGATGCCACGAAGCATCTGCCTCAAAATTGTTACTTTAATTTTCTAATTTCTTCCACGGCTTTGTCTAATGCCTCTTTGGGTGTCATGGTACCTCTCACAGTCCTTTCTATATACTGGCTAAGTATGTCCCTTGCTCTCGTCCAAAATGGCACGTTGGGATTCCAGAAAGCATATTTCATTCCTTCAATGAACAGAGATATAATGGGATCGGAGCCAAATCTTGGGTCATTAACAGCTGATTTTCTTGAGGGAATGCCACCTAAAACATAGCTAATTTCAGTTATGGAAGACTTCGAGGTTAAGTAAGAAAGAACCTTGATGGTTGCTTCTCGATTCTTTGTGAATCTGGATACCATAAATCCGCCAAATGAATAGAACGTCGCTTTTTTGATTCTCGCAGGTGGAAAACTTAGCTTGATCTTTTCATAAACGTCTGGTGCATATTTCTTCGCCGCTGCCATCGTCTCGGCGGTGACAAATGCCATAGCAGCCGTGCCAGCAACAATTGGATCAAGATTTGCAACCTTTGGAAGGCCAGCCTCTGGGTACACCTTGTATTTGCGTACAAGTTCAGTGAAGTATTCTAGAGCTTCAATGCCTTGGGGAGAATTAAAAACTGGTTCAAACTCCTCATTGAAAAATCCTCCACCATTTGACATTAAAAAGATACCCCAAACTTGTTGGCTCGGCACCTCTAGATCAATGCCGGCAACTTTCATTCTGTTACCTTCCCATTCAGTCAATTTGATCGCGTATTCTCTAAGCTGTTCCCAAGTTGACGGCGGTTTGGACGGATCGAGCCCCGCTCTTTCGAACAGATCACTCCTGTAAGCTAAGAGTCTTCCCGAACCATACACAGGCACGAAGTAGAGATGACCCTTGTAGCGGCCTGCTTCTATTACTTCACCAAAGTCTCCGATGTCTTCAAGTGCTTCAACACAGTCATCTAAGGGCATCAAAACACCATTTTCTACAAATCCGGCTACTGCTGCCTGACCATGCATGAATATATCAGGTCCTATACCTCCTGCAAAAGATGTTGCCACCTTGACTGAAAGCTCTCCCCATGGAACAAACTCCACCTGAACGTCAATATCAGGATTCCGTTTTTCAAACTCTCTGACTAGTTTGTCAACACAATCGGTCAATGCTTTATCCGTACCTGCAAACCAAACTAAAACCGTGTCCTTAGAGAAAGCACTTACAGCTATGAGAGCCATAACCATTACTACAAGAACCTTTCGCCACGTGTGCATACTTTCACCTCCTCATGGATTTAAAAGCTGTCCATGTGCCGCCGAAACGCTTGAACAGCCTGAACAAACTGCTTCAAAGAATTACCTGTAACGATCGAACCTATGATTAGACCTTTAACCCCACAGGCCAGCACAGATGTGACTTCATCCGGTTGTATTTTCTTTTCACTTGGCACAAAGCATGGAATAGGACTATTCTTAGCAGCATAGGAGTAACGTGTCAGATCCCATAACGTGAGCCGTTCGCCGTAATGTTCTTTGGGCACTATGGAAAGCTCAAGAGCGTTAGCACCAAGGCTTTGAACAGCCTGAACATAAAGAGCCTGAGAGAAATCGTTCAAAGCAACCATTTTTGCTAGCCTTGTGTTCAATACATAGGTTGGAGCATCATTAATAAAAAAATCAATAAAGGAAATCCCCATCTCTTGCATCTCCAATAAATGCTCTTCTGCTGCAAAACGATTTTCATCGCCAGGGACAATACCGACACATATACCTAGGTCGCATATTCTTTCAATGTTTCTTCTGGCAGCAGGCCAACTTGGAAATGCCCTTCCTGTAGCTTTGTGAGTTACATTCACATGTAGCTTAACAACATCTGCACCAGCTTCAATAGCTGCTCGAGCAAGCTCGAGATCATTGTCCGGCAAGCTCACTATTAGAATATGTCTCTTGCTGTTGAGTAACAATCTAAAATCACTGATCATTGCTGACACAGTGTACCTCCCCTCAGAATAGTTGGTTCCACAAAAACAGTACCTCCACTTTCTTGGCTGCCGGCAATCAGTTCCGAAAGCACAGTAAAAGCGATTTTACCGATCAGATAAGGATTTAACTTCACACTTGTCAGAGGAGGCGTGGTGTAATGACACATCTGAAGTCCGCCAAATCCTATTATCCCTATTTCTTGTGGAACAGCTATTCTCATTGCCTTCAATGCATCAAGCGCTCCTTTAGCTAACCAATCGGTGGTAGCAAGAATCGCCGTGCCTGCGTTTGTTCTGAAATACTCCTTCTGAGCAAGTACTGCCTGTCTGCCACTTTTTTCATCAAAATCGTTGCATTCAATTACCCGAACCTTGTCTATTGAAAGATTATTTCGTCTGAAAGCGCTCATTGCCCCTTCAACTCGATCGGCAAAAGTGCATATTTTGAGAGGGCCCGATAGTATCACAACATTCCTATAACCGTGGTGGATGATTTCCAATCCAGCAAGATAACCACCTCTGACATTATCATTATTAATTGACGGCAGGTGCTCCAGATCCTGGTATTTACCGACCATCACTGTAGGAAGATTAGTACTCTCCAGGAGTCTTTTGACGAAGGATGGCATTGGTATACCACCAATGATGATTCCATCGACGATTTCTGTTGGAACGTTGAAACTAACAGGATTCTCGGGTTGAACTATGTTAATGAGACATGGCACTCCACTGTTTGTTGAGATGTCAATAACTCCTTTTTGAACTGAGCTGAAGAACTCATCTGATTCGATAGATCCTTTGTGAGGGTTGATTATAACAAGAGCTATTGTTTTTAGATACTTGCGCTCGTTCAAGGTATATCCGAGCAGTTTTGCCATAAGTATTACAGTGTTTCTGGTATGTTCACTGATTCTTGGATTGTTATTTAAAGCTCTCGAGACAGTAGACACTGAAACTCCAACTGAAGATGCAATGTCTCTCAGCGTTACGGAAGTTACCCTGCGTGTTCGCAATAAATGAGCCTCCCTAACTTGCATTTTAACTTGCTGGTTACAGAGAGTCAAGGAAAGTGAAGTGTACACTTGTGCAAATTGTGCAACACATGTGAACCTTGATAATCGACATATCAGAGTTCCTCAGTCTCAATTTGAACACTAACTTTACATTCAAAGGTTCTATTCCATGGGAGTGCGAAATAATTGAGAGAAGCGGATTTCAGCAACCAGGTCTTATTGTTAGCTCGAAAAATCCTACCAGCAAAATTATTCAGAAGGTTATTCGATTCGATGGTAAACTCAGAAGTAAAAACCCTCATGATATCCGAACTGAGACCAATATTATACTTGTCTTTACCACAGGAATTTAGCATATCTTCGAGCTTACGTCTGTATACCGATTGATAAAGGTAATCATCTACGAATCTCTCAAGCATGAATTTCAATAGTGGTAGTTCATCCTTAGTAGACTTCCACGCTGCTTCTGCCAACAGAGTCCCCAGACGATTCGATGCGGTATTCCAAGCAGAAAAACCTTTCAGAAAAATTCTCGGGCTGTTTCTAATCATGCTGAGAAGTTCGTGCACAAAATGTTCGTCAGCTCCGTTGGGGTGGAAGAGATCGAGCAGATATATTTCTTTACCTTCCCCGACCAATTGTTCAAGTGTACATAAACCCTTTTCCAAGTCAGAGCCAATTATCAATATCGCTGTATTCGAGCCGGGGCAGACAGAAAAGCCAGTAAGAGAGACATGAGACAGTAGATTCTTCACAAATGGTTGATGTTCAAACTCCATAATTTGCATCACTGTTTCATCTGAATCAAAATGAAGTTCCACGTCCCTTTGATTAAAGAGTCTTACGAGCAGCTCTTGCATTACTTCATCTGCTCCATTGTGTATGTAAACTTTACCTTGAAGACCTAAATCAGCCACCTTTGCCTTCAAGATGTCTACCTCCGGCTCATGAGGTCCGTGCGGAAAAGTATCTTCAACAGCCAAGACGAGGGTATCCACTACGCCGGTTGCTACGAAGTCTACGCATAGTTTGTTAATTTCGTGATTTCTACTTCGAAGTTGTCGGTAGCATTTCAAATACTCATCGTCAAAGTCGCTCATTTGGACTTGGTAGTTCTCGGTGGTGGACTTCAAGTATTCTGTGAGTGCCTTCCACTTGTTCTCTGTTTCTGCTGAATTCACTGTAATTGAAGCTCTACGCACGATAGAAGAAGCGAAGATTAACGCCTGCGGATTTTCTTTTCTCACGCCTTTCAATGTTTCCAACCTTCTTATTGCTTGGTCTAGGGAAGTATCAGCTTCTCTGGACGCAACCAAGCCTCCGTAGCACAACATTTCTGTAGAAATCAAAAACGCTTCGGCTTCTTGATTCAAAAGCCAATCATGCAACCAATCCACATCTCCTGGTATCTTATAGTAGCCAAGTTTTCCAGCTGGTGGCAGGAGAATGTCTACGTCATAGATGGTTGCAAAATCGATGAGAAAATCGTAGTTTGGGGGTCGGTTGTCCATGGGAAGAACTGCAACTTTCATAACACTCCCCCCATTTCAACTATTCTCTTGCGGAGACATAAATAATCAACTTTTCTGATATTACCATCCACCTTAGCAGCTAGTGCAGCACAAATACCCGCAGCCATCCCAATGGCTCCGGCTACAGCGCTGACACGGGTTGCCGCATAAGCTAGATGACTTGCACTAGCGTTCCTGCCTGCCAATACAACATTTTTCAGTTGTTTTGGTAAGAGTGTCTCCAGCGGAATTTCGTACTCACCAGGATATGGTATTCTTATGATTTTAAGTCCACCAGATGTGCTTTGATGAACATCTATCGGATATGCACCAATTGCTATTGGTTTCTCGAACTTCTTAGCTGATGTGATATCTTCAAGGCGCAGAGTATAGTCAGCAACAATGTGATTGGTCTCCCTGACTCCTATACTTCCTGTTTGAACTAGCTCAGCATTTCTGAATCCTGGCACCTCTCTCCTCAGGAACTCCATAAAACGCCAAGTCTCCGACAGAGCAAGTGCTTGTGCTCTAATCAGTTCCTCTGGATTTGAAGCGTAACCAGGATAACGGTTTGTGTTTATGAGGAACTCATCTTCCTGAAATGGTACCTGGAAAAAGAGTATTCTGTCTCTCTTGAAAAAAAGGTTGTATTTGTGAAACAGTTTTGCCCTCGTGTAAAATCCAGAAACAGCAAGATATGAGAAATCAATTTTCGACGGTTCATCACGCAATTGAAAATCTTCTGGATGTTCTTTTATGTATGCTATTATTTCCTGCTTATCAACTCCAGATACCCTTAAAATCAAACTCATAGGCTGGCATTCCTTCGTTAATTCGTCACCTGCCCAGTACGCAGCACCGGATTTTATTGAGAGGGAACCGTCGCCTGTTGCGTCAACAAATACTTTTCCTTCAAAGCTATACTGTTTTACTCCGTAAGGGATAGTTACACTGCGAACAAACCCATCCTCAACAACAACATTAGCAACCGGTGCCCCCAGAAAAGAGGTGACACCAGATTCATTCACGATGTCAAACAGTACTGCTTTTAGTTTTTCATGAACAAAGGGTGTTATGGTTTCGACAAAACCTGTTGGATCTTTAATGTGCCCACAAGAACCCCGAATAGTGATCAGCCTATCCACGATCTCCTGGAGAATACCCTTAGAAACTTGTCTTTGCGGTGAGTGAAAAGTCATCATTGGTCCGACCAAAGAATCAGTTAATACCCCACCAAGATTCATACTCCTTTCAATAAGCAAAACAGTTGCTCCTTGACGTGCCGCAGCCACGGCAGCACACACGCCAGAAATACCACCACCGATCACAACTACATCAAAGGCAGTTAATCTAACTTCACCAGACAATATGTTCACCTCCACGGGAAGAAATCTTCCAAGTGACTCTTGATAATTATAGTGACGGTTTTCACCATTTCTGCATTACGACTCACCAGCTTGTGCAAATTTGCAAGAGGCTTAGTTAGTAAGTACCAAAGTGTAGATATCAATGAGTGGTGATCATTTTTCATCTGAATGTAACTACCCATGAGAAATACTGTGTTTGATTGCACGAGCCGAACTGCCTCAGTAAACAAGGAAAAGAGTGACAGAACTGCGAATCTGATTAAACTGAAACTATGCCCCATCATTATTGTGAAAAAACAGAAGTTATTTTGGGCCTACAACAGTATGTTCATCCTTTTTGTTTACTTCAAAAATTAAGGAGGTAATTCCACTTTAGTTATCAGAAAAAGTTTGAAAAAGAAGGTGAAGTTGCTGTGATTAAAATTAAATCCTTCGAAAAAGAGATGGAAAGGATAAAGCAGCTCGTTCTCGACAGACCTGTACGCCGTGGGGAGGTCATCGTGGAGAACATCGAAAACATGAACGCCAACCTCATCGCCACTTCAAGTTCGTACAATCTTGTTGGGGGGAAGGCGAATGTCGATCGTGCTCAGTATTGATTGCGGTACGCAGAGTTTGAAGGCGCTGGCCTTCGACGAGAACGGAAACCTCATCGACATGTGCAAGGTGGAGTACCCTCAGCCCTACGTCTCACCGAAACCAGGCTGGGCGGAGCAAGATCTCAGCGTCTACGAATTGCCCTCTCGAAGGTCTGCAGGACCCTGCTCGAGAGAGGTAAAATCAAAGCCGAAGACGTTCTTGCCATCAGCGTGATGAGCCAGCGCGACACGTGTGTTTTCCTTGGAAAGGATGGAAAACCTCTGAGGCCTGCCATCCTGTGGCTCGATCAGAGAATGGCCAAGTACGACATCAAGCTTTCTCTGCACTTCAAGATTGGCTTTAAGCTCGTCGAAATGGAGAAAGCAACGGTCATATCCGCCAAGAAGCGCAAGGCGAACTGGGTCAGACAGAACGAGCCGGAGATCTGGAAAAACACCCACAAGTTTTTACTCCTCTCGGGCTGGTTCAACTACTTGCTTTCTGGGGAGTTCGTCGATATGATGTTCCGAATAAAAAACCCAAGTCATCTGAGATAATTCTGCTGAGGAAATTCCATATTGCTTTTTAGAAAGTCGTGCACGCGGTTTCGCAAAACTTAGACTATACCGTAATATAACGAAAGTTGGGGATATTGCAGATATTTTCGGAACTTTCGGACTATTGGCAGATACATGAATAAGACCATTCTGAAGATTTTTAACAGACGCCTACAGTATTCATTGGAACAGGAGAATAAAATTCAACGGGGAGGAATCGTTGTGGAGAAACTGAGAACGTTCTATTATGTTGTGAAATTGAAAAGTCTCACAAAGGCTGCGGAACAGTTGGCACTAACCCAGCCAGCTGTGAGTTTTCAAATTAAATCACTGGAGGAAGAATGCGGCACAAAGCTCCTGACACGTTCAGGCAAAAAAATAGTGCCAACCGAGGCTGGGAGGGTGGTCTTCTCGTATGCTGAAAAGATTCTTGCGCTGATTGAGGAACTGCATTTGACCTTGATGAACTGCTGTGACCCACTCGTAGGAAAAGTATACCTCGGTGCGAGTATTCTCGCCTCTACTTATCTTTTGCCGTCGATCCTTGGGCAATTCAGGAAGCTGTACCCTGGAATTCATTTTGAACTGAAAGTTCGCTATGCGAGTGAACTGCTGCAGCTTGTCTATGAAGGTGAGCTCAGCTTCGTAATTATGGGTGAAGGGAGTAGAATCAACAATAAAACATTTGAGATCGAGACGCTTTTACAGGATAAATTGGTGTTTGTTGTGCCTTCAGATTGGAAAGTATTAGGAGAAACAAGGTTGGAAGAAGTATTGAAAGAAAACTTCATACTCCCAGAACCGGTGTCGGCACTGAGGAAGTATATAGATCGAAAACTTGAAGAACTTGGTGTACACATCGAACCATACATAGAAATAGGGAACATAGAAGTGGTGAAAAAGCTGGTTGAGCAAGGATTTGGCTGCAGTATCCTCCCCTATATGTCTGTTCAAGAAGAGGTAAGAAACGGGAAACTAGGGATTTGCAAGATAAAAGATCTGGATCTCACCAGAAATATACTACTCGTAAAAAAACAAAACAAAGTCCTGGCCGCGTCTGAGGAGTTGTTCACAAAGTTTCTCAAGCAGCAAATTGCTACGCTTGACCTTGACTAAGAAATCAGATAATAATCTCATCTGCTGTGTGTGGGGCCCTGATATCAAGGCCCGTGAAAATTTCCCGCAGAGCAAGAGCCAGTCTTGTTGACTTCGGCTCTTCCCCGTGATGTATGAGGACTAGTTTCGCTTTAGAGAGAGTTTTCTGGATTATCCGCTTATTGTCTTCGAGATCTGTGTGAACCTTCAATTCTGAATAAACAGTCTTCGCCTCCACTTGGAGTTCCCTGTCCAGTAATTTCCTGCCAAGCGTTCCAGGTGCTTGGTAGCCGTTGAGCAGTATCAAGTTTGCATTATTGTCCTTCACAAGTTCAAAAACTTTTGCAGCGATCCCCGAAGAAAGCATTGCATCAGGACCAACAAGAACTGCGTTCTCTGAGATCATGTCTCGCAAATTTGCTTCCTTGAGAACTCTTGGTTTCATCCATTGGAGAACCTTTTTCAACAAGTCAGGTGCTTCGGCCTTTAAATAATCAGCAAATTTCAACATTGCTGCTGTGTTTGACAAGATTGCCTCAGCAACGTAGACAGGTTTGCTTAACTTTGCGTGCTCGCTAAGCATAAAGCACACTTCTTGCCCTCTACCCAAAGCTGCACACGGAATGAGAACAGTACCCTTATTCGATTCAATCAAGGTTAAAAACTGCTTTCGCAGCTGCTCTGAAACAAGGATTGAATCTCCGTATGAACCGTTTATGATGCCGACCTTGGCCTCGAACTCAAGGTAGGGCTCCGGGTTAAACAGATCGGAGAAATTAGTATCACCGAAGTGAGCGATGGTCATTTCATCCTCGATATATAAAATTGCTGAACCAACCATATGCCCACTCGGGTAAAAGGTTACTTTTGTCGACTTTGAAGGCATAAAAGTTTGATAGTACGGAACTGTGACCATGATCTTTTCCAGTTGTTCGATACTCTTTCTATGATATGGTGATTCAAGGTTCCTCGACTTGTAGCTCTCCCACCAGTTTTCGCACATTTTAAGAGTTAATTCTTTGGTCGGATCTGTACAGTACACTGGAACGAGGAACCCTTTTTCAACGAGAAGAGGCAGCATGGCGGAATGATCCTGGTGCGCGTGCGTAAGCAAAACAAAATCAAGCTTTTGAAAATTATCGAGAGGTACTTCACCTAACCTGTTCCCAAAATCCACTTTCTTCACACCGTAGTCTATCAAGAAATTCGAGGTACCTTCAACATACAGAGCACTTCTGCCTTGTTCACCAAATCCACCCAAGCAATGAAGTTTCATGGTACTGTGCACCTCGCAAGGTCAAGCCTTACATGTCTACCAATTCCGTAAACCAACGCATCGTAAGCAACCTTGGTTTTTCCAAGGTAGTCTCCAGACCTATCGAGTGCTATACCTCGTCCTACCACGGTACAGATGGTCCCTATCCCGATTTGCTTCAGTGTCTTTCCCAGATTGATGATCATCTCTGGTGCGCTACCTGGTTCCGTACTCCGTCCATCGAGTATGAGATGAACGAGAGCATTGTTTAGATTGCGAAATTTGGCGAGTTCCAATGTTCTTATAATGTACTCCAAAGTCCCATGCGAACTCTTCTCAGATAGGAGCCCTATGATGTGAAGCTTCCCGTTCGTGCTATTGACCATCTCAACAGCTTCTATGAGGACCGGGTTTTCGAAGAAAGTCCCGTCATTCATGCTTCGTTGTATGATAACGTCATCTTGCAGAACTATACGACCTGCGCCAATATTCATGTGCCCGGCTTCAGAATTACCAGGTTTTCCAGGCAGCAACCCTACATCTTCGCCAGAAGCGCTCAACAGTGTGAAAGAGAAGTTCTCGGCAAGATAGTTGAAGTAACGGGTATTGGCCACATGAATCGGGTTTGTTGCATCCTTCTTTCCGATACCCCAGCCGTCAAGGATCAACAACAAGATTCTATCAACGGTGCGCAGCAGTTTCTCTGACAACAAAGTGTCTTCAAACTCATTAGGTATTTGAAGTCCCATCAATTGCAGGATTGTCGGTGCAACATTAGCGAGTCTTCCACGTTTTAGCTTCAACCCTTTCAGAAGGGAATTAACGATGACAAAAGGAACAGGCTCATTTGTGTGAGAAACGTTTGGTTTGCCATTCGGCTTCAAACCTGTTTCAAGTATGCCGTGATCAGCTGTTACCACCACAGTATAACCATTCTGCAGGGCCGTTTCGACAACTTGCTGCAGGTGTTTGTCAACCTCGCGTGCGCACAGAACCTTGGCCTCAAAGTTTGAAGTGTGTCCTATTACATCACCGTTTGCGAAATTTGCAACTATGAGATCAAATTCTTTTTGTTGAAGAGCCTCAGTAAGAACGCTGGCAACCTTCGGCAGACTCAGTTGGGGAACCAGCTCGAAGGGGACATCTTTCGGTGAAGGAATGACCAGATCAGTTTCACCGGAAAAAGTGACATTCGAACCTCCGTTGAAAAAGAACGTTACGTGTGCGAATTTTTCAGACTCTGCAACATGGAGCTGCTTAAGATTGTACGACGAAATAACTTCTGCTAGCGTGTTTTTCATCGGCTTTGGCTTAAAAGCAACGGGTACGCCTAAAGGAATGTACTTGTGATGATAGAGAGTGAAAACGACGAACCTCAGGTTTCGAAATTCTTTGCGTGGGAAATAGCTGAAATCTGTCAGTACGAAACAATCGGTAAGCTGAACTTCCCGTTCACCTCTTTTGCAACAGAAAATCACCGAATCACCGTCTTCAATCAAACCGACTGGCTTACCCTTGCAATCGGCCAGCACAAAGGGTTTCATATTATAATCCTCTTCGCCACTCATATACGCTTGTCTTACTGCTTCTGCAAACAGAAGCGAAGTTTCGATGAAAGCCATTTTGATCTCAGCCCTCCGAGATTATGCTCTCAAACCCATATTCCAACGAGTTTGAACCATGTCGGTCCTGCTAGCAGGAACAAAACATATGCCACTGTTACAGTCAGAAGGCCGTGAATCAGCTGATCTTTAACAGTGTAGAACCCTGTCGAGTAGTAGATCAAATTAGGCTTGCTCTGTGGCGGCAATGTGATGCACCAACAGATTGTGAAACCAACCGGAAGTGCTAAGGCGATGGTTAACTTGATTGGGTCAACTCCTAGCACAGGTGCTATCTGTTGGGCAAACGCAATCACAGTTGGTCCAAGTATGGTGATTCTCACGGTCTTGCTGGTGAATATGATATGTGAGTACAAGGCGATGAACATAACGATGGCGTAGATCTTAAACAGGGAAGCGTGGGATAGATCAACCTTCATCAGCAACGATTTTATGATGAAGGAAGCAGCTCCACTTTTGTCCATTGCCATACCCACAGCATATGCACCACAGCTGAACAACATCAAGTCCCAGGGTATTCTGACTTCACTCCACTTTTTCACAACACCTACTTTCGGTAGCATAACAAGTGTTGCACCGATGATTGCTACCAGCGTTGGATCGAGCGTCATTCCAAACCACTTTTCATGCCATCTATCAGTACACCACAAGAAAACCGTCACAAGGAATATTACGAGGGCCTTTTTTTCCTCTCTGTTCATGGGTCCGAGATCCCTTAACTGCTGTTTCAGCTTGTCCATAACATCTGAGCTCATTTCTTTAACTTCTGGTGGGAACAACTTCACTCCTATAAAATAACTTGCGATCATGCCTACGACAGCTATAGGCATGGCTGCAATTAACCAAGTGCTGTAGAATATCTTCTGACCTATAGCCTTTTCTATGAAACCAACCGCCATGATGTTCGCTGCGGTAGCCGTCAGAATACCGCTTGTTGAAATCTCGTTCGATTGCATGTTGAACAACATTAGGAGCTTCCCGAAGTTGCTCTTACCAGGTGTTGCGTTGTAAGCTTCTGTGAGCATCAGAGCTATAGGCAGCACGAGTGCGGCTCTGGCAGTGGTCGAAGGTATCAAGAAAGACAAAGCGAAATTTACGATTATGAGTGCCAGAAGCACTTTCTTGGAAGTGTGACCAAATTTTGTGATCAAACCGAGGGCTATTCTTTTGCCAAGGTTGCTGTTCTCCATCGCAGAATTCAGAATGAACGCACAGACCATCAACCAAATGACATCATAACCAAAGACTCCAAGGACACTCGTTTGATCCCAAGCTTTCGAGATGATTAAAGCTATTATGGATACAAAGGCCGTCACATGAGCAGGAAAGGGTTCTGTAACCCATAAGACGAAGGCCATCAGAAAGACTGCAAGAGCTGCTCTACCTTGTGGTTTGAGACCATCTTTCGAAACTGGCACCAGGATCGTGACCAGTGTGAAAATGGCTACTGCTAAGATTATCCCTATTGCTTTGCGTGGAAATTTCTTGAGTGCCATTGTACACACCCCCTGCCAAAAATCATGTTAAAACTAGTGGTGTTATTTGTCAAATTGATCTTTTTGATGTGGAAAATAAATAATTCTTATATCAAAGTCACATATGCCAGACATGGGTAGTCTCCCATTATAGTGTAGGAACCTCACAATGTGGATAGAATTAGAACACTTGGATATTGCTTTTTCACAAGACGCGAAAAAGCATTTCTAATTGGTAAAAAGGAGGGAGAAAGACTTACCGACTGTAGGACTTCTTTATGATATCCATGATCTCAGTTTCAGATATCTCCTCTGTCTTGGCAAACCAAAGTGATCATGGGATTCTCAGCTCAGAATCTTTTGAACCTCTTCTGTATGTTCTCGAAGGGCTACAATTCGTCTCTGTTTTTACCTGAGTTAAAGGATGATGGCTGTAGAGAATACATTTCTAACGTGTACACACAATAATTCTACTGGAGTGGAAAAAATAAAAACGCTGTCGCGAATGCGATTACTTCAACAGTTGTCTATCGGGTTGAGAATGCCTTTCTAAAGCAACTTTTGGCACCTTGAATTGATTGGGAGCTTAGTACCGGTGACGAGTTGAACTGCACTTCGCGGATCTTTCGATAGTTTGAAGAGTTTTGACACGGTTATTACAACAATGCTGGACAGTCTTAGCTTCATTATGCTACTCAGATCAAAAAGACTATATCAAGCACTGAGGACTCCTTACTTCCATGTTTCAGCTTCAGATGAAAGAAACATTCCCATCCCTTATCACTTTTCAAAAGAATCGCGAAGAGATAAACAGTAGCCCTTGTTAACTGGAGAGAATTGCTTCATCCAGGATCCTAGATACCGTCTTAAAGGATAGAATATCCAGCATACCTTTCATCAAAATGTAAGTCCACATAAATTCTGCATAATCATTGAATCATCACATAATCTATTCGTTCCTCGCTATGAAAATACCCTAACTGAGGTAGATTGCTTATCACACTTTTGACGAGCTGTTAGTCCATGATATCACCATTGCTAGCAAGATAGATCAACAATCTATATGCGTATCAAGAAAAACTAGAGTACTGCTCCAACAAGTTGCAAAACAAGTTCTTCGTGGCAAAGTAACAATTACCGATGAGCGAATTCAGAATATGCTTGATTTTACACCTATTTGTAAACTGTACAACAGGTGTTCCTGCATGGATTTTAAACATTCCCGAAAATCGGAATTATTATTCACAGCGAATTTCGTAGCTTCAGCTCGAGGTCCAAACCGTGAATTACTTCATAAATCTCTTCCGCGAGACTGAAAAACCTTTGTTCGTCTTCCACTGACAAACTTGAACTAGATATTGATTGCCTCACCAAAATTCACTTAGTCGCCTGTCTTCGAGCATTCGAGCTATTCCACGAACTGTGACGTCGAACCTAACAGTCCTTAGAATTCCTCGATTTTTCAATCAAACCTGAGCTCACTTTATTGATCAACAATATTGTAAGTGCAATTGGAGTATCATAACAAATAGGTACCAGAGATTGTAATAGATAATACTTCAAACCTCTGTTGAATCGTTTGCCTTTGAGCAGATCTCTCATTCAGAATCTGCAAAGAGATTAAAGCTACAGGAACTGAGTAGGACAGCAACTATCATGACAAGGTGTGAGATCAGCTAACCTCTTCTTCCTTATCGAAGAAATTTCAGTGACTTTAGTGCAAGAAATAGTAGCAACAGAAAATGAGCGTCCCGCAATTCTGATCTTGACAACCTTTGACAACGGTATAATCGTAAGAGAGCTTTTTGTTCAGAGTGGATGTTCAAGATATCTGCTTGTGAATGAAACAGAGTTTCAAAAACTGAGTCCAACTTCTTTGAGAACCTTTTCAAGCGACTCTTTGAGTTTTCTTTGATCATCTGACGACATAGATCTTAACGGAGATCTGCAACCACCTGCCTTTATCCCACGCCAGTTCAAAACTGTTTTCAACATGGGAATACTGGCTCCATCTCCTATCGCAAGAGAAACCTTTGTGAGATTTTTCTGGGTTTTTCTGGCAGCTTCTATGTCGCCTTTCTTGAACTGTTCGTACAGTTTCACAAAAAACTCCGGAAAGACCGCTCCGGGACCTGAAACACATCCCTTTGCACCCATCTGAAGGACTGTGAGAAAGGCTCTATCACAGCCGACGACCACATCAAAGTCATCTGGAGTGTCGTTTATCAGTGAAAGTACGTGCAACAGATCACCACTGCTGTCTTTGATCCCTATGACATTGGGACTTTCAGAGTGGATCTGTTCCGCCATCTTCGGCGTGATCCAATTTCCAGTCAGCCCAGGGATGTTATAGAGATATACGGGAAAATCTTTTACACCTTTTGTGGTCTGCACGAAAAACTCAACAATCTCATCGGCTCGGTATTTGTAGTAGAAAGGTGAAACGATCGCCGCACCATCTGCACCGGCTGATTTCGCGTGAGCCAACAGGTCACTCACTTCTTCAATTCTGAGTGCGCCACAGTGGGCAATCAAGGTAACTCTTTTGTCAACAGCTCTTACAAAACTCTCCAATGCCTTTTTCCTTTCTTCCAATGTCAAGAGCAAGCCTTCACCCGTTGTACCAAGTGCGAAGATTCCATCAACACCCTTTTGTACGAGAAAATCAACATACTCCTTTATTGACTGATGATCTACCTTTGTCCCATCTTCACTCAAAGGAGTTAATGCAGCAACAGTAACACCACAAAGTCTTTTCATAGTAAACCTCCTTTTTATATCTTCCCAATCTTCTTCAGAATTTTTTTCATGAATTCCTTCTCATCATCTGCGGCCGGTAATAGTGGCATTCTTGGCATCGATGTTGGTAGTCCTGTGATGAATTCAAAGGCTGCTTTTATCATTGGTGTTGGATTGATCCTGCTGGTCAGACCACGGAAAGAAACGAAGACTTCAAAAAGCTTTTGAAACAGTTCTTTCGCCTTCTCGACCCTACCGCTTATGAAGTCATCTATCATCTCTCTCATCTCGTGCCCGATTATGTGAGAGCCCCCACTAACAACGCCAACACCACCCTGCGTGATTACCTGAAGAACCATTGTATCATCGCCAGAATACACAGGTATCCTTCCCTTTGAAGCTCTGATATACTCCGTTGCTTGAAGGGGATTTACACCAGCCTCGTCTTTGATAGCAAAGATGTTGTCTATTTCGCACAATCTTGCCAGTGTCTCAGGTGCAATGTTCACACCTGTAAACAACGGGATGTTGTAGACCATAACGGGTAGCGATGTGTTCTGCGCAATTTGTTTGAAATGAGCGTATATTCCCTCCTGCTCGGGCTTACAGTAATAGGGAGCCACAACCATGATGGCATCATAACCCAGCTCTTCTGCGATCTGCGTGTACTTTATTGCCTCACCCACATAGACACTTCCCACACCGGCTATCAAAGGAACTTCACCGGCAAGTTCATCTTTCACCTGTTTAAAAAGTTCGATTCTTTCATCGAAGCTGAGTGTGTAAAACTCACCTGTTGTGCCTGCAACGATCAATGAATCACAGAGTTTGTTCTCTTTGAGGTATCTTGCGACCTTTCTTGCTGTTTTGTAATCAACCGATTGATCTGACTTGTGAAAAGGCGTTATCATCGGTACCAGAATTCTCCCAAACTTTGTGAAATCTCCCATAGATCTTCTCCTTTCAGCCGTTGTAGCCAAAGAGCCTCGGCAGGAACAAAGCTATGTCAGGAAAATAGGTCACCAGAACCAGTGCAAGAACCTCGATAGGTATCCAGAATTTGAGCATCTCTTTGAACACATCTTTTACAGGTGTACCACTGATAGCGCTTGTAATGAAACCTGTCTGCGCGTACGGTGGTGTGTCAAGACCTATCATTATATTGAGCACACTCATGACACCAAAGTGCACCAGGTCTATTCCAGCGGCTTTGACAAGCGGAAGAAGCATCGGTATCACAACCAATATTGTGACAGAAGCATCAACAAACATGCCAAGGACGAAGTACAAAACATTGATGCTTGCAAGCAACAGAATTCTGTTGGAAACCAGACCAGTGTTCACAAAAAGCTCCGTCAAAGAGATCGCAACCTTCTCTCTTGTGACAATATAACTGACCAATTGAGCAGCAGCAACCATTATGCTTATGTAACCAACATCTTGGGCAGATTTTATGAGGATTTTGTAGAGTTTCTTCAACCCCAAGGTTCTATAGACAAAGATACTGATGATCATCGAATAGCCAACAACCACGGCAGCAGCTTCGGTTGGTGTGTACATGCCGCCGTACATGCCAACCAACAAGATCACCGGTGCAAGCAATGCAGGTAAGGCGGCAAAGAAAGATTTTGTGAGTGCGCTAAAAGAGATTTTCTCTCCAACAGGGTATTTTCTGACGATTGACAAAACGTAAACCATTACCATCTCAAGACCTGCGAGTAGCAAACCCGGCAGGAAACCAGCCAGAAATAGGTAGCCAAGCGAGGCTCCTGAAAGCATCGAGTACAAAACCATCGGTATACTCGGCGGAATTATCGGTCCGATCGTCGCGGATGCAGCTGTAACTGCACAAGAAAAGGGCCCATCATAACCAGCATCCTTCATTGCCTTTATTTCTATGTTTCCAAGCCCAGCAACATCAGCCAACTGCGATCCACTCATGCCAGCAAAGATGATGCTTGCAACAATGTTTGCGTAACCAAGCGCGCCACGAATTCTACCAAAGGATTTCCTAACAAAATCGAACAACTTGGTTGTTATCTCTGTATCATTCATGACATTGGCAGCAAGTACAAAGAGAGGTACGGCTATCAAAACGGTTTGACTGGAAAAATTTATCACAAGCATGTCAAGTAAATTAGCCAGGCTAAGGCCTTTGATAATAAAGTAGATTATACCCCCGGCAAGCATTCCAAAAGCAATGGGATATCCAAAGGCAAATGTTAAGCCGAAGATTATCAAAAACACAGACAGTGCCATGGTTATTCCCCCGAACTCTTGACAGGTCTCTTCAAAAGTTCAAGAACATTTCTATACACGGACAGACCATTCTGGATGGTGATAAGAATCATCATTAAAGGCAAGCAGATCACCAAGTACGTCCAGGGAATTCCGAGAACCTCGGATTTTATAATCCTATACCAGATTGATTGTTTGACCACAGGGAAAAGAGAGATCAGAAGAAGAATGCTGAATAGACTGTCAAAAACTATATCGATGATGAGCCGAGCCTTTCTTGGTAGCTTGTTGTAGACAATATCGAATCTGATATGGTTTTTATACCTGTTGGCGAGCGCTGCACCCAACAGAACAGTCCAGACAAATGTATAAGAAGAGATCTCAAACAGCTCTGGTGATGGGTGCTTAAAGCCATATCTGAGAACAACTTGCAAGAACATACTCAGAAAAAGCACAAAGATACTCACCGCTGGAACATGGATTTCGAGGATATTTAAAATAACTCTTAAGAATGCTTTCATGTGAGCACCTCTTGTGAAATCCGCCAGGGCAGTGCCTGGCGGAAAGTACTACATTCCTTGGATCTTTTCGTACATCTTCTCGCCCCAGAGTTTGTCAAATTCAGCCTGGCTGTAAAACTCTTTTGCGTACTTCATGAAGGCCTCTTTGTCTGGAACAACAATTTCCATCTTGTATTCGTCGACGAACTGTTTCAAAAGTTTTGCTTCTTGCTCTAAAACGGTGTAGTTCATAAATGCCCTTGCGACTTCCATGGCTTTTTTGATGTAGACTCTGTACTCTTCAGGCATGCTCTTCCAGAGTTTCTCGTTTATCACGGGGCAGATCATTCCAATTTGGTGATCTGTCAGCACGATGTACTTCGTCACCTCGACGAATTTCGCTGATAAATCTGTTGGCAGCGGGTTGTCCTGGCCATCAATTGCACCTGTTTTCAGTGCCAGGTAAACCTCACCAAAAGCCATGGATGTTGGGTTAGCCCCAAGGGCTTTACCCATATCAAGGAAAGTCTTGTTGTTCGGCATCCTAAGTTTAACACCCTTGAGCTGCTCGGGCTTTTTCACCGGTCCAACCTTTTCAACCAAATTAAGTTCTCTGGTCCCAAGATACCACACATCGAGAACCCTCAGTCCGGTCTTTGCAGCGAGCTTGTCGAACAGGTCCTGCACCATTTTGCTGCTCATAACACGGTATAGATGATCAAGATCTTTGAAAACATACGCGGCCTCGAAGACTCCAAACTCTGGCATTGCACCAAGATCTGCAAACCACGATGGTGAACCATCGCCCGCCATCTCGATATCGCCTCTCATAACGGCGAGCAAACCTGTTTTCTGATCTCCAAGTTGCCCTGAGTGGTAAACCTCAACCTTGATCTCTCCATTGCTCAATTGCTCAACAATTTCAGCGAACTTCTGCATCGCGAGTACCTGTGGCTGTGTTGGTGCCGCGACGGTGTTGAATCTTAGGGTGTATTTGGGTGCGGCAAGAACAAATTGCAGAATAAGAGTCAGTAAAAAGACAGCGAGAAACCTTTTCACACAAATCCCTCCCCTTTAAGTTTAGGTGTGCGATATGAACTTTATTCCTAACAAACTACAGAAATGTTTGATCTCCTCAACATAATCTCCATAGACACCGTGTATGTGGTTGGAGCCGTAGGTAGCTAAGAACTGGTCGACAGAGATTTTCAGTCTTGCAAAAGCGTGTGGCCATTCGATCTGAGTATTTCTTGCCTTTTCTTCGTTTTTCTGTTCACCGAAATCCAGAAACTCTCCCTTGATAACCGTCATCACATACTCCCCATCTTTGCGGGTCAGACGCCCCAAGGTAACCTCTCCAGGCGCTGCGATGTGCCTTATAGAAGCTCCACCGGCTGGGAAATAGAAACTTTCTGGATAAAGTTCTACTTTTGCAAGATTTACTGTAGGATCGTATGATTTTGCAGCGAAGAAGGTTGCGTGTTCTCCCGAGTTGCAGAGATCGAAAAAGTTGTCTTGCTCATCGTAGTGTCGAACATCGGCGAACAAAACCGGCTGTCCTGAGATCAACTTGAATATCTGCATTGTCAGAGCGCCATCGGAATCAGCTTCGGTTGCACATACAGTGGGTTCTTTGGGACCATCCCAATCGTATGGATCATTCATGAAAGCCTCAGTTAAATCCATTGTGACGAAATGTTCAGTGAGTTCAGGTTGAGCCTTTATTCCTGTGAAATCAAGTTCGAACTCTTCGCACATCTTTTTGACAGCGTAATAACTCTTGATCTGCAATTCGAGCTTTTCTGGTGTTAGCTGTTTTCCGTCGTAGTGGATCTTCCTTGCGTGTTTTTCGAGCCATTCTCTGGCACGTTTTGCTTGCGAATCCGGTATCTTTTTGCTTTTTTCGATTATCTCCAGTTGATCTATATGCTCTATATCTATTCCAAAGACTTTGTTCCACAGATCCACGTTTGGTACGGCTGTGTACATACCCATCGATCTTCCTCCGAATAAGCCATATCTCTGACCCTTAAGCATGTTCTTCGCCGTCGCTGCTCGAACAAAGGCAAGTACTTTTTTTAAGACATCCTTGTTCTTTATGTCTCCCCAAACTCTATGAGTCTGCGTACCATCTTGGTCCAGTGCGCCAGCCGCCGCAAGCATTCCAACCATACCAGGATACTTGGGATTTATATTACCAAAAAGCAAGAAAGGCGCTGGTGCAAATTTACTTGCGATCACACTGAAGTGTGGAAAAGCCCAAACGGCGTAGTTGAAAATGGTCATCTGCGCACCTTTGTTCCGTAAAGAAATGGCTTCTTGCTTCGCAATTGATGGTTTACAGACAATCTGATTTGCCCTAATGACTTCTATCTCACCTGTTGATTCAAGAGCGCTAACAACTTCGTCTTCAAACTTCTTGTTGATCCCGATCAGTTCTTTGTGGACATATTCTCTGCCATCGGAAAAGGTCAGGATACCAACCTTTCTTTTCAATCGTAACACCCCTTTCGATATTAAGCAACGCATTCGTTTGCGTAGCCAGAAATAGTATATTTGTTTTCACGCAACGAAGTCAAGCAAGGAAAAAACGAAAGACCAAAAGCCTGAGCGAGATTCAAAGACATATTCCAGCTTTTCGGGCTGAACAAGATGAAAACACACCTTGATCGCCTTTGACGACGAACAACTTTGAATTATCACTTAAAGACTCCACCTTAAAGCATAGATCTTTTTCACTCACTTTCGATTGAAAGAACTGCACAGCGCTGGACTGTATGATGTGCTGGAGAACTCATTCCTATCCTTTGCAGGATTCTGAAAAACGGGGATCTGTAACTGAAATTGACACGATCGATGAATCAAACAAAAAGATCATGAAAGCTGTTGAAAACAGAGATGAGGTCAAGAAAGGAAGAATTTTCTTTCAGACAAAAATTGGGACAGTCCATGACGATTTTCCAACAACGAATTCAGCACAGGAAAAATCAATCGGCTTGATAGTGACTTCTCCGTTATATAACGTTGATGTTCATTATATTCATTTAGCGATGACATTTCTTATGAAAATATCTTGAATTCACTGAAAATGGTTGAGAAAAGCATATTTGTTGATGAGACACTATGGGACAATGCATCTTAATACACCCTTGGATATAAGGCAAAGAAGAAGGTTTCCAAAGTGTTTATGCAGATATCGTTTATATCGCCAAAGAGATGGAAGTATTCTTCAACAATATATACTGCTGATCAGAGCACTGAAGCGTGACAATCTTTAAAAGTACTGGATTTGTTCAGATCAAACCTTCTTGAACCCTCTTTAAAAGCGTAACCATGACGCTTTTGATGTGTTCTTCCACGGCTTTCTCCGCCATGGATACATCTCTCGCCTTTATGGCCTCGAAAATAGCTGCATGCTCGGCGCGTGACTGTTCCATCCTACCTGGATAAGAGAGCGAAAGAATTCTCACTCTGTGAAGCTTCGCACTCAAAGATTCCATGATCTTGAGGAGTTCCTGGTTCCCTGAACCTTGCAAGATTCTTCTGTGAAATTGTGAATTTAGCGCTGTCAGACTTTCCAAATCCGAGGCTTGGACCGCTTTGTCCATCCGCTCGATGATCGCTGCAAGATCGTTTATATCCCGCTCTGAGGCCTTTTCGATGAACAGCCTCACGGCCAGTTTTTCAAGGTACATCCTCAGATACAGTAGATCTTCTATTTCCTTAGTTTCCCATTTCTTCACCGTGAACCCTTTCCTCGGCTCGATTGAGACCAATCCTTCGGCTGCGAGGTGGTGCAGTGCTTCCCTGACTGGCGTGACACTGACACCGAGTTCTTTCGCCAGTGCATCGATCACTATCCTCTGACCAGGTGCGAATCGTCCCTTCATTATGAACTCTTTGGTTTTACTGAGCACTTCCTCTTTCAGAGATCCATGTTTTATGGCTTCCACGAAGAATCACCCGCTCTGTCGTCAATTATACCGCATGGCGTTTCTTTTTCAGTGCTGCCGAGACAGTGGGATAAACGAGCGACAAAACTGCCAGAATCAGAAGAGTTACGGAGATGGCAGATTTGAAGAAAATGGAAAAATCCCCACCAGAGATCATCAAAGATTGCCTGAAGGATTGCTCAAACTTTCTGCCCACGACACTGGCGAGTATCATGGGAGCGGTTGGAATTTCAAACTTTCTCATCGCATAGCCAAGAAGACCAAAGAGAATCAACAAATAGAAGTCCACAACGCTCAGATTGATGGCATAGACCCCAATGAAACACAGAGCCGTTATCAAGGGATAGAGTATCTTCGGTGGAATCGCCAAGATCCTCACCAGTAAACCTGCGAGGGGAAGATTCATCACTGCGGCTATAAAGTTGCCAACGAACAGACTCGCCACCACACCCCAACCGATCTCCGGGTAGAACTCGAACAAAAGTGGCCCAGGTTGAAGACCGTAGATCATCAATGCTCCAAGCATGATCGCAGCGGTTCCAGAACCTGGAATACCCAGCGTGAGTGTAGGAAGTATTGCACCGATGGAACAAGCGTTGTTCGCAGCTTCCGGTGCAGCCAAACCTTCTATGGCTCCTTTACCAAACCTTTCAGGTTCCTTCGAAAGCCTTTTTTCAACGTTGTACGACATGAGGGCCGCTATGGTACCACCAGCACCTGGCAGGATACCTATCAAGAAACCTATAGGTGTTGCTCTGAGCATCGGCACCAAGCTGCGTTTCCACTGCTCTTTGGTGATCCAGATTTTGCCGAATTTTTTCTTTATTGGCTGCAACATTTCTCCGCGACCAATTTTTTCCAGATTTTTGAAAACTTCACCCAGACCGTAGATACCTATGATCACCACGACAAAATCTATCCCACCCTGCAGTTCGAGATTACCAAAGGTGAACCTGGAAACACCAGACTGGGGATCGAGTCCGACCATCGAGACCATCAAACCGAGTGCCATGGAAAGAAGGCCTTTTAAAACTTTTCCTTCAGACATGGAAGCTGTTGCCGTGAGAGCGAGGACCATCAAGGCGAAGTATTCCGGTGGCCCGAACATGAGCGCGATCTTTGCAAGTGGCAGAGCCAGTAAGACAAAAGCGATTGAAGATATCAAACCGCCTATGAAAGAGGCTATCGCTGATATCGCCAATGCTACTTCTGCTTCTCCCTTCAAAGTCATCGGATAACCATCAAAACAAGACGCCACAGCCGAACCATCACCTGGAATATTCAACAGGATCGAACTTCTTGAGCCTCCAAACATTGCACCATAGAAGATCGCGCACATCGTTATCAAAGCAGTCTCCGGTTTCATTACGAACGTCAAAGGTAAGAGCAAAGCTATGCCCGTGGCTGGCCCAAGGCCCGGCAGCATCCCAATGACTGTGCCTAAGAAGCATCCAAGTGTCAGCCAGAGGAAATTGGATGGTATGAAAACAACTTTGAACCCGTACATCAAATACTCCAGCATGGCCATGTGCAATCACCCCTACGGGAGGTTTATCAAGAAAACCTTCTCGAACAAATACCAAATTCCAACGGTGTAGAGTATGGAGATGCTGAAATTCATCAGCCATTTTTTAAACCCATTCAACAGGATCAAGAGAGCGCTCAGAAATACGAAAGAAGAAAATAAAAATCCAATTCTGTTGAACATCAGCGCGTAAGCTACGCAGAATGCCAGTACTGTTAAAATACGAATAGCATATCTTCCGGATTTCGCTGCATGTTCTTCATGATGCGCTTTCAGACTCTGTAAAAGCATCAAGAAACCTATTAACGCTATGAACAATCCCAGTACCAATGGAAAATAAACAGGTCCAAGAGGATTACCCACAGGAGCTCTGGGCAAATTCCAGGCAGCGATCGTGTAAATGATTCCAAAGCCAAGTACCGCAGCGGAAAGATATCTATCTTTCACGGGAAATCCCTCCAAAGCCCGCGGGGCAGTTACCCCGCGGGAACGCTCATTCACCCTTGTACAAGCCGAGTTCTTTCAGTACCACTTTGTATTCTTCGTTGACCTTCTCCAGATAGTTCAAGAAATCTTTGCCGGGCATGAACGCTTTCGTCCAGTTATACTTTGCCACCACTTTTTCCCATTCTGCTGTTTGTACCATTTTGGAGAGCGCGTTTATCCAGTACTCCACGGCGTAGTCTGGCATTTCTGGTGGTCCGAACAAGCCACGCCAGTTCACAAATTCTGCGTCGATACCCTCTTCTTTCAGAGTTGGTACATTCGCAAGAATTCCAGAAACTCGTTGAGGCGCCGTGATGGCAAGAATCTTTATGGCACCGGCCTGAAGCGCAGTCGTGGCCTCAGCGAGACCTGTCGACAACACGTCGATGTGTCCTCCGAGCAGGGCGGCAAGGTGTTCACCCTCCTGGAACGACACGTAAGTTATGTCCTTGAGGTTCTGAACCCCGGCAGCCTTTGCGGCGATCAGGAACTGGATATGGTCCATCGAGCCGAAGGCCGATATGCCACCCACTTTGACACTCTTTGGATCCTTCTTCAAAGCTTCCATGACTTCGCTGATGCTATTGAATTTTGATTTCTTCGAAACCGCGAAAGCACCGTAGTCATGTATGAGCATTGCCAGCGGAGTTAGATCTCTGAAAGAATACTGAGTCTGGCCAGTCAGATTGATCAGCAACAACGGTGGCGAGAAGACAATTATCGTGTAAGGATCAGCTTTCTTGGTTTGCATGTGTGCTAAACCCACACCGCCACCGCCGCCAGGCATGTTGGTAACAACGATCGGTTGAGTCACAAGATTAGTTTCTTTCAGAGTCTGTGCCACAACTCTTATTGTGGTGTCCCATCCACCACCTGGACCACCAGGTGCGATGAAGTTCAGAGGTTTGTCTGGGTAAGCTGCCCCGAATATCGCCGTGATGAATGTAACCAAGGTAATCACCGTGAGGACTTTCTCCTTCATTCGCCCACCTCCTTGTTGGTTCCTATCAGGTATGATATCATATATTATGTCATATATTACATCATGTATTATACAGATGAACAAAGACGTTGGTCAAGTTACAAAATTCTTCATTTTAGGGAGGGAAAATCAGATGGTAGAGTGGAAGACGGCGGAAAAGGCGCGAAAGCTGAGAGAACATCTCAATCGAGATGGAAAGTTGACCCTGAGGGTCTGCGCGTATGACGCACTTTCGGCGCGGCTCATACAACTTTCTGGATTCGAAGTGGTTGGTACCACGGGATACGGTATATCGGCTTCTTTGATTGGCCAACCAGACATCGGATTGGTTGGTTATGCAGAAATGCTAGAAAGGGTCAGAACGATCGTCAACGCAACAGATCTTCCAGTCGATGCCGACATAGACACTGGCTACGGTAACGCACTCAACGTGTATTGGACCGTGAAGAATTTTGCCAAGATAGGTGTCGCAGGTGTCAGACTGGAAGATCAAATCTGGCCGAAAAGATGTGGGCACATGGAAGGTAAAAGCATAGTGTCTTCCGAAGAAATGGTCAGTAAAATAAGAGCAGCTGTGGATGCAAGGAATGAAGAAAATCCAGGCCTTGTCATAGGCGCAAGGACGGATGCAAGGTCTATTGCAGGCTTTGAAGAAGTTCTGCGTCGTGCAAAGGCTTACGCAGATGCAGGTGCAGATTATATCTACGTGGAAGCACCACAATCTATCGAAGAGGTCAGGACACTGGTTCGTGAAGTTCCAAAACCCATATCCTTCAACATCATACCGGGTGGTAAGACTCCTCTGTTCGACTTCGATGAACTGGTCAAAGTGGGGGTCAGATACCTCTCCATACCGATGGTGTGTCTGTATCCAGCCACCAAAGCGATGATGGAAGCTTTGAAGGCATTAAAGGAAAGAAACTTCCAAGAAGTTGTGGAACTCGGCGTCAGCTGGTCGGAGTTCAACGAGATTGTTGGATACAGCGAATGGAGAACGCTGGAATCGAAGTATTCACACTGAAAATTGCAGGGAGCGATGCTCCCTGTTCTTATTTTGGTTAAGCATTAATTTCTTCGCTGTCGATCGTTCTTCGCTGATTAGTTTTTAACCAACAGATAGAAGTTGTGAAAAACTACATATTCAAAATCGTGGTGTTCGGAACTATTGCGTGAATCTGTGCTGTTTTCCTCAGCAAACCTTTTTCTGTGTACGCCAGTTGTATCAGGAATCTGTTTTAGTGCCTTTTCAAATTCCAGAAATTGCCCTTAGCTTTCAGCGATGGTGAGCAGCAATTCACTGCTGTTGGAGACCCACACCCGATGTACCACTCATCAGGTGTCCGACGAAGTAATCCATATGTGGGGATCTCAACCTCGCGCAACGCACATTTACCAACCATGTTTGCTGAAATGTCGAGTGCTAAAGCTTTTTCTCACGGCCTTGATTTTACACTGTCTGCATATATATATATATCAATCACACATAACCATCGTTCCGTACAAGACTATGCTCGAAGGCAGTCTTTCTGCGATTTCACCGAACACTTCGTCTATTATTGGCACACCTGCACCGAGGTCTGAGCCCTATGACTTAGCAGCTTTCACATCTTTCAGTGCACCCTTCATCTGTACAAAGTCTGTTGACATTAAGTAGTTCTTGCTCGCTACATCACTGGGCTAAAACACAAGTGTTAAAAACTAATCATATCCCGGTTATAATAAAACAGGGACTGTACAAATCAGGAGTTTGTGTTCCTATGCATTGGAGTTTTGAATAGATCGGAAGCAGAAAATGCTATTAGTTTTAGAATTTGGGGTACGGGGAGGCAGTGAATGGTGAATGAAGAATTACTTGGGTTGGTGGATGACCTTAAGAGAAATGGGCAGCTCCTTACTTTTGACGAAGCAACCACCAAGCTAGCAGTAGTTCTCAGAGTCTTAAAAACATTGGGTTGGGATCCGTTCAGCGTAGATGAAGTTCACCCAGAATACTGCGTTGGAGGTAAGAAAGTGGACTTTGCCCTCAAACAGAATGATAAAACTAAAGTATTTCTCGAGGTGAAGAAAATCGGTGAGGATTTAGAGAAACACCAAGAACAGCTTCTGAGTTACTCGTTTCAAGAGGGTGTGAAATTGGCGGTCTTAACCAATGGCATCAGCTGGTGGTTCTATTTGCCTCTTCGTGAAGGAAGCTGGGAACAAAGGAAATTTTACACCATTGAGATGTTCGATCAAGAAAGCAAGGACATTGCGGAGAAATTCGAGGCATTTCTATCAAAGGATAGCGTGGTATCTGGTAAGGCGATAGAATACGCCGAGAGAATATACAAGAGCAAAGAAAGTCAGGAGCTGATTGAAAGGACACTACCCAGGGCGTGGGAAAAGATAATCACGGAGCCAGATGAACTCTTGGTTGAGCTACTGGCTGACACCGTGGAAAAAATCTGCGGTTACAAACCAGATAGCGAAACAACTAAGCAATTTCTGATGCAGGTTTATCAGAAAGAGAGAGCATTTTCCACTGTTGGAACATCACCGCAGAAGCAAGCACCATCAAAACAAATTTCTCCCACATCTTTAGAAACCTACACTGGCAAATCGATCGTTGCATTCACTTTTGGTGGAAGAAGATATCCAGTACATTCCTGGAAAGAGTTGTTGATAACGATAGCAAATCTCATGCTTTCCGCTCATAGAGAACAATAATCGCTCCACTCTTTTCAAGCTGAGAATCCAACCACTTGTTTCGGGTCGAACCTTGACTCAACCAGCCGGCGTTTGCACTGCTTTTGCCTGAGGAAGGTTGGGGCTTTCACGTAACTTGATGTAGAATTATTCTGAACGCAAACGTATGGGGTGAAGGAGCTTGAGAGTTTTTTGGTTGAAAGGAAAAGTGAGGAACAACTGAGAACGATCAAAGTTTCTTTGTGGAAAATCTCAATGTAGTGAAACTGTATTGAGGTGGGGTTATGAGCAACTGGGTAAAGGTAATAATTGGTGACAGTCGAAAGATGATAGAACTTGATGACAGCAGTATAGACCTGGTCGTTACTTCCCCTCCCTATTGGCATATTAAAGACTACGGGGTTCCAGGTCAAATCGGGTATGGACAAACCTTGCACGATTACCTCAAGGATTTGTACAGAGTCTGGAAAGAATGTTATAGAGTCCTTAAACCGGGGAGAAGGTTATGCATAAACATAGGTGATCAGTTCGCAAGATCGTTGGTTTATGGCAAGTACAAGATCGTACCACTGCACGCAGAGGTTATAACCCAGTGTGAAGACATAGGATTCGATTACATGGGTTCAATAATCTGGCAGAAAAAGACCACAATGAACACTACCGGTGGAGCGAATGTAATGGGTTCCTACCCGTACCCTCCAAACGGTATGGTTGAGATTGACTACGAGTTCATACTCATTTTTAAGAAACCCGGAAAGAGCGAGAAGGTATCAAAAGAAATCAAAGAAAAATCCGTATTGACAAAAGAAGAATGGAAAGAGTATTTTTGTGGACATTGGTCTTTTGGTGGCGCAAAGCAAGTTGAACATGAAGCCATGTTCCCCGAAGAATTGCCAAAGAGGCTCATAAAGATGTACACATTTGTTGATGACGTTGTTCTTGATCCTTTCCTTGGAAGTGGAACTACAGCAAAAGTGGCTTTAAACCTGAACAGAAATGCGATAGGTTACGAAATAAATGAAAAATTCCTAAGGATAATAAAAGAAAAGCTTAGTCTAAGGAAATCGCTCACGCTGTTCGATGATCACGTTCATATCCATATAGTGAAGCGAGAAATTCCAGTGAATGTCGATGAAATCAATTACGCTCCGAGGATCAAAGATGCCAAACCGAAAATAGACCCAAAAAAGCTGAATCTCAAAAATCATATAATGTACAGAGTCGTTGATGTCATAGATGAGCACACTCTTAAGTTGGATACAGGATTGGTTGTTAGATTAACGAGAGTAAGAGTGATCAAGAAAGACGAAGCTTTGCAGTATTTGCGAACTCAAATTTTGAAGAAAGAAGTTTACCTTCAATTTGACAACTGCTCTATCTTGAACGAAAACACTGTCAGCGCATACGTTTACTTAAAGAACAGGATATGTGTCAACAATTATCTCATCAAATCTGGAATGGCAATTCCGGATCTCTCGGAAAACTTTAAGTTCAAAAAAGTTTATTCACCTGAAGGAGAAAACGAGTGAGAATTCTCAGACTCGTGCAAACGCGAGAGCGAACCCAACCAGTTCATAACCTTGGCAGAAGTAACAGATATAGAATTTATCTTCGACAGGAGAAAACGATCCTGATTGTAAGGAGGTAGCAAGATGCCAAAAGAATGGATCTTGAACATGTCAACAAACAGATGGGGGTTGAATAAAGCAAGTAGCGTTGGACCCGTATCACAATGGATTCGCGAATGTAACCCAAGAAACGTTCAAGACTGGGAAGAATATTATTATGAAAAGCTCCCGGATTTACTCAAAAAGAAAGGTATTCCTTTGTCACCCGAGGAGTATATTAAAGATCTAGGCAGAAAATTGTACACGAAGATCACAGAGGTTATCCAAGCAGAAATCATGGAAGTAACCGAAAAAGATTGCATTGATTATATCCGCAACCTTTTAATTAACAGGACTTTCAATGGTTATCGAACGGAAATAGAAACAGTATATGGCAATTTACAATCAAACTTGCGTGTGGAGATAAAACCTGCACCAGAAGAATGGGACAGACGTTACAATGTGGATTTCTATATCCAGGTTGGACAGAAGTACATTGGTCTGCAAATAAAGCCAATAACTTATCAACAAACGCCGCAAGTCCACGAATGGAAAGAATGGCTTCGTAACGCTCACGAGAAATTCGAAAAACGCTTCGGTGGGAAGGTTTTCACTGTATTCTCGATCAAGAAGGGTAACAAAAAGGAAATCTACAACCAGGAAGTTATCGAAGAAATCAGGAAGGAAATAGAAAGGCTCAAGAAGGAAAAGTAGGTTGGTAGAAAACATTCTGTTTTCAGTCTCTTTTGTTCACATCTGCTCATATTTTCCATATACTATCCCGCGCCTGGTTTTATGTTCCCACGCAACAAGTTTTGATTTCATCACTCATGGTGCACAGAATGGTATAAAATCATTCTGAACGCAAACGTACGGGGTGAAGTAGTTTGAAAATCTCTTTGAAGGATATAGCAAAGGAACTTGGAGTCAATGTTTCCACTGTATCGAGAGCGTTGAATGGAAAATCAGGTGTGAGTGATGAACTGCGCAAGAGGATCGTGGAGTTTGCGAAAATGAAAGGATACTCACCTGACCTCGCCGCCGTGGGGTTGAAAAAGGGAAAGACCAAGATCGTTGGTGTTCTGATCCCAGATATTGCAAATCCGTTTTTTGCACAGATTCTGCGTGGTATGGAGAGAGTCTTCTATCCTGTGGGATACCATGTACTTTTGTGTTCAACGGATGAAAACATGGAAAAAGAGGAAGAAAACCTAAGAACGCTTTTGAGTCAAAGGGTCGAGGGTATTCTGGCGGCTCCCACCGATTCTGGGGGTAACAGATCGATCTACAAGAAGATCGTTGATATGCAAATTCCCTTGGTTTTCTTCGACAGGATCATTCCTGGTTTGCAGACCAGTTACGTTATAACAGACAACGAAGGTGGAGTTTCAGAACTCGTGCACTACGTGTATGAGAAAGGGCACAGGACTCTTGGAGTCATTACGCTCAGGTCACGCTCTTACACTGGAAAGATGAGGCTCTCAGGTGTGCTGAAAGCTTGCGATGAATTGGGAATACTGATAAAAGAAGAATGGATCTTGGATGGTCAGTCCACGCAAGAAGGTGCGTACCAAGCGACGAAGAAGTTGTTTCAATTCAAAGACAGACCAACGACCTTACTCGTGTGCAACAACTTGATGATGCTGGGTGTTATGAAAGCCATCAAAGAGCTGAATGTGAAGGTACCCGAAGATATTTCCATCGTCTCATTTGACGATTCTTACTGGAACGAGATATTCGATGCTCCGATCACATGTGTGGCACAGGAACCTGAACAGATGGGCTTGATCGCAGCGACATTGTTGTTGAACGAAATCATGCAGAATGGAAAGACGAGTAAGACAATCTTGAAGGCACACTTCATCGAACGTCAGTCTGTTGCAAAAATATGAGGGGCATTACTGCCCCTCTTTGAAGATTATGCCATATTCATCAGCGTCTACAATGATTTTGTGTCCTTCACTGAAATCACCTGAGATGATTTTGTCTGCCAGTACTGATTCGACTTCGTTTTCTATGACTCTTCTCAATGGTCTCGCTCCCAGAGCCGGGATATACCCACGCTTCGCAAGGTATTCCTTTGCCTGATCGGTGAACTCGATCTGTCGATTCTGTTCACTTATGCGCTGTGCAAGCTTTTGAAGTTGCATTTCAACTATCTGTTTCATGTGTTCAACACTGAGCGGTTTGAAGACTATTGCCGCGTCGATTCTGTTGATGAACTCAGGTTTGAAGTGTTTTCTCATCTCTTCTTCGATCAGGCTGGTCAGATCACTCAGACCATCTTCAAGAGCATCGAGTATGTGCTCGCTTGCGATGTTGCTCGTCATTATTATTATCGTGTTCTTGAAATCGATTGTATTTCCTTTACCATCGGTCAGTCTGCCATCGTCAAAGACCTGAAGCAGTACATTGAACACTTCTTGATGTGCTTTCTCTATTTCGTCGAGCAGTACAACACTGTAAGGTCTTCTTCTAACCTGCTCGGTGAGCTGTCCACCTTCTTCGTATCCAACATATCCTGGGGGAGCACCGATCAATCTGCTGACGGTGTGTTTTTCGGTGTATTCGCTCATATCGATTCTTATCAAAGCATCTTCGCTTCCAAAGAGAACTTCCGCAAGGGCTTTTGCAAGTTCCGTTTTTCCAACACCCGTTGGACCAAGGAACAGAAAGACACCATTTGGTCTTCTTGGATCCTTTAAACCTGCCCTTGCTTTTCTGATTGTCTGTGCGACTATTCTGACAGCCTCATCCTGGTCTACAATTCTCTCATGCAGCAACTGTTCCAGCTTCATGAGTTTTTCTCTTTCAGATTCGAGCATTCTTGAAACCGGAATACCTGTCCACAACTCGACCACCTTCGCAATCTCGTTCTCATCCACAGTCTTTCCATTGCTTTGTAACCTGATGGCGGAAGCGGCTTCATCTACTAAGTCTATTGCCTTGTCTGGTAGGAATCTATCTGTGATGTATCTGGCACTCAAGCGTGCTGCGGCGATAATGGCCTCGTCTGTGATAGTCACCTGGTGGTGCTTTTCGAATTCCTTCTTGATTCCGCGCAGTATCTCGATCGTGTCTTCCACCGAAGGTTCACCAATCAAGATGGGCTGAAATCTTCGGGCAAGTGCCTTGTCTTTTTCGACGTACTTTCTGTATTCATTCACTGTTGTGGCACCTATGACCTGCATCTCACCGCGAGCAAGTTCGGGTTTCAGAAGATTTGCGGCGTCCACAGCACCTTCTGCCGCACCCGCACCGACAACTGTATGGAGTTCATCGATGAACAATATGTACTGTCCAACGTTCTTTCTGAGTGCGTCGATGAGTTTTTTCATTCTCTCTTCGAATTCTCCTCTGAATTTGGTGCCTGCGATGATTCTCCCCATATCGAGTTTCAGAATCTTTTTGTTTTTAAGAAAACTCGGCACATCCCCATTGACGATCTTCTGAGCCAGTCCTTCAACAATGGCGGTTTTACCAACACCGGGATCTCCTATGAGAACAGGGTTGTTCTTGAACTTTCTCCCTAAGATCTGAACAGCTCTCATTATCTCCTTTTCTCGTCCAACAACGGGTAATAGCTTCCCGTCCTTTGCCAGTTTTGTGAGATCTTCTGTGAACTTGAAAAGCACATCGATGTTCTCATCTTCAACGGTCTTACCACTTGTGCGAAGTTCCCTGATGCCTTCGTAGACCTTGTCAGGTGTAACTCCATATCTTGAAAGGAGTCTGTAGGTCATCGAGCTTGGTGCCAGGATCATGCCTAAGAGTAGATGATCTGTTCCAACCTTCTCGTCTCCCATCCTTCGCGCTTCTTTTCTTGCTTCTTCGAGAATATGTCTCGCATCAGGTGTTATGTAAACCTGGGCTACAGATCCAGGTTGACCCGCAACCTGACCCCTCATTCCGTATCTGCTCACGAAAGATGAGGTTTCATCCTTCAAAGCATCTATGTTCACACCTATCTTTCTCAAAATATCCACAGCGGCATTGTCACCATCTTCCAAAATTGCAAGCAGGATATGCTCTGAGGACATCTGATTCTGTGAAAACCTGTTCAGTATGTCTTGCACCGAAGTCAATACTCTTTGTGCGCTCTCTGTGTAGTCTTTGAAATCGAGCATCGTTTCACCTCCTAAATTAAAGGGGCGGTTGCCCGCCCCGTCTTGTTACTCAACTTTCACATCTACTACTTTTGCCTTCTTGTCTTCGCGTTTGGGCAAGGAGATTGTCAAGACACCGTTTTCGTATTTCGCTTTAATCTTTTCTGACTCCACATAGTCAGGTAGAGATAGTGCTCTTTCGAATTTCCCATAGCATCTTTCTACAACCTTGTAGTTTCTGTTTTCTTTCTCGCGCTCAAGTTTCTTCTCACCGCTGATTCTGAGAATGCCGTCCTCGACCTTCACGTCGAAATCTTTCTTGTCCATACCTGGGGCTTCGACCTCAATCACAACCGAGTCATCTGTTTCGTAAACGTCGATGTCTGGTAGGTATGAATAGACTGTGCTTCTGCGAGTCATCGGAGTGAAGAAGTCTTCAAAGATCCTGTCGATTTCACGTTGAATTTCCCTAAAGGGTTTCATGAAATCTTCACGCCTTTCCAGCAACATGAAGACCCCTCCTTTCAAGAATTTTTATTGTGAACTTGATTGTTCTTTTTTCACATTTTCATACATATACTGACCTATCTTCATGCTCTCTCTCTGTAGATCATCGAAGAGCATCTTCACTCTTGCTATGTCGTCTTTGTTTATCGCATCTCTCAAATCGTTTACGAGCTGTTCAAGGTTTGTCTTAAGATCGCTTGGTATCTTGTCTCCGTGTTCCTTCAAAGACTTGCTCACACTGTATGCAAGATCATCTGCCCTGTTTTTGAGTTCGACTTCTTCGCGTTTTCTCTTGTCTTGTTCTTCGTATTTTTGAGCTTCTTCCATCATTTTCTTTACATCTTCTTCTCTGAGCTTGTGTCTACCTGTCACTACCATTGACTGTTCTTTGTTCGATGCAAGGTCTTTTGCCGCGACATGGACTATTCCATCACTGTCTATATCGAAGGTTACTTCTATTTGAGGTACTCCTCTTGGAGCTGGTGGTATGTCTACGAGCCTGAAGCTCCCCAGGAATATGTTGTCCCTCGCCATTGTCCTTTCACCTTGGTAGACCCTGATCTCGACCTCTGTCTGGTAATCTTCTGCTGTCGTGAAGACCTTGCTCTTTTTAACCGGTATCGTTGTGTTTCTGGGTATGATGGGTTCCATCAGTCCACCTTTGACTTCGATTCCAAGTGTAAGTGGTGTGACATCTACGAGTACTATATCCTTCTCTTTTGCCTCTCCACCGAGAATCGCTGCCTGAATTGCTGCACCGATTGCCACAGCTTCGTCTGGGTTGACACTCTTGTTTGGTTCTTTGCCAAAGATGTCGTGTATGATTTTGTGAACCATCGGAGATCGTGTCATACCACCGACGAGTATCACTTCGTCTATATCTCTTGGAGACAGCTTTGCATCGCTCAGTGCCTTTTCGACTGGACCTTTGGTCATGTCAAACAGATCTTTCACCAATGATTCATAGAGCGATCTTGTGAGCCTCATCTCTAAGTGCAGTGGTCCAGATGCCGTAGCAGTTATGTATGGAAGACTTATATCGGTTTCCAGTTTACTCGAGAGCTCTATCTTTGCCTTTTCCGCTGCGTCTCTCAGCCTTTGTAAAGCTTGTCTGTCTTCTCTGAGGTCTACACCGTGCTGCTTCTTGAACTCTTCGGCCATCCAGTCTACTATCCTTTGGTCGAAATCGTCACCACCCAGGTGGTTGTTACCAGATGTTGCCACAACCTGTATTACTCCTTCACCGATTTCGAGTATGGAAACATCGAATGTTCCACCACCCAGGTCGTAGACCAGGACCTTTTCCTCTTTTTTCTTGTCAAGGCCATATGCGAGCGCTGCTGCAGTTGGTTCGTTTATGATCCTCAGTACTTCGAATCCAGCTATCTGACCTGCCTCTTTGGTTGCCTGCCTTTGAGCGTCGTTGAAGTAAGCAGGGCATGTGATGACAGCCTTTTTGATCTTTCCGTTCAGATATTGCTCGGCATCTTTTTTCATCTTCTGCAGGATAAAGGCGCTTATCTGCTGTGGCGTGTATTGCTTGTCGTCAATCTTCACCTTATAATCGGTTCCCATTTTCCTCTTTATGGATTTGATAGTTCTTTCCGAATTGAGTATCATTTGCCTCTTGGCAGGTTCCCCAACGATTATTTCACCTGTCTTTGTGAAGGCAACTATAGATGGTGTCAGTCTACCTCCCTCGGCGTTCGGTACAACTTCAATAGACCCATCTGGTTTCATCCACGCTATAACGGAATTTGTCGTACCCAGATCGATACCGACAACATATTCTCTTTCGCTCATTGTTTCACCTCCTGTGATTTTCCAAGATGATTATATGGATAATCAACTGGTTTGTCAAGTGTCTGGTCGAGATTTTGGTGAGTGTGAAAAATCTTTATCAGAGATAGATTTAAGATTATAAATATCTTCTCATAATAATCGTATAGCAATCGTTACTAATGATTGCTACTAAGATAAGGGGTCTTTGTTTTGCGATTGAACCATCTGTGGCTGGTATAATCTTGATAAACAGACAGAGTGTCCTACGGACAATTTCGACCAAGATGGCGATCTGTTTTGAACAATCGAATACAGAACACAGCTTCTTTGTGAGAAAAACTTTTGAAGAAAGTAATTGACAAACCAAGGGGGTGTTCAATGTGAAAATCACGTGGTTTGGCCATGCGTGTTTTCTCATCGAAACCAGCGATCTGAGAATACTTACAGATCCTTTTGACAGTTCGGTGGGTTACAAAGTACCAAATGTAATCGCAGACATCGTCACCGAGAGTCATCAGCATTTTGATCACAACGCGCATCGCTTGATAAAGGGAAAATTCGAGCTGGTGAAAGATCCAGGACCTCATCAGTTCAAAAACGTGAAGATCACGGGTATCAAAACTTTTCACGATTCAGAATCTGGCGCAAAGAGAGGACAGAACATAGTATTTGTTTTTGAGATCGAGGGTTTCAGAATCGTTCACCTTGGTGATCTTGGACATCTACCAAGCTCGGCTCAGGTTGAACAGATCAAACCCGCAGATATACTGCTATTACCAGTTGGCGGAACATTCACCATAGGACCAAGCGAAGCGAAGAAGGTTCTTGATCAGATTGTTCCACATGTAGCCATCCCGATGCATTTTAGAACCAAGTACATAAGATTTGACATTGCCCCCGTTGAAGAATTCACCAAGCTGTGCGAAAATGTAAAATATATAGGCAGTAATATACTTGAGATTGATGAACAGATCAAAAAACAGGACAGACTGGTCTGTGTTCTGAGTGTTTGAAGGGAGGCATTCTGTGCAACTGAAAGTCCTATTCGACGAAGAAACTGTTCGCAGTAAGATCAAGGAACTCGCAAAGCAAATAGAGGCCTACTACCGTGGAAAAACTCAGTCTTTCTGTGCAATCTGCATCCTGAAGGGCTCTGTACATTTCTTCAGTGAGTTGGTTTTGAATATTAATATGGATGTCAACTACTCCTTTGTTCACGTTTCAAGCTATGCTGGGACTGAGTCAACAGGTCGAATAAGAGTGAAATCCTGGTTGGATGAAACCCTACAAGGGAAGCACGTTCTGGTTGTAGAAGATATTGTCGATACTGGTAATACACTCAGGTATATACTCACCTATCTGAAAAAATATAAACCCGCAGACCTGAAGATCGCAGCACTAATAGAGAAAGAGAAGTATCAGCACGGCATACCGATCGATTTTGTTGGCTTCAAGGTGGGGGATGTCTTCCTTGTGGGCTACGGCCTTGATTATGAAGAAAGATACAGAAACCTTCCATACATAGGGTATCTGGAATGAAAAAGGGATCACTGATAGTCGCAGGCGTAGTGATGCTCATAGTTGTATTTGCCATGCTTTTCTCGCTACAAAAACTCGTTGATATGAAAACATCTGGCTTCACGACGCTACAGAAGGGGAGCACCGTCCAAGATGCGACCGGTCCTCGTTGAAGAATTCTTGGACTCTGTAGAGGAGAATATTCTCAAAGTAATTCATGACCAGTCAAAGATAAACGAATTCATCGAGATCACCGAAGACAGTTATGAATTGATCTCAGACCCCATCTTACAGGAACAAGAAGTCGCTGAAAAACTGAAGCAATTTATGGAGTATATCAAACCTACCAGTCTGCTTGATCCTCAACGAACTTTGAAGAGACTCGAAAATTGCCTTGGAATGATAGATCGTTTTCGACAGCAACATCTGATTTCAAAACCAGATTGTTCCAGTGAAAAACAACCCAGCTGTGAAATAAAGTATGCGAAAGGTGTTGGACCCAAAAGAGAATCTGTTTTGAGAAAGCTTGGTATTGCCACACTTGAGGATCTTATCTTCTATTTTCCCCGTGATTATGAAGATCGAAGGCGCGTAATACCTGTTGCAGAAATCAAGCCAGAGGAAAAGATCACAACAGCAGGAAAGATCATCGGCGTAGAGACAAAAAAGATGAGTTCGATCACCATAACAGCGGCAGTGCTCTCTGACGGTATAAATCAGATCTTGTTGAAATGGTTCAACCAGGAATTCCTTCAGAGGATACTTCAAACGATGAAAAACAAAATGGTTTACGCGACCGGTACTGCCAAAAGGGGTCAGTTTGGTTCGGTAGAAATAGTCAACCCAGAAATCGAATTGCAGGAAGGATCACCAACCCTTGAGATCTTGCCAATCTATCCTCTGACAGAAGGCATCAGCCAGAAAGAACTGCGCAAGATTGTGAAAGAGAACATCTCATGCGTCTGCCATTTTTCAGATGGATTGCCTGCTGAACTCATGGAAAAAAGAAAATTGATCGAGATACCTGTGGCGCTCCTTGGGATGCACTTCCCGAAAAGCATGTACCACCTGAGAAAATCGGTTGAAAGATTGGCATACGAGGAGCTTTTCTTGATGCAACTTGCCCTGTTACTTTCAAGAAGAACCTTTGAAGAAATAGGTGGCATCGCGAAGAACATACAAGGCAAGATCGCACAGAAATTTCTGGATGAACTGCCATTCAAGCTGACCAACTCACAGATTCTTGCCCACCAACAAATAAGACGGGATATGATCTCGAGCAAGCCCATGAGCAGATTACTTCAAGGGGATGTGGGCTCCGGGAAAACAGTAGTTGCTCAGCTGGCGATAATTGACAACTTTGAAGCAGGGTTTCAGTCGGCTGTCATGGCTCCCACCTCGATACTCGCCATACAGCATTACAGAAGAATGGCTCCGGTCTTTGAGAACTTGGGCATGAGAACGGTATTGTTGCTTGGCGAGACAAGCCAAAGCGAGAAGGAGAGGATAAAGCACCTTCTCTCAGATGGTGAAGCTTCTGTGGTAATTGGAACACACACTCTGATCCAAGAAGATGTGAATTTCGCGAATCTTGGTCTTGTTGTCATAGACGAACAGCATAGATTTGGCGTTAAACAGAGAGAAGCGCTTGTTAGCAAGGGAAAAGCGCTTGACACACTGGTGATGACCGCAACCCCTATACCAAGAACCTTGGCATTGACGGTGTATGGCGATCTTGACTTGACCATCATTGATGAAATGCCACCTGGTAGAAAGGCAGTCAAGACTCTTCTTGTCTCGGTCTCCAAGGTTGATCAAGTGTATGATTTTGTGAAAAAGGAGTTAAAAGAAGGTGGCCAAGCCTTCGTGGTGTACCCATTGATTGACGAGTCAGACAAAATCGAAGCAAAGGCGGCCACACAGATGTACAAATATCTCTCCGAACAAGTTTTCAGCGAGTTTAAAGTGGGACTATTGCACGGCAGAATGAGCCAACAAGAGAAGGACAAAGTTATGGAAAGTTTCGCTCAAGGTGAATACGACTTGTTGGTTTCAACAACGGTTATAGAAGTTGGTATAGATATTCCAA
>Ga0209409_1000376_pt1 | contig 46422 bp, 48 predicted proteins | sample AD_JPNMR1_MetaG_FD_184424 | JGI IMG/M metagenome (GOLD analysis project Ga0209409, IMG submission 184424) | Active sludge microbial communities of municipal wastewater-treating anaerobic digesters from Japan - AD_JPNMR1_MetaG (SPAdes) (version 2) | ecosystem: Engineered > Bioreactor > Anaerobic... | reverse complement strand
AGATATTACACACATGGTTCTACCTGAAAAAACGCTCATCGAAGTAAAAATAACACGCGGTCCCGCTATTCTCGCCTATGATAATATTCCCGAATCTGTCCCATTAGAGGCAGGGGATATCCTTGTCGTTAAGAAAAGTCCACACGATGCCATAATCTGTTCCTGCGGGGTAATTCATCGACCATCAGAACCTTTCTAATCTACATTTATTCTTCGTCTATGTAATATGTAATTCCAGACCAAAGGTTTGTATCATTATTTTTATTATAATAAAACACAGTTTTTATTATTAATATAAAAATAATAATATAATAAATTAATATAAAAGGTATTTATAAATCTATTATTTTATTAATAATAAAATTTAAAATTTGATTGAATTTCATATAAATTTATGATATAATATTTATGCTATTTTGAATGAATAAAAAAATAAGATGAGGAGGAAAAACTATGATGTACCATCGAGAAACAGAGGAAACATTCCATGTGGTCTGCTCATGCGGACAGGAATATCCTCTGGTAAAACCGGACCTTATTGACCAAATCACATGCGGAGTCTGTGGAAAAATCGTAAAAGTAACTCCGGATAACCTTATTCGCCCGTCTGAGACGTCGACAGCCCTATTCAGGCGTATGAAGGAACTTCCCACTTCCCAGCGAATTCAAGAGGGAATCCGATTGATAAAGGAGGGTAAGTATGAACTTGCCTTGCCTTTATTACACTCAGTTATACATGACCTCCAGCCCATGCGAGAGGCTTTTTATGCCCTTGGCTATTGCTACCACCGAGAAAAGAAATATATTGAGAGTTTTATTTTTTTAGGAATTGCTGTTGATTTAGGACATCCTCACGCTAAATCACTTTTCGAAAAGACAAAAAGTATATTAGGTATTACTGAAGAAATCATCAATCCCAGAAAAGAATAAATACTAACCATGTAAATGTTTTTTAGTTATTGAGGTAAAGCAGATGGTTTTAATGACCCAGTGAGGATGGATGAGTTTGATAAAACAAATATCTATTTGTTTATGAAAGGCGTGATACGTGATAGTAGATTAGGGAGTTTGGGTGAAAAGAGATTGTGGAAGCATTGAGATGTTAGGGTGGTTATTCTTGAGAGGGTCATTTTTGTTATAATGTATCTTCTTGTACTCCCAGTTTAACGATGTAATAGGAGTGTTTTTATGTCAGTATCACAGACATTTTTGCCCGAGACAGAGATTGAGGTTGTAAATCCGAATATTACATTAGGTCGTGTAAAGCATATTCTTTTTGATTTTGATGGGACTATTAGTCTTCTTCGTGAGGGGTGGCAGAATATTATGGGTCCGATGTGTGTGGAGATGATATGTGGTGAACATGAGCCTACGGCGGAGATTGAGAAAGAAGTAGCGGAGATGATAGAGGAGACGACGGGTATTCAAACGATTTTCCAGATGCAGAGGCTGGTTCAGATGGTTCGTGCTCATGGGTTAGTACCGGAGGATAAGATATTGGATGAATGGGGTTATAAGGCGATTTATAATGAGCGGTTGCTTATTCCTGTGCGGGAGCGAATTCGGAAGTTACAAAATGGGGAGTTGACTATTGAGCAGGTTACGGTGCGTAATGTATTGTATTTTCTTGAAGAACTTAAGAAGCGAGGCGTTATTATGTATGTGTTTAGTGGGACTGACCGTGAAGATGTTCGTCATGAGGCAAGTGTTTTGGGTGTGGATTCGTATTTTGAGGAGATTTGGGGTGCATTGCCGAGTATAGAAGAGTATTCAAAGGAGAAGGTTATTCGTGAGATTATAGCGGTGCATAATCTTCATGGTCCGGAGGTTATGGCGATTGGTGATGGTCCTGTAGAGTTGAGGAATGTTAAAGAGCAAGGTGGAATTGCTTTGGGTGTGGCATCGGATGAGAAGAAGGGATATGGCTGGGATATGCATAAGAGGCAGAGGTTGCTTCGTGCAGGTGCAGATATTCTTATTCCTGATTACCATGAGGCGGATAAGATTATCAAATACATCTTCTGTGAGTAATGACGCACTGTAAAGAGGTAATAACGGGCTTAACGGTAGTTTAGTGTTTGGCGTAGTAAATCACTTTTTTTAATGCGTCAACGATGTATTGGATATTTTCCTCTGTCAGCTCTGGATGCAGAGGTAATGATAGGATTTCATTGGAAATTTGAGTTGCTACAGGACAGGATTCAGGGCTTACATTGCATTGTTGTTGGATATATGGGTGGAGATGCACACCGTAGAAATGAATACCTGTTCCGATGTTCTCCTGCCTTAGCATGAAGGCGATTTCATCGCGGGACTTGCCTATTTTTTTTGTATCCAGTCGGATAATAAACAGGTGCCATGCATGCTGGACATGTTCTTTTGTTTTGGGTAGGATAATTTCATCTATGTCTGATAGGGAGTAGTAATACCGTTGTACCAGTCTCTGGCGAACGCTGTTGAAGGTGCTTAGTTTTTTGATTTGTTCTACGCCGATGCTTGCGGATACGTTGCTCATGGCATATTTGAAACCAGCGGAGACCAATTCTTGTGGGCGATAGAAGGCACTCCTTCCATATCTGTCCCAAGCGGTATCGGTCAAGCCATTTGTTGCTAATATCCTTAACATTCGTGCTTTTTCGGGGTCGGATAGAGTAATCATACCGCCTTCGATGGTTGTAATGTTTTTGGTGGCATAAAAGCTGAAGCAGGTTCGTTCTGAGATAGAACCGATGGGTTTTGAATGATACGTAGCACCTAAGGCATGGGCAGAATCTTCGATTAGGTGGAGATTGTATCGTTCTGCGATATTTTGGATTGCCTCCAATTCACAGGGATGTCCTGCGAGGTCTACAGGGATAATCACTTTTGTTTTTTTTGTTATCTTTTCTTCAATAAGTTCGGGATTAATGTTGAAGGTTATCGGGTCAACATCAACGAAAACAGGTTTAGCACCCATGTTCAGGATGGTGTTAATTGTAGATACCCATGTTATCGGCGGAGTAATAACTTCATCACCTGCTTTGACACCTGCTTCTACGAGGCAGAGATGAATTGCTGATGTGCATGAAGAAACAGCAACCGCTTCTTTTGCTCCGACGGTCGATGCAAACATTCGTTCGAAGGCATTGATTTTATCGCCTGAGGTAAGCCAACCACTTCGTATCGCCTGTAAAATAGCCGTTTCTTCTTCCTTGCCAAGTATGGGTTTGGCTAACGGAATAAATCGTGGAGCAGTGGGTTCGCCTCCTTCGCTAACAGGGATAGTTTTTAATTGTTTAAATCGGAACACGTTGATGTATTTTTCGGAAAAGGGCTCTTCGGATGGATTCTGGTGGAACCAATTTAATATTTCTTGAACGCCGTCATAGATTTTATATTCAGGTTGAAAAGAGAATCGTGAAGCGAATTTATTGAACAGTACTCGGAAGGTTCGCCAATCCTCATCTTCTTTAAGTATTTCGACCTTTGTGTCTGGGATAAGTGAGGCGACTTCATTTGCGAGGTCTAAAATTCTCTTGTTCAGTTCATTTGCACCGATGTTAAATATCTCGTTATGAACCATGCTCTGTTCTGCTTCGGTAAGGATGCAGATGGCACGGGCACAGTCCCGCACGTGAAGGAATGGTCGCCACTGTTGTCCTCCGCCATGGACTTCAATAGTTCCTTGCGTTTTTGCCATTGCAGTCATCAGGTTTAAGGCGAGGTCGAACCGCATCCGTGGTGAATAGCCGAATAAGGTGGAAAGCCTCGCAATCACAGGGGAGAATTGATTATGTCCTAATGATAGCACTATTTTCTCGGATTCGTTTTTCGTTTGGGCGAACATTGACCACGGATTTGTTGGGCTTTCTTCATCGAGCCAATCACCAACCCCTTTTCCATACACGGCACAGGTAGAAGCAAATATAAACTTTTTAACTCCTTTTTGACTGCTTTGCCGTGCCAATTCGACTGTGCTGGCTGTGTTTACTTCTTTTGCGGTAATGGGACACAGGGCACAAGAGGGGTCGTTGGCTAATCCTGCGAGGTGTATGACCACATCAATGCTATTAAACAAGTCGGGATATTTCTGCCAATAGCGTATATCGCCCTCGATAAGTTCTACGTTTGGATGGGAAAGCCACTCCGCTTTTTCAGGCTTCCCAAAACATAGGCGGTCATAGATTCGGACCTTATGCCCTTTTTTCAGTAGTTCATAGGTGACCCAGCTACCTAAGTAACCGACACCACCTGTAATCAAAACATGCATGATAGTTGACTCCTCATTAATAAAATAATTACTATTATTCTATCATTGTTAACCATAATATAAGGACATCTGAAGATATGAAGTATTATTCCACTTTCAAAATTGTAATTTCATTTCTGTTTGTTTTGTTCGCTTTACAATGGATGTGTGGTGCGAATGAATGCTTAAAAGAAGTAAATGAATTGCCTTCTTTTGAAGGAATTCCAAATCCTTTCCAATTCTGTGATGGGAAAAAGGTGGAGACAGTTGAAGATTGGCGGAAACGAAGAGAAGAGATAAAAGAAATATTGATGTTTTATGAATATGGACATTTACCGCCAGCACCGAAAATACAAAAATCAGAACTGTTGATTGAGACAACGATATTTGATGATAAGGCATTGTATCGTGAGTATGCAGTGTATTATGGACCGCCTGAATTTAAGTTAGATGTGATGATGTTTCTACCTGTTTCGGCTAAAGAGAAACCAAGCCCTGTGATTTTGTTTATCCCTAAATTTTGGAAAGAGAATGATGATAATAAAGAAATAGCAAAGAAATGTATAGAGAGAGGTTATGCTCTTTGCCTCTATGATAAAAGTGTTTTGGACGATGACAGTGGAAGTAGAGACCAGATGATTTATAAGTTATATCCAGAATGTGATTGGGGTTCGTTAGGTGTTTGGGGCTGGGGTGCTTTACGAGTTTTAGATTTCTTGGAGACAATACCTGAGGTGAACACTAAACAATTAGCATTGACTGGACATTCACGTAGAGGCAAGGCATCGATGTGGGCAAGTGCAAATGATGAGCGAATCCCATTAGTTATCCCTCAGTCCAGTGGGACAGGAGGTTGTGGCTCGTATAGAATTGTTGGGAAAGGGGCGGAAACACTTAGGGCTATTACTACAGATGTAGCCCCATATTGGTTTGTTCCACGGTTGAAAGATTTTATTGGTAAAGAAGACCGATTGCCATTTGACCAGCATTTTTTAAAGGCACTTATTGCACCACGTGGACAACTATCTCGTGAAGCTTTAGGTGATTTATGGGCAAATCCTATGGGTACGCAGGTCATGCATGAATGTACAGTGCCTGTCTACCAATTTTTAGGTGCTACAGAAAATATTGGAATCCATTATCGTGAAGGGGAACATGCACTTCAACCATCGGATTGGGATGTCGTTTTAGATTTCGCTGATCACTTTTTCTTTAAGAAAAAACCGCCTGAAGGATTAAACAAACTACCATTTAAAGACACACCAAAACCAGACTGGACTGTTCCTGATACTAAATCATTGAGCCAAAAAAATTTACCATAAACCAATTGATTAAATGTTTTTCGGAATATCGCAAAAGAAAGAAGAAGAACTCTATAAAAGAATGGAAGGATTAGGGATATTTGAAAAAGATTTGATAGAGCAATTTATTTCTGCTCGGGGACCAGGAGGACAGAAAGTCAATCATACGTCAACAGGTGTATATCTGAAACATATCCCATCAGGGATTGAGGTGAAGATGGACACATCTCGTTCGCAATCGATAAACCGTTTTCTGGCTCGGCGACGGTTATGTGAACTCATAGAGTTACAAAAACTTGGGAAAGAAGCACCTATCTCAAAGAAAATAAGCAAAATAAAAAAACAAAAAGCAAAACGGGCTAAACGTTCACAAGAAAAATATAATAAAGAACTACCAGACAAAGAGAGCTAATTATAAAAAAATATTGATTTTTGCTTTTTTGTTTTTATACTATATATTGTATACTATATATCGTATTTTACTTTTAGGGTCAAAGGAATGAATGGAGTAAAGCGAAAAGTTCATTTTGTTGGTGTTGGTGGTATTGGGATGAGCGGTTTAGCTGAAATCTTGCTCAATCTCGGGTATGAGGTTTCTGGTTCGGATTTAAAAAGTTCTGAGATTATTGATAGATTGATAGGTTATGGTCTTAAATTTTATGAAGGTCATGCGTCTGCGAATATTGGAGATGCAGGAATTGTTGTACGTTCAGCCGCAGTATCTGATGATAATGTAGAAATAGTCACAGCGAAGGAGCGAGGGGTACCTGTAATTCATCGAAGTGATTTGTTAGCAGACCTAATTCGTTTAAAGCCGAATGCTGTTGTGGTTGGTGGGACACATGGGAAGACTACGACCACCTCTATGATAGCGTCATTTTTAGACCATGCGAATATTGGTGCAACAAGTATTGTTGGTGGGATTCTTCACCGAAGTGGGACGAATGCTCGCTGGGGCACTGGTGATTATCTTGTTGCGGAATCGGATGAGCATGATGGTTCTTTTTTGAGATTACATCCCACGATTGCAGTGGTTACCAGTATTGATGCGGAGCATTTGGAATACTATGGGACTTTAGACCGCATTAAGCAGGCATTTATAGATTTTTGTAATGGTGTTCCTTTTTATGGTTATTCCATTCTTTGTATTGATGATCCGAATATCAAATCTATTTTATCGGAAATAGAGAGTGTTTGTATTACGTATGGACTTGATGAAACCGCTTCTCTTAGGGGTGTAGATATAAAAATTGAAATGTGTGAGAAATTCGCATCAGTGAGTGAGTTGTTACGGAGTATTAAAACGCGGTTTACAGTAATAAATCAGGATGAGCGATTAGGTGTTGTAGGTAGGCTTGGTGAAGTGGTTATTCATTCGTTAGGTATCCATAACATCCGTAATGCTCTTGGTGCTTGTGCTGTGGGTTTATGTTTAGGTTTAAAATTTGGTTTGATTTCAGATGGTTTGAGGCAATTTGAAGGGGTTCAAAGACGACTTCAACTTTGTGGAGAAAGGAAAGGCGTTGTTGTTATCGAAGATTATGCACATCACCCGACTGAGATTGCCAGCACGATGGAGGCTGTTCGGTGGATTAAACCGAAACGACTCATTGTTATTTTTCAGCCACATCTTTATAGTCGAACAAAGTTTTTTGCAGATACGTTTGCGGAAGTGCTTTTGAAATCGGACATGGCAATTGTGACGGACATTTATCCTTCGCGAGAGAGTCCTATTGAAGGTGTAGATGCAAGTCTTATTGTTGATTCAGCAAGGAGGCAAGGGGCAGACCATGTATACCTTATAAGAGATATGTATGATGTTCCTAATTTTCTGGTGAAACAGTTAAAAGGTGGTGATGTTGTTTTAATTTTAGGTGCTGGGAATATTAATAAGATTGCCGAGCCATTATTAACATATATTGATGAGGGAGTAAACAATGCATAAGACCATTTATGGAACATACCCAATCGTTAGAAGAAAGACGAAGAATAATAAAGGGGGTGTGGTTGGTAGAATAAAAAGATTTTTAAGGAACCTTGGGTATTTAGGTGGTGTTCTTGTTTTTTTATCTGTCATTATTGTAATTGTTTTTTTAATACTGGTATGTTTAGAAGACCCACGTTATGCGGTGAAAGAGGTTCGTATTGAGGGTTTAAAATATTTTCAGGAGACGGATTTGCTTCATTCCATAAATAGTATTAAAGAAAAGAATTGGTTGAGATTGAGTTCGGAGGAAATAAGGTATGAATTTATGAAGAACCCGTTTATCTTGGATTGCGTTGTAGAAAAAACGCATCCAGATACTGTTGTTGTTCATGTTCAAGAGCTTTCGCCGTATGCAACGTTATTTTTAGACGACAAATTATTTCTTATTTCACATACTGGGAAGATTCTAAAACAGATTCATAACATTAAGGAATCCTATGGTCCACTGATTTCTGGTATAACGGAACAGAACGAAATTAAACCAGGGGGCTATTTAGATGATGAGGGGCTTTGGTCTGCGTTGGAGTTTTGGTATGAGTATAATCAAGTGCCACGGGAACGACAAATTACTATTTCGGAGATTGTTGTTGAAGATGGTAATAATTTAAAAGTTTTCTTTAATGAAGTTCCCTGTGAAACTCGATGGAAGCGGGAAAACTTAAAGCGTCAGGTTCAGAATTTTTCTATTGCATTAAATAAAGTCGATTTAACACGGTTGTCGTGTTCTGAATATTTAGACCTTAGGTTCAATGATGATATTATTTACAAATAAAAATATAATACATTGGGTATTAGCCCGAGGAGGATAAAGAGATGACGCAGAGATTTACACTTATTGACCCTGAGAATTATGAAGAGCAAGGGAAAAAAGTAGAAACACAGGAGGAGAGAATCTCTCCGCCGGTTCACGGGTTTTCCGGAGTTATGACAGGAAAAGAAGATTTTCCGGGCAAGAAAATACTTATTAAAGTATGTGGTGTAGGTGGAGGAGGTGGAAATGCTGTGGAGCGAATGATAGAACAAAAGATGGAAGAAGTAGAGTTCATTGCTATAAATACTGATTATCAAGCATTATCTGCGTCGCCGGCTCCGATAAAAATTCAGATAGGTGCCCGATTAACAGATGGATTAGGGACGGGGTCAATTCCTGAAGTAGGCTTATCTGCAGCAGAAGAAGACCGTGGACCGATACGGGAAGCGTTGGAAGGGGCTCACATGGTGTTTTTAACAGCAGGCATGGGAGGTGGAACTGGGACTGGAGCTGCACCGATTGTGGCGGAGATTGCAAAACAATTAGGTGCATTAACAGTAGCAGTGGTAACATTTCCGTTTGAGTTTGAAGGACCTAAACGGAGGCGAGATGCTTATGAGGGGATTAAACTATTGAAGGAACATGTTGATGCTTTAATTGTCATTCCTAATGACCGTGTTGTCGCACTGAAAGATTTAACAGTGAAGGAAGCCTTTTTAAAGGTGGATGAAGTATTGCATAATGGTATTCGTGCAATTACTGACTTAATCAAAATTCGACAATTGATAAATATTGATTTTGCAGATGTTCGTACTATTTTGCAAAATAGTGGTCGGGCTCACCTTGGGATTGGTTTTGCCAGAGGTGAGAAGCGGGCAGAGGAAGCAGTCCTCCGTGCAATTGAGTGCAATTTATTAGATTGCAAAAGTGTTGTAGGAGCCAAGGGTGCCATATTAAATATCCATGGTGGTTCTGATATGAAGATTGATGAAGTTCATCGTGCAGGCAACAAGTTACGGGAGATATTAGGTCCGCAGGCAAATATTATTTTTGGAGCGATGGTTGGTAGAGAACCGAGGGAAGAGATTTGTATTACTGTCATTGCGGCAGGTTTCCCTGAGGAACAGAAAGATAATGAATTTATTCCTAAAACCATTACGAATATTTCTAATATTGATTTAATATCACCAGTTGAGAATGACGAGAAAATCGACGTTCAATTAGATGAGTCTGTCAATAAAAAGAGCAAGGAAACGCCTGTTGATGATACAATAAAGAATAAGAAAGAAGGAGAACTTTTTCCGGAAGAAGTATTGAATAATGCTGAGGAAGAAAAGAGAAATGGGAAACCAACATTAAACTCGGTTCCAACATGGATACGACAATATGTTAAGTTAAGTAAGGATGAAGAAGAGAAAAAGTAGATTATGAGTACATCACCAATTCGAAATGAATTTATTAAATTGCTTCAACGTGCAGTTCAAAAGGATGCTTCGGATATTCATTTGAAGACAGGGAGTCCCCCTTATTTCCGCATTAATGGTGAGTTGGCAAGTGTAGGCGAAGATGCTATTTATCCAGAGACCATGTCACAGATTTTGAATATTATGATGACAGATGAACAGTTACGTGTCTTTTCTCAGCGGGGTGAATTGGATTTTGCTTTTTCTGAAAAAGGTGTGGGTCGTTTCCGAGTTAATGTATTTCGTCAACGCGGTACTATTTCTTGTGTGATGCGGAGGATTAAGACGCGCATACAGAGTTTTGAGGAGTTATGTTTACCTCCGCAGGTAGTTCGATTTGCAGAGTTACAGAGGGGATTAATTCTTATTGCAGGCACCACAGGCAGTGGTAAATCGACCACACTTGCTGCAATAACGGAATATATTAACCAGAATCGTGCATGTCACATCATCACGATTGAGGACCCAATTGAGTTTGTTCATGTAGACAAGAAATCTGTGATAAACCAGAGAGAAATCTCTATAGATACTCATGATTTCAATAGTGCATTGAAAACGGTAATGCGACAGGATCCGGATGTTATCATTATTGGTGAGATGCGAGACCATGAGACATTTATGGCGGCGGTGAGTGCTGCGGAGACGGGGCATCTCGTTTTTAGTACTCTGCACACAACGAATATAATGCAAACGATAGACCGCATTATTGACTTTTTCCCGAGCAATCAACATGACCAGGTTCGTTCTCAATTGTCTATGAACCTGAAGGCAATTATGTGTATGCGGCTTATTCCGCGAGCGGATGGTCGTGGTAGAGTTCCTGCGTGCGAGATTTTATTTAATACGCCTATTGTTCGCAAACTGATTAAAGAGAATCGGATAAGTCAATTGGATACTGCCATACAACAAGGTAGAGAAGAGGGGATGCAAACGTTTAATGACAGTTTGTTTCAGTTAGTTCGGAATTCGTTAATCACCTTGGATATGGCTTTGGATATGTCAGATAATCCTGAAGAATTGCAAATGATGTTGCAAGGGATTCGGTTAAGTAATAAGCGTGGGGGTATTCTCAAATAATTAAACCGTCTCGGGGAATTTTTTTACCAAAATATTTTTTAATTCTTCTATTGCAAGAATTAATTCTTTAAATAATACAGAGAGCGTATTCCAGTCGCCTTTATCCTGTCCATACGATTTTTGTTCAAGAATTTTTGCTATCTTTTCTGCTTTAACAGCGCCGATATTTCCCAGAGCACCTTTCAAGGTATGAATTGTTTTGTGGAAATTTATGTAGTCTTCGTTATCTATAGCCACTTTAGCTTTGGATATATATGTTGGATGTGTTTGTAGGAATATTTTAACTACAGACATAAGGAGTTCGATATCATTGTCTATCCGTTGTAATACTGTTTTCTCATCAAAAATCAAGTCAGCCTCTGGGGAGGCTGTTGGAGCAACAGCAATATTGTCAACCATATTGTTTTTTGGGAGGCTTGTAAATTTTTTTACAGTTTCGACAAGCGATTCTGGAGAAAGGGGTTTTATTAGATATCCATCCATGCCAGCTTCAAGACATCGGCTTTTATACTCTTCGAATGCGTAAGCGGTTAATGCGATAATGGGAATATGTTTCCCCGACATTTTTTCTTGTTCTCTTATTTTCTTTGTAACTTCTAAACCATTCATCCCTGGCATCTCTACATCCATAAGAATCAAATCGTAATGGTTTGTATCGTGTTTTTTAAGAGCATCATTTCCATTATCAACAATATCGACTTGATATCCCCTTCGAGAAAGAAATTCAAGAATAACCTTTTGGTTGATGGGGTTATCTTCTGCGACGAGTACTTTCACTTTGTTCTGTGATGTTTTTTCTTGTTCACCCTCACCGATTTTTAGCTTCTCTGATTTTGCAATTGTATTGAGTGCTTCAAGTAACTCTTTTCTTTTGATGGGGTATGGTATCTGAATAAAGTCCTTAAATATAGTATTTGCTTCGTCAAGGGGACATATATCCGATGGATATAAAACGATGAAAGGTATTTTTTGTTTTATCAAATCTGAGATTTTATATCGATTATCTTCAAATAATTCCAAGTCAAATAAAATTACTGTGTTGGCACTTGTGAAGAGATTCTTATTAGTTTGAGATGTGTAATGAGATAAGCAATCTTCTACGGAATCCCAAACATTAAGTATCATTTCCCATGAGAGAACACATTCCTCGATGGAATGAATGAGATGTTTATTTTTTGCTATTAACCACAGATATTTTTGAGTAGGTTTTGCATGCTCTGCTTCTTCTGGAGGTGCTAATGGAAAACGGATTTCAAACCAGAAGGTTGTTCCCCCGTGAATGTTCTTATTTAGCCCCATTTTACCTTTCATAAGTTCGACCAATTGTTTGCTTATTGTCAATCCTAACCCTGTTCCCTCGTATTTTTTCTCCTCTTTTAATGAGCCTTGTTCGAAAGCAAGAAATATTTTATCCTGTTCTGTTTCAGGAATTCCTATACCTGTATCTGAGACTTCGAACCTAATTAGAGCAGAGTTATTAGTTGATTCAATTACTTTTAGTTCTATACAAACTTCTCCTTGCTCTGTAAATTTAATTGCATTTCCGACGAGGTTAATCAGAATTTGTCGCACTTTACTCCCATCGCCAATAATGTGGTCGGGCAAATCTTTGGAGATGAGACACCCAATTTCCAACTGCTTCTTATGAGCTCGTTGCCAAAACATTTGTATGATATCTTCGACGATTTCTCTTGGTGAGAATGGCTCTTTACGTAGAGATACAGAGCCTGCTTCTATTTGTGAAAAATCAAGTAAATCATTAAGTAATGAAAGCAGAGCTTCCGAGTTGTGAAGAGCCATTTGAATGAGGTTTTGATTTTGTTCATTTGTGTCGGTTTCTTTTAATAGATGGAGAATACCGATGATTCCATTTAGTGGTGTTCTAATTTCATGACTCATGTGTGCGAGGAAGAGGGTTTTAGTTTGACTTGCAATTTCTGCTTTCATAGCTAAGCGGTTGGCTTGTTCAATGGTAGCCATTAGTTCTCTATTTTTCTGTTCTAACTGTTCCTTTGTTTTTAATATCTCCTGTTCCATATGGCGATGTTCGGTCAGGTCATTTCCGACACATAAGATTTCTATAATGTTCCCATTGTCGTCATATATGGCTTTATTCGACCACGATATCCAGACCCGCTCGCCATTTTTCTTCATGTTTTCGTTTTCATTTTTAATATATTTTTGGGGGTTCTTACCAATATCCAGAATCATGTCCCTTAAATTGTGTTGATTGGAATCTGTAAGGGGGACGATAGTACCGACGACATTTTTTCCCAGAAGTTCTCCGTGGTCATACATAAAGAATTTTTCACCGAAACGATTGATGAAGGTAATGATGCCATCTGGTTGCATTCTTAAAATAATGCTATTTACATTTTGAATTAATGCTTCAAATCGGCTCTCTTCTCTTTTTAGCGATTTTTCAATCTTTTGCCGTAATAGTTTTTCATTTTCAAAATTCTGTTGTTGTATTAATATTTGTTCTTGTAAGCTTTTCTGTAATGAGCTCAATGCTTCAAATTGTTTTTGGACTTCTCCTAACAATAAATCAATATGAGAGGATAAAATACCGACTTCGTCATAGGTATCTAATTGCACTCTTTTGGAGAAATCTCTCGTTCGTAATACCGTGCTAATAACATTTGTAATTTTTTCTATTTGATTGACGAGTGTGGCGCCTATGTTTCGCAAAACAAAGAAGATAATGCACGACGAAATTATAGATAGGGTTATAATAACGAGTAGTTTTTCTATAACAGCGGTGTATATAACTTTTGTCGATGTCCCTATAAAAATAGAGCCATTAATGAGAGGTTTTAAAGATGTGATGTACCAAATTCGTTGTGCTTGATAATAAAAACCTTCTTCTGGAAATTTAGCCATCTCGGTTGGTTCCAGTTGAAATTCTTTAAATTCAGCGTTGAGGTTTTCATCGTCAAAGTTTAAAAGGATACACGTATTTTTCTCTTTGGCTAAGAAGGTTTTTAAGGTTTCTTTTAGGAAAGCGTATTTGTTTTCAGAAAGATATAATAGTGTTAAATCTCTCAAAATTCTTGAGTTTTGAACAATTTGTTGTTCTACATTATTCTCATGTGTGCGGTAGTCATAGATAGTTATAATAAACATGTATAGGATGGCAGATATAACAGCAGGTGTAAAGAGAAGGAGATATAATTTTGTTTTTATGTAAAGATTACTCTCTCTCTTTTTCATAGAAAAAATGTTTTCCTCATATATTCTATTCCTTTTATTTATTGTATCAGAAAGAAATGTGGAATAGAGAAAAAATCAAGTATTATATTTTTAATTTTTTAATTTTGAAATTATTGGATAGAGGATTTATAGAGTTGAGCTGTTTCGGTAATGAGCGGATAATTTTGGCTGGCAAGGAGTTTTTTACTGACTAGATTTCCTCCAATACCTAATGCAATAGCCCCTGCTTCTAAGAACTTTTTTGCATTTTCGTGATTAATACCGCCTGTTGGCACGATGGGCAAATTGGGTAAAGGTCCGAGTATGGCTTTGATGTATTCAGGACCGCCGACACTTGCGGGGAACAATTTTACGAAATCGGCACCTGTTTTCCAAGCATTTAGAAGTTCTGTCGGCGTAAAACCTCCACACATACTCACGATGCTATAGTTTCTTGCTATATCAATTACCTCAGGAAGTAACGTAGGTGTAACGATAAAATCGGTTCCAGCGAGGATGGCTAATCGGCATGTTACTGCGTCCAACACTGTCCCTGTTCCGACAATAAGTTCTTTGCCTTTCCATTCTTTTTTCAACTCCTCAATGATGGACAAGGCATCGGGCGAGGTCATTGTAATCTCGACACAGTGAATTCCCCCATCATACAAAGCTCGGACTGCTTTGTGAAATAGTTCTCTTTCTAAATCTGCGCGAATAACAGCGATAATTTTTTCATTACGGATAAAATTCAGGATATCCTCGCGATTCATTTTTTATTCCTCTTTTTGTTATTCCACTTCGAAGAATCCCGCTTGTTTTCTTACGCGTAGACGTAAGGCATTCAAACGAATAAATCCTGTGGCATCTGCCTGGTTATAAGCACCTAAATCTTCTTCAAAGGTACTAATTTGTGGATTGTATAATGTCTTATCTGCTTTTCTCCCTACAACTATACATGAACCTTTATATAGTTTCAACCGTGCGGTGCCAGTAACATTTTTTTGGCTTTCGTCAACAAATTTATTAAGTGCTTCCATCTCAGGAGAGAACCAGAATCCATTGTATATTAATTGTGCAATTTTGGGAGATAACTGGTCACGTAGTAGCATTACTTCCCTATCCATAGTTATCGATTCAACCGCTCGGTGTGCAGTGTATAATATAGTTCCACCTGGGGTTTCGTATACTCCGCGTGATTTCATCCCTACGAATCTGTTTTCTACTAAGTCGACTCGACCAATTCCATGTTTACCTCCAAGTTCATTGAGATATGCAAGTAATACTTCTGGTTCCATTTCTTTGCCATTGACTGCTTTGGGGTAACCTTGTTCAAAAGCAATCTCTACATATTCTGGCTGGTCAGGGGCTTTCGTTGGGTCGACTGACAATACGAACATATCTTCTGGTGGTTCCATCCATGGGTTTTCTAATATTCCTCCTTCGAAGGAGATATGAAGTAAGTTGCGGTCTGAGGAATAAGGCTTACTTTTCGATACAGGCACTGGGATGCCGTGTTTCTCAGCGTAAGCGATCATTTTTTCACGGCTGTTTAATGTCCAACGTGGGTCTCGCCATGGAGCGATGATGTGAATGTTTGGCTCAAATGCCATATACGTCAGTTCAAATCGGACTTGGTCATTTCCTTTGCCAGTGGCACCATGTGCGACTGCATCGGCAGATTTATCACGGTAAACTTCTATTTGTCCTTTTGCAATAAGGGGTCGTGCAATACTGGTTCCTAACAGGTAAGAACCTTCATAAATGGCATTCGCACGCATCGCTTTGAAGACGTAATCCTTTACAAATTCACGTTTTAAGTCTTTTACAACGGCATCAACCGCACCAGTAGCTAACGCCTTTTTACGTGCTGATTCCAATTCCTCTCCTTGCCCAATATCTGCGATATATGCGATGACCTCTGCATTAAAAGTTTCGATGAGCCATCTTAAAATGACGGATGTATCCAGTCCGCCAGAATAAGCTAAGACAATACGTTTTGGTTGTTTTTCCATAATAAAAAACTCCCTGATATATGTTTTTTTGTATTTAATGAGGATTATAGCCTAATAATGTAACCATTATAGCTTTCTGCACATGGAGTCTGTTTTCTGCTTGGTCATATACTATTGATTCAGGACTGTCAATGACTTCAGAAGTAACTTCCATGCCACGATGTGCTGGAAGACAGTGCATAAATTTTGCACCTGGCTTTGCACGGGACATGAGTTTCGAATTGACCTGGTAAGGGGCGAATATTTTTGAACGTTGTTCAGCCTCATGTTCTTGCCCCATACTTGCCCATACATCAGTGTATACTACATCAACGTCTTTTAATCCTTTAACTACATCGTGGGTTATTTCGAGACGGTCTTCAACTTTCTTTTTTACGTTGCCGATTAAATCAGGATTGCCTGAATAACCTTCGGGACATACCAATCGAAGTCGGAAGGGGAAGTGTATTAACGACTCTGCCCATGAGTGAAAAACATTATTTCCATCACCGACAAAAGCCACACATATATTTTCTAATTTATGTGAGAAATGCTCTTGCAGTGTCATTATATCTGCCATAATCTGGCAGGGGTGAAGTAAATCACTGAGAGCGTTAATGACGGGAATTTTGGCGTTTTGTGCTAAGCATACTAAATCATCGTGGCTGTAAGTTCTCGCAACAATTAAATCAACCCAACGTTCTAAATTTTTGGCTACGTCTGGAACGGATTCCCTCTCACCTAATTTCATATCCATGACGATAGTTTCGCCTCCTAAATGAAACATACCTATTTGGAAGGTTAGTTTTGTTCTGAGGCTTGGTTTCTCAAAAATCATTGCCTGTGTTTTCCCTCGTAACCAGCGGTGAGGCAATCCTTTTTTCTGTAATGTTTTCAACTCATGGGCAAGATTTAAAATCTTATGAATCTCGTCAGTGGAGAAATCAAGTAATGAGAGAAAATCTTTTACCATCCTAACTCTCCTAATGATTGTTCTAATGCATGTAGTGCTTGGGTTAACTCTTGTTGTTCAACAATCAAAGGTGGTAAGAATCGTAGCACGTGCGGACCTGCTGAACCACATATAAATCCGCGGGAGAACATCTGATTTATTAAAGGATTGACGGGTTCATCAAATTCAACGCCTATCATTAATCCTTGACCTCGAACTTCTTTGATTTTTCGATGTACCTCCGCTATTTTACTCAATCCAGTAATAAAACATTTTCCTAACGCCCGCACGTTTTCAAGGAACGTGGGGTTGCTCAGTTCTTCAACCACAGCCAATGCTGTTGCGGTACTTAATGGGTTTCCACCAAAGGTACAGGCGTGGGCACCAGGGCTAAAACCTTGAGCAATTTCCTCAGTGCAACCCATAGCCCCAATAGGGACTCCATTCGCTAATCCTTTAGCTAAAGTCATAATGTCTGGTGTTACATCAAACGCCTGATGTGCAAACATATAACCAGTTCTACCTAAGCCTGTTTGAACCTCGTCGAAAATGAGGAGGACCTGATGTTTATTACAGATCTCGCGGACTTCTTTGAGGTAATTGGGGGAAGGCATACGGATTCCACCTTCACCCTGTATCGGCTCTAATAAAATGGCACCTGTCGCAGGTGATAAGGCTTTTTCTATCGCTTCAGTGTCGTTATAGGGGACATAAGTAAACCCAGGCACCATCGGCTCAAATCCCTTATGATATTTTGGCTGTCCTGTGGCTGTTATAGTAGCAAGGGTTCTCCCATGAAATGACTGTTCGGCTGTAATGATATTTGGTTTATACAAACCTTTTACAGTCCAGTAACGTCTTGCAATTTTTATTGCAGATTCGTTTGCTTCAGCACCACCATTACAGAAAAACCACTTTTTTGCAAAGCATAAATCACTTAATTTCTTCGCTAATAATATTTGTGGTTCAATATTGTATAGATTTGATACATGAATTAATTTTTGTGCTTGGTCTACAATTGCTTTTGTGACTTTTGGATGGCAATGTCCCAAATTGCAAACCGCAATACCTGAAAATAAATCTATATACTCCTTACCATCCGCATCCCAAACATGCGTTCCTTGTCCACGGACTAATGCTAATGTCCTTGAGCCGTATGTGTTAATTAAATATGTGTCTGCCAACGTTCTCAATTCATCATTTGTCATTTGCTTGCGAACTCCCTTGATATGTATTTATATTTTGGTGAATTTGCGTATTATAAAACAAATGTAGTGCATTCTTAAAAGAATGCACCTCTGTTATTACGAAATATTTAAGTTACTTAGTTAGGATAAACTATTTGGACACGGTCTCTTTAGATGCTGATTTCGTTTCGGTTGATTTTGATTCGGTAGAAGATGATTTACCATTACCATCAGCAGATGTAGTGCTCTTATGTTTATGTCCATTGCCATGGTTATTATTTCTCTTGTAGTCTGTTTCGTAAAATCCGCTACCCTTGAAAATTATCCCAGAACCGTTACCAATTAATCGTTGACATTTCCCCTTACATTTCTCACAGATTACCTTTGGTGATGCAGTTATGGAATGAAAATAATCGAACTGATAACCACATTTAACACATTCGTAAGTATATGTCGGCATATATATTTCCTCCTTTGAAAACGGAAAAGAAAACCCACTACCTTTCATTTAACGTATAAAAACCTTTAAAGGTTATACAAGAAACAGTAAGGAGTAGTAGATATTTCTAATCTAATCAAATTTGTTGTAAGAGAAGTATACTATCACTTTTTCCTGATTAAAATCAAGAAAAAACTCAGTGGTTCGAAGGAAACAACCTACATTTTTGTAGTTTATACTTTATAATAATTACATTTGAGTAATATTTGAATTTTATTATGTAAAGTTATTGCATAAATTCTGCTAACGATTTCCCAGTTTTGTAGCATTTAATGGGATTTTCAATAAGGAAGATTAGGTTGGCATTTTTATTGCTTGCAATTACAAAACATGTAAATGAAAAAATGTGATATAATCATAAATTTACATTTAATTTTTACATATAACAACATTACTCAAGAATAGGGGTTAAACCCATGAAGAAGATAGAAGCTATTATCAAACCTTTTAAGTTAGAAGAAGTGAAGGAAGCCCTTGCTGAGATTGGATGTAAAGGTTTAACAGCGACCGAGGTAAAAGGATTTGGTAGGCAACGTGGACATAAAGAATTATATCGAGGAGCTGAGTATGTCGTGGAATTTTTGCCGAAGATAAAGATAGAGGTTGTTGTTGTAGATGATATGGTCGAAACGGTTGTAAAAACGATAATTAAGTCGGTGTCGACAGGACGGATTGGTGATGGCAAGATATTTATTATACCTGTTGAAGAAGCAATACGAATACGAACAGGAGAAACAGGAGATATTGTAGTATCTTAACATAAATTTTTTGTGCATATTATACACATAACAAATAACAAGGAGAATTTATATGTATAAAGATTACACGTCCAAGGATGTTATTAATTTAATCAAGGACAAACAGATTAAATTTGTAGATTTACGATTTATGGATTTTCCAGGCTTACAACAACATTTCACTTTTCCCGTTTCCCAGATTGATGAGGAAGTTTTTGAGTCTGGTATTGGGTTTGATGGCTCCAGTATTCGCGGTTGGCAAAGTATCCATGAGAGTGATATGCTCGTTTTGCCAGACCCTCGGACAGCATTTGTTGACCCGTTTTCAGACATACCCACGTTAGTGATTTATTGTAACATTTTAGACCCGATTACGAAGGAACGGTATACTCGTGACCCACGGAATATTGCCCAAAAGGCAGAAAATTATTTAATGTCTACAGGACTTGCAGATACATGCTATATTGGACCCGAGGCAGAATTCTTTATTTTTGATGATATACGTTGTGATCAAACCGCTAATAGTGGATATTACTTTATAGATAGCATTGAAGGGATATGGAATAGCGGTAGAGATGAGAAACCAAATTTAGGTTATAAACTACGATATAAAGAAGGATATTTCCCTATACCCCCTGCAGATGCTACGCATAATATACGAAGCGAAATGGTGGCGTTAATGTTAGAATGTGGTATTGATGTAGAATGTCACCATCACGAGGTAGCCACAGGTGGACAAGCAGAAATTGATATGCGTTATGCACCATTGACACAAATGGCAGACCAGCTAACATTGTATAAATACATTATTAAAAATGTAGCAAAGAGAAATGGGAAAACTGTGACCTTTATGCCTAAACCTTTGTTTGGCGATAATGGTTCAGGAATGCATTGTCATATTTCATTATGGAAAGGTGGAAAACCTACTTTCGCAGGAAATAAATATGCAGGATTAAGTCAGGAAGCACTCTGGTTTATCGGTGGATTGCTAAAACATGCTCCTGCTCTTGTTGCTATTACAAATCCAACGACAAATAGTTACAAGCGATTAGTTCCGGGATATGAAGCACCGGTGAATATTGCTTACTCTGCACGCAATCGCAGTGCATGCTGTCGCATTCCGATGTATTCTCCAAGCCCTAAAGCGAAACGGATTGAATTTCGGGTACCTGATCCGTCTTGCAATCCGTACATGGCGTTTGCGGCGTTGTTGATGGCAGGTTTGGACGGCATTCAGAATAAGATAGACCCAGGTGAACCTATGGATAAAGACCTGTATGACCTTCCTCCCGAAGAGAAAGCACTTATCCCACAAGTCCCAGGTAGCCTTGCAGAAGCCCTGAATGCATTGTCCAAAGACCATGAGTTCTTGACCAAAGGAGATGTATTTACAGAAGATGTTCTGAAAACATGGATCGAGTACAAACGTGTACGAGAAGTTGAGGCAGTAAATCTAAGACCACATCCCTACGAATTTATGCTATATTTTGATATTTAGAAATTATAAATAAAGAAGCCTTAAATCTACTATCATTAGCGTCCCCTCTTATAGAAATGGGTAGACTTGGCAAATGTGACAGATAAAATGTGCGTAACGAAAGAAGCACCTGTTATATTAGGATAAATACAATAGAAGAAACGATGGATTTGTATGGCAAACCCATGTGTTCGCCCTGCCGTATCCGTTTAATCATTAGGGTAGACACATGGGTCTGACCCTATAGAAAATCATATACGTTTCACGAATAGGGTTAATGATGTTCAGAATTCTTTTTAATAGTGAGGGGATTGATGATGTGAATATTTAGCTTAGTTGATACTTTGGAAATGCGAAAAAACCGTTTTTGTTTTAAGGTATTAAACCCCTTCTTTATGTAATTTTTCCAGATATAAAATGAGCAGATGTAAATGGTTTTCTAAGTTGTCATCTGTGGTTACTTCTAAATATGGATATTCTTCCCAACCAGTACTAATTTCGGTTTTGAATATTTCCAAAGCGATTTTTTTTCGAATAGGTGTTATAGGGTGGTATGTATCAAAGATAATATGGAGGACTTTTTTGTTCACTATAATTCTTTTTACTCCGAGGTCATGAGCAAGTACACGTGCTTTCATGACATTAATCAGATTCTCCGTGCACTCTGGAATCGCTCCATATCTATCTCTTAGTTCTTCGATGAGTTCTTGGCATTCTTCTGGTGTTTGCACAGATGAAATTCGTTGGTACCATTGCATTCTTTGCAATGAATCGGTGATGAAATCGTCAGGGATGCGAGCATTGATGTTCCCTTCTAAAGGGGGTAGTTTTTTACGGATGATAGGTTGTCCCTTCATCTCTGCGATAACTTCTTCAATTAGTTCGCGGTAAGTATCGAAGCCGACCGCATTAATATGTCCACTTTGTTCAGGTCCTAACAAATCTCCTGCTCCACGAATTTCTAAATCTTTAAGGGCAACTTGAAGTCCTGAACCTAAAACTGAAAAGTCTTGAATGGCTTTTAATCGTTCTTGTGCTTCTTTGGTGAGTGATTTGTCGGAAGGTATTAGTAGATAGGCAAAGGCACGGTGTTTGTATCTTCCAACCCTACCACGAATTTGGTATAACTCGCTTAAGCCGAACCTATCTGCACGGTCAACAATGATGGTATTAACATTTGGTATATCAATACCTGAAGCAATGATAGTTGTGCAGACAAGCACATCAATTTCTCGGTTGATGAAGGCGGTCATGATACGTTCCAACTCATTTTTGGACATTTGCCCGTGACCGATGCCGATTCGTGCATGAGGAACCCATTGTTGTAGTTTTTTTGCGGTGTATTCAATTGTCTGTACACGGTTGTGTAAGTAGTAAACTTGTCCTTCTCGTCGCAGTTCTCTTTCAATGGCTTCTTTAATGACCTCAGGAGATGCATGGGTAATGCATGTATGGATAGGTAATCGGTCATTAGGTGCTGTATTAATGACACTCATATCTCGTATTCCAGAGAGGCAAAACTGTAATGTTCTGGGGATAGGTGTGGCAGTGAGAGTTAGAGAATCGACATGTTCACGAAGTTTTTTAAGTTGTTCTTTGTGGCGAACACCAAATCTTTGTTCTTCATCAATAATAAGTAGCCCGAGATCTTTAAATTGGACATCTTTAGAAAGGAGTCGATGTGTGCCGATTACAATATCTACTTCACCTGTCATTAAACCTTTTAATACGTCTTTTATCTGTTTTGTTGTCCGTAGACGGCTTAATGCTTCTATGCGGATAGGGAACCCAGCCATTCGTTCTTGAAAGGTATGCCAATGTTGATGGACTAATACTGTTGTCGGTGCAAGCACCGCAACCTGCTTACCATCCATAACCGCCTTGAAGCTGGCGCGGATAGCCACCTCTGTTTTTCCGAAGCCGACGTCTCCACAAATAAGTCGGTCCATCGGTTTGGGGTCTTCCATATCCCGTTTTACTTCCTCAATGGCACGATACTGGTCTGGGGTCTCTTCATAGTCAAAAGATTCTTCCATTTGTCGTTGCCATGGGGTATCCGCTGAGAATGCAAAACCTTTAGAGTGATGCCGTTTTGCATATAATTTTAGTAGTTCCTCTGCAAATTGTTTGACAGACTCTCTGACTTTTTCTTTCGTTTTGTTCCATGTTTTTCCACCCATTTTATCTAAATTAGGTGTGACACCTTCACCAGCAATATATTTTCGTATCTGATCTAATTGTGTGACTGGGATATAAAGTCTATCCCCATCTCGATAGATGATGGATAGGTAATCGGCAGGTTTATCAGAAAATCGATATAATCCTGCGAACTTACCTATTCCGTGTGTTTCATGAACAACGAAGTCCCCTGGTTTTAAGTCGGTTAATGAATAAATACGGCTACCTCTGCGGAAAAATCGACCTTTTCGGCGAACATATTTTCTGCCAAACAATTCTCTTTCACTGATAACTACTAATTTTTCATCTGGATATATGAAGCCAGCACGAATTTTTCCTAACTCAATTTTTAGGTCAAAGGGGTCTTTATCTAATCGGTAACCTTGTTCTGTAACCAACTCATGCATTCGCAATTGTTCTGCTGGTGTGTTGCATAAGAGACGCACTTGATAATGTTCAATGTCCCATTGCTTTAATTGTTCCCAGAATTGACTTAAATTGCCAGCCCACATCTGTACGGAATTCATAGGGATGATAATACGTTGGGCTACATTCCTTTCGGGTAGTGAAAGTGATGCAATTTCTATGTTTTTAAAGGTACTACATTTTTCTTTCAATTCTTCTAAGGAAAAAAGATATGGGTTTTCTGTAAATTCACTTTCTATCTTCTCTCCTTCTGAAAATATATTTAATGGTTCATCCCATACAATTAGTGTATCAGTCGGTAGATAGTCCAGAATCCATGTTTTTTCTTTTAAAGTTATTTTTTCTCTCAATAAGTCCTTCTCTGTTTTAAGTATAATATCCACGAAATCAATGGGGGCAATACTTTTCTGTGTTTCTGGGTCAAATTCTCGAATGGATTCAATAGTATCAGCAAAAAATTCCAGACGTACTGGTAACTCATGACCATAAGGGAAAATATCAAGGATTCCACCGCGTCGGCTAAATTCGCCATGTTGAGATACAGACGCCTCACGTTGGTAGCCTGAGGCGACTAACAAATGTGTTAATTCTTCAAGACTATACTCCTGTTCTGTCTGCAAATGAATTCGTTGCCGTTCTAATGATTGAACAGGTGGAACTATTTGTAATACAGAACGAATTGTAGAAATGATTATTTTCGGCTTTTGTTTGCCAGAGATAATTCGTGTTAATAAATGGAGTCGTTCAGAAACAATATCTTCAGCAGGGTCAATAATATCTGTTGGCATGGTTTCCCATGGAGGGAAAAGGGCACATGTTTCTTCAGAGCTCAGTGTTACAAAATCTTCGTAAATATCTTCAGCGGACTGGTTATCAGGTGCGATAATGAAAAGGGGTGTATTTAGTGCAGAACTTAATAGGTAAGCAATGACACTTTTACCTGTTCCCCATGGACCCGAGACCTGAATATAGTTCGTATGATGAAATCCTTGGGCAAGTTTGTGAATTATTTCAAATTCTTTTAAGGAAATTGCCATTTTTAGCACGTACCAAATTACTAATATCCGCTTGTGTTATTGAGTCTATCGAGTGATTAATGCTTCCCGTTCAGGTCCGACAGAAATATATTTAATGGGGCATTCGATTCTTTTTTCGATTTCTATTACATAATTTTGAGCATTTTTAGGAAGGTCTTCAAACCGACGCACCTTGGAAATGTCTTCATCCCAGCCTGGAAGTTCTATGTATATCGGTTTTGATTGTTCAAGGATAGGATTGATTGGAAAATCTTCAAATATTTTATCTTCGAATTGATAGTGTGTACAAAGTTTTAAGACTTTTCTTCCAGTAAGGCTATCTAATTTCGTTAGAGCGACTTCGGTTGCTCCTTGAAGTTTTACACCATAACGGGTAGCAACAGCATCGAAATGTCCAATAGTTCTTGGTCTCCCTGTTGCTGCACCATATTCTTTTGCTATTTTGCGGAGCTGATCGGCTTCTTCAGGTTCCATCAGGGTTACAAAAGGACCCTCACCCACACAGGTTGAAAAGGCTTTTACCACAGCGATTACTCGGTCGGGTTTGAAACCGAACAATCCACCCCCAATAGGTGCAAAGGCTGAAAGTGTGCACGACGATGTCGTGTATGGATATATGCCGAAATAAAGGTCACGCAGAGTTCCTAATTGGGCTTCAAAAAGAATTTTCTTTCCTGCACGGACTGCATCTTCAAGTATTTTATTTGTATCTTTGATATATGGCAGTAAAAGTCCACCCCATTTTTGAGTCCATTCCCAGATTTCGTTAAAGGTAAACGGTGATTCTTTTCCATAAACACCGCGGGCTATTTGTAACTTCCATTTTACAATCTGTTCCAGTCGCGATTTAAGTTTTTCTGGATAGAGAAGTTCGCCCATTAATATTGCTTTTTTAACTGTTCTGTCTCCATAAACGGGTGCAATTCCACGACGTGTTGAACCGTATGCGTTTTTACCTAACCGCTCTTCCTCCCAAACATCTTCTAATTGGTGATACGGGAAACAGATTGTAGCCCGCTCTGAAATCATAATTTGAGGGTCAATCCCTTTTTCTTGGAAGCTCTGAATCTCTTCTACAAGGCTTTGCAAGTTGATAACCATTCCAGGACCGAGAATATTTATCGTTTTTTTACTGAATACGCCTGAGGGAATTAGATGCAATTTAAATTCACCATATTCATTTATTACTGTATGGCCAGCATTGTTGCCACCTTGATACCGAATCACAAAATCTGCATCCTGAGCGAAGTAATCAACCATTCGTCCCTTGCCCTCATCACCCCAATTGGCTCCGACAATAATTTCGATACTCATAAAGTATGCCTTTTCCTTCTACTTTTGTTTTCACAAAAAAACGGGCCGAATTAAAATCGACCCGCATACTTCTTACATATTATACTTAAAACAATTATCTCGAGTAGAAACCGATGACACCAGCAGTATCTTCAAGGAAAGGTAGATTTTCCTCTGCTGGGACAGAAACAACATGTCCTTCAAATGATTTTGCTTCCCGTGCTAAATGAGGTGGAATTTCTTGATACGGATTTTCTGCACCTGTGGCAATCATTGGGATATTTCTGCTTTTTTCACGGACAGTTATTTTCATGCCTGGTTTTACTATGAATGAAGGAATGTTTACCTTTTTACCATCCACAAGAAAATGGCAATGTGTAACTAACTGACGTGCAGATGAAATCGTTGGGGCAAACCCTAAACGATATATGACCGTATCTAATCGACTTTCTAAAAGGCGAATTAAATTTACACCTGTATCTCCAGCAATCCGTTTCGCTTCCTGAAAAGTCTTCTTCATTTGCCGTTCCATTAAACCATAATGTGTGCGGATTTTCTGCTTTGCTAACAATTGTTTGGCATAAACAGAAAGTTTTCCTTTCGGGTCTCTTCCATGTTGACCCGGACGGAACGGACGCTTTTTCGACGGGCATTTCGGGCTTCCCCAGATACAGGAACCCAAACGCCGACATAACTTATGTTTCGGACCTAAATATCTTCCCATACGTTCCTGTTATTCCTTACGTGATTAGTTTTTAATAATTAAATGATACACAAACACTCTCTTTTACAGCCGCGGAAAAGATAGAGGTGTAAATAATAATCTTTTTTGAAGTCTTATATTATAAATATTTTATTTAGGTAAAAACAAATTACAAATCAACTCATGAAAAATATAAACCAAGAGCCTCCAAGGGGAAATGAATTGTGATTGGAAGGTATAGACTTTTCGAAAATTATACTAACTCTTTGGCTTCCCATTTCTGATTACTATTATCCAAAACTTAGCATTACACAATTTTTCATATTATAGCTACATTAATGTTTACTCATGGGTATAATAGGTAGGGCAATTTATGAATCATCTCTACTTGAGTTGGTATGAGGTTATGTAATTAGCATTAATGTGATGTTGGAAAGGTTGAGCACGTTAAAGGTTTTTAGTTTAATAGGAGTATTTTTGCGGTGTTGTTGAGGGGGAACAGTCCTGATTGAAGTATCTTTTGACTTCTAGTTTCTGTTTTCAGTTGGACGATAGTTTCTAAAAGATATGCGAGTGGGAACCCTGCTTTTTTTAATTGATGGCATTGTTCAAGGAGTTCTGAGTATTTTCCTTCTGCATAATTTTTCCATATCGGTTTTAATAGACATGCCAAGTAAATGTTTCTCTTTGCTAGTGGGATAAATATTTCTTCTGCTGTTGTTAATTGTCCTGTTTCTGTTAAGAATAAGATTAAGGCGATGTTGGCCCAAATTGTTTGGTTACTAAAATGTCTAAATAGACCTTGAGCTTCGTTTTTTTTGTCCATAGCAATCAATTGGAACGTCAATTGGGGTGTGGTGTTTAATCCAGCTGAACCGTCGGGAAAAACTAACCAATCAAGCAATGATTCATTATTAAGTTTGTGTGAGCGGTACTGTTCTAAGATTTTGAGCATTTTATCTTTTCTGTTTTTCTTTTCATCTTCCCACTGATATTCTGGGTTACAGTTGTAAAATGCATCGTAGGTAGTTTTATTGTTTTCGTGTTGGATTTTTGGTGGTATTTCATAAGAGGCGATACCTTCAAAGGAGGGGAAGACTTTTTCGTGAAAATTAATATCCCGTTTTTTGAGTTCTTCTCGTAGTATGCATGGCATGTTAAAATTCCATTGCATACTATAAATCAGCCAGATAGTTGAAGATGGGTTTTTGTGTTGTAAATCCAGTATTCCATCTATTGCAGATTTTATGGATGTAGAATATAGAATAGGTGTGGTATTGGGATTAGGCATTGCGTATTTTAATGTGACTGCTTCTTCAAATCTACCAGTAATAATAATGTCATTAGCTATGGTTCGTTCATTGATATATTTGGCACATGTGTCCCAGTCTGAATATGGCAAACAAGCCCTGTAAATAATGAATTGATGAATGAAGAACAAAACGGTAATTGTGGTTAGAAATCTGTAAAGATTTTTATTTCTAATTTGAATTAGGAAAATGTATAATAGGGCAATTTTGCATATAAAAGACAGGTAGAAATAGCGAACCATCGAAATGTTTATTCCTAAGATTATCTGAATTAGCCCAAAACAAATCGGCATTATGACTCCGAAAAAGAGTAAATAGCAGGATATATTTTTTGGTAAGGTTTTATTTTTTATGATATAAAATAATTCTTTTGCGAGTAGGTATAGGAGAAGAAGTGAAAGAAGACAATTTCCGCTGTAGACAACGATTTTGGGTGCATATTCAAAAAAATGATTTAGCCATGGTGGTATTTGCCTGTGAACGAAAAACAACGGCTGTATGAGTATTCCCCAAGAGGTCATTGAAGGAATCTCATAATCCATCACACTGAAAATAAAAAGGAATATTTGTTTGATACCTTTTTCAGGTGCAAATTCAATATTATTGGTGCGAATGAAAAATCCTAAATAAAAAATAACGAAACCTATCATTGTAGAATTCAGAAAGAGAAACAAGATATTCCGTTTATTGATTCTTCTATTAAGAATTAAAAACAGGGATTCTGCCAAAGGTATCCAGAAAAAGATGTAGTGAGTAAAAATAAGTATTACATTAATAAAACAGAGGATAAGAAGATATTTTACTTTTACATGGTCATTATTTATAAGTGTGAAAAAATAGAAGGATATAGTGCTTAGTAAAAAGGCTAAAGCATGAGGTCGTAATAACATGCTATACCAGAGGTGGATTGGCACCAACGCAACGGAAACAGATGTAAGAAAGGCTATTTTACTACTGGCAAATTTTGAAATTGACAGATAGATAAAGAGGGAACTAAATAAACAACATAGCACAGAGAAATATCGGAATGTATTCAATGGTATATGAAGGTATTTAGCGTTGAAGTAGAGTAGTAGTGGATATATCGGGGCTACTTCAGGACCTACACTTCCCTGAACGGTAAGGAATTCTATTGCAGAAGATGCCTCTGTAAATAAAACACCGCCGAGCAACTCATCACCCCAGAGAGAAGGTTTTTGAGGCAATGATATAATTGCTATAACTGATATTAAAAATAAGATAATGATTAAATAATATTTTTTTATCGTATTCATATATAAACGTAATATACTATTATTTGCTTTTAATATAACATTTATTGTTTCCTATATCAATGGGGCTATTTTATAAAGCGGTGTGCTAAAATAGTTTTTGTATTTTTTTAACATGTTTTTTTATTATGTTATATAGTTTGTTGGTTTATTTGAAGCAAAAAGAATTAAACATAGAAAGGAAAAGGATGATGAGCCATTTTTTTCTGAAAGTCAGTTTGATAGGCATAACCCTAATTTTTATTTTTTCTTGTTTTTTTATAGTCCACGCAGATTCGCAAGTTCGTGTTGCTATTATCACGGGAGGCCATAGTTATGATAAAGAGCCGTTTGAAGCAATGTGGGCAAGTATGACAGATGTTAAGGCGGAATACTTTGATTATGCAGGTGGAAAATGTGCTTTTTTTGATAATGATAAATATAAAGAGTTTGACACGATTATTTTCTATAATTTTCATCAAAAAATAACAAAGAAACAGCAAAAAAATTTCCTGGATATGCTAAATAGTGGCAAAAAAATAATTGTTATGCACCATGCCATATCTGCTTTTCCAGAGTGGAATGAATTTTCAAAGATTATCGGGGCAAAATATTTTTTGGAAGATATGGAATGGGAAGGGAAAAAATATGAACGCTCTAAATATAAGCATGATGTAAAAATTCCAGTACATATTGCGGACAAAAATCACCCCATTACGCAGGGGGTAGAAGATTTTGAAGAAATAGATGAGACATATAGTCAGTTCTATATCTCCCCGGAGGTTCATGTGCTTTTGACAACGAACCATCCTGAAAGTGCTTCTTTTATAGGCTGGGTAAATAAATATAACAATACGGAGATTTTTTTCATCCAGTTAGGTCATGGTCCACAAAATTTTGCCAATGAACAATTTCGTAAACTCATGTATAATGCAATTAAATGGTCCGCAGGAAAAAACAATTAATTTTTTAGAGGAAAACTAACAATGAAAAAGATTTTTGTCCTTTTTGGTTTGATAATTTTATTGGGTAGTTTAATGTGTTTTGCAGATGATTCCCCGTTTTTCAAAGAATTTTTTGCTATGGATACTGCAACACGGGATGCGGAACATTCAACACCTGATTTGCAGGTAGCTTTTGCCAAAGAATTAGGTTTTACAGGCATAAGCTGGACAGGTTTTGACTCGTTTGCAGAACTTAAAAATGCCCTGCAAGCCAACGGGCTCAAATTATATGCTGTTTATTTCTGGGGAACAATAGAAAAAGAAGGCTTCCAGATACAACCCGGATTGGCAGAGGCATTAGAAATTATGAAAGGAAATGAATATTTCCTCTGGCTGACTATCAACAGTCAGGCATGGAAATTTAACGAACCGGAATCGTATCAGCAGGCACTTGCCTTAATCCGTAATGTAGCGGACCAGGCATTGCCTTATGGTGTAAAGGTAGCCCTGTATCCTCATGCAGGTTGCTGGCTTGATAAAACAGAACAGGCCTATCAATTAGCACAGGATTCGGGCAAACCCAATGTGGGCATTTCTTTCAATCTGTGCCACTGGTTAAAGGTGGATGGACCCGAAATGAATTTAGATTTGCTTATTCGCAAGGTAAAACCGAAATTATTTGTTGTAACCTTGAATGGGGCAGAACCTCCTGGGGATTGGGATAAATTAATCCAACCGCTGGACAAAGGAACTTATGATTTAAAACCTCTATTGAAAACATTAAAATCAGTGGGTTATACAGGTCCCGTTGGTTTACAGGGCTATGGAATACAAGAGCCTGTAAAAGAGCATTTGCCTCGTTCTATGAAGGTGTGGAAAGAACTTGTGTCTTCTGTTGCTACCTACGAGCCTGTTCGGGTTTCCACAAACGATTTAAATGCGTTCCGTGAACCAACAGGCACATGGTATTGCGGAAGCGATGCAATGACAGACCCGCAGAATGAGGCTTTACTTACGTCATTACCTGGCATTGGTGTGCTTATCAATGGTAAAGATGGCAAAACAAACCATCTCATTACAAAGGAAGAATGGGGTGATGTGGAAGCACATATCGAATTTATGGTGCCTAAGGGTTCCAATTCGGGTGTATATTTCCAAGGTAGATATGAAATTCAGGTTTTGGATAGTTGGGGTGTGGCAGAGCCAAAACATAGTGATTGTGGGGGTATCTACCAACGTTGGCATGAGGAACCGGGTATTCCGGATGACCAGCGTGGATATGAAGGGAAACCCCCTCGTGTAAATGCATCTCGCCCCCCTGGTGTATGGCAAAGTTTTGATGTCATCTTCAAGGCTCCCAGATTTGATGCAGAAGGGAAAAAGATTGCCAATGCTCAATTCGTGCGTGTTATTCATAACGGTGTGGTGGTTCACGAAAATCAAGAACTATCGGGGCCGACACGGGCATCTTTATTCAATGACGAAGCACCAAAAGGACCGATAATGTTGCAGGGAGACCATGGTCCTGTGGCGTATAGAAATTTCTGGGTTCGGCCCTTAACAGAAAAAGAATAAATTTTATTATAAGGAGACTTTCTATGGGGACCAGCAATGAAAAACAAACATTGTCCAGACGCAGTTTCATGAAGACATCTGCGTTGCTTGCGTCTTTCCCTTTAATTCCTTCCTTTTCTCTCTTTGGCAAAGACCCGAAACCTTCTGAAAAAGTAGGTGTGGCTTTCATTGGGACAGGAGGACGAGGAAGATATTTGATGGATGCTTTAATGTCCGTAAAAGAAGCTCAAATCAGGGCTTTATGTGATGTACGGAAAGAGGATTTAGATGAGGCTTATGAGGATGTCCGTAAGAAATTTAAGGACGTATCCCTTTACAGAGATTTTCATGAAGTCTTATCCCGTTCAGATATAGATGCGGTAGTTATTGCTACCAATGACCATTGGCATGGAATTCTTGCTGTTTTATCTGCCCAGGCAGGGAAAGATATGTATGTTGAAAAGCCTTTATGTATTTCTATTCAGGACGATTTGAAAGTTAGAGAGGCAATAAAGAAGCACAACCGTATCTTCCAGTTTGGAACTCAACAGCGTTCTAATGACGATTTTCGATTTGCCTGTGAATTGGTTAGAAATGGCTATATTGGTGAATTAAAGAAAATCCGTGTTGGAGTGCCTGGTGGCATTGTGGGTCCTACATGTGGAGAAGAACCTGTTCCTGCTCCCGAAGATTTCAATTATGAAATGTGGTTAGGACCTGCCCCTACAGTTCCCTATTGCAAGGCACGAACCGAGAGACCCAATTGGTACCATATTGCAGATTATGCGATGGGCTTCATCGGAGGTTGGGGAATTCATCATGTTGATATTGCCCAATGGGGACATGGTAATGATGAGACATCGGGACCCATTGAATATGAAGGAAAGGGAGAATTCCCAAAAGAAGGCATTTGCGATTGTGCAATGGCGTGGGATGTCCAGATGAAATATGCAGATGGTATCATTGTCCATTTTACCAATGAACAAACAGAGAAAAAAGAACCCAACCTGAACCCCACAGGAATAACCTTCGAAGGGACAGAAGGAACTGTGTATGTTAATCGGGAGACACTCCAGGCAAAACCTGAAAAATTACTGGATATTAAATTGAAGCCGACAGATGTTCATCTGTATCAGAGTAAACATCACTTAAAGAACTTCATTGAATGTGTGAAAACACGAAAACAAACCATAGCCAATATTGATGTTGCAGTGCGTTCCAATGCACTTTGTTTATTAAGTGATATTGCCATTCGTACCCAGAAAATCATTCGCTGGGACCCCGAAAAAGAAGTCATAACAGACCCTTCCCCCTTACCCGATAATGTCCAGCAACTCATCCATCGTCCCAAAAAACAACCCTGGAATGTTATTTAAAGGAAAGTAAAAAGTTGTGGAAGATAAAATATTGAAAATTGAGTGGGAACGGCTTGTTTCAGAAGGGGAGACTTGTCCGAGATGTGGGGATACGGAGAATGAGTTGGAAAAGGCAGTGGCTCAGTTGCAGTCTATGCTAAAGTCGAAAGGGATTGTTGTCATTCTTGAAAAACGGGAAATTACACCAGAACAGTTTCAGAACAATCCGCTTCAATCAAACAGGATTATTATCAATGGCCGATTATTAGAAGAGTATATTAATGCGAAGACGGGAAAGAGCCCGTGTTGTAGTGTTTGTGGTCCCAATGATTGTAGAACGGTGAAGGTTGATAATACAATTTATGAAGCTATCCCATCCACGATAATTATTGAGGCAGTTATGAAAGCACTGTATTATATATGATGACCAATCATGTTAAAGGTGATAAAGGTTTATAAAGGAAAAGTATTACCTAAGTAAAGAGTGAAATATGGATGTTGTGAATAATAGTCGGAAGTTGAGTTTAACTGATTGCGAATCCTAATTCTTTTAATGATTGTATTCCTTGCTTTACTTCTTCCACAGATTTCATTAGTGCGGATTTATTTTCATTGGAAAGGGGCAACTCGATGATTTTTTCTACCCCTTTCGCCCCTAATATACAGGGCAACCCTACAAATACACCAGAAATTCCATATTCCCCTTGTGCATATACGGCACAGGGTAACAACGCTTTTTCGTCATGCAAAATAGCCTTGACCATTCTTGCAGAACTTGCAGATGGTGCATAATAAGCACTGCCTGTTTTTAAGAGGGATACAATTTCTGCACCGCCTTTTCTTGTCCTATCAATAATCTGTTCCAATCGTTCTGTAGGAATAAGTTCTTTTACAGGAATTCCGGCAACGGTGGTATAGTCCGGTATTGGAACCATCAAATCACCGTGGGAGCCTAACACCATTGCATTTACTTGCTTCTGGCTTACACCGAGTTCCTCCGCAATAAATGAACACATCCTTGCACTGTCTAAACAGCCTGCCATTCCCATTATTTTTGATGGGGGATGGTTCAATAAATGGAAAGCCAACTGCACCATGATGTCCAAAGGATTCGTTATAACGATTACAATGGCATCTGGTGCAAATCGCTTTATGTAATCACAAATATTAGCAATAATTTTCCCATTCTTTTCCAACAAATCGAGACGACTCATCCCTGGTTTTCTTGGAAAGCCTGCAGAAATAACGATGATGTCTGCATCCTTCATATCCGAAAAATCATTACTGCCTTGTATGGAAACACTATACCCACGAACCACACCTGCCTGTATCAAATCTAATGCCTTCCCCTGCGGTAAGCCTTCCACAATATCCAGGAGCAACACATCGCCTAACTCCATTTCGACGCAATACTGTGCAAAAGTGGCTCCAACATTTCCTGCTCCAACAGATACAATTTTAGGTCGGCTAAATTTACCTTTTGTCATAATCTACTCCTTGATATTTAATGTTGGTATGAAGAATTAATCATCTTTTTTCTGGGAAGAAATGTGCCTCAACCATTGCACAAAGAGTATGCCATATAGGTTGATGTGCCTCTTGAATGACTTTTGTGGTTGCTCCAGGGACTTTAATGCAAACATGAGCATACTTTGATAGGAGCCCGCCTGAAGGACCTGTCATAGCAATAACTGTCCCTTTTTTTGCTCGAGCAACACTCACAGCATAAAGGCAGTTTTTTGCATTGCCAGAGGTTGAGATTGTTAATAAAATATCCCCTGCATTCATTAAAACATTTAATTCCTGAGCAAAGGCAATATCTCTCATAGGACAGTCATTTTCGATGGCTGTTTTCAATGAACTGTTCATTCCCAAAGGGATAGCACGTAGCCCCGCTTCCAGATATTCACTTAATTCTGCTCCCATATATTCATTTACTATACACTCTTTGAGGGTAGTATCTAATGGTCGTTTCCGCTCGAAACTTTTAACCAATTCACCAGCAATGTGTAAGGCATCTGCGTATGAACCTCCATTGCCACAGGTGAAAAGAGTCCCATGATGCTTAAAACATTCGACAAGTAATTGATGTGCTTTTAATATATTCTCAGAGCATGAGGCTAAGTCAGGTCGACGAGATAATAAATCATCAAAAATTTCTTTTTCGATAGGAGATAAATTCATAATAGTTATTTCCTTAAATTTATGAAGATGGTATACGTGAGGTGAAGAAATTATACCAAGTTTAACTGAACAAATCATAAAACGGAATTTAAAATCTTTTAATCAGAAAGCACTGTCCACAAAAATTTTTAATTCTTTAACTAATCAATTTTTATTGTATCCAAGGGATGCACATTATTATTACGTTATATTTCTCAATGTTTTATGGGAATATTTAGTGTTATTTCCTCTATTTGATAATTGCCTTATATGTCATTCTAATAATCAGAACATCCGTTTTTTTAGAGAGGTGCTCATCAATTATCCTCGATTTGTTAAGTTGACAAGAGAAATGGATGTTTGGTAAAATATTTATCCCCATGAGGATAAAAATGAAGAATCGCTGGCGTAGCTCAGCAGGTAGAGCAGCTGACTTGTAATCAGCAGGTCGGGGGTTCGATTCCCTTCGCCAGCTCCAGGAAATTGAATATACGTTTTGTGGTGGGCTGCCCGAGTGGTTAAAGGGGACGGGCTGTAAACCCGTTGGCTAGCGCCTACGTTGGTTCGAATCCAGCGCCCACCACCACTTGTGATAAATCGCAGAAATGCGTTTATATAGATTGCGATGCGGGAGTAGCTCAGTTGGTAGAGCGTCAGCCTTCCAAGCTGAGGGTCACGGGTTCGAATCCCGCCTCCCGCTCCATAATATGCCCACGTAGCTCAGTCGGTAGAGCACTTCCATGGTAAGGAAGGGGTCACCAGTTCAATTCTGGTCGTGGGCTCCATTAGTCATAAAGGTTTATTAGGTAAGTAATTTAAAATTTAACTAAAAACAAAACCTAAAAAAGAAGGAATACAACGATGTCGAAGCAGAAGTTTGAGCGGAAGAAGCCGCATGTGAACATTGGGACGATAGGACACGTGGATCATGGTAAGACGACATTAACGAGTGCGATAACGAAGATATTAGCGAGGCAGGGATTGGCGGAGGTAATGGAATTTGACCAGATAGATAAGGCGCCGGAGGAGAAGGAGCGAGGTGTTACGATAAATATAGCGCATGTGGAGTATGAGACGCCGAATCGGCACTATGCGCATGTAGACTGTCCTGGGCATGCGGACTATATCAAGAACATGATAACAGGGGCGGCGCAGATGGACGGAGCGATATTGGTGGTGGCGGCGAACGATGGTCCGATGGCGCAGACGCGGGAGCATATTTTATTAGCGCGGCAGGTGAACGTGCCGGCGATAGTGGTATGGATGAACAAGATAGACATGGTAGATGATCCGGAGTTATTGGACTTAGTGGAGATGGAGATACGGGATTTATTGACGAAGTATGAATTTCCTGGGGACGAGATACCGGTGATCCGTGGGAGTGCATTGGCGGCGATGGAGGGACGAGATCCGGAGATAGGCGAGCAGAGGGTGTTGGAATTGATGAAGGCGGTAGATGAATATATCCCGTTGCCGGTCCGTCCATTAGACAAGCCATTTTTGATGCCGATAGAGGACGTATTTACGATAACGGGACGTGGGACGGTGGTGACGGGTCGAGTAGAGAGTGGAGTGATTCATGTAGGAGACAAGGTGGAATTGGTAGGGATGCGTTCGGAGACGAAGAGTACGGTGGTGACGGGAGTGGAGATGTTTCGTAAGATATTAGACGAGGGTCAGGCGGGTGATAATATAGGATTATTGTTGAGGGGTATAGATAAGGACGAGGTAGAGCGAGGTATGGTGGTAGCGGCTCCGGGTTCGATAACTCCGCATACGGAGTTTGAGGCGGAGGTATACGTATTGACGAAGGAAGAAGGGGGCAGGCATACGCCGTTTTTCAGTGGCTATCGTCCGCAATTTTATTTTCGGACGACGGACGTGACGGGCGAATTACATTTGCCGGAGGGTGTGGAGATGGTGATGCCTGGAGATAATGTACGGATACGTGCGAAGTTGATTACGCCGATAGCGATGGCGGAGCAGTTACGGTTTGCTATCCGAGAAGGTGGACGCACTGTTGGTGCTGGCGTCGTAAGTAAAATCATCGAATAATAAACCTTGAGCATAATAAAGCAAGGTTATAGGAGAAAACGAAGTGAGTGTAAAGTTGAGAATTAAGTTAAAGGCTTATGACCATCGGTTGTTAGACCAATCGGCAAAGGCAATCGTTGTTGTTGCCAAGAAGACAGGTGCCGGTGTTAGGGGTCCTATTCCTTTACCGATGGAAATTCATAAGTATACAGTAAACCGTAGTCCGCATGTAGATAAAAAGTCAAGAGAACAGTTTGAGATGCGTGTTCATAAGAGATTAATCGACATCATCAATCCGGGACAAGCCACTGTTGAAGAATTAACCAAGTTGGCTTTGCCTCCGGGGGTTGATGTGGAAGTTAAGCAGTGATGAAGTAATAAACAATGAAAACATTTTTAACGATTAAATAGTAAGGATATCCCAAGAATGGCAACGGGAATTCTGGGTAAAAAATTAGGAATGACGCGAATCTTTACACAGGATGGACAGTGGATAGAGGTGACTCTGGTCCAAGCAGGTCCGTGTGTCGTCATTCAACGAAAAACGAAAGATAAAGATGGTTATGAAGCCGTTCAACTCGGTTTTGAGGATATAAAACCGAAACGTTGCACAAAACCCCTGAAGGGACATTTTGAGAAGTTTGGGGTGAATCCGAAACGGTTTCTAAAAGAACTACGTGTAGAGCCGGATAGCCCTCTTAAACCCGGTGACGAGGTTAAACTTGATATTTTCAAGATAGGTGACCGTGTTGATGTGTCCGGAAAATCGAAGGGCAGAGGTTTTGCCGGTGTTGTAAAGAGGTTCGGATACAGTGGAGGTCCCGGAACACACGGTTCTAATTTCCATCGTCGTCCGGGCTCAATTGGGCAGAGTGCCTATCCTGCGGAAGTATATAAAGGTAAAGGACTTCCGGGACACATGGGTAATGTTCGAGTTACAGTTCAAAATTTAGAGATTGTGGACATTGTCCCTGAGAAAAATTTACTCGTAGTTCGTGGGGCTATCCCAGGAGCAAATGGTGAGTTAGTTGAAATTAAGCATACCGTAAAAATAAAAAGGAAATCATAAGCCATGGCTGTAATTCCAGTTATCGATACACAAGGTCAATTACAGTATGAACGGGAAGTAAAGGCGGAAGTATTTGATGCGCCTATCCGTGAAACGCTTGTTTATGAAGTAGTAAAAGCGTTGCGTAGTTCCCTTCATACAGGACAACATAAAACGAAGAACCGTGGTGAAGTTAGTGGCGGAGGTAAAAAGCCATACCGTCAAAAAGGGACAGGAAATGCCCGCCATGGAAGTATTCGAGAACCACAAATGCGAGGAGGTGGTATAGTTTTCGGTCCTCGCCCGCGGGATTATCGTATTGATGTGCCGGTGAAGATGAAGCGATTAGCATTGTGTAGTTCGCTAAGTGACCGGCTAAGAAATCAGCGACTTTTCGGAATCGCAGGTTTAAAAGTTGAACAGATAAAAACCAAAGCAGTTGCGGAAGTATTAGCTCGAATTAATCCGGAGAAAAAGAAGACGCTGTTTATCACACAGGATATTGATAAGAATCTGCTTCTCTCTACCCGGAATATTCCTAATGTTGAGGTAAAAACTGCGATGGATGTTAATGCATACGATGTGTTATGGGCATATAAAATATACATTCAGGAAGAAGCCATTCCTTCATTGGAGGAAAGATTATCATGAGTCAGGAAGTTTATCACATAATTAAGAAGCCCGTTATAACAGAAGAGTCGCAAATACAGACGGCAAAAGCGAATCAGTATACATTTCGGGTTGATTCTAAGGCGAACAAAATTCAAATAAAAAGAGCTATTGAAGAAATGTTTCCCGGTGTTCATGTGGTGAGTGTGAACACCATGAATTATAAAGGGAAAACAAGAAGAACTTTTAGAACTCGTCAGATGGGAAAAAAGGCAAATTGGAAAAAAGCCATTGTTACCCTTCGGCCGGGTGAAAAAATAGAACTCGTTTAGGAGTAAGAAAATATGCCATTGAAGAGATTTAAACCATATACGCCGTCTCGTAGGCATATGACGGTGGCTGATTTTTCGGCTCTTACAAAGAAAGAACCGGAAAAGAGTTTGTTAATATCGTTCAAACAGAAAGCGGGCAGGAATAATTTAGGTAGAATTACAGTTCGCAGACGCGGTGGTGGTCATAAACGTCTATATCGTATTGTAGATTTTCGCCGTGATAAAGATGGCATCCCCGGAAAAGTTACCGCTATAGAATATGACCCAATGCGTTCTGCAAATATTGCTTTAATTACTTATGTAGATGGTGAAAAAAGGTATATTCTTGCACCTCAAGGGTTAACGGTAGGCCAAACCATTATGAGTGGTGATGATGTTGATTTTGAAGTTGGAAATTGCCTGCCTCTGGCAAAAATCCCATTAGGGACGATGGTGCATAATGTCGAATTAACGCCGGGTAAAGGTGGACAAATTGCCCGTTCAGCAGGAAACAGTTGCCAACTACTTGCCAAGGAAGGCAGGTTTGTAGTGTTACGTATGCCTTCTGGTGAGATGCGTAGAGTGCTAAGTATTTGCCGTGCGACTATTGGTGTTGTTGGCAATGAAGAGCATATTAATATTAGCCTTGGTAAGGCAGGTAGGACTCGCTGGTTAAGTCGACGCCCTAAAGTGCGTGGTGAGACGATGAACCCAGTAGACCATCCTTTAGGTGGCCGAACCCGTGGTGGAAGACATCCTGTTACACCGTGGGGTAAGCCCACCAAAGGCTATAAGACACGGAAGAAAAATCATAGGACGAATAAATATATATTAAGACGAAGAAATCAGAAATAATGAGTAGGAGATAAAAGGTGCCTCGTTCACTAAAAAAAGGTTATTTTATTGACCAGTCTCTGTTAGATAAAATTATGAAGCAACAGAGCACAGGTGACCGCAAGGTTATTCGTACATGGTCTCGTCGTTCTACTGTCATCCCAGAGATGGTTGGTTTGACGATTGCGGTTCATAACGGAAAATCATTTATTCCTGTGTTTATTACAGAAAATATGGTTGGGCATAAATTAGGTGAGTTTGCTCCAACCCGAACATTCCACGGACATCCGGATAGTAAAAAGAAATAGGAGTTAAACCATGATTTTTGCGGAAGCCCATTTACGACATTTGCCTATGTCGCCACGTAAAGTGCGACTGGTGGTTGATTTAATACGTGGTTGTAAAGTTCAAGAGGCAAGAGACATCCTCTCTTTTACGTTGAAACGTTCTGCAGAGCCTTTACTTAAATTGTTACAGTCTGCTGTGGCAAATGCAGAGGAGAAGGCGAGACAAGGTAAAGTGCGAATAGATACTGACGAGATGAAAATAGTTGAAATACGCGTGGACCCGGGACGTATAACGCGTTCCTATCAAGCGGCACCTCGGGGACGTGCGGTTCGTATACGACATCGTCATTCACATATACATATCGTCCTTGCTGGCGAAGAAAGAAAAACAACACCCGCAAAGAAGAAATAGAAGGAGATACGCGTGGGACAAAAAGTTCATCCATTTGGATTCCGTTTAGGAGTCATTGAAAAATGGTCTTCTGTATGGTATAACGAGAGAGACTACACGTTGTTATTCCATGAAGACCTTAAGATACGTGAATATCTTAAAAAGAGGCTGTTCGCCTCTGGTGTGGCACGAGTTGATGTAGAACGTGCAGGAAAACGAGTAAAGATTTTGGTGTATACCGCACGTCCGGGTTTAGTTATTGGTCAACGTGGACTGGAATTAGAAAAGCTAAAAGCGGAAATAGAAATATTATGTCCCGGACGAATTATAAGTTTACAGATAGTGGAAGTGAAACTTCCTGAATTGAATGCACAATTGGTTGCTGAGAATATAGCGCTTCAAATAGAGAAACGTGCGTCGTTCCGTCGTGCGATGAAGCGTGCCGTAGAAAATGCTATCCGTGCGGGAGCCAAAGGGATTCGTATCCGTGTTGCGGGTCGTTTGAACGGTGCGGAAATTGCACGTGCAGAACAAACCCATGAAGGAAGTGTCCCTCTGCATACGTTGAGGGCGTGGGTAGATTATGGCACAGCGACCAGTTTTACCACATATGGGACTATCGGTGTGAAAGTATGGATTTATTTAGGCGATGTCCCACCGAAAGAGTATGTTTCCGGTGTTGCAGGCGTTGAAACGTTCCGAGTTTCTCCTGCGGGTAGGGAACGTGGTTCTGGAAAAAGAACACCAAGAAGTAAACAAACCTAAAAAGGGTTAAGGAGTATATAAATGTTATCTCCAAGAAGGACAAAATATAGAAAACAGCAAAGAGGTCGCAGACGTGGAGTATCCAAAGGAGCGACAGAGGTTAATTTTGGCGAATATGGGTTAAAAGCATTACAAACAGCATGGATAACTGCTCGCCAAATTGAGGCGGCTCGTATTGCAATTACGAGACATCTAAAACGTGGCGGAAAGATTTTCGTTCGCGTATTTCCTGATAAACCCATTTCAAAGAAGCCAGCAGAAACACGAATGGGTAAAGGTAAAGGAGCACCGGAAGAATGGGTTGCGGTTGTGAAAAGAGGACGTATCCTGTTTGAGGTAGAAGGTGTAGACCATGAATTGGCTGAAGAAGCATTTCGATTGGCAGGACATAAATTGCCTATCAAAACCACTATTATAAAACGAAGTTAATACCCGGAGGCGAGGATTTTAACCATGCAACCAAAAGATTTACGAGAAAAAACGAACGAAGAATTGATGGCACTTCTCGAAGAGAAAAAGAAGGAATTGATAAACTTCCGTCTGAAGCTGGTTACGGGAGTTGTAGATAACGTTCGGGCAGGTCGTCTTGCCCGTAGAGATATTGCACGCATAAAGACCATTTTGCGTGAGCGTGAATTAGCACAGGAACCTAAAATATTGAAAAAGACCCGTAAGCATAAATAAAGTAACTGGAGAATCAGGAATAAAGAACTATGAGTTCAGAAAGTAAAAAAATTATCGGCATAAAAAAAGAACTCGTTGGAGTTGTTACGAGTGATGCCATGAATAAGACGATAACTGTCAGCGTGGAACGTTTAAAGTTTCACCCCCTTTATAAGAAGGGTATAAAGCGAACCAAGAAATACAAAGCCCATGACGAAGAGAATAAAGCAAAGGTTGGCGATGTAGTTCGGATTCGGGAATGCCGTCCGTTAAGTAAAACAAAACGGTGGCGGTTAGTAGAAATTATTCAGTCTGCTGAGGTTCTAAAGAAAAAAAGTATTGAAAGTGATTTGGCAATAGATGAAAGTGAATTAGAGGCAATAACAACCTCAGAACAAACGGCAGAGGAGCAAGTGTCACAATGATTCAAATATATTCAAGATTAAAAGTAGCGGATAACTCAGGAGCCCGTGTAATACGAGTTATTCAAGTGATGGGTAGCTCGAAACGGAGATATGCGGGTTTAGGCGATATTATCACCGCAAGTGTGAAAGAAGCAATTCCTAACTCTAATGTTAAGAAAGGTGAGGTGGTAAAAGCGGTTATTGTCCGCATGCGTCGTGACACTCAACGTCCTGATGGGACTACCATCCGATTCGATTCTAATGCAGCAGTGATACTTAACAATCAAATGGAACCTCGGGGAACACGTATTTTTGGACCTGTTGCCCGCGAACTGCGGGAAAAAGGGTTTATGCGTATTGTTTCCCTGGCTCCGGAAGTTTTATAGAAATGGAGGTAAGCCCGATGCATATAAGAAAGAAAGACACGGTATTAGTAATTCGTGGAAAATATAAAGGGAAGAAGGGTAGAGTATTGGAAGTCTACCCCAAAAAACAACAACTACTGGTTGAAGGTGTAAATATAGTTAAACGACATACCAAACCTTCTGCTCGAAATCAAGCAGGTGGTATTGTTCAAAAAGAAGCACCTATTCATATTTCCAATGTAGCACCATGGTGTGAAGCAATAAATGCCCCGTCAAAGATAAAAATGAAACGATTAGAAGATGGACGTCGGGTGCGTGTTTGGGAAGCAACCGGCGAAGCATTAGATTAAAGAAGGAGATTGAGTCGTGGCTCCAAGGTTAAAAGAAAGATATTTTCAACACATTGTTCCGGAAGCAATGAAAAAATTTCAATATAAAAATATAATGCAAGTTCCGCGATTAGAAAAAATCGTGGTGAATGTGGGTGTGGGTGATGCCACTCAGGATTCTCGGCTTTTGGATAATGCCATGTCTGAACTGTCGATTATTACCGGTCAGAAACCGCAAATCCGCAAGGCACGGAAGTCAGTATCTAATTTTAAATTGCGTAAAGGAGCAAATATAGGTTGCCGTGTAACCCTTCGAGGTGACAGGATGTATGAGTTTATGGATCGTTTATTTAATATTGCTATCCCACGTATCCGCGATTTTCGTGGGGTTCCTACGAAATCGTTTGATGAATTTGGAAATTATACTTTGGGGATTAAGGAGCAGACTATATTCCCAGAGATTAATATAGATAGCGTTCAACGCGTCAGAGGGATGAATGTTACCTTTGTGTTTAAGAACTCAACCTCTGCTGATGCGAATCGTGAAATATTGAGAATGTTTGGAATGCCATTTACAACATAGGAGTAATTATTGTGGCTAAAAAATCTTTGATGATTAAAGCGAGTCGACCCCCAAAATTCAAAGTTCGGGGTTATAACCGTTGTAAACGTTGCGGTAGGCCGAGAGCTTATATGCGAGATTTTCAGATTTGTAGAATATGTTTCCGGACCCTCGCGTTAGAGGGGAAGATTCCCGGTGTAACGAAATCGAGTTGGTAATTTAACAAGAGGGTAATAAAGATATGTCAATGAATGACCCAATTAGTGATATGTTCACACGGATACGAAATGCTATCCAAGCAGGACACATGTCTGTAACGATACCTGCTTCTCGTGTGAAAATAGAGATTTGTCGTGTTCTTAAAAAGGAAGGGTTTATTGGTGATTACCAGTTGGAATCTGAAGACAATAAACCCCAGTTACGTATCCAATTGAAATATACCAAAGACCGCCGTTCTGTGATTCAGGGAATACGTCGGGTGAGTCGTCCCAGTATTCGTAGTTATGCAGGTTACCGTTCTTTGAAGCCTGTACGTAGCGGTTTTGGTATACAGATTGTGTCAACGCCTTTAGGTGTTATGACAGGGCGTGATGCCAAGAAGCAAAAGGTTGGTGGTGAAATTATTTGTGAAGTATGGTAATAAAAAATTACAAGATAAATAGAAAGGGATAAAAAGTGTCTCGGATAGGTAAATTACCGGTACCCATTCCTGATGGAGTTAAATGTGAACTTCAAGGGAATACCCTGAAAGTAACGGGACCCAAAGGAACATTACAGCGAACTTTCCATCCTGATGTTAATATCATAATTGAGGATAAACAAATTATTGTGCAAAGACCCAGCGATAAGAAAGAGCATAAAGCACTGCATGGCTTAACACGGGTCCTGATTCATAATATGATAATTGGTGTTACTCAGGGATATCAGAAAACCTTGCTGATTGAAGGTGTTGGATATCGTGCATCGTTGCAAGGGAAAAATTTAAATATGACACTTGGGTTTAGTCATCCAGTAAGTGTAGAACCGCCGCCGGGAATAACCTTTACGGTGGATAATCCTCAGACCATTCGTATTTCAGGGATAGATAAGGAACTTGTCGGACAGGTTGCTGCAGATATTCGTGCTCTGCGAAAACCTGAACCTTATAAAGGTAAAGGCATTCGTTATGACTATGAACGTATAAGACGTAAAGAGACAAAGTCAGGTAAATAACATATATAGGGATATAATATATGAAAAAGATTCATGAAAAAATATTTTGTTTAGAACGACGTAAAAAGAGAGTTCGAAAAAAGGTTTTCGGAACACCAGAACGACCAAGATTACGTGTTACAAAAACATTGAATCATATTTATGCTCAGTTAATTGACGATACACAAGGGCGAACATTGGTTGCTATGTCCTCTGTGCAGTTGAAAATTAAAGGTGGAAATATTGACGCTGCAAAACAGGTGGGCAGTGCCCTTGCAAAGAAAGCACTCGATCTGTCAATAACCCAGGTAGCGTTTGACCGTGGCGGACACCTCTATCATGGTAGAGTTAAAGCACTTGCAGATGCAGCCCGTGAAGTTGGATTAAAATTCTAAGGAGAAGAAAGATTATGATGGAAAGAAAACCAAGAAGAATGATGGAAGAAGAAGAAAGTCCAGTTTTAGAACAACAACAAACAGAGTATATCGAACAAGTAATTCGTGTGAGTCGTGTTGCCAAAGTTGTAAAAGGTGGTAAACGGTTTAGCTTTTCGGCACTTGTTGTTGTTGGTGATGGTAAAGGGCAAATAGGTGCAGCTATCGGGAAAGCTGGTGAAACGGTCGACGCTATTCGTAAGGCAACTGAAAAAGCGAAGAAGAACATGTTTAAGGTTCCTATCGTTGAAACGACAATCCCGCATGAAGTATTAGGTAGAGCAGATGCGGCACGAGTATTACTCAAGCCTGCAGCGAGAGGAACAGGTATCGTAGCAGGAGGTCCAGTACGTGCGGTGTTGGAAGCGGCAGGTTATTCTAATGTGTTAACGAAGTCCTTAGGTTCAAACACATCTGTGAATGTTATCTGGGCGACTTTGAATGGATTAAAGCAATTAAAAACACGAGAAGAGATATTGCAAATTCGAGGCTTAGGTTTACAAAGAAAAGCAAAAACAAAGGAAGTATAAAGAATTTGAATTAATTAGAGGATGAAATAGTATGGAACTACATGCATTAACCTATACATCAGGAACAAGAAAAAGAAAGAAGAGAGTCGGTAGAGGACCAAGTTCTGGACATGGTAAGACGTCATGCCGTGGCCATAAAGGTGCTCAATCACGTTCAGGTTATGCTAAAAATCCTGGATTTGAAGGTGGGCAAATGCCATTGCATCGCCGTCTACCAAAGAGAGGTTTCCACCATATCAAACGGATTAAGATGTCTATTGTGAATATTGAGTTGTTAGAGAAATACTTTGATGCAGGTGTAACAATAACGGCTGAAGATTTAATCAAAAAAGGTTTGGCTAAGAAAGAACGTGGTGGAGTTAAGATTTTAGGTAAAGGTGAATTAACGAAGCCGTTGAACATTATAGCCCAGGCAGTTTCTCCGTCAGCAAAGCAAAAAATAGAAAGTGCTGGTGGAACGATTACAATAAAACCCATCGTGGAAAAAAATGAAGAAGTTGCAACACAAAATGTAAGATAAGAGGAGTAAGCCGGTGTCTCAACCTATCGAGGCGTTTAAAAATGCATTCAAAATACCGGAATTAAAAAGCCGGATTATTTTTACCCTTAT
>Ga0209409_1000358_pt1 | contig 47868 bp, 52 predicted proteins | sample AD_JPNMR1_MetaG_FD_184424 | JGI IMG/M metagenome (GOLD analysis project Ga0209409, IMG submission 184424) | Active sludge microbial communities of municipal wastewater-treating anaerobic digesters from Japan - AD_JPNMR1_MetaG (SPAdes) (version 2) | ecosystem: Engineered > Bioreactor > Anaerobic... | reverse complement strand
ATCCCGGCCGTGGACGGCCTGGAACTGAGCGCTGAAGTATCCGCATCCGAGCTCGCCCTGGAGTCGGTTGATTACAAAGTTGGCGCTAAGTTCGCAGCGCCCAACGGCGTCAACCTGGGTATCGAACATGCCCGCTCCACAGGTACCACCTTCAACGCAGGCATGAAGGTCGAGTTCTAGAACGGAATAACCAAACAAAGTGGCTCCCGGGTTTCCCGGGGGCCATTTTTGTGCCCTTTCGTAGCAAGAAAGAGGGAAAAAGGCATAACAATAAGAACATAGAATACCGAAAACCGCCTGCCTTTTATGGGGGTGGGTGGAAAAAAGTTTAAGCCTTGGAAGGATTTATCTGCTCAACGTCAAATATCCCAATATAATCTCGTGCTTTATGTTCTCACAGGCATTGGACGGAAAGGGGGTGTCCGCTCAGTATCCAATGGCCGCAGAGGACATAAAGGCATTACCCGGGGAACGATGGGGAGAAAAGGAAACAAGGAGACTTTTTCCCCACACTCCGCTGGTAATGTGGAGAGGATCAAAGCACAATTCTCTAAGAACTGAGGGGGAAAAGAATGATGAGAAAAGTACTGGTACTCACGCTCGTACTGGTTCTGGCTTTTGCCAGCAGTGCCATGGCTGCCGTGAGCTTCAGCGGCAAGTTTACGGCCAAGTTTGAACAGAAGAGTTTCAAACTCGGTGTAGATCCCTATTCGCTGGAGCCAAAACTCGAATTCACGATTAGTGCCTCCAACAAGAACGTGACCACCATTGGTGAAGACGAAGAGGCTGAGGAGATCGTCAACTGGGACTTCTCCGCAGGGTTGAACCTGGAAGACTCGAAGTTCAAGCTTGGTAAGTACAAGCTCGTTCTCGCGGACGACTACTTCACAGCCAGCATCTGGGGCAACAAGCAGGAACTGAGCGACAAGGCGACTTACTTCGGCATGATCAAGGCTGGTAAGGCAGCTGGCGAAGACCAGATGCGCGCCCGTCTCGAGTTCGACGTAGTGGATGTAGCTGATGTTGCCATCGATTTCGAACCCACCAACAACATCCGCACCTTTGTTGAACTGAATGATATCGTTGAAGGCTTTGATTTCGGCCTGGCCTATGCCCGTAAGGGTTGGACGGCTGATGGTGCATCCAATGTAGTGGTCGGCCAAGTTGGCACAGACATCGAAGCTGGCAGCACGACTATTGGTTTGACCGCAGCCGCCGGTCTGGATATCAAGGAAGATCTCGGCTTTGCCGTTGGCGTTGGAGCCGACATGGATCTCACGGAGCAGCTGAACGTAAACGCTCGCGTAACCCATGCCAACGATAAGTGGACGAATGGCGACGGAGTTAAGAAAGATGCCACCGTGATCAGCGGCACGGTGACCTGGACAGAGGCTGCTATCAAGGCTAAGGGTTCTGTAACCCAGACCATTGCCGATGAGAATGAGAATGTTATCGGCTTGGATGTATGGTATCGCTTCAGCGACACGCTGGGCTATGATGACCTGTTCAAGGGCGACAAGTGGTTCACCAATGATGCGCCGGCGGCACACGCCTACGCCTCTTTGACAGATGTGAAGCTCGGTATGGTTGGTATCGAAGTAGCTTCGCCCGTGCTGGAGGACTTCATCTGGGCTAAAGCCTATGGCAAGTATGGCGCCATGTCTGCCAAGAACGACGACGACGAAGAAATCGAGGAGAACAGCTACGAGGTTGGTCTGGACGGCTACATCAAGGCCACCGAGAAGCTGGTTATCACCCCATATGCTTCCTTTGCAGGCATTGGTAAGTTCCTGACTGTCGGTACCGGTGCAAGCTACAAGATCGGTCTCTCCGATACAACCATTGACCTGACCCTGAAGAAAGTGAAGCCCTTTGACGAAGACTTCGCTGATCAGGAAGCCTCTCTCATCCAGGCAAAGGTGACGGTACCGTTCTAAGCGAGTTGCTGAACAGCAAGACCACCCGGGATTCCTCCCGGGTGGTTTTTTGCTGTGGAGAGTTGTGGGTTCAGTCTGTGAGGAGATGCCGGTGCTGGCGGAGGGCACTGAGTTTGAGGAGGTCCAGCTCCAGGCTTGTGAGCAGGTGCGGTTCGGGTAGGGAGCGGAGGAGCTGGTCGTGGTCCAGTTCTTCCAGGCTCTGCCGGAGCTCTGCTTGGGCCAGCTCTTTCTTCTCCGTTTCGCTTAGCTCCCCGTAAATCTGGCATAATAGGGAAAGGGGCAGGATACGCCAGGGGGCCGCTTTGGCGCGGGCTAAGGTGGCGATGAGGATTTCCTCGGCCTTTTGGGCCGCACCCCTGTGCAGATGCACCCGTGCAGTCAGGTATTCCAGGAAGGGATTTTGGGGAGGCTCCGGTACGGGAGTACTCAGGGAAGAGGCGCTTGTCGTGAGTTCCCGCAGGAAAGCCGTGAGGGGTGATGGAGGCAGCTGCTCCAAATAGGACAGGCACTTCTCTGTGTGGAGGATGGAATGCATTGCCGCCTCCAAAACGAGGTGGTCGCCAAGCAGGTCGCCGGCGGTGGTTCCTAAGGCCGCCGCCCAGTCCCTGAGGTTGGCCAGGGAAGGCTGGGCAGCGCCGCTTTCTGCCTTGCTCAGGAAACTGGCGGAGCTTTCCCCGGCCACATCTTTCTGCCGCAAGCCCAGCTGTCTGCGCCTCTGCCGCAGCCGCGCACCCAGTAGGTTCATGCCGTGACCCCCAAGGTGTGTAAATAATGACTTCATACTGTGCCAAGTGTACCATAAAACCTGGAAAAAGGCAATCTGTGCCATTGTTGACAGTTCTTTGCGCCGGGCGGTATAATTACTGTGAATTCGTGTCTAGATGAGGTGACTTCCCCAGTGGATACCAAACGGGTTCAGATCAGGATTCCCGCCGCGCTTCTCGCCAAGATCGACAGCCTGGCCCATGAGGAGAAAATTAACCGCAGCCAGTTTATACAAAACGTCGTGCAGCTGTATATAATGGAGAAAGAAGCGCAGAGCCTACAGGACAAACTGCGCGTTGGTTACCAGATCATGGCGGAACTCAACCTCACCCTGGCTGAAGAAGGGAACGACGCAGAGCTGCTGGAAAGTTACGAACGCCAGCTGGCGGAGGCTGAATAGAGTGGACAACGAAGTTTTGCGTGGCGATGTGTTTTACGCCAATCTCAATCCGGTGATCGGTTCGGAGCAGGGGGGAGTCCGGCCCGTTTTGGTCCTGCAGAACGATGTGGGCAACAAATACAGCCCCACCACCATCGTGGCGGCGATTACTTCGCGCATTAAAAAGGCCAAGCTGCCTACCCATGTGGAGCTGGACAGCTCCCACTATCCTTTGGAAAAGGATTCCGTAATCCTTTTGGAGCAGATCCGCACCATCGACAAGCGCCGGTTGAAGGAGAAGATCGCCCAACTCGATGCCGAAACCATGGCGGAGATTGATCGAGCGCTGCAGATCAGTCTCGGCTTAGTCAAGTTCTAGCGCCGCTGATCGCAACACTCACTGGCTGAGTGTTTTTTTATTTCCCAGGAGGTGCTTCCATGTCCAACAGGCAGGTACTCATCGGCTTGGTCGCCCAGCACAACAATGACCATCCCAACCACTTTTTCCTGGCCCGCGCCTATAGCCAAGCCATCATCAATGCGGGGGGGATTCCCCTGATCATTCCCCACCAGCCGCCGAAACAGCTCGCTTCGCTGCTCAGCCAGGTGCGGGGTGTGGTGCTCACCGGCGGAGTGGACGTAGACCCCCAGCGCTATGGTGAAGAGCCCCATCCCGGCTGCGGTGAGATCAGCCCCCTCCGGGACGAACTGGATTTTGCCGTGGCGGACTGGGCCCTGCGGCATGACCTGCCCCTTCTGGCCATCTGCCGCGGCATCCAGGTGCTCAATGTGGCCCTGGGGGGAACGCTGTTCCAGGACATCCCGGCGCAGGTGGCAGGGGCCCTCAAGCACCGCCAGCAGGCCCCCGGCTGGTACGGCACCCATGAGGTGCAACTGGAGCCCGCCACCCTGCTGAGCAGTATCTGCGGCGGTTCCCTTAAGGTCAACTCCCTGCACCATCAGGCCATAAAGCGACTGGGCACGGGTTTGCGCCTCGCCGCCACCGCCTCCGATGGTGTTATCGAAGCGGTGGAAAGCGCCGAGCACCGCTTTGCCGTGGGTGTGCAGTGGCATCCGGAGTTGATGGAGGAGCACTGCCCAGCTGCCCGGGAACTGTTCAGGAAATTCGTGGAGGCGGCCGCGGCGGACTGAGCTCCCTTGGCAGGATTCCAGCCTTCCTTGGTGAACATGAACAGCATGTGCACAAAGAGGAGGCGAGACCTTGCTGGTAATCAAGAACGCAAAGCTGTACACCATAACTAACGGCATTTTCGAAGGAAGTGTGCTCATCGACGCCGAGGGGAAGATCGCCGCGGTGGGCGAAGTGGAGATTCCCGAGGGCGCCCAGGTGCTGGACGCTGAAGGCAGGATCCTAACCCCCGGCTTTATGGATGCCCACGGCCATGCCGGGGCCTGGGAAGAGGGCCTGGGCTGGGAAGGCTCCGACGGCAATGAGGCGACCGACCCCGTAACGCCCCACTTGAGGGTCATGGACGGCATCAATCCCCACGAAGAAGGGATTGCCGAGGCCCTGCGGGCCGGTGTTACCGCCATGTGCGTCCTGCCCGGCAGCGCCAACGTCATCGGCGGCCAGGGAGTGGTGGTGCACCTCCACGGCAATACTGTGGATGAGATGGTGATCAAGGAAGATGGGGGTCTGAAGGTCGCCTTCGGTGAGAACCCCAAGCGCGTGTATTCCAACCAGAAGAAGTCCCCTTCCACCAGGATGGCCACGGCAGCTATCCTCCGGGAACAGCTGGTCAAAGCCCAGAATTACCTGGCCAAACTGGAGAAGGCGAAAGAGGATCCGGATAAAGCCCCCGATCGGGACCTGAGGCTGGAAGTTTTGGCCAGGGCACTGAAGCGGGAGCTGCCGGTGCGGGCCCATGCCCACCGGGCCGATGATATCATGACTGCCCTGCGCATCGCCAGGGAGTTCAACCTGGATATCAGCATTGAGCACTGCACCGAAGGTCACAAAATCGTCAAGGAACTGAAAGAAGCCGGGGTCTGGGCCATTGTGGGGCCGACCCTGACCAACCGCTCCAAGGTGGAGCTGAAGGAACTTTCCTGGAATACCCTGCGCATCCTGTGGGAGGGCGGGGTGCCCGTGGCCATCACCATGGACCACCCGGTTATCCCGGCGGGTTATCTGCCCACAGCCGCGGCCTATGCGGTGAAGGCGGGCCTGCCCTATGAGGAAGCTTTGAAGGCCATCACCATCAACCCGGCGCGGATCATGGGAATCGATGATCGCTATGGTTCCATCGAGGTGGGCAAAATGGCCGACCTGGTGCTCTGGAACGGCGATCCCCTAGAGGTACAATCCCGGGTGGAAAAAGTGTGGATCCATGGTAAACTAGTGGTTGAACAATAGCTGGTAAGCGGTCAGGCCCCGTTACGGGGTCTGCCCCTTCTCAGGCTCAGGGAGGAAGAGGCTTTGGAACTAGTGGCGCACAGCCCGGAGGAAACCATGGCGATCGCCGCAGCCGTGGGCGAGCTGCTCCGGCCCGGTGATCTGCTCAATCTCATAGGAGAGCTGGGGGCGGGCAAGACCTTGTTTGTCAAGGGCCTGGCTGGCGCGCTGGGTATCGCGGAGGATCTGGTAACCAGCCCCACCTTTTCCATTGTTAACGAATACGAGGGTGGGGGCGGGCTGCTTTACCACTTCGATTTCTACCGGATCGAGGACGAGCTGGAGCTGGAGAACATCGGCTGCCAGGACTACTTCTACGGCACCGGCATTTCAGTAGTGGAATGGGGCGATCTCTTCCCTGCGCAGCTGCCCGAGGAGCGTCTGGACATTGTCCTGGAGAAAACGGGGCCCCGGTCCCGCAGGCTCACCTTCAGGGGCGTGGGAGCCCGGGGCCGGGAGCTGGCCGCTGAGATAAGGAGGCGTCTCGGTGTACGTTCTGGGGATTGACACATCAACCATGACTGGAGGCGCGGCACTGCTCAAGGGCGAGGAACTGGTGGGCGAATCCATCCTCAACATCCGCACCACCCATTCGGAAAGGCTCATTCCCGCCCTGGACGAGCTGTTGGGCCATGCCCGGGTGCAGCTGCAGGACGTGGGGCTGATCAGTGTGGTCACCGGTCCCGGGTCCTTCACCGGGCTGCGCATCGGCCTGGCCACAGCCAAGGGCTTCGGCTACGCCCTGGGCATTCCCCTGGTGGGGGTGACCACCCTGGAGGCTTTCGGCTGGCAGTTCCAAGTCTTTCCTGGAATTGTGGTCGCGCTCATCGATGCCCGGCGGAGATCCGCGTTCTGGCAGGCCTTCCAAGGGGGAGAAGGGCTGACTGAACCGGGTCACGGCAGCCTTGAGGATGTGCTGGGCTGGTGTGCAGCGCAGGTCGGGGCTCAGTTTTTGTTTGTGGGCGATGGAGCGGTGAACTACCGGGAAGAGCTGGATGCAGCCCTGCCCGGTGCGGTTTTTCCTCCAGCATCCCTCAGCTTGCTCCGGCCCAGCGCCGCCGCGCACTTGGGCTACCGGCGGTTTTTGGCCGGCCAGGCCAGCGATGCCTTTGCATTGAAGCCTACCTACATGCGTTTGACGGAGGCGGAGCGGAAGTGGCAGGACAAACAGTGACCTATCGCCCCATGACAGTGGAAGACATTTCCCAGGTGTACGCTGTGGAGTGCAGGTGTTTCCCGAGCCCTTGGTCCAAAAACCTGTTTTTCCGGGAAGTTTCCTGCAACGACGCGGCCATCTACATAGTCGCGGTTGTGGGTGAACAAATTGTGGGCTATGCTGGAATGTGGATCATCTTGGATGAGGGCCACATCACCAATATCGCGGTGGACCCCAGCTTCCGCCGGCGGGGTATCGCCCAGGGGCTCCTGGGCGAGCTCACCGAGTATGCTCTGCAGCGGGGCGTTGTGGCCATGACCTTGGAAGTGCGGGTGTCCAATGATGCCGCTCAGGCACTCTACACCAAACTGGGCTTTGAACCCAGGGGCATCCGCAAGGAGTACTATCACGACAGAGAAGATGCGCTGATTATGTGGAGGGAATTGCGTGAAGAGCGGACTAACACTGGGAATTGAGACCAGCTGCGATGAGACTGCGGCTGCCGTGATCAAAGAAGGTCGGGAGATCCTCTCCAACGTGGTCCTTTCCCAGATTGATATTCATCAGAAATATGGCGGGGTGGTGCCGGAAATAGCCTCCCGCCATCATATTGAGGCCATCTTTCCGGTGATCCACGAAGCCCTGGCCGGGGCTGGTGTGGATCTGGCGGAGATCGAGGTGATCGCCGTAACCTACGGCCCGGGTCTGGTGGGCAGCCTCCTGGTGGGGGTGGCCGCGGCCAAGTCCCTGGCTTTTGCCACCGGTAAGCCTTTGGTGGGGGTCAACCACATCGAAGGGCATATCTATGCCAATTTCCTCACGGGTAGAGAGATCCAGCCGCCCCTGGTCTGCCTAACCGTCTCTGGGGGGCACACTGATCTGCTGCTCATTCCCCGGCTGGGGGAGTATGAGATCTTGGGGCGTACCAGGGATGATGCCGCCGGGGAAGCGTTTGACAAGGTGGCCAGGGTCCTGGGACTGCCCTATCCCGGCGGGCCCCAGATTGAAAAGCTGGCCCGGGGGGGCGACCCCAACGCCATCGAGTTCCCCCGGGGGCTTTTGGCTTCCGAGGACTATGGTTTTTCCTTCAGCGGCTTGAAAACTGCCGCGCTGAACTACCTCAACGAGGCCAAGCAGAAAAAGCAGGAGGTGCCCCTGGCCGACTTTGCCGCCAGCTTCCAGTGGGCCATCATCGATGTGCTCACCCGGAAACTCATGGCGGCTGCTGAGTCCTTCGGCGTGCGCCAGGTGATTCTCTCCGGGGGCGTTGCCGCCAACGGGAGCTTCCGGGAACATGTGGCCGCCCAGGCCGCCCAGCGGGGGATGGAACTCCTCTATCCTCCAGTGTACCTCTGTACAGATAACGCAGCCATGATCGGCAGCGCCGGGTATTTCAGATACCTCGCCGGCCAGCGCAGCGACTATACACTGAACGCCGTGGCTAACCTGCGCTTGGGCGACGAGTAAGGGGGATATTTGTGCGCGTTGATGTCATACTAAGTCCCGAAGAAGTGGTCCACCACGACTTAGCTGGCCGGGTGGGCGTGGTCATCGATGTCTTCCGGTTTACCACCACGGTTTTGGCTGCCTTGGAGGCAGGAATCGAGCGGTTCTATCCGGTGGGAGAGGTGGAGGAGGCCTGGCGCCTGAAAGCCTCCCACCCCAAGCTGCTTTTGGCCGGGGAAAGGAATGCCCTGAAGATCCCCGGCTTTGATTTTGGCAACTCGCCCCTGGAACACCACGGCCGGAGGTACCAAGGGGGAGAGCTGGTTTTCACCACCACCAACGGCACCAGGGCGGTGCGGGCCGCTAGAGAAGCTGCACTGGTGGTCCTGGCCTGCCTGCGCTCGGCCCCGGCTGCGGCCGCTTACTTGGCGGATTTGGGGCAGGATGTGGTGCTGATCCCGGCCGGCCTGGAGGGGAGGTTCTCCCTGGAAGATACCTGGTGTGCAGGTTTGATCGCCAGCCTGCTGCCGGGGGCAGAATACGGCGATGGGGCCAAGGCCGCCCTGGCCCTCTGGGCACACCTTCCCCGGGAGGACCTGGCCCAGAGCGCGCACGGCCGGCGGCTGCAGGCCCTGGGATTCAGTGCAGATCTGAGCTACTGCCTGGAGTGCGGGGTTTCCACCGGAGTAGTTCTCTGGGATCCGGAGACGGGTTGGGGAGCCTTGGGGGAAGAAGGCTAGCTTTCGGGAGCTATTTTGGAAAACCAGGCGATTTTGGCCAAAAAAGACCATTTCTGCCAGGTGGGAAGGCTTGCAAAAACTGGGGGCCTTGATTAACATAGGGTATAGATTTAGCACTCACTGACAAAGAGTGCTAACAAAGAGGATAAAGGGGGTACACACAGTTGAACATCAAGCCATTAGGAGATCGTATTGTTCTCAAGGTTCTGGAGGCGGAAGAGAAAACTGCCAGCGGCATCGTACTGCCAGACACAGCCAAAGAAAAGCCGCAGCAAGGTAAGGTCTTAGCAGTGGGCCCTGGGAAATACAGCGACGACGGCAAGCTTCTGCCCATGAGCGTTAAAGAGGGCGACACTGTTTTGTTTGCCAAGTATGCCGGAACTGAGATTAAGTACAAAGGTGAAGAGCTGCTTATTCTCAGGGAGTCTGACCTGCTGGCGATCGTAGAATAAATCTCAACGAGGAAGGTGAAGATGAATGGCTAAAGAGCTGCTCTTTCGGGAGGATGCCCGGAAAAAGCTAGAGCATGGAGTAAACACACTGGCAGATGCCGTGAAGATCACATTGGGTCCCAAGGGACGCAATGTCGTCATTGAGAAATCCTACGGTTCTCCCACAATTACCAATGACGGTGTGACCATTGCCCGCGAGATTGAACTTGAGGACCCCTATGAAAACCTCGGTGCCCAGCTGGTTAAGGAAGTGGCCACCAAGACCAACGATATCGCAGGCGACGGTACCACCACAGCCACGGTGCTGGCCCAGGCCATCGTGCGCGAGGGCCTCAGGAACGTGGCCGCCGGTGCCAACCCCATTTTCCTAAAGCGCGGTATTGAAAAAGCGGTTGAGGCGGTTGTGGAAGAGATTAAGAAGACGGCCAAGCCCGTGGAAACCCGGGAAGCCATCTCGCAGGTTGCCGCCATTTCCGCAGGCGACAAGGAAATCGGCGATCTGATTGCCGACGCCATGGAAAAAGTGGGCAAAGACGGGGTTATCACGGTGGAAGAGTCCAACACCATCGGGACCACCCTGGAAGTTGTGGAAGGTATGCAGTTTGACCGGGGCTACATCTCCCACTACATGGTCACTGACACCGACCGCATGGAAGCTGTGCTGGAAGATGCCTACATCCTGATCACAGACCGCAAGATCAGTGCCGTTGCGGACCTGCTCCCGGTATTGGAGAAGATCATCCAGGTCGGCAGGCCGTTGCTGATCATCGCTGAAGATGTGGAAGGCGAAGCCTTGGCCACACTGGTTCTGAACAAGCTCCGGGGAACCCTGCATGTGGCGGCTGTGAAGGCCCCTGGCTTTGGCGACCGCCGCAAGGCCATGCTGGAGGATATCGCTGTGGTAACGGGCGGCCAGGTGGTCAGCGAAGATCTGGGCCTGAAGCTGGAGAACGTGACCATGGATATGCTCGGCCAAGCCCGCCAGGTCATTGTGACCAAGGAAGACACCACCATCGTGGATGGCAAGGGCAAAGCCGAATCCATCCAGGCACGGGTCAACCAGATCCGCACCGAGATCGAAGAGTCCACCTCCGACTATGACCGGGAGAAGCTCCAGGAGCGCTTGGCCAAGCTGGCAGGCGGCGTAGCGGTGATTCAAGTTGGTGCCCCCACTGAAACCGAGTTGAAGGAGAAGAAGCACCGCATCGAGGACGCCCTGTCGGCAACCCGGGCAGCCGTGGAAGAGGGTATCGTAGCCGGCGGCGGAACCATGCTGGTTGACGCCATTGGCGTCCTGGATAACCTGAAGGTAGAAGGCGACGAAGCCACAGGTGTCAATATCATCCGCCGGATTCTCGCGGAACCCCTGAAGATGATCGTCAACAACGCAGGACTTGAGGGTGCCGTAGTTGTGGAGAAAGTGAAGAGCTCGCCCAAGGGCGTAGGCTTCGATGTGCTCACCGAGGAGTATGTGGACATGGTGGAGCGGGGCATTATCGACCCGGCCATGGTCACCAGAAGCGCCCTGCAGAATGCTGCTTCCATCGGCGCCATGATCCTCACCACTGAAGTCCTGCTGGTGGATAAACCCGAAGAGAAGAACAACCCAGCTGCCAACATGAACAACATGGGCATGATGTAAGTAAAGAAGCGCAAAGACTCCGCTGCGAAGCGGGGTCTTTTTAAGTTAACACGGGATTTACAAGGGATCACGCCCATGGTGGCGAAAATATTAGTACGAAAATCGTCATGAGCAGGTGGGATGAGGTTGCAGTTAAAGGTTCTGATCAGCGCAGAGGATATCGCCCGGCGGGTGCAGGAACTCGGCCGGGAGATCACCGCGGACTACCAGGGCCGCAGCCTGATGATCATCGGTATCCTCAAGGGAGCGGTGGTGTTCATGAGCGATTTGATCCGCCAGATCTCTGTGCCCCTGGAAGTGGATTTCATGGCCATCTCCAGTTACGGTGAGGCAACCGAAACCTCCGGGGTGGTGCAGCTGCTCAAAGATCTGGACCGTCCCATTGAAGGCAAACATGTGCTCATCGTGGAAGATATTATCGACACGGGCCTCACCCTCTCTTACCTCTACCAGCTGCTGCAATCGCGCAATCCTGCCACTTTGAAAACCGCTGTGCTTTTGGATAAGCCGGAGCGGAGGCGGACTGACTTCACCCCCGATTATGTTGGTTTCACCATTCCTGATAAGTTTGTCATAGGATACGGGCTGGATTACAATCATATGCATAGGGAACTGCCCTATGTGGGTGTGCTCGAGAATTGAGGCGGAGGGTTGCTTTTTGAAGCGGATCTTAGTTGTGGATGGCGGCTCTCTACACGCCCAAAACGTGGCCAGGCAAGTGCGCAGCTTGGGTGTATACAGCGAAATCGTCCCCTGTTCGGCTGCAGTTGAAGCCGTGCAAGGCCCTGATCTGAGGGGAATTATCCTTGTGGGGATGGTTTCTGCGCGCTTAGAAGCAGTGCTTGGGCAAACAGCTGTTCCCGTACTGTCTCTAGACGACCGCTCCCCCTCCGAGCAGGTTCTAGAGTCTTTTTTATCTAAGGCTTGCGGCGAGATACGGGAGTGGAATATGGATAACTTCCTTTACCAGGCTGTGGAAAAGATCCGGGCTCAGGTGGGGTCTGGCAGGGCAGTCTGCGCGCTGAGCGGAGGAGTGGACTCGGCGGTGGCTGCCGTTTTGGTCCACCGGGCCATTGGGGACCGCCTCACCTGCATCTACGTGGATAGCGGCCTGATGCGGGCAGGCGAAAGCCAGCAGGTTGTGGAAACCTTCCGGGAGGGCTTTGGCATTCCCCTGGTACACGTCGAGGCCGAGGAGCGCTTTTTGAGCAAGCTGGCTGGCGTGGAGGATCCGGAACAAAAACGCAGGATCATCGGCATAGAGTTTATTAGGGTCTTCGAGGAAGAAGCGGCTAAATTGGGGGATGTGGAGTTTTTGGTGCAGGGCACGCTCTACCCCGATGTGCTGGAAAGCGGTGTGGGCCAGGGGGATTTGGTCAAATCCCACCACAACGTGGGGGGGCTGCCGGAAGACCTCCGCTTTAAACTCGTGGAACCCCTGGCGGTGCTCTTTAAGGACGAGGTCCGCATCCTCGGCGAGAAGCTCCAGATCCCCCAGGAGATTCTCTGGCGGCACCCCTTCCCAGGGCCGGGACTGGCCATTCGGGTGCTGGGGGCTGTGACCAAGGAGAAGCTGGATCTTCTGCGCCAGGCGGATGCCATAGTCCGGGAGGAGCTGCACCGCTCCGGCTGGTACCACAAAATCTGGCAGGCCGCAGTTGTGCTCACCAACATGCGCGCCGTGGGCGTGCAGCGGGGTAGGCGCACCTACGACTATGTGGTGGGGCTCCGCTTTGTTTCCAGCGTGGATGGTATGAGTGCCGATTGGGTGCGCGTCCCCTATGAACTGCTGGATACCATCGGCAGGCGTTTGCTGGGGGAAGTCGAGGGGATCGGCCGGGTGGTTTACGACATCAGTCCAAAGCCGCCGGCCACCATCGAGTGGGAATAGGATTGGGGGTGAGGTCATGATTAAGTACGATGAGAACGGTCTGGTGCCAGCCATTATCCAAGACACCCAGGGACGAGTATTGATGATGGCCTATATGAACGAGGAGGCCTTCAATAAGACGCTGCAGACCGGGGAGACCTGGTTTTACAGCCGCAAACGCAAGGAGGTCTGGAAAAAGGGCGGCGAAGCTGGCAACATCCAGAAAGTGCGGCGCATCACAGCCGACTGCGACCGGGATACGGTTTTGATCATCGTGGACCAGCACGGCCACGGAGCATGCGATGATGATGGCGAGTCCTACACCTGTTTTCATAACCTGATTATGTCCGACGGTCCGGACCAAAGTGATCTGCTGCCGCAGCGGGAAGCCCTCTCCTGGCTTTATGCCAATATTGAAGACCGCAGGCGCTCGCCGAAGGTGGGTTCCTATACCAACTACTTGATGGACAACGGCTTGGACAAGATCCTCAAGGCCCTTGGGGAAGAAGCCGCTGAGGTGATTATTGCAGGGAAGAACAAAGATGATGAAGAACTGGTTTACGAGGTAAGCGACTTACTCTATCACCTCCTGGTGCTCCTGGTTTTCAGGAGGATCAGTTTGGAGGCGGTGTGGGAAGAACTGCTGGGCCGCTCCAGTTTGTCGGGGAACTGATTTCTCTGTGCAGACCGGCCCAGGAGCAGAAGACACCTCCCGCGCTGGGAGGTGTCTTTGCATCACTTGAAGAAACGGTGGTTGCCGATGGTGACGGTGGGAGTTCTGCTCCACACCCAGGAACCCTTGCCCACTTTGGCCGGGGCGAAGAAGCCTGTGGCCCCCAAGCTGGGGTCCCACCCCGCCAGGGCATCGGCGACGGCATCTTTAGCAGTCTGGCTGGCGGGGGCATGGATCGTCCCGTTGAGCACCGGTTCGTATTGGTAATAGCGCCGACCGCCAGAGACAACCACTTGGTAGATTACCCCCTGGAGGGTGTTGGGATAATCGGGGTGCTTCACGCGGTTGAGCACTGTGGCTGCCACCGCGACCTGCCCCTCGTAGCGCTCACCCTTGCTTTCCGCATGAACCAGGCGGGCCAAAAGGTCCAGCTCCTCACGGGAAAAAATGGGTGTGAGCTGTTCCGATACGCTGACGTTCCCGCCTGTGATCACCACCTGTTTCTGCAGCTGTTTGTAAAAGAGGGCGTTGATGGTGAGGGTGTAAGTACCGGGCGCTAAGTCTTTAAGCTCAAAGACGCCGCCCTTCAGGGTAGTGCTGCGTCCCGGGGAGCCTGCACGGGTGAGGGTTACCTGCCCGCTCCAGAGCTTGAGGCCGGAGAAGGCATCCTGAACCGTTCCAGTGAGGGACGCTTTGGCGCCGCCCACGGGCGGTCCGTCCGAACCCCCCGCAGGCGGTAGAGGACTCAGGCATCCCCCAAGACCAACTGCCAGCACAAGAATGAGTGAGAGCAAAGTATACTGCCGCAAATTGACTGTTCCTTCCTTCCATTTTTGTCGGGATTTTCTGCAGGTCATATTTCTCGGTTCAGGGGCGCTGCCCTGCTGGGAACCTCTGGAAAGACTGCCGCGGACAGGAAGGAGTTTTTGCTTGAAGGAGAGGAAGATGGATTACTTGCAGGATTTAAACCCACAGCAAAGACTGGCCGTAACCACGGCCCACGGCCCGCTTTTGGTGGTGGCGGGGGCCGGCAGCGGCAAAACGAGGGTGCTCACCAGCCGCATCGCCCACTTGATCCGGGCCCACGGTGTACCGCCCCACAGGATCGTCGCGGTAACCTTTACCAATAAGGCGGCGCAGGAGATGCGGGAGCGCCTCCAGGCCCTGATCGGGCCAGGCGCGGCTCAGGTAGTGATGGGCACCTTCCACGCCCTCTGCGTGCGCATCCTCCGCGCGGAGGCGGCCTACGCCGGTGTGGGACGGGATTTCCAGATCTTTGACGACACTGAGCAGCTGGCCGTGGTGCGGGAAGTGTGCAAAGAGCTGAATCTAGATCCTAAGCGGATCCAGCCCAAAGCACTCTTAAGTGCCATCAGCCGGGCCAAGGACGAGCTCGTGGAACCTGAAGACTACCCCGCGGGCGGCGACTTCTGGGAGCAGATCGTGGCCAAGGTGTATGCCAAATACCAGGAGAAGCTCAGAAGGGCCAATGCTTTGGACTTCGACGATCTGATCATGGCCGCGGTGCGCACCTTCCGGGAGCATCCGGAAGTACGGCGTAAATACCAGGAGCGCTTTGAGCATATCTTGGTGGACGAGTACCAGGATACCAACAGGGCCCAGTATGCCTTGGTGCGCCTCTTGGCGGAGCGCACCGGCAACATCTGCGTGGTGGGCGATGAAGACCAGAGCATCTATGCCTTCCGGGGTGCCGATATCCGCAACATCCTGGAGTTTGAGAGAGATTTTCCTGGGGCACAGGTGATCAAGCTCGAGGAGAACTACCGCTCCACGCAGAACATCTTAGGCGCGGCCAATTCCGTGATCAAAAACAACACCGAGCGCAAGGTGAAGCGGCTGTGGACCCAGCGTCCCGCCGGAGAAAAGGTGGCCTTTTTCCAGGGGGGCAGCGAGTGGGAAGAGGCCCGCTTTGTGGCCCAGGCCATCAGGGAGCTTAGGGACAAGGAAGGCTGGGCGTTCCGGGATGTTGCCATTCTGTACCGGACCCATGCCCTTTCCCGGGTTTTGGAAGAGGAGTTCATGCGCAGCGGCATACCCTACCGCATCATTGCCGGCGTGCGCTTCTACGAGCGCAAAGAGATCAGGGACCTTTTGGCCTATCTGCGCCTGATTCACAATCCCGACAACGATATGAGCTTCCTGCGCATTGTGAACACTCCCCGCCGGGGGATCGGCGAGACAACCCTATCCCGCCTGGCCGCCTATGCCCAGGAGTTCGGCCTGAGCCTCTTTGCGGCCCTTTCCTACCTGGATGGGGTGGACGGCTTGGGAAGCAGGGCCCGCCAGGCCCTGCGAAATTTCCGGGACCTGGTGGAGGGCTGGCGCCAGAGCCTAGGGCGGCGGAGCTTGAGCGAGCTGGTCACCGCGGTTCTTAAGGAGAGCGGTTACCTGGCAGAGCTCCAGGCCCAGGGCGATGAGGAAGCGCGGGCGCGGGTGGAGAACCTGGACGAGTTCCTCTCCCTGGCCAGGCAGTTTGAGAACGGCGAGACCGCCGCGGACCTGGCGGTGCTTTTGGAGTATGTGGCCCTGATCAGCGATGTGGATGCCTACGACGCGGAAGCAGATGCGGTGAACATGATGACTGTCCATGCTTCCAAAGGCCTGGAGTTTCCCGTGGTGTTCATCGTGGGGCTAGAAGAGGGTATTTTCCCCCATGCCCGCTCCGCCTGGGAAGACGGGCAGCTGGAAGAGGAGCGGCGCCTGATGTACGTGGCCATGACCCGGGCCCAGGACCGCCTGCTCCTGACCTGTGCCCGCCAGCGCACCCTCTACGGAGCGACGCGGCCCAATGCTGTTTCCAGCTTTGTGCAGGAAATTGATCCCCAATACCTGGAGGAAAAGGGCGTAAGCTCCCTGGATCTCCGCAGCTATGTGCCGGCAGAGTCCCCCAAGCCCGGTGATTCGCAGCGGACCTTCCGGGTGGGAGATAAGGTTGAGCATAAAATCTGGGGCCGGGGCATGATCGTTTCCGTGAGCGATTCGGGGGGAGATCTGCTCTTGGCCATCGCCTTCCCCGATCAGGGCATCAAACGGGTACTGGCCCATCTGGCCCCCATCACCAAAGTCTAGAGGGGAGGAAGTTGTGCCGTGGAAGAGATTAGAAAGAGAATTGACAGTCTGCGCAGGGAAATCAGGGAACATGATTACCGCTACTATGTGCTGGACGATCCCATCATCTCCGATGCTGAGTATGATGCCCTCATGCGGGAGCTTGTGCAGCTGGAAGAGCAGTACCCTGAGCTGATCACCCCCGATTCACCTACGCAGCGGGTGGGCCATGAACCCAGTTCCCGCTTTGCCCCGGTGGTGCACAGAGAACCCATGCTCAGTTTGAACAACGCCTTTTCCCTGGATGAGCTGGAAGCTTTCCGGGAGCGGGTGGAAAAGCTAACCGGCCAGCCCGTGAGCTTTGTGTGCGAGCTGAAGATCGATGGGCTGTCCGTTTCCCTAGATTACCAGGACGGCGTCTTTGTGCGGGGCGCCACCCGGGGTGATGGGCGCACGGGGGAAGATGTCACCGCTAACCTGCGCACCGTCCGCTCCCTGCCCCTGCGGCTCAACGAACCCAGGACCATCAACGTGCGGGGCGAAGTGTTCATCAACCGGGATGATTTCCTGGCCTTCAACGAGGAGCGCAGGCAGGCCGGGGAGAGCGTGTTTGCCAATCCCCGCAACGCGGCGGCCGGTTCCCTCCGCCAGCTGGATCCCCGCTTAACCGCCCAAAGGCCTCTGGACATTTTCCTGTTCGCGGTGGAATCCCGACTCCACGGCGAGTTGAAGACCCAGGGGGAGGCCCTGGAATACCTGCGCCGCTTAGGGCTGAAGGTGAACCCCCACTACCGCATCTGCAGAAGTTTCTCCGAGGTGCTGGAATTTATCCGCAGTTGGGAGGAAAAGCGCAGCTCCCTGCCTTATGAGATCGACGGTATAGTGATCAAGGTGAATGAGTTCGCTGCGCAGCGGGCTTTGGGTACCACGGCCCGCAGCCCCCGCTGGGCCGTTGCCTACAAGTTCCCGGCTCAGCAAGTGGTGACCAAGGTGCTCAACATCGCGGTCCAGGTCGGCCGTACAGGCGCGCTCACCCCCCTGGCGGAACTGGAGCCAGTTACGGTCGCGGGCTCCACCGTGAGCCGGGCTACGCTGCACAACGAGGATATCATCAAGAGCCGGGATATCCGCATCGGCGATTACGTGATCCTCCAGAAGGCCGGCGATGTGATCCCTGAAATAGTCCGCTCCCTGCCGGAGCGGCGCGATGGCAGCGAAATCAGTTTCAAGATGCCGGAGCGCTGCCCGTCCTGCAACCAGCCGGTGGTGCGGGAAGCGGGGGAGGCGGTGGTGCGCTGCGTGAACAATCAGTGCCCTGCCCAGCGCCTGGAGCGGCTGATCCACTTTGCCTCCAAGGGTGCCCTGGACATCGAGGGTTTAGGCCCCGCCATCGTGGGCCAGCTGGTGGACGCGGGTTTGGTGCGGACCCCCGCGGATTTCTACAGGCTCCGCAGGGAGGACCTCCTCCAACTGGAGCGCTTTGGCGAGAAATCCGCCGACAATCTCTTGGCGGCCATCGAAGCCAGCAAAGGCCAGCCCATGGCCAGGGTCCTTTTCGGCTTGGGGATCCGCTTGGTGGGCGAGGAAGTGGCCCGGGAAGTGGCCCGGGCGGCCGGCAGTTTCCCCAGGCTGATGGCGATGGGCAAGGAAGAGCTCATGGCCATCCCCGCGGTGGGGGAGAAGATTGCCCAGTCCATCTTGGATTTCTTCGCCGTGGGAGAAAACAGGGCTTTGGTGGAGGAGCTTTTGGAACTGGGCTTGGCCCAAGAAGAAGAGCCCCAAGTGCAGGAGCAGGTGCTCACAGGGTTGACCTTTGTGGTGACCGGCCGCCTAGAAGGGTTTACCCGTTCGGAAATAGAAGAGTTCCTACGCTCCTTAGGTGCCACTGTCTCCTCCAGCGTGAGTAGGCGCACCAGCTACTTGGTGGCGGGCCCGGGGGGAGGCTCCAAGCTGGATAGGGCTGCGGAGCTGGGCGTTCCCATCCTCTCCGAGCAGGAGCTTGTGGACTTCTTGGCGGAAAGAGGTGTGCAACTTGATCGATCGTGAGGAAGTAATGCGCATGGCCAGGCTAGCCCGCTTGGAGTTGAGTGAAGAAGAAATCGAGCTGTACCTGCGTGATCTGAACGGCTTTCTGGCTTCCGGCCGCAAGCTGCAGCAGGTGGATGTGGGTGGACTTGCCGGGACCAGCCATGCCCTTACCGTGGGCACCGTACTGCGCCCAGATCAGGTGGGGGAAAGCCTTCCCCAGGCTGCTGTGCTGGCGGAGGGGCCCGAGGTAATGGACGGCTACTTCAAGGTTCCGCGCATTGTGGAGGGGCAGGAATGAGAAGACTAGCGCAGCTGCTCGCGGCAGGCGAGATCACCAGCACCGAGCTGGTCCGGCGCTGCCTGGAGCGGATCAAAGAAACGGAACCGGAACTCAACGCCTTTATCACTGTCGATGAAGAGGGGGCCCTAGTGCAGGCCGCCCAGTCTGATGAGCGCCGGGCCCGGAGCCAGGCCCTGAGCCCCTGGGATGGCATTCCCCTGGCGGTGAAGGACAACATCTCCACCAAGGGCCTGCGCACCACCTGTGCTTCCCGGTTTCTGCGCAGCTACCGGCCGGTGTACGATGCCACCGTGGTGGAGCGGGTGAAACGGGCCGGGTTGATCATTATCGGGAAAACCAACTTGGATGAGTTCGCCATGGGCTCCTCCACCGAGTATTCCGCCTTCGGTGTAACCAAAAACCCCCACGATCCCGCCCGGGTGGCGGGGGGATCTTCCGGTGGTTCCGCCGCGGCGGTGGCCGCGGGGCAGGTGCCCTGGTCGCTGGGGACGGATACCGGCGGTTCCATCCGCCAGCCTGCGGCCTTCTGCGGCGTGGTGGGCCTGAAGCCAACCTACGGGCGGGTGTCCCGCTACGGCGTGGTGGCCCTGGCGCCCTCTTTAGACCAGGTGGGGCCCCTGGCTGCCACGGTGGAGGATGCGGCCATCCTCTTTTCTTTGATCGCCGGAGCGGATCCCCGGGATGCCACCTCCACAGAAGCGCGCCCCTTTGCGCTGCCCGCCTGGGACCCCCAGGTGGTGCAGGGCCTGAAGGTTGGGGTGCCTGAGGAGTTTTTCAGCTCCGGACTGCATGGGGAAGTGGAGGCCGCTGCCCGGAGCGTCCTGCGCTCCCTGGAGGAGCAGGGTGCGGTTTTACAGCCCATCTCCCTGGCCTCCAATGAGTACGCCATCGATACGTACCTGACCCTGGTCACGGCGGAGGCCAGCTCCTGCTTGGCCCGCTTTGATGGGGTGCGCTACGGGGAGCGGGTACCCGCTGGCGATGTGAACACCATGTTCGCCAAAAGCAGGGGCGCGGGATTTGGCCCCGAGGTCAAGCGCCGCATTATGCTGGGCACCTACGTGCTCAGTGCCAGCCACTATGAGGCCTACTACGAGCAGGCCCAGCGGGTGCGCACTTTGATCAGGCAGGAGGTGGCCAGGGCCTTTGCAGAGGTGGATGTGATCATCACCCCCACCACCCCCACCACCGCCTTCAGAATCGGGGAGAAGCGCAATCCCCTGGAGATGTACCTTTCCGATTTGTACACAGCCACTGCCAATCTGAGCGGCGTGTGCGCCTTGAGCCTGCCCTGCGGCTCCGATGCCCGGGGGCTCCCTATCGGGCTGCAGATTATGGGCAATCACTTCCAAGAGGAACTGATCTTCCAGGTGGCCCACGTGGTGGAAGCGAACGTAGAAAGGGTGGCCGGTTTTGAATTATGATATCGTGATCGGTTTGGAAATCCATGTGGCGCTGCTTACGGAGAGTAAGTTCTTGTGCAGCTGCTCCACGGCCTTCGGCGCTGCCCCCAACACCCAGTGCTGCCCCGTGTGCTTGGGCCTGCCCGGGTCGCTGCCCATGGTCAACGAGAAGGCTGTGGAATATGCGGTAAAGGCGGGCCTGGCCCTCAACTGCCAGGTGCACCACTTCAGCCGGTTCGACCGCAAGAACTACTTCTACCCAGATCTGCCCAAGGCCTACCAAATAACCCAAGACACCTATCCCCTGTGCACCGATGGGTATTTGGAATACTATATTGACGATCAGCTGCACCGCACCGCCATCACCCGCCTGCATCTGGAGGAGGAGGCGGGCAAGCTGATCCACAGCGGCGGGAGCATTGTGGACTCCGAGTACTCTCTGGTGGATTACAACCGGGCGGGCATTCCCCTGATCGAGATTGTCACCGCCCCCGATATCACCAGTCCCCGTCAGGCCCGGCTCTTCCTGGAACAGCTCAGGCTGCTGATGCTCTACATCGGCGTTTCCGATGTGAAGATGGAGGAAGGCTCCCTGCGCTGTGACGCCAACATCTCCCTGAAACCCCAGGGCAGCGCCGTTTTGGGCACGAAGGTGGAGGTCAAAAACCTCAACTCCTTCCGGGCGCTGGAGCGGGCCCTGGAATACGAGGCTGAGCGGCAGAGAATCGTGCTGGAACAGGGTGGGAAAATTAGACAGGAGAGCAGAACCTGGGATGAGCGCAGCGGCAGGACCGCATCTATGCGCTCCAAGGCCGATGCCCCCGACTACCGCTATTTCCCCGAGCCTGATCTACCGCCCCTGCGCCTGGACCCCGCCTGGGTGGAGAGGATCAAGGCCAGCCTACCCGAGCGCCCGCTGGAGCGCCTCCGCCGTTTGGAAAAGGAGTTCGGGCTCTCCCGCTACGAGGCCACCTTCTTGGTTAACTACCCTGATTTTGGCCAGCTGTTTCTGGAACTGGCGGTGGCCGGGGGGGACAACCGGGCCCTGATCAATTTGCTCATGGGGGAATATGCCGGGTTGGCTCGGGAGTTTGGGCATCTGGAGCCGGAGCGCCTCACGGAGCTGCTCGCCATCGTGGACGAAGGGCTGATCACCCACAGCCAGAGCAAAGCGGTTTTGGAGGAGCTGTTCCGTTCGCCCCTCTCACCCAGGCAGATCGTGAAGGAAAAGGGCTGGGAAGTGCTGCGGGACGTGGAGCAGCTGCGGGAAGCGATCCAAGGGGTGCTCGCGGGGCATCCGGACCTTCTGGACCGCTACCGGGCGGGGGAGGAGCGCCTGTTTGGCTTCTTTGTGGGGCAAGTGATGCGGGCAGTGCAGGGGAAGGCCGATCCCAAGGTCGTCAACCAGCTGCTCAAAGAGGAACTGAACCGGCTTGTATAGCGCCGCCCAGGCTGCTTGAAAATACTGGTAAACGGCAGGAGTTTTGCCCGCTAGAGGGAATAGAAGCAGTGAAGGGCAGGAGTATTTTATGGAAAATATTCTGTTTTTCTTCGCTAACCTTCCCGTCTACTCTTACGGCGCCATGCTGGGTTTAGGGCTGCTGATCGGGTCGTATCTGGCCCAACGTGAAGGGCGGCGCAAGGGTTTCGAACCAGATTTTGTCTTCCGCTGCATTGTACAGGTGGCCCTGGTCTTCATTGCTGCCGGGCGCATCTCCTGCGTCTTCCGTTTGCACGGCTGGCGCATGCTGCTCTACCCCTGGGTCCTGCTCAGCAGCGTGCAGCTGGATGAGCGCACTGGCTTATTCGCAGCTGGCCTGTACGCCATTTACTTCCTGTTTAGGCATGTGGCCAACCCGGCAGCCTTCTTGGATGCCCTTACCCCTTCGGCAGCTCTCATGCAGTCCCTGGCTTACCTGGGTTCCAGCGTCCTGGGCAGGGAGACCAGCAGCCCTTTGGGCGTGCACTTGGGCGAGTTCAGCCTGCACCCCCTTCCTCTGTACGGAGCTCTGCTCTATTACATCATCTTCTCTTACCTCTGGCGCTTTCGGCGCAGGCTGCGCTTCGACGGCCAGCTCTTCTTGGGCTATCTGGCTCTGGGGGCCCTGGCCCAGCGCATCCTCATGCCCTTCCGGGAAATAACTGGCGAGTCGGCCCTGCCCTGGCTGTACACCCTGGCTTTCGTGGTTTTCGGCCTGGTCTGGCTCTACCTGTTCCTGCAGGCCCCCCTCACCGAGGCTAGGCGCAGGAGATACGGGAGCAGCTGGCAGACTTCCCTGTTGTACTGGGCGTGGATTCTGGGCGTGGGTCTGCTCATGGTCAAGTTCTTTTACTGGCGGTTTGGCTAAGAGGGGGTGGAGGCATGCTGAAGGACCGGGTGAAGGCGAAGCTGGAGGAGGAGTCTTACCGGCTCACTCCCCAGAGAAGTGCCGTTTTGGATGTGCTCATTGCCAATGCCGACGACCATCTTTCCGCTGAAGAGATCTACATGCATACGAAGAAACTCCACAATGAAATCGGCCTGGCCACGGTGTATCGCAATTTGGAGCTTTTGGAGAAGCTGGGGATCGTCCACCGCTTCGACTACGGTGATGGGCAGAGCCGCTACGAAATCAAGCTGGGCGGTGAGGAGGAGCATTACCACCATCACCTCATCTGCAAGCAGTGCGGCTACATCGGTGAGTTCCACAGCGACCTTTTGGAAGCTATCGAACAGCGCATTGAAGAAGAGAGCGGGTTTCAGGTAACCGATCACTGCCTGCGCTTTTTCGGGCTGTGCGCCCAGTGCCGCAAGAAGTCCAGTACTTGACATTAGGGCAGACACATTGTATCATAAGTGCAATCGAGATAGGTGCGTTGATGGGGAGGAGTACACAGCTAACCCTTGCAGAGAGGAAAGCCTGGCGGTGCGAGCTTTCTAAGGAAGTGGCTGTGGAAGTCGCCCCGGAGCTTCTTAAGTGAAGTCCAGTAGCTTAAGACGGTGGTTCCGTTATCACCGCCAACGAGGGCTCCCCGGCCAGGCTGGGGGGAACTAAGGTGGTACCGCGAGTTAGACTCTTCGTCCTTAGATGGCGAAGGGTCTTTTTAGTGAGAAGAATAGGGAGTGAAGGGGAATGAAGAAGACTTACGATCCTAAAGAAGTGGAGCAGAAATGGTATCGCTTCTGGGAAGAAAACGGCTTTTTCCACGCGGAAGTTGATGAAAGCAAGGAGCCCTTCTGTATTGTGATCCCGCCGCCCAACATCACCGGGCAGCTGCACATGGGCCATGCCCTGGACAACACCTATCAGGATATCCTGGTGCGCTGGCGGCGCATGCAGGGTTACAATACCGTGTGGGTCCCCGGCACCGACCACGCGGGGATTGCCACCCAGGCCCGGGTGGAGGACCACATCCGGGAGACGGAGGGCAGAACCCGCCACGACCTGGGCCGGGAAGAGTTCCTGCGGCGCACCTGGGCCTGGAAGGAAGAGTACGGACGCCAGATCCTCACCCAGCTGAAGCGGCTGGGCGCCTCCCTGGATTGGCAGCGGGAGCGTTTCACCATGGACGAGGGCTGCTCCCGGGCGGTGCGGGAGGTCTTTGTGCGCCTCTTTGAGAAGGGCTGGATTTACCAGGGCAACTACAGCGTAAACTGGTGTCCGGTCTGTTCCACCACCCTTTCCGATATCGAGGTGGAGCATGAAGAGACCGCGGGCAAGCTCTGGCACATCAGATACCCCCTCACCGACGGCAGCGGCCATGTGGAGATCGCCACCACCAGGCCCGAGACCATGCTGGGGGACACTGCGGTCGCCGTCAATCCTAAGGATGAGCGCTACCGGCACCTGGTGGGCAAAACGGTGATCGTGCCCCTGGTGGACCGGGAAGTTCCAGTGATCGCGGACGAGTACGTGGACATGGAGTTCGGCACCGGCGTGGTGAAGATCACTCCTGCCCATGACCCCAATGACTTCGAGATCGGCATGCGCCACAACCTGCCGCAGGTGCAGGTGATCGGCAGGGATGCGGCCATGACGGAGGAGGCGGGGAAATACGCGGGGCTGGATCGCTATGCAGCCCGGGAGCGCATCGTGGAGGACCTGGAAAAGCTGGGCCTGCTGGTGAAGGTGGAGGACCACCAGCACGCGGTGGGCCAGTGCTACCGCTGCGATACGGTGGTGGAGCCCCTTGTTTCCAAGCAGTGGTTTGTGAAGATGGGTGAGCTGGCCAAGCCCGCCATTGCCGCGGTGGAAAACGGGGAGATCCGCTTCATCCCCGAGCGTTTCAGCAAGCACTACCTGCACTGGATGCGCAACCTCAAGGATTGGTGCATCTCCCGCCAGCTCTGGTGGGGCCACCGTATCCCCGTGTGGTACTGCCGGGAGTGCGGCGAGGTTTTCGCCAGCGTGGATGAACCCGCGCAGTGCCCCAAGTGTGCTTCCCAAGAGATCGAGCAGGATCCAGATGTGCTGGACACCTGGTTCTCCTCGGCGCTGTGGCCCTTTTCCGTTTTCGGCTGGCCGGAGCAGACCAAGGAACTCAAGCACTTCTACCCCACAACCGTTTTGGTTACCGGCTTTGACATCATCTTTTTCTGGGTGGCCCGCATGATCGTGATGGGCTATGAGTTCATGGGGGACCGTCCCTTCCGGGATGTCTTCATCCACGGGCTGGTCCGGGATCACCTGGGGCGGAAGATGAGCAAGTCCTTGGGCAACGGTGTGGATCCCCTGGAGGCCATCGAAGAGTACGGCGCTGACGCCCTGCGCTTCAACTTGGTGATCGGCGTGGCCCCAGGCAACGATCTGCGCTACATTCCGGAAAAGGTGGAGGCCTACCGCAACTTCGCCAACAAGATCTGGAATGCGTCCCGCTTTGCCTTGATGAACCTCACCGACTTCAACCCCAAGAAGCAGAACATGGGTGCCCTGGATCTGACCACAGCGGATCAGTGGATCTTGAGCCGCTACGAGCACACAGCCAAAGAAGTCACCCGCTTCTTGGAACGCTATGATGTGGGCGAAGCAGCCCGGGTGCTCTACGATTTCATCTGGAGTGAGCTGTGCGACTGGTACATCGAGCTGATCAAGCCGCGCCTCTATGGCAAGCAGGGGGAAGAGACCCGCTATGTGGCCCAGTATGTGCTCTGGTATGTGCTGAAAGGTACTTTAGAGCTCCTCCATCCCTACATGCCCTTCATTACCGAGGAAATCTGGCAGAACCTGCCCCACGAAGGGGAAACCATCATGCTCGCGCCCTGGCCGCAGCCCGCGGGGCTCAGTTCCCCCAAGCACGAGCGGATGATGAACACGGTCATGGCGGTGATCACCGAGATTCGCAGCATGCGCAGCGAGAAGAACGTACCGCCGGGACGCAGGATTAGCGCCATCCTCCAGGCCGAGGGGGAAAGCCTGGACATCCTCACAGATGCCCAAGGGGATATTATGCATCTGGCAGGTTTGGAGAAGCTGATCCTGGAGGAGCCGGGCCGCACGCCCGAGAAGTGCCTCAGTGCCGTTGTGGAGGGCATCAACATCTTCCTGCCCCTGGCTGAGATGGTGGATCTGGAGGAAGAGCTGGCCCGGATCAGAAAAGAGCTGGAGCAGGCCCGCCGGGAGCTGGGACGGGCAGAAAAGAATTTGCGCAACGAAGGATTTATATCGAAGGCGCCGCCGGAAGTGGTGGAGAAAGAAAGGGAAAAGGCAGAGCTCTACCGGGCACAGGCTGCCCGCCTGGAAGCGCTGCTCCAGGAGCTTGAAGCATAGTCATGGAAACGATCAAGGCACGGGAGCGTTTCGGAAGCCACCTGGGGCTGGAGCGGATCGAACTGGTCTGCGCCGCCCTGGGCCATCCAGAAAAGGAACTGAAGTGCATCCATATCGCAGGTACCAGCGGCAAGGGTTCTGTTTCGGCCTTCTTGGCCTCCGTGCTCCAGCGCAGCGGCCTGAGGGTGGGGCTGTTCACCTCCCCCCACCTGGAGGAGTATGCTGAGCGCTTCCAGATCAACGGTGAACTGATTCCAGCCGAAACCCTAAGAGCGGTGGTGGCTCAAGCTGAGGCGGCCTGCCGCCGGGTTGAGCAGCAGCACCCGGAACTGGGGCCGGTAACCGAGTTTGAGCTGGCCACCGCCGCGGGTTTCCTCTACTTCCACCAAGCTGGGGTGGATCTGGTGGTGCTGGAGACGGGCCTGGGGGGGCGGCTGGATGCCACCAACGTGGTCCATCCCCTGCTCACCGTGATCACCACGGTTCATCTGGATCACCAGGATCGCCTGGGGAACACGGTGGCAGCCATCGCCTGGGAGAAGGGGGGCATTATCAAGCCCGGTGTGCCGGTGATCAGCGGGGCTAAACTCCCCGAAGCCCAGGGGGTCCTGCGGGAGCTGGCCCGGGCCAAAGGTGCACCCTACCTCAGCACCTGGGATCTGGACTGGTCCCCTGGGGGCTGGGATCTGGAAGGGGGCCGTTTGGACTTCCCCGGCCTGGGCGAAGTGCAGATCGGCCTTTTGGGCTACCATCAAGTGGAGAATGCGGCCATCGCCCTTTTAGCCATCAGGGAACTGAGAGAATTGGGTTATAATCTGCCGGATGCCGCCATATATCAGGGAATGAAAGAGGTTTTCTGGCCGGGTAGGCTGGAGGTGGTATCGCGCCAGCCCCTTTTGATCCTGGACGGTGCCCACAACCAGGAAGGCTTAGCGGCCCTGGCCCAGAGCCTCAGGCACCTGCAGGAATGCTGCGGAGTAGGGGCCTTTACCATCGTCTTCGGCATGCTGGGTAACAAGAGCCTGGAGCTTGTGGAGCCGCTACTTCCTGTGGCCAGGCGTTTTGTGTTCACAGCGGCGAAAAACGGCCGGCTGGCGCCCATGGATCCGGAGCGGCTCCAGGAGTATGCCGCCAGCCGCGGCCTGGAGGCGCTGGCTTACCCCGATGCTGACCAAGCCCTGGCCGCGGCCGGAAGCAGCGATCCGGTCTGCGTCTGCGGTTCGCTGTACTTGGTGGGGGAGATTAAGAGGTATTTGCACTCCCGATCTGGAAGTACTGCTTAGCAGGAATTCAGGGCCCAAGGAGGGGGAGTGATCGTGAGCAGGAAAAAGAAAAAGAAGAAGGGTTCCGGTCAGGGAGCCAATTTCCTGATCAGTTTAGTCACCCTCAGCATTATCTTTGTCATGGTGGGTTACCTCATCGGGCACTATGCCGTGAAGGCGCTGCAGCAGCAGCACCGGCAGGTCATGCAGCAGGCTAGGGAAACGACCTCCACCCCTGTCGCCGCGCCGAGCCCTGCCCCTGAGCCCCCTGCCCCACCCACCCCTCCTCCTGCCCAGGAGGAGCCGGCCCCCGGAGGCACCACCGCTTTGTTTAAGGTCCAGGTGGGCGCCTTCTCCGAACGGGCCAACGCGGAGCGGGTAGTGGCCCAGCTGAAGGAGGCTGGCTACGAAGCCATGATCATCACCGGACCTCCCCATCGGGTGCAGACGGGGGCCTTCAGCTCCCAGGAGAACGCGGAACGGCTCGCCCAAGAGCTGCGGCAAAAAGGGTTTGAGGCCATAGTTGTCCGTTAGTTGCGCAGCGAGGCATAAACACCCTCCTCCCCTTCATAGTTATGAAGTGGGTGGGAGGGGATTTTTTTGAGGACAAAACGCAGAAGGCGCAGACGAAGCTCACGAAAACCCTCGTGTCTTCCCCTGCTGCTTTTGTTTGCTGTCGTGGTGGGGGTGCCGGCACTGTTGGTGCGCAGTTGCACGGTTTCTTTTTTTTCTCCCCGGGAAATCCCCCTGGTAGGGCTGTGGGATGCGGAACGCAACAAGCTGATTTCCCTAACCCTGGAGGAATACGTGCAGGGGGTGGTGGCCGCGGAGATGCCCCCCAGTTTTCACCTGGAAGCCCTGAAGGCCCAAGCAGTGGCCGCCAGAACCTACGCTTACAGGCGGATTATCAACGATGTGCGCATCCCGGAGCACCCCGACGCCCACCTTTCCTCCGACTACCGCTCCGGTCAGGCCTGGATCGGGTGGGACGAGTTTTTGGAGCGCTACGGTGCCGCCGGCCGGGCACTCCAGCGCAAGATCAAAACGGCGGTGCGGCAGACCACGGGTATTGTGGCCTACTACGGCGATGAGCCCATTTTGGCCGTGTACCACTCCACCAGCGGGGGCCGTACGGAAAACTCTGAGCACTACTGGAATGAAGCCCTCCCTTACCTGCGCTCCGTGGAGGATCCCTTCAGCAGGAATTCCTCGGTGCACTATTCCACCGCCACCATCTCCCTCGGGAAACTGGCGGAGGTCTTAGAGGTGGACCGGGTAACCAACTTCAAAGTGCTGGAGCGGTACCCTTCCGGCCGGGTAAAGACCGTGGAGGTGGGGGATAAGTGGTTCAGCGGACGGGAGATCAGAGAACGCCTCTCCCTGCGCTCCACCTGGTTTACCGCGGAGATCATCGGAGAGGAGATGGTCTTTTCCGTCTGGGGCTACGGCCACGGTGTGGGTATGAGCCAGTATGGAGCCCAAGGTATGGCCCTGGAGGGGTATAGTTACGAGGAGATTCTCCAATACTACTACCAGGGCATCGAACTACGGGCCGCATACTAGCGAGGGGGCGAGGCTGTGCAGAGGCATCATGCGGAAAAACGCCAGGTGGATCTCCAGGAGCAGCTGGCTTTTCCCTGGGATTGGGCGAAGGAGAGCTACCGCCAGGCCGATGGCTGGGAGCTGAACAAAAACCGCCTGAGCACCGACAAGTACCTCCTGGAGCTGGGGCGGGAATACGGTCCCACCACGATTCCCCACCGCCGGAGGTGAGCTGAAGAGTCCTGATGGGCTCTTTTTTTTGAGAAGGGAATCGGGCGCCAAGGGTGAATATAAAATTGATGCTTGAAAACGATGGAGTGTATGGAGCATGGATCTGATCTTGGCCTCGCAATCACCACGCCGCAGAGCATTGCTGCAGCAGTTCGGCCTCGCCTTTCGCGTGGAAGTGCTTCCCGTTCAAGAAGTGCAGTCCGGCCCGCCCCTGGAAACGGCCAGGATCAACGCGGTGGCTAAAGCCCAGCCGGTCAGTGCCCGCAATCCCCAGGCCCTGGTTTTGGGTGCGGACACCATCGTGGTTTTGGATGGCAGGATTTTAGGTAAGCCCGCCGATGCTCAGGAGGCCGCGGACATGCTCCGGGCCCTCAGCGGCAAGGAACATGAGGTGACCACCGTGGTGGCCCTGCTGCGAAACGGTCAGGAAGCGAAGGTATTCAGCGAAACAACTAAGGTACGGTTTCGCCAGCTCAGCGAGGCTGAAGTCGTGGGTTATGTGGCCACAGGGGAGCCCTTGGATAAGGCAGGCGCCTACGGGATTCAGGGCCTGGGAGGTTTACTTGTACAAAGCATCGAAGGTTGTTATTATAATGTTGTGGGGCTGCCCGTGCCCCGGCTGGTGGAAGAGCTGCGGCCCTTTGGCATCGAGGTCTTTCCCTCCAGGTAGTCCTCTGCCCAGGGAGTGGGGAAAGGAGCTTGAATGGTTACCCCACTGAGAATCAAGGATATCCCCAAGGAAGAGCGGCCGAGGGAGCGATTGAGGCGCCAAGGAGTGGAACGTTTAGCAAATAAAGAACTGCTGGCCATTTTGCTGCGCACCGGCAGCCGCCGGGAATCGGCCTTGGCCCTAGCAGAGAAGCTGCTGGCCCGCTTCGGGTCCCTACCCCATCTGGCCGCGGCCACCTTTGAGGAGCTGGTGGCAGTGCCCGGCATAGGCCCGGCCAAGGCCGCCGATATTTTGGCAGCTTTTGAGCTGGCCAAGCGCCTGGCGGAAGCCCGGATGGAGTTCGAGGGTGTGGTCAACTGCCCCGCCGATGCCGCCCAAATGGTGCTGCAGGAGCTGAGCTGGGCAGACAAAGAGCATTTCATGATCATTATGCTGAATACGAAAAACCGGGTTATCGCCAAAAAGGTTATCTCCATCGGCCACCTGCAGGCCTCCCTCGTCCATCCCAGAGAGATGTTTAAGGAAGCCATCCGACGCAGCAGTGCTGCCATCATCCTGGTCCACAATCATCCCAGCGGCGATTTGACTCCCAGTAAAGAAGATCTTCTGACCACCGAGCGCCTGCGGGAAGCAGGGGCGGTCTTGGGTATCGATGTTTTGGACCATATAATCGTGGGCGACAACCGTTATTTTAGTTTTCGGGAACACGGATTGCTATAGAAGAAGGAAGGGGAAACTTCATGTTCAGGCGCTTTAGTAAGAATATCGGGATAGATCTGGGCACAGCCAACACCTTGGTGTTGGTGGAAGGGAAGGGCATTGTCATCAACGAACCGTCGGTGGTGGCCATCGACCGGGATTCCAACGAGATTTTTGCCGTGGGTAACAAGGCCAAGGAAATGGTGGGCAGAACCCCCGGCAACATTGTGGCCATCCGTCCTTTGAAGGATGGGGTGATCGCCGACTTCGAAGTGACCGAGCGCCTGCTTAGGGACTTTATCAACAAGGCCACCCGCCGTTCCCGGTTTAGACGGCCCCGCGTGGTCATTTCCGTACCTTCCGGTGTGACGGAGGTGGAAAAGCGGGCGGTGATCGACGCGGCACTGTCCGCCGGGGCGAAAGACGCGCGGGTGATCGAGGAACCCATGGCCGCGGCCATCGGGGCGGGTCTGCCCGTCCAGGATCCCACCGGGACCATGATCGTGGATATTGGCGGCGGTACAACGGAGGTAGCCGTGATCTCCCTAGGCGGCATTGTGGCCCACCGCTCCATTAGGGTGGCGGGCGACGAGATGGATGAGGCCATTGTTCAGTATATCCGCCGCAACTACAACCTGCTGATCGGCGAGCGTACCGCAGAGCGCATTAAAATGGAAATTGGTCACGCCACGATCAACGCTCGGGACGAGGAGACCATGGAGGTGCGGGGCCGGGACTTGGTTACCGGTCTGCCCAAGACGGTTGTGGTTTCCTCCACCGAGATCCATGAGGCATTGGAAGAGCCTGTCCAGGCCATCGTGGATGCGGTGAAGGTGACCTTGGAGCAGACTCCGCCTGAGCTGGCCGCCGACATCATGGATCGGGGCATTATGCTGGCTGGGGGAGGAGCGCTCCTCAAGGGCCTTGATGAGCTTTTGATCAGGGAGACCGGCATGCCTGTACATATCTGCGAACGCCCCCTGACCGCGGTGGTGGAAGGAGCTGGACAGGCCCTCAAGCACTTCGATGTCCTGCAGCGCATCATGCTGGGGCAGAGGCGCTATTAGCCCCGCTGTGCTGGGAGAGGATCGGCGGTGAAACGCGTGCTGGACATGATTCTGCGCTGGAAGGTTCCCCTTATCATCTTGCTCGTGATCATTATGGTGGGAACGATCCACTACACTTCCACTTCGCGGTTGAAGATCAGCCTCTTTGAGGGCCTCGGTCGCGACCTCCTGGTGCCCTTCCAATGGGTGTTCAGCAGGGCCCAGCGCTTTGTGCTGCATCAGGTGGAGAAGGTCCAGACCCTGCGCACCCTCAAGGAGAGGAACGCCGAGCTGGAGGAGCTGGTCCTCTCTCTCCAGGCGGAGGTTTTGGAACTGCGCAACTATAAACGGGAAAACGAATGGTTGCGGGAAGCCCTAGACTTCAAGAATGAACGGGGACATGACCTGCTGGTAGCGGAAGTGATCGGTCGCTCTCCCAGCAACTGGGAGAGCACTATCATTTTGAACAAGGGCTTTGCCCACGGAGTGGAGCAGGGTATGGCCGTGGTCACCAACGAGGGTGTGGTGGGCACCGTGGTTTCCGTGTCCCGCTTTTCCAGCACCGTGCTTTTGATCATCGATGCCCAAAGCGCAACCGGCGGCCTGGTGCAGTCCACCGGTGATCTGGTGTTGGTGGAAGGGGGACAAGCTGACCGGGAGACGCTCAGCGCCCGGCCCCTCAGCCGCGATACGGTGGTGGAGGTGGGGGATGTGATCGTGACCTCGGGCTTGAGCACCATTTACCCGAAAAACATACCCATAGGCGAAGTGGTGGCTGTGGAACCCCGCCAGCACAACCTGTCCTTCGCCGCGGTTGTGCGCCCCTTTGTGGATTTCAACCGTTTGGAATACGTCCTCATCGTTTTGCCGCAGGACAACGGGGAGAGTTAGCATGAGATATCTCGTCTACGGCTTGGTGCTGCTGCTGACGCTGGTGCTGCAGACGGCCGGCGTTCCGGGCATCGTCTTTTTTGGCTTCAAGCCCCAGCTGCTGCTGCTGGTAAGCCTGCTTGCCGCCATGATCCTGCCGCCCGTTGAAGCGGTGGTGTTTGGGTTCTGCGCCGGCTTGGCCCAGGATCTGGTGGTGGGAAGGTTCATCACTCTGCATGCTGGTGTTTTTGTGCTGGTGGCCTTGGTGGAGGGACTGGTCATCCAGCGTTTTTACGGTGAGAATTTCATCGTGCGTTTCGGTTCTTTGTCTTTGGGCACCGCCTTGGCCCAGGTGCTCTACCTATTGGCGGCTGCGTCCTTCGGCCTTTCCCGCAGCTGGGACCTGGGAACATGGTGGGCTATTTTGGCGGTGAGCTTGTTTAACGGCTTTCTCGGCACGCCGCTTTACAGGCCTTTGGCCAGGCTGAACAGGCGCCTGCTTTACTATGACGAACTGCTGAAAAGAACGGGGTGACGTCAGTGGCGGACAAGGAAAGGGAAAAGCGTCTCGTCGTTCTTTTTCTGATCGCTGTCGTCTGCGCCCTGGTGATTGTGGGCCGCCTGTGGTATCTGATGCTGGCCCGGGGCGAGTACTATGCCCGGCTGGCCGATGGAAACCGCATCAGGCAGCTGCGTCTGCTTCCGGCCCGGGGAGAGATCCGGGACCGCCACGGGCAGGTGCTGGTGCGCAGTAAGTCGGCCTTTACAGTTTCGGTGGTGCCAGGGGGCCTGCCCGAGGACGGCCATCGCGTGCGGGAGCTTCTGGGCAGCATCCTGGGTCTCACCGATGAGGAACTGGTGGAAGCCATTGAAAAGGGCCAGGGCTTTCCCTACGAGCCCGTGCGCATCCAGCGGGATGTGGAACCGGAAACGGTGATCGCCATTGAAGAAAACCGCATCAACCTGCCGGGCATCTTCATAGAGGAGGAGCCGGTGCGGGAGTACCTGCACGGCGGTTTGGCCGCGCATGTCTTGGGTTACCTGGGCGTGATCAGCGCCAGTGAGCTGCAGGCCTACGGCCCCACCTACCGCGGCAGCGATCTTGTGGGAAAAAGCGGGATTGAACGCACCTATGAGGAGCTGCTGCGGGGGGAGATCGGTGCCCTCACCGTGGAGGTCAATGCCCTCAGCCGGCCCATCCGCACCGTGAATGTCCTGGAACCGGTGCCGGGGCACAATATCATCCTCACGTTGGACGCCCGGCTGCAGAAGGTGGCGGAAGAAGCCTTCGCCGAGCATATTCTCACCCTGGAGGATAACCCGGGGACGCAGACCGGGGCTGTCTTGGTCATGAACCCGAAGACCGGCGAGATCCTGGTCATGGCCAGTGTCCCCGGTTACAACCCTGATGTGCTCAACGATCAGTCCAGGCGCAATGAATACTACTCCGCCTTGATTTCCGACCCGCGCCTGCCCCTGTTTAACCGGGCCACCCAAGCCCTGTACGGACCGGGCTCCACTTTTAAACCCATCACAGCCCTGGCCATTTTGGAGGAAGGGATCTTGGGCCCGAAGGACCGCTTCAACGCCACCGGCGTGAGCCAGTACGGGGTGAAGGACTGGGTGATCAATTTGGGCCTGGCCCCCTTCGGGCTCATCGACCTCAACGATGCCTTGGGCATGTCCAGCAATCACTACTTCGCCGATAACGGTACCAAAGTGGGCATTGACCGCCTCTCCACCTGGATGGAGGCCCTGGGTTTTGGACAGCCCACGGGTCTGAAGCTCTATCCCCCAGAGGCCAGCGGGATCGTCCCCAGCAGGGAGTGGAAGCGCAATGCCTTTAGGGATCGCCCCACGTCCGAGCAGAATTGGTATCCCACAGACACCGAGCAGATCTCCATTGGCCAGGGTTTTCACCAGATGACCCTCCTCCAGCTGGCGCAGGCCTATGCCGCCATTGCCAATAGGGGACAGATCTACACACCCCAGATCGTGAAGGAGATTGAGGCCCCCGACGGCACGGTGGTGTTCCGGGCGGAACCGGAGTTGGCCAGGGAGATCGATGTTAAGCCCTCCACCTGGGACGCCCTCTTGGAGGCCCTCCGGGCTCCCATCACCCATCCCCGGGGTACGGCCAGGGGCGTCATGGGGGATTTCCCCATCCCCATTGCGGGCAAAACAGGCACCTGGGAAGTGGCGGGGAGCATTTCCAACGGGCTTTTCGTGGGTTTTGCCCCGGTGGATGATCCGGAGATCTTGGTGGCCGTGATCGTGGAAAAGGGTGGGGGCGGTTCCTCCACGGCTACCCCCATCGCCAGGAAGATCTTCGATGCCTATTTCGGACTAGACGGCGATGGAGATGCAGAATGAGGCAGGAGTACAGCGGATTTTGCAGAAATTAGAAATGGTGAGTTAGGAGTGGACGGTCATGAATACTCAGCTGTGTGCAATCAAGGGCAGCCGTGACGGCCTGGTGGTCACCATCAGCGATGCAGCACGCTTTGCCGAAGTATTAACCGCACTGGAGGAGCAGCTCATTGCCTCCGAGAGTTTTTTCCAAGGAAGCACTGTCAAGCTCCTGGTCCGGCAGGGAACCCTTTCCCCCAGCCAGCTGGACCAAATCGAAAGGATAATAACCCGCTACGGTATGAATCTCGATCGGCAGCCGCCCAGCTGGGGGCTGACGGCCGCCGCGAGGGAAGCGCCTGTTCCAGCCGCCCGCTCCGAGGTGGAGCACAACACCCTGCTGGTTAAGCGCACCATCCGTTCCGGTCAGAGGCTGCACTACGACGGCAACGTGGTGGTGATGGGGGATGTGAACCCCGGGGCCGAGGTGGTCTGCACAGGGGACATCTTGGTCTTGGGTTCGCTGAGGGGCGTGGCCCATGCCGGCGCGGAGGGGAAGACCGATGCCATCGTCTTCGCCTTTCGCTTGGAACCTACTCAGCTGCGCATTGCCCATGTGATTTCCCGGGCACCGGATGAGAAGCTGCCTCAGCCCCAGGGTCCGGAAATCGCCAGGGTTGTGGGAGATCGCATTCAGCTGTCAGTTTACAACCACTAAGGGTTGAGGGAGGAACTGGTATTGGGAAAAGTCATAGTGATCACTAGCGGAAAAGGCGGAGTAGGCAAGACGACAACCACTGCCAACATCGGAACCGGTTTGGCAGCCCTGGGGCAGAAAGTGTGCTTGGTGGATACCGATATCGGCCTGAGGAACCTGGATGTGGTTATGGGCCTGGAGAACAGGATTGTCTACGATCTGCTGCATGTTGTGGAGGGCCAGTGCCGTCTGCGGCAAGCGCTGATCAAGGACAAGCAGTTCGGCGACCGCTTAGTACTCCTGCCTGCGCCCCAGACCCGGGAAAAGGACGCGGTCACACCGGAGCAGATGAAGGAACTCATGAAGGAACTCAGGGAGGAGTATGATTTCGTGCTCCTGGACAGCCCCGCGGGCATTGAGCACGGTTTCAAGAACGCCGTTGCCGGAGCGGATCACGCCATTGTGGTCACGACGCCGGAGATCGCCGCGGTGCGGGACGCCGATCGGATCATCGGCCTTTTGGAGGCGGCTGAGCTCTACGATCCCCAGCTGATCATCAACCGGGTGCGCCCGGGCATGGTGCGCCGGGGAGATATGATGAGCATCGGCGACATCGATGACATCCTTGCCATAGAGATTTTGGGCGTGGTTCCCGATGATCAGGATATCATTGTGTCCACCAACAGGGGCGAACCGGTGGTCACCAATCCCAAGTCCCGTGCGGGCCAGGCCTACCGCAACATCGCCCGCCGCCTGCTTGGTGAAGAAGTCCCCCTGATGAATCTCGAGGAACGGAAGGTCATGCACTGGTTTAAGCGGCTCCTCAGCGGAGAGGCCCAATAGAAGGAGGGAGCGGCATGTTCGAGTTTCTCAGCAAGCTGTTTGGAGGGTTTGAAGGCAGCAAGAACCGTGCCAAGGAACGGCTCCGCCTGGTGCTGGTGCACGATCGGGCCAGTCTCTCTCCGGGTTTGGTGGAGGCCTTGAAAGAGGAGCTGATTGAGGTGATCACCAAGTACATGGAAATCGACGAAGAGGGTCTGGAAGTCAACTTCGACAAAAGCGATGACTCTGTGGCCTTAATTGCCAACATCCCTGTAAAAAGCGTAAAGCGCGGTATGGGCGAGGCGCCGGGGGCAAAAGGCAGTCCAAGGGTAGGGGGCAGCAAGGGGGCAAGAAGAGGTAGAAATACGGGAGGTATGAACGGGCATCTCCACTAATATACTGACAGATGAGGGGGTGCCTGATCATGGCTGAGCGCTTTGCCCGCCATCTGCTGCTGGCGGCGGTCATCTTCGTGGTAATGGCTGCTTTGGTCTACAGCAACATGGAGTTGGTCCTGCCGGTAACCGAATATGTAAGTTATGTGGTCACAACTGATCTTTCCCTCCAGCCCATTCTCGAGAGGATGAACCTGGCTGAAAAACTGCCCCAGTGGCAGTCCTGGCTGAAAGGGTGGACCGAAGCCACCTCCGGCTGGTGAGGAAATGAGGATAGGCAGCTGTTTTGGGATTCCGCTAAAAGTGAATCCCTTTTTCATTCTCCTTTTGGTCTGGGCCGCCTTCTGGGGCAGGCTGGGGGAGGCGCTGCTCCTTTTGGCCATCGTGCTCTGGCATGAAACCTGCCATGTCCTGGCGGCGGCCGTGTACAAGCTGCCGGTTACAGACATCGAGCTGCTGCCCTTCGGCGGCGTGGCCAGGCTGGAGGCTTTTCTGCAGCTGAATCCCAAGGCGGAATGGATTGTGGCGGCTGCAGGTCCCCTGGGCAATCTGTTTTTGGTGGGTGCAGCCTATGGACTCGCTCCCTACCTGGCGATTGACGCCTACTGGTTCCGCTTCTTTGTCCAGGCCAATGCGGGTATGGCCCTGTTTAACCTGCTACCCTGTCTGCCCCTGGACGGTGGGCGGGTTCTGCGCAGCCTCTTGGTGCGCACCCAGGGTTTTGCCCCAGCCACCCGTGCCGCAGCCCGCCTAGGACAGGCCTGCAGCGTCCTGCTCCTGGGCTGGGGAGTTTACAATGTCCTTTACAAACGGTATAATTTTGTATTAGTGCTTTTTGCAGGCGTAATGCTGTTTGCCGCTGCCCGGCAGGAGCTGACCAACGCCAGCTACGTGTTCATGCGCTATCTCACCGCCCGCAGGCAGCAGCTGCGCCTGGCTCGGGTATGCGCTGTGAAGCATCTGGCCGCCACCAGCGAGAGCTCCTTGGGGGAAGTACTGCGCAGTTTCCAACCCCCCAGCTACCACTTGATCTGGGTGGTTGATCTGGATGGGAAAGTCGCGGGCTTCCTCGGGGAACTGGAAGTGATCAGCGCCCTGTTCGAGCATGGATTGTCCTGCAAACTAGGCACACTAACTATGCAGCAGTTATCCTGATTTATGCCGCGAAGGGAGTGGTTCTATGGACAGGCGCCTTCTGCCGCTTTTGCCGCTGGTGTCCAAACCAGCCCGTTATACCAACAACGAAGTAAACGCCCAGCACAAAGAGTGGACCCCAGACCGGGTCACCATGGCGCTGGCTTTTCCAGATATATACGACGTGGGCATGGGGCATCTGGGCTTCAAGATTCTCTACTCGATAATTAACGGCCGCCAGGATGCCCTGGCGGAGCGGGTGTATGCACCTTGGGTGGACATGCAGGCCCTCATGGAGGAGCGGGGCATACCCCTCACCGCACTGGAATCGGGCCGGGATCTGGCGGACTTTGATCTGGTGGGTTTCACCCTCCAACACGAGCTCAGCTACACCAACATTTTGAAGATGCTGGATCTAGGCAGGATTCCCAGGCGCGCCGCCCAGCGCGGGGAAGAAGATCCCCTGGTTGTGGCCGGCGGGCCCTGTGCCTTTAACGTGGAGCCTTTGGCCGACTTTTTTGATTTTGTCGTCCTGGGGGAAGGGGAGGAGGTAATCCACGAGATCCTTGATCTGGTGCAGGAGGCGAAGCGCCAGGGCGTCCCCAGGCAGGAGACCCTCAGGCAGCTTGCCCGCCTGCGGGGGGTGTATGTTCCCAGCTTCTACCGGCCCATCTATGCCGATGGGAAATTCCAGGGGATGGAACCTCTTTATCCCGATCTATCCGCGCATATCGAAAAGCGGGTCGCTGAGGACCTGGGCGCGCTGCCTTTCCCCCAGGAGTTTGTGGTACCCTACACCGAAGTCGTACACGACAGGGTGATGGTGGAGATCCTGCGGGGGTGCACCAGGGGCTGCCGTTTCTGCCAGGCGGGGATGATCTACCGCCCGGTGCGGGAGCGGGATCCCCAGCTCCTGCAGGAACAGGTGGCCAAGCTGGTAAGCAGCACAGGCTATGAGGAGATTTCCCTTTCCTCCCTTTCCAGCGGTGATTACACCCAGATCCGTTCCCTGGTTAAGGATCTGATAGCAGCCTACCAGAGCTGCGGCATTTCCGTCTCCCTGCCTTCCCTGCGGCTGGACTCCTTCGCTGTGGAGCTGGCCGAGGAGATCCAAAAGGCTCGCAAGACCGGGCTCACCTTTGCCCCAGAGGCGGGGACGCAGCGTCTGCGGGATGTGATCAACAAAAACGTGTCGGATCAAGACCTGCAGGATGTGGTACAGGCCGCCTTTCAAGCCGGCTGGTACCGCCTTAAGCTCTACTTCATGATCGGTCTGCCCACCGAGACCGCAGAAGACCTGGACGGCATCGCCCAGCTGGCCCGGCAGGTCCTGGCGTGGGGTAGGGAGTACCGCACCGCCCGCAAGAGGCCGGAGGTGACGGTGAGTGTAGCCTCCTTTGTACCCAAACCCCACACGCCCTTCCAGTGGTTTGGCCAGAACCCCCTGGAGGTGCTGGCGGAGAAGCAGGAGTACCTCATGGAGCGCCTGCGCCATCCCGGCATCCAGTTCAGCTTGCACCAGGTGGAGCACAGCTTCCTGGAGGCGGCTTTCTCCAGGGGCGATCGGAGGCTCGGGGCAGTGCTGGAGCGGGCGGTGGACCTGGGCTGCCAGTTCGACAGCTGGGGCGATCAGCTGCGCTTTGAGAGCTGGCTCCAGGCATTCCGGGAGGCGGGCCTTGACCCGGCGGAGTACGCGCAGCGCTTCATCGATCCCCAAGACCCTCTGCCCTGGGATCACCTGAGCCCCGGTGTGGACAAAAAGTTCCTTATCCGGGAATGGGAGCTCGCCCAGCAGGGCCTGCCCACGCCGGACTGCCGCTGGGATCGCTGCAGTCTCTGCGGGGTGTGCTTCAACTTGGCGGTGAAAAACCGGCTGACGGAGGCGAACGGCGGTGAGTAGGACCATACGCTTTCAGTTTACCAAAGGTCCGGAAGTGCGGTTTCTGTCCCACCTTGACCTAGTGCGGGCCATGGATAGGGCGGCCCGCCGGGCAGGTCTGCCCATGGCTTTTTCCGCAGGTTTTTCTCCCCGGCCCCTCATGAGTTACAGCTATCCCCTGGCCGTGGGCGTGCTTTCCGAGGCGGAATACGCCGACTTCCAGCTGGCGGAAGACCTTACGCCCCAGGAGTTCATGGAACGCTACAACAACCACTTGCCCCCAGGTTTCCGGGTGCTGCGGGCTGAGCGCCTGGCGGAGGGAGCTCCGGCGCTGATGAGCGAGATCAATGCTGCCCTTTGGCAGCTGGAGCTGCCTGGAGCCGCGGTAGATGAAGTGAAGCGGCGCTGGCAGGAGCTGAAGGGCATGGATAGCTTTGAGGTGGAGCGGGAGACTAAACGGGGAACTCGCCGGGTCAACCTGCTTCCCTTGATCTTCGGGCTGACTAAGATAGAGGAACGGGATGGGGCCGTGGAAGTCCACTGCCTGGCCGGCCTGGGCCCGGAAGGGAACCTGCGGGTGGAAGAGATGGGACTGCTTCTGGGGTTCAGCCCCGCGGAGGCAGTCATTACCAGGATAGGTCAGTTCAAAAAGGAGGGGAGCCGCTATCAGCCTCCCCTGGGGAATCGAGGGTTCACATGGACAGACAGCTAGTCATCTCCGCGCTGCTCCAACATGTCCAGGTCGGGCTTGTGGAAGACGGGCGGCTGGTGGAGTATTACCTGGAACACGATGTTGAAGACCGGCTGGTGAACAACATCTACAAGGGCCGGGTGGAAAACGTTCTGCCCGGCATGGACGCGGCCTTTGTGGATATCGGCCTGGCGAAAAACGCCTTTTTGTACCTGGCGGATCTCCAAGGCGATCCCAAGGCGCAGGCCCTGCACAAGGGGGATACCCTGCTGGTTCAGGTGGTGAAGGAAGCGGAAGGGGCCAAGGGTCCCAGGGTTACCACGGAAATCACCCTGCCGGGACGGTTCCTGGTGCTCCTCCCCTTTCAAAGCAGCGTGGGCATCTCCCGCCAGATCACTTCGGAAGAGGAACGCTCCAGGCTGAAGGAACTGGCGGAAGCTCTGCAGCCCGAGGGGATGGGCCTGATTGTGCGCACCATGGCCCAAGGGGCCGAAGAAGCGGAGCTGCGGGAAGATCTGGAGGGCCTGTTGGCGGAATGGTCCCGTATCCAGAAGAGGTTCCAGCGCAAAGGAAGCGGGCCCCTGCTGTACCGGGATCATGATCTGGTCTACCGGATTTTGCGCGACCTATACAGCCCTCCCCACACCAGGATCATCGTGGACAATCGGGCCCTGAAGCGCCGGGTGGAGGAGGAGCTGCGGGAAATGGGCCTGGATGCCGGTGGGGTGGAGCTTTACCGGGGCAAGCTGGACGTTTTCACGTACCTAGGTCTGGATAAAGACCTGGACAGGGCCCGCACTCCCCGGGTGTGGCTGGACTGCGGAGGCTACCTGGTGATCAACCAGACCGAGGCCCTGCTTACCATCGATGTGAATACGGGGAAATTCGTGGGCGGGGCTGATCTGCAGGACACGGTGCTCAAGACCAATCTGGAGGCCGCGGAGGAGATCGCCCACCAGCTGCGCCTGCGCAATGTGGGCGGTATTGTGATCATTGACTTTGTGCACATGCCCCGGGAGGCTGACCGGGAGGCGGTGCTTCAGAGGCTCGCGGAAAGCCTGGGCGCAGACAAAACCCGCACCAGACTGTGCGGCTTTACCAGGCTGGGCTTGGTGGAGCTGACCCGCAAAAAGGCCAAGCGGCCTTTGGCGGAGATGCTGGAGGTGGAATGCCCCCACTGCCGCGGCACCGGGAGGGTGGATTCCGATGAGACCACCGCCCTGCGCATCGCCCGGCAGGTCCAGGCCCGGGCTGCGGAAGCAGAAGTGGAGGCGGTGTTGGTGCGCTGCCATTCGGCGGTCGCGGCCCACCTCATCGGTCCCGGCGCCGCTCATCTGGAGCTTTTAGAAAAGCAAACCGGTAAGCAGGTCTTTGTGCGGGGTGATGACGAACTGCCCAAGGACGAGTTCGAGCTGATCAGTGGTGCGGCGGAAGCCCTGCGCAAGCAGGCTCTACCTGTTGCAGTGGGGGATAGTCTGACCGTGCAGATTCTCGAACCCCACGCCAAAAACCCCGGCAGCGGCCTGGCCCGCCTCCATGGCTATGCCCTGGAGTGTTTGGACTGTGCCTCTTTAGTGGGCCAGCTGGTGCAGGTGGAAATTGTGGCGGTTTACCGCACCAGTGCAGTGGCCCGCCTGGTGGAAAACCGGAATTGACAGGGACGGACCTTGGTGTTAGAATTGGTCATGTAGATGCGCCGGTCATTGGGATCGGGCGTCGAAACCGCTCAGAAAAGGTTCTAAATCCTGCAAAGGTACCTTTATGGCGAGTCTGGAGAAGGAGGTGCACTAGATGTACGCCGTCATCGAAACAGGTGGTAAGCAGTACCGCGTGTCCGCAGGGGATACCATCTTCGTGGAGAAGCTGGCTGTGAACGAAGGTGATGAGGTCATCTTCGATCGCGTTCTGCTGGTGAACAAGGATGGTCAAATCCAGGTGGGCAAGCCCTATATCGAGGGTGCGCAGGTGGTGGCTAAGGCTGTGAAGCAGGGCAAAGCGAAGAAGATCACCGTCTTCAAGTACAAGCCTAAGAAGAACTACAAGAAGAAGCAAGGCCATCGCCAGCCTTACACCAAACTGGTTATCGAATCCATCTCCGCTTAAGCCATGATCACTGTGGAGTTTTTCAGGTCAAAGCGGGGCTGCTTTGGCTTCAAGGCCCGGGGACACGCCAGGTTTGCTGACCCCGGAAAGGACATCGTCTGTGCAGCCGTCAGCGCCTTGACCCAAACGGCGGTGCTGGGCCTTACCGAAGTTGTGGACCTCCAGTGCCGGATCCAGCGGGAGGATCGGGCAGGACTCTTAGACTGCCTGCTCCCCGATGGGCTTGCCGACGAGCAGTGGAAGCAGGCTCAGTTGATCTTCGAAGTGCTCTATGCCGGGCTTAAAGCAATGGAAAAGGAATACAAGCGATTCATACGTGTGAAGGAGGTGCCATACCGTGAGAATGAATCTTCAGCTTTTCGCCACCAAAAAAGGCGGTGGAAGCACTAAGAACGGCCGAGATTCGGCAGCGAAGCGCCTGGGCGTGAAAAGCCATGACGGGCAGTTTGTAACGGCGGGTAGTATCATCGTCAGGCAGCGGGGAACTCGGGTCAAACCCGGTCTCAACGTTGGTCTCGGGAAGGATGATACTCTGTATGCCAAGGTGGATGGCTACGTTTCCTTCGAACGCAGAGGAAAAAGAGGAACAGCGGTTAGCGTTGTAACTGACGCCGTACTCGCGTAAGCGAAATCCCTTTTGTGCTTCGGTGCAAAGGGGATTTTTTTCGGAGGGGGACAGGTTATGTTTATCGATCGAGCCCGCATCTATCTCAAGGCCGGGGACGGCGGCGATGGCGTCGTCCGTTTTCGGCGCGAGAAATATGTGCCGGCTGGGGGCCCGGCCGGTGGCGATGGCGGGCGGGGTGGCAGCATCTATTTTGTCGTGGATGAAGGCATGTCCACCCTGATGGATTTCCGCTACCGCCGCAAATTCGTGGCCCCTTCCGGCGAGCCAGGGAAGTCCAAGAATATGGCGGGGAAAGACGGTGAGGATCTGGAGATCCGGGTGCCCCCGGGCACCATCGTGAAAGATGATCAAACAGGGGAAGTCCTGCTGGATCTCACCGCCCCTGGAGCCCGTGTCTTGGTGCTGCCTGGGGGCCGCGGCGGCCGGGGCAACGCCCGCTTTGCCACCCCCACCAGGCGCGCGCCTTCCTTTGCTGAGCGGGGCGAGCCCGGGCCGGAGCTCTGGGTCCAGTTGGAACTGAAGCTTTTGGCTGATGTGGGCTTGGTTGGCTACCCCAATGTGGGTAAATCAACGCTGCTGGCGGCAGTCTCTGCAGCCCGTCCCAAGATCGCCAACTATCCCTTTACTACCTTACGGCCTAACCTGGGCGTGGTGGCGCTGGATGAGGGGCATTCCTTTGTGCTTGCGGATATTCCCGGCTTGATTGAAGGGGCCCACACGGGCGTGGGTTTGGGCACGGAGTTTTTGCGGCACGTGGAACGAACCCGCCTCCTTCTGCACATCGTTGACGCTTCGGGGCTTGAGGGCCGGGATCCGGTGGAAGATTATCATAAAATCAACGCCGAGCTGCGCCTGTACAGCCCGGAGCTGGCGGAGCGCCCCCAGATCCTGGTGGCCAACAAGGTGGATCTTCCCCAGGCCCAGGGCAATCTGCCGCGCCTTGAGGAGCTGGCAGCAAGCCAAGGGCTGGAGTTTTTTGTGATCTCCGCCGCCACAGGTCAGGGCACTGGGCCTCTGATGCGCCGGGCCGGACAGCTCCTGCTGGAATTGAAGAAGGCGGAGCCCCTGCCCGAGCAGGTTCAGGAGCTGGTACTGCCGAAAAAGGTGCCGGCTCCCCTGGAGGAGTTCACCGTTACCCAGGTGGATGGGGAGTTTGTCGTGGAAGGGGAGGGCCTGGAGCGGCTCATGCGCCGCCTGGACTTGAACAACCGGGAAGCTGTCCGCTATCTGCAGACAGTGTTTGAAAAAATTGGCTTGAACAAAACCCTGGACGAAATGGGTGTGCCGGCAGGTGCAACCGTCAGGGTTGGAGAATTAGAGTTTGAATACATGGAATGAGGGTTTCTATGCTGACCAGCAAACAACGGGCTTACTTGCGCAGTTTGGGCAATGAACTTGAGCCGGTCTTTCAGATCGGCAAAGGCGGGCTCTCTGAAGAGATCCTGAACCAGCTGGACGCTGTCCTGGAAGCGAGGGAGCTGATCAAGGTTAGGGTCCTCAAGAGCTGTCTGGATGATCCGGGTGCTTTGGCCGATGAAATAGCCGCGGAGCTCGGCTGTGATGTGGTGCAGAAGATCGGCCGGATCTTCCTGCTCTACCGCCCGGCTGAAGAGCCCCGAATTCAACTGCCCTGAAGGAGTCTAGAGAATGACCAACAGGATCATGCGTCTGGGGATCATGGGCGGCACCTTTGACCCGGTGCACTACGGCCATTTGGTGACCGCGGAAGGGGCGAGGTATACCTTTGGGTTGGACCAGGTGCTGTTTGTGCCCGCAGGTAAGCCGCCCCATAAGCAGAACGCTCAGGTCTCCGACCCCGAGCACCGCTACATGATGACCGTCCTGGCCACCTTGACCAATCCCTACTTCGAGGTTTCGCGGCTGGAGATCGACCGCGGTGGGGTCAGTTATACAGTAGATACACTGCGCACTCTCCGGGAGCAGTACGGCCCCGAGGCGGAGTTGTTTTTTATTACGGGAGCCGACGCCATTTTAGATATTACCACCTGGAAAGATAGTGACCAGTGCCTGGCCCTGGCCCATTTTGTGGCCGCCACCCGCCCCGGCTTTTCCCTGGACCACCTTCCCGAGTCCACCCGGCAGTGGCTGGCCCGCTATAAAGATCGCTTTCATATTCTGCGTGTTCCTGCCATGGCCATCTCGTCCACGGAGATCAGGGAGCGGGTTAGGGAAGGCTGTTCCATCCGCTACCTGGTGCCGGAGCCCGTGGAGCACTACATCCGCAGACAGGGCCTTTATCTAGAGCACGTACCCCAAAGCGGGACAAGTGGTGCGAATAGTTGTAGATGAGGGAGGGGGGATAGGATGCTCACAGAAGAAGAAGTCCGCAGGCGCCGGGCAGAACTGGAGGAACGCCGCGCCTGGAGACGGCGCTACCGCCGCAGGCAGATTATCTTTTATACCTTGTTTTTTGCAGTTGGCATAATCCTTATGCTCTTCACAGCCCGCTACACCTATTACCGCCAGGCTATCGCCACCCAGGGGGATGGGGCGGAGGACGGGCGGCTCTTGGTGCTGTTTTTGGGCACCGACGATGTTCTGGAGGCCAGTACCAGGGCGGATACGATTATGCTCCTGTCTGTGGACACCGATTCAGGCGACGTGGGAGTTCTGTCCATCCCCAGGGATACCCGGGTTTGGTCGCCTTCCCGGCAGAGCTGGGACCGGATCAATGCACTCTATGCCCATGGTGGGACGAAGTTGGTGCTGGAGGCTGTTTCCCAGTTGGTGGGAGTGCCCGTCCGCTACTACGTACACACAGACTTCCGGGGCTTTCAGGAGCTGGTGGATATCCTGGGTGGCGTGGAACTCACAGTACCCAAGCGCATGTACTATGTGGACAAAGCCCAGGGTTTGGAGATCGATCTGCAGCCGGGCCGGCAGGTCCTGGATGGAGCCAAGGCCCTGCAGTTTGTGCGCTACCGGGACAGCCTAGGCGATGTTTCGCTGGTTGATCCCTTTGGCGATCAATATGGGGGCAGGGTGGAGCGGCAGCGCCAGTTTGTGCAGGCTCTGGCGGATAAGGTGCTCAGTTCCACAGGCCTGATTAAGCTTCCCCAGCTGGTTACCCAGGTGTTTAAGATCGTGGATACCAACCTGCCATGGGAGACAGTTTTGTCTCTGGCCGTTTCCGCAGGTAAGTTCTCTGCAGACCGCCTTGATACCGCGGTGCTCCCCGGGAACAGCCAGGTGATCAACGGCGCCTGGTACTGGATTGTCAACGAGCAGAAGGCAGCCCAGGTGGTTGATACTGTGGTGAAGGGCAGACCTGAGCCCCTGCAGCTCGTTGTGCTCAACGGCAGCGGTCGGGCCGGTATTGCCGGGCAGGTGAGCGAACTACTGCGGCAGTATGGCTACACAGTGGTTTCCACAGGCAATGCGGATCACTTTAACCATCCAACAACTCTGGTTATGACTGCTCCCAGAAACGCCCAGCGGGTTAAACCCCTGGCAGAGTTCTTGGGCGCTTCCATCCAGGAGGTGGAGGGGGCAGGTTCGGAAGTAACGGTGATTATCGGTAAAGACTTTACTCTGACGGGGGAGAGGAGTGTGGGAATTTGACCAAAACCAGCGCCGTGACAATAGCCAAGGTGGCTGCTCGCGCTGCAGACAGCAAGAAGGCCGATAATGTACAGGTGCTGAAAATGCCTGAAGTGATGGTGGAGGCGGAGTACTTCGTCATTTGCAGCGCCTCTACCCACGTTCAGCTGCGGGTGATCGTGGATGAGGTGATCGCTGCTCTGCAGCAGGAAGGAGTGGAGCTGCTGCGCCAGGAGGGGGGCCCCGGCAACAGCTGGATTCTCCTGGATTACGGCGCGGTGATTGTCCACGTTTTCCTGGAAGAAGATCGCCACTACTACGCCCTGGAAAGGCTGTGGGCTGATGCCCAGCCTGTGGCTTGGCATGCGTGAAGCCTACTCTGTGCTGGCCAGGTTCTATGATCTGTGTATGGAAGCGGATTACGACCAGTGGGTGAGTTACCTTCTGGATCTCTGCCGCGATCATCACCATGTGCCCGGGTCCATCGTGGATTTGGGGTGCGGCACCGGTAATCTGACCATACCCTTGGCCGAGCAGGGCTACCGGCTGACCGGCGTTGACCGATCGTGGGCGATGATTGCCGAGGCGAAGCGCAAGGCTTCAGTATTGGGTCTGGAGATACCCTTTTACGTGGCTGATCTGCGGGAGGTGCGCTTGAGCGGTGTCACTTTCGATACCGCCATCAGTGCCTGTGATGTTCTGAATTACCTTCCCACGGAAGAGGATCTGGCCCAGGCCTTTGCCACGGTTTTTCAGCTGCTCGCCTCCGGAGGAATGTGGCTCTTTGACCTCAACCCCGAGTGGAGGTTGAGGGAAGTATACGGAGATCAGTCCTACGCCGATCTCCAGGAAGATTTTGCTTTCTTTTGGGACAACAGCTTCGACGCCACCGCCGGCGTCTGCACCATGGACCTCACCTTCTTTGTGCAGGTCCCCGATGGAAGCTACAAAAGGATCACAGAACGCCACCGGCAGAGGGTCTGGCTGCCTGAGCAGATGGAAAGACTCTGCGCCGATCACGGGTTTAGACTGCTTGGCGCCTATGACTTTTTAACCAGCGATCCCCTCAGTCCCGAGGGGGAGCGCTGGCAGTTTGTGGCGCAGAAACAGGTGGCAAGCGGCAAGTAGCAGATGGAGGATACAAAAAGAGGGGGCTGTTGCAGAATGAACGTTGATTAGTTCATCCTGCACGGCCCTTTTTTGTCTAATAACGAGAATACGGGCTCGCGAAGGAGCCCGTACCCTGGTATAATTTAGTTATGCAA
>Ga0209409_1000348_pt1 | contig 48338 bp, 50 predicted proteins | sample AD_JPNMR1_MetaG_FD_184424 | JGI IMG/M metagenome (GOLD analysis project Ga0209409, IMG submission 184424) | Active sludge microbial communities of municipal wastewater-treating anaerobic digesters from Japan - AD_JPNMR1_MetaG (SPAdes) (version 2) | ecosystem: Engineered > Bioreactor > Anaerobic... | reverse complement strand
TTAACCTGTTCCTGAACGGAATAATTATTTTTTTGTAGTGCAGTGACAAGCATGGATTCAAATATTTTACCAGTTCTGGTTTCACCAGGAACCATCATTCACTCCTTCATACTTTTGTTCCGAATAATATAAGCTAAAATCTCCTTTGCCGGAGTCCGATCTCCGGTACAACTAATCCGACGTGGACCGTCGAGAATGACATATTTGAACCCGAGACGAGAATATAGCTCACAAATACGATCAGTGGCTTGGTTAGAAACAACCACTGTACACGGAAGCGACACAAGCCATTCCGCTAATCTTATCTGATCATTAAACGTGAAGCCATCCTGAAAATATTTGGTAAACTCAACATCATATGGGGGATCGGCATAAACGAAATCATTTTCCGTGATTTCACATGTTAATTTTTCGTAGGAGCAATTCCGGAATTCCCAGCGTTGAAATACTTGTTTAAGCTCTGAAAATGTATGTTGATAGGTGATGTTTTTATACCTACCGAACGGAACATTAAACAAGCCATCACCATTAAAGCGACAAAGACCGTTATAGCCGGTGCGATTAAGATAATAAAACAACCAAGCTGCTTTAGGCGTATCCGCTTTACCTTTCTTTATAAGACGATTGAATTCATCTCGAAGCCTATAATAAGTTTCAGAATCATTTTTAAGCCGCTCAACCGGAATTCGGAGACCTTTCGCAACCTGTTTGTAGAAATTAATAAGATGGGGATTAATGTCAGAAAGTAAGGCTTTTTCCGGAAGAAGGCTTAAGGTTAAACCAAGCCCACCACAAAAGGGTTCGACCCAGCGGTAATCCTTGTAAAATGGGAAGAGTTTGCAAAACTGAGGAGCAAGCCAGCGCTTTCCACCCGGCCACTTGAGAGCCGGTTTCAAATGGGTATTTTTCATGATAACCTCAATCATGTCTGATCACCTCTCCCTCTGATGTGGAAGCCCACAGCAAATTTTAGGGCTTTCAGGAGAGCATTGCAACGCCCTTTCCGAACCGAGAAACTCAAACGCCCCGTTACCGGTTAAAGGTAACCGGTAACGGGGCGTCAAGTACCTGTAAAACTGTAGTTTGTGCGTAAGTTATCTCTCAAATTTTATTTTTTTCTCCGTAAATTTCGTTACAAAGCACATCCAACTCAAACTCTAAATCAGCCAATTTACTTCCAAACTTTTCGTCCATCACTTGAGTACCAGCCGCAAAACCAGCAGAATACCCCCGCATATAATACAGCCTGCAAAGAATAAGACTCCAATTACTACATGATTTGCATGGAGCGACTCGTTCGCCAATCACAGTTAATTTTGCACCGCAATATGAACAATAAAATTTCGGTTGTTTCTCTTGTTTATTAGTCATACATCCCTCCATTTCATCCTAAATCGACATAATTACTCATGTTCGACATATTTAGGAGAACTTGAAGAATCCCAGGCGATTGCTTTGTGCCGTCAACACGTACAGAGCAATCGGCTCCTCCTCACCTGAGGATTCGGCAATTTTAATGTTTTCTTTTACACGTTCCGGGAGAATACGAGCTTCCCGAAAGGCCCGTTTGACTTCCATGCTTAGGGCATCGACCACGTACTCATATATATAATCATTAGGCAGAGCTCCCCCATGCGCCCTGCGGCACATATCAAGAACCCACGAGGGAGTTTCCGGTCTGGTAACATATATCGTTCGCGATTCCGGTCCAGCACTGCCTGAGACCTTCTTTTCCATCGCTTCGAAATATGTTAAAGCTGTTTTTGCAAGTTCGATGATTTTCTTGTCCATACGTAGTCTCCTCATTCACACATTCCCAAATTAAGACTTTAATGCATCATCATCCGCAATCAGCGGATACCTCTTATGCAAAGTATTATCCGCTATTTGATCTAGTTCGAAATAATATCTTTTGATTGTCTTATAGTCCAGGAAGCTGTCGTCTGTCCACATTAATTGGTCCAGTACTTCCCGAACATCCCTCCTGGATAGGAATGTTAACATAGTTGGGAGCATCCCTTCAAATAGCTCCTCTGTAACGCTTTCCAACGAGAAAAACCCACCACAGGCATCACTAGCTTTCACAACACCAGCCTCCTCCAGTGACCAGTAGTAGCAGTATATCTCTCCCCGGAGATACTGATCGTAAACTTCAACCTCTCCGATTAGCGCGTCCTTTAATTTTCCATAAAGCTCAAGCTTCTCATCCTCCGTAAGGTCGTCAAACTCCTTTCCTATATACTCTTTGCAGTGTTCTCTCATACTGCAATAAATAAACCCTACCTGCCCAGAATCCCACGGATCGTTAAACGGGGAAATCGACATGGTTATCCCGCTGTGATCCAACAGGTACAGATCTAGGACAATAAATTCGTCCCCTTCGGCTTCTCGCTCCTCTATATCCTTCCAGAAGTCGAAAGTACTTGCATAAGAATGCTCGTCTCCTAATTTATACCTCCTGTGCCAGCACACCATCGTACCAACATTGTCCCACTCACGCGGACTTTCTGCATATTCGTCGTAACCGATGCCAAATTCTAACCTCTTATCCCCTAAGATGACCGTATGCCGAGATTTATGCGAATCTTTAGAACGCGGTCGAAAAACAAGGTTTTGTGACGTCATGATTGTGGTCCCTCCTGTCGGGGTTCAAACACCTGCCTGAAACAAGTAAGCAATTTCTTCTGTAGACGATTGAAAATTAATGAATTGATAATTGAAGACCAGTCTTCTCAGTTAATGCGACTAGCTTTTCTACATCATCCTTATGGACCAGAAATTCATAGTTGCGACCAAACCCGTGCTGTCGCAAGAAAACACCTTCTACATGCACGGTCAACCACCTATAGACGTCATCCCAATGAGTGAACTGTTCCGAGTTGTACCATTCGCGAAACTTCTCCTTTTTAGCATCGTCATCCATTGGAATCCGAATGGTCGCAGTAACAGTCGAATCCCAATATTTCACCAGCTTATCAACAAAATATGAATGCAAACTCGGGTGGTCGCATTCATTCAGATAATCAATCAAAGCCAAAATATCGTCTCGTGTCCTGGAGATACACACCTGTGGAATGGCTGTGTATCCCCTGTCGCGTAGCGCCTCCCCGCCACGCATGGCCGCCAGGGTATTAAGAATAAAAATTCTTACATAGGGGTGCGTGCCCGGGGCATGCACCATCCGCGCCAGTGACAAAAAAGCGGCTAACTGCGATTCAGTAATGGTGCTTTCTTCCGTATTCATATTGATTCTCCGATGAAATTCAATTTCCGTTGGAAGTCTTCCTACAGTAAAACCCACCCCAGCCTACGCGGCCTGGGTGGTGAAATAATTTTGGGCTTATCCCAGGCTTACTCTGGTGTCGAATACCTAAAGTTATCAGTTTTCAAAATCGACATAATGTACACCGTCTTTCTCAAGCTCTTCTAAGAGCTCGAAGAATTTCGGCAAGCTATCGGCATCGACTGATTCGTAAATACACTCCAACGTCGCTTTTAAGCGCTGCACGCTAATTAATGTATGATTAGCGTCGCCCCAAGTAAACGCGTCAGCTTCAGAAAGCTCATCCAAAATATCTTCATATCCGGCAAACAAATTAGACGCTAAGACAAACGTACACGTGTGAACCGGCAGCATGCAGAACCTCCTTTGACCTTTCAGTTGGATGGATTACTGTTTAATTTCAGCAGTAGCATACCCTAACTCTTCGAACTCTAATTTTTCAGCCAATTGCTCCGCACCCTGGGCGAATCCACGCGCATAACCGGCTAGATAACGGATCTCCTTCTCAACCTCCTGCACCATAGAACAACGGCTGCATGGAACCACAAATGTGTCATTTCCACTCTTCGTTACGGAGAGCTCCGAACGACACACCTTACACAAAAACCTGGTCATAGAAAATCTCCTGTATCGCTGAAAAGAACAGGTTTACAGTGGATCAATTCAATAGGTCTGCGTACCTGCTCGTTGATCTTAATACTTGGTATCCCGCAAATATATAAAATCGAAAATATGCGCAAAAGAATACGCTCTATGGATCTATTGCTAGCAGGGATAATAATCTCCAGCCTGGCGCCATCCTCAGCGCATAGCTGCTGGTGCAGTCTAACAGTAACAGAGTCAGGAGTCGTGTATTCTGATATTGACGGCTTCCTCGTTGAATCAGAAGATTCTGGATATACCGAGACAAAAGATGGAGATACTTTGGTGATGTAGTTATACACTCCCAATATCTTCCGGATTCCTGCAAAAACGTCCAAAAGTATATGAGAGGAATCACCTGTCACCTGCGACAACTCAGAAGAGTTTATAGACAAAAAGTCAAACGGGGAAACATACCTTCCATTTATCCTTAAACACCTCGTATCGACGCCGAAAGCCATAGCCAGCTTTAGTAAATAGTATAGCTCCTCTGGAGTATTATCATACTTCATAAGGAGATCAAATCTAATGCGAACAGAGCTGGGATCTTCTGGTAGAAAAGATATAGAGCATGTGTTTTGGATTCCCAGCCCATCACCCATTCCCAGAGTGAAAGTCCCCTCACATGTGTTAACTATTGCCGGAGGAGACAGGGGCACATGCCATAATAACGGCAGTTTGAAGACCGGAATAAAAAATTCTACAGTAATAGTCCTCCAGTCCTGTCCTGTGCAATCCGAATCAAAAGGCATAAAAGTCTCCATACATGAACGAAAATCACTTACCATAAAAACAACGACAAAATCCGGCGGGGGGGAATTGAACCCCCGACCTTCAGTTTATAAGACTGCTGCTCTAACCGCTGAGCTACCGCCGGACGCGAAGCGGATTATAAGTTTTCCTTTAGGTTGTGCGACTTAATTCGCTCCGCATAAATAGAACATCATAATACGATAGTATCGGCATTCGACGGAACCGATACTCTACTACCCTCTAAGACCCCGTTGTGTGCATGGATCACAACGGCCTCAGATGGAACGTCTCGATCCACAACCGCAATTTGCTCAATAGCGTGCGGCTGATGAGCGAGCACTGTAGCTACAAACGAGGTCTTAACAGGATCCTCACATAGGATGGTAACTCTGCCGGAAAGAAGTCCGCCGTCAATGCACTCAATCATTTTTGTAAAAAGTTCAGCAGACGGCGTGCTGGATACCCTAACTAACTTCATACGCAATCTCCTTTTTTTATTGGTTACGGATTATTGTTCTCCGAAGAAGAACGCGGCGAACCGCCTATGGAATGGCAATTGGTGGAGTTTCTGGAGCAGCGTTGGCATACGTCATGCCGTGGTGGTACACTACGGCCAGGGACCGGTGGCGGTGTCTGTTGGTTAAAGAACCGCTGATCGGCACCACATTCCGGGCAGAAACGAACACGTCCGCCGAGACTACGCCTGCATACAATGCATACATATCGCTTGTCTGAGAACACTAGCACTAATCCCCATCCAATGACCCCTAATAGCAGCCCTAAAACGAAACCAAGGATCGGACGCCCCCTGGCGTAACTACCAATCAGGCATCCGCAAATAGCCAACAACAGCCACAACACCATCACCAACATCGCAGCAGAATCTTGGTCCATAGTTCATTCTCCTTTCTTTTGTGTGACTGCTCCCACGACTAAAGCAGAATCTTGGTCCATAGTTCATTCTCCTTTCTTTTGTGTGACTGCTCCCACGACTAAAGTCGTGGGCTTCTAGGGGTTGATACCCAGGGATTGCAGCCCCAATCCCAAAATGTTTACCGCCGCGTTGCAAGGGCTTTCATCCCCATGTCTAAAGACAGGGGCTTTCAGCCTAGGAAGGGGGGGTAAATAATAAACAGAAGCTATTTTTCCTGCTCAGCTCCGGCCTCCTGTTGAGATCCTTGCCTGATCCTGTACACTTCCTCCCTGTCGATCCTGACATTGGGCGGTGCTTCGAATCCAAGCCGCGCGACTCCGCCGCTGGCACGAATAACTGTTACCACGATCTTCAGGTTGCCCTCTGCAATTACAACCCTTTCCTGTTCCTTCCTTGTCAGCGCCAACATCTGAGTTCCTCCTTTGAAACTACTTGCTGGGTCCTAATCGGTTTCCGGCTTTTGAGACAGAGCAACATGCTGTATATCAACATTTACGTTGATCCCAAAATTTGCCAACTGTGCGGTAAAATTAGGATCCGTAATTGTTGATATAATAAAACTACCGGGATTCACCTCCGTAACGAATCCCACCGGGACAAAATCGTTTGCTGGAGTTTTTAGCTCCAGGACAATTGCGCTTGTATCCAGGTTCATACTCCTGACTGGATTCAAGCTGCTATCATACAGCCTTAATCTAAGTTGCACAAATAGCTCCTCCTTTCATCAAAACCAAACTTTTCGAGTAGCATCCGCTGCTATAACATGACTCATATCCGTTACCGCACCAAGTAATTTATCGAATTCAGCACGAACTCTTTCGCGAACAGCATTATCCTCTCTAAGAATGTCGGCTGACACACCAGAGATAAGCTGCTCGGCGCGGTCCATCAATTCCGCGAGCTGCTCGTCATCAGTGCAGTTAAGTTCCTTAAACCGCACCAAGAAATCTTTAAGATTGTCAACAGTAGCAGATTTAAACCTTTTGACCTTTCCAGTTTCTGGATCGGTCGCCAGTCTGTCTACGAGATTGTTAACCAACCCCGCGAACTCTTCAATAAAACTGAGGCGGATCAAAGCCAATGTCGCGTCCGCCTTTTCCCTGAACTTTTCGAGCTCCTGTTGGTAAATGGCCTCCTTTAATGAATCGGGAATTGTCATATTAACATATTCCCAGTAAAAACGCATAGTCTCGCTGGGCTTTACAAGATAATCTCCCTCTGTGTAAAGCGATCCCAGCTTTTCCCGCATTTCTGCCTGGATAGAAGGCCATTCAGCGTCCAGGGCTTCGACGGCTTGAATAAAAGCAGCACGATGCCCCTGCATCACAGTCTGAAACTTCTCGCTGTCCTCCTTCCTGATGAGCCGTACACCGCTATCCATGCAGGGTAAGCTCATCCTTATCCAGTCTCTACGAATCGCATTTCTAATTGACACGATCTGTTTATATTGCTTATTACTAGTGGGAAGCACCTGCTTCTCCACTATCAGCACTGAGGGATCCGAAGAGTAGGATTCGGCGAAACTCTCCAGGACCTCGTGTGCAATCTTGCGTTTGGTGCCCAGCCATTTAAACCTGATTCTGACACCAATATGCGTCGTTAGCACATTTTGTGACATTTTGACACCTCCATCTCCAATCTCAGTGCGTCCTCTCTGGTGGGACATTCCCCATAAATCCTACCGTCCTTGATAACAACCCAATACATCGTTCCATCTCTACATATTGGCCGCACATCTGCGAACCGGTCTGCCACTACAACGGCACCCAAAGAAACGAATTTACTGGGGTCGCTACTAATAATGTATATCTCCGACCCTTTAATTACTATTCTTGTGAACAACTCACTCTCCTTCCTGCTCGATCCTTAGTCTGCCATTTACTCTTAATATCATAAACCCGCGGCATGAACGAATCCAAACAGCGTCCGTTCGCCCAACTACGCAACCTGCCCAGTGATTCGGACATAGTCGTAGCTACAGGTACAATAAGCGACATCGTATCCTCGATGTCTCTATCGAGCATCCTTGCCAGCCTGCAGCACGTCTTTATTTCAGCTCCAGTCCATTGATCGGAGAGCTGCACAAGCTCTTCGACGTCTCCTTCCAATTCATAATTCTTCATATATATCTTCCAAATTTGTTCCCGTTCGACCTCTGAAGGAAGATCGAAGAAGAACAACGCATCGAATCTCTCGGCACGGGAAAACTCTGGTGGAAGTTTTTCTATATCATTGCATGTAACGATGGTATAGACATCCGTTTCATGATCGTTCAGCCATGTTAGCAACGATCCGAAAACACGAGCCGATACGCCACTGTCAGTCCTTCCACTAGACTGAACTCCACTTAGAGCCTTCTCGACCTCATCAATAAAGAAAATACATGGTTGGATCGAATCCACCAGAGAGAGCATTCTCCGCACATTCTGCTCTGTTTGCCCTACCAAAGAGCCATAGAGCGCTCCAATGTTTGCCGAAACAACGGGACGTCCGACTTCCACCCCGAGCGCTTTACAAAAAGCGCTCTTACCAGCACCTGGGACACCGAGAAGTAAGATGCCCCTCGGCTTGGCTAACGGATCGTTCTTAAGTAAGCAGTTTTTCGCAAACTGCTTAACATGATCCAATCCGCCAAGTGCGTCAAATCTGGGTCCATCATAATAAATCTGCATGAACCCAGAAGCTTTAACTAATTCAGACTTAACCTCCAGAATCTTAGTTGGTACATACTTCCGATGTTCGAGGAGGCTGAGCGCAAACGCGCTTTCTGCCTCATAACTGGTAAGACCAACAGCGGCCCTAGCTGCCTCCAAACACTCTTCGTCGGGGATCTCTAACTGAGAGTTAATAGCAACTCCCTTAGCCCGTTCGAATAGCGAATCTACATCTGGTAAGCAGCTCTGCATCACATACATACGGTGCTCGATCTCAACCGGAGGACGAGTACCTGGTGGTGCAAGAATAATACAACTGCTATTGCATTGTTCGCAGATCCTCATGTACTGAAGAAGTCTGCAAACAACATCCGGTGCGTTTAAAAACCTATGAAAATGGATCAAGACATATACAGTCTTGGCCCGCACCTGAAGACTGTGAAACTGTATTACGGGAGCCGTCTTGCTCCTTGCAGACAAAGGCAAAGGCTCGGGAGAATCCTTCCAACCGTCCACGGCGTCCCAGAACGAAGTATCTATCTTATAATCTTCGGGCTGGTCCGCATTAAGATGACTGAATATCTTAAAAGATGACTCAATGACATCCGGAGTCTCGATCCAGATGCCTGAGTACCCGGCGCGTATCAACCCCCTAATCCGATCAACCAAATTGTCCATTTTGTTCCTCCAGTTCGTTCCTCGATTCCACAAACATTTCCGGCTTATCGACTTTACTGTCCATGTCGCCAAGCGTCAGGATATGCTTGAGACGATCTAAGCATTCAGTACCAACATATCCAGCGAGATCCACTTCGATCTCTCCGTTCTTGTGAACAATAATCTTTATCTGTCTCATTAGAATTCCTCCAATAGAATCTCAGTACGATCGTCGGACTGCACACACTCGGTGATTGCCATCCCTGCCTCTGCCGCAATCCTACGCACCTGCTCCAGGATGTACTGCTGGTTACACGCCTCCAACTCCTCTTGAAGCTCCTCAATTTTCTCCGGAGAAAGGTATCCTTCTAAATTCACATCGCCGTCCTGATCGACTGCGAGTGTAAAGCTCGTCTCTGAAGAATATAAACTCAGATAGTGGTTCGACTGATACGTCTCATGTCGAACCTCAAAACCACGCTTCTCAAGAACCTGCTTGAATAATTCGAGGTCCTTGACCTTGAAATTTAGCTTCATATAGAACGACATCACAACCTCCTTTCCAAAAGGAAACAAAACCCAGTGAGCTAAGTACAGCAATACTAAAAAGTTGTTAAAATGAATCGCCAGTGGTCAACTTGAGGTTGACCACTGGCGATAACATCTGCCATATTTTAATGCCGCTGATTCGAACTAAATTAAATCATGAGAATAAAAAAGCCACCTAGCCAGATGAGGGAGAAACACCCAGCTAGGCGGCAACAAACCCCGGCGACCGCACAACACATCAACCTAACGAGTTCAGATACATAATCAAATCTTGAATAGGATCATTAGACCATACCGAAGCACGATGGCTTGCTGTCTTGGGACCCGCCATAGCGTCAACGGCTCGCTCCAATTGTTTCAGACCCTCCTTAAGAATGGCAAGGGCCGAGCGAAGCTGCGTTGTGCTATCAGCACCGCCAGTAGTACCAGGTGCGGTGTCCGTGGGTTCAATCCCGGACATATCAGTGGGAGGCATATTAGTATCAGTCATACCACCCATGTCGGACGGACCTGGCCCAGGGGGCATCCCGCCGCCCATCCCCATAGGCGGCATGCCTGCACCACCGCCCATATCTGCCGGAGGTGCGCCCATGCCCATATCCATAGGCGGCATACCACCGCCTCCAACGCCACCCAAAAGACTCATTAGGGCATTTGGATCCATACCACCTGGAGGTGCTCCTTGGGCACCACCAGCAGGAGGAGTATATGCAGCCTTCGTCAAAGCTGCGATGGCTTCCTTGATAAATCGCTTTTTAAGCTCTTTATTGTACATTGCTTTACCTCAAATTAAATACTGACAGAAACGGTACAAGACCACCTAGACCTAGGGACGTGACGCTCCGCATGGGCTAAAGCCCAGCGGCTTCTTGGGCAACCCCCGCCGCCGCAGAGGTTAACGCCCAACGGCTGCGTCCCAGCCGAAGAATGTTAAAATTCCAGCTAATATCAAGTATAGCACAAACACAATGAGTCTGCTGGCTATTCCACTAATAATTCTCCGCCCAAATGTCCGTTTCCTCCGCACTCCAGCCAACATCGCAGTGCCTCCAAATCAACTGGCACTCATTCGCTTAAATTCTAAACAATTTTCTAGCCGCATCCAGGTCGATACCACCTTCTGTACTCAGATAATGCCCTAGTCCGCCCCCTAATAAGGCACCGATAAGAAATCCGGCACCTGGACTTTTGTTCATCAACTCCGCTGCCGCCATACCACCGATACCGCCAATTGTAGCGCCTAGAGCTGGATTTAATATAGGATACAGCTCAGCAAGTGCTCTTCTGTATTTGGTATAAGAGTCCGGTTCCGGTGCAATTCCTTGCCTTTCGCGTATAGCATTGATAACATGCCGCCCTCCAGTAACAGCGGTACCTGCCCCACCAATTGTCAAAAGAGTCTTTAAAGGACTGAATCTGCGTCCAGAAGATGAAGACGGGGTTTTGGGCGCAGATGTAACAAACCACAACAAAGACCTACCTAGCCCCTTCCAGAAAGGACCTATTCCCTGCCCTACGGCAGCATTCTTAATTTCAACAGTGTAAGCTTTCGTATTCATAGGCTTTTCATCTGAATATATTAGTTGCTTTCTTCTAAAATTATAACTTATCTTTCAGTGAGTATAACAGCTTGATCTGGGGTTATTTTACCGGACTTGAGTGCCTCAAGCAGTTCTTCTCTATTCTTGAAGACAATCGGATCCCCCTTTTCCTTTCTGCTAGACAAATAATGCAGCCCCAATGCATATTCCATTGTAGGAACGGCGTGTGCCTGAAACCGCTGAAAAGATATTACGTTTTTAGACGGAAGCAGTTTCTCAATGGCCTCTTTAACGGCAGCCGGATCAACAGGGACATGAAACTGCATGGCGTCTCCATCAAAATCCGCCCCAAAACCGGTAACCAGAAAAGGATGTATCTCCATCACCTTATTTTTAGTCAACTTAGGCCAAGCCGCCAGAATCCCATATTTATGCAAAACAGGAGCACGAGAGATAATAACCGGACGATTGCGCATCTCCTGAAGCAAAATATCCTTGGCTTTTTCGGTTTTCTTCTCGACGGCTTCAACAGCTTGACTAGGTGTAGAGCCTTTGCGAATAAGTCCTCGGAGAATAAATGGTTTATATATCTCCCAAGCAGATTCTTCTGGAATAGCAACTTCATCAAGATCTAGATTTGGATTTGGAATAATCGTTGCCCTTCCCACCAAATCCACCTGAGCACCAAGCAGCTTTCTCTGCACTACCCCGTACTTCGGAGAACTTCCTATGATCTGCTGCAAAGCGCCTTTAATATTCTGTGCCTTAAGCTTAGGGTGAACAGGATCACCTAAACCTACTACTGCCTGTAAAGCCGAATATAACAAACGTCGATCCGATGGATCGTCGATACCAGCCTTTTTAAGCTCACCCAGAGCTTCATTCACTTCATACAAATCTTTGTATAAAAAGTTCATATCGGCTACAAGAGGAACGCCACCCGATGCAAGCATTCCAATTGGCCTAAAGATAGGCGGTAGAACCGGTACTTTATCCCAAATCAAATCTTCGGGGCGTTTTTTGAAATCCTTAAATGCCTTCAGAATTCGTAACCTGCGCAGTGCCTGATCGTAATTATTACCTTTAAATCTTTTAAGGTTGTCCTCTTCAAGCTTTATTTGTTTGTCTAAATCAATGTCAGCGAGTGCAGCTTTCAGGGCCTTTGTCCCGGTACCATATCCTGGTAATTCCAATTCACCAGTTATAACATCGTGATATTGCTTCTGCGTTAACTTAAGCAAACTACGCAGAACTGGCTCGGCCATAGGATTTGGCATTGGCTCAGCTAACGGAATGGCAGCCCAAAATCGTCCATTTAGCCCACCCGTTATCTTACTATCGAAGAAACCACCATCTGCAACGCTGAGTTCTCCACCACGGATTTCTACTACACCACTATTCTTAATCGTGCGCCCCTGGCTCAGATCATCTATATCCTTATTTGTTAAGGCAAAAACACCGATGCTGCCGGAACTATCTTTAGGATAAATACCAGCCGCAATAAGCTGATGCATGAATTTATCGTAGACAAGCGGTCTCTCAGAAATTGACGGTGTGTCGTAACCTAGTTTGACGCGAGTCCAGTAATCTTCGTTCTTCTGACCTCGAACGATTCTCGCGTCTCTAACAGTGTGATAAGCCCCGTGCGATAGCAGGCCCAGCATCTCCAGCATCCCAATCCGTTTTGCACCAGAAAACCCGCCCTTTACAGGAATCTCCTCCGAGCTGTACCCGCCAATACCTCTACCAGAAAGCTTGCTCTCGGATAAGTGATGCAGCTTCATAACATATCTGTAGCCTGCTGGTGCCTCCACAGTTTGGTTGTACTTCTCCAAAAATATTTTTGCTTTATCGGAAAGTCCGTGCTCTTCCAAGAGCTGACGTACTTTCTCATGCGTATTAGAAGTAAAATCTGGAATCTCCAAAGGACGCCCAGTTTTCTTAGCTACGTTTGCTAGAAGCAGTTCCCACAACTGACTTATATTCGCACGGCCCTGAATACCTAGCGGGTTTAGCAGAAGTTCGAAGGGCTCTCCAGATTCATCCTTTGGCATCTGGGAATCTGGAACAATTACAGAAATTATGTGCTTGTCACCATATCGTCCGCTGATCTTATCTCCAACCCGGAGCGGATGCCTAGCCCTAAGCACGATATTAATATGCTTAGGACTGATAGCAGCCGTTACTACTTCTGCTGGATCATCGTATTCCCAGACTGGAGATGCATCACGAAAAGAAGAGCGAATGCCGCCTTTACCGACGACTATAGGAGTTTTTGTAACAACCAGCGCTATCGGATCTCCCTTCTCAAGTATGGCACCAGGCCGCGGGATACCATCTTCTGTGTATTTCTCGTAAAAGGACTTTGTGTATTTTCCAGGAAAGATAGACATAAACTTCGAAGTCCGCGTAACCATCTCCGGAGATAAGTCTATCCATTTCTGATACATGTGCTCGGATTCGAGCTTCTTAGCAGCAGACTCAGAGATTACCGCGGCATCTTCAAAGTTGTAACCTTCCCACGGAATATACGCTGTCTTCAAATTCCTGCCTAATGCAAGAGCATTATCCTTGTCCACATAGTTGCTTCGCGTTAATATGCTTCCCGGATAAACAGTATCACCCGCTTTAACAATTGGAGTCTCAGTGTAGAAGGTCTTACGATTGTATGGAAAATCTTTATAATACGGAATCTTTATGGTTTTACCCTGCTCGTCTTTTATATAAATAGCATCAGGGGAAACTCGCGTCACAACGCCAGCTACCGTAGATTTCCTAACACCAATCTGTTCTCCATAAAGCTTATCATAAGCTTTACCGTGTGCTATACTGAGGTTCTGGACAAGAGGAGCTTCAGCCTCGACTAGCGGAACAGCTTGCGTAAGCATGCGAGCGCCCATCGACACCCGTTGCGGATAACTGTTCTGCTTCATCGGGACGAGATTTGAAAGCGGGGAGTAAATATCGTCAGAGCCAGGAATAACATAATCAACGTCCCGCCTGCGAACTAAAACATGCTGATTATTAATAATTGCCGGAATAAGTGGCAGATCTTCTGCCAACGCAGATTCGAAAGTAACAACTTTATTAAAAAGTTGTTGTGGGCTGAGATCCACCCGACGATTGGTCTTGGCGTCAATGAAAGTTGAATAAATATTACCGTTCCGATCCCTACGAACCCCAGTTCCGAAACGAACATCTACCCCGACATGCAGACCTTCTGGAGTCACTATGGGATCTATAAAACCAAGAAAGGATGGATGATTATATCGAGAGTCGTCTGTAATCTGCCAAACATTTGTGATACCGCCTTCCCCTGTACGAGTTGTGCGGTACCGAGTATCTAGAATCTCTAATGGATTAATTTCCTGTAACGCAGTTCCAAGACCACTACCATGAATGGTTTCCCTTATGGCGTCATCAAAAACACCAACCGGGAAGTACCTAACGTCGCGGCGTGCTCGTACACGATTATAATAGTTTCTAAGCTTGTTTAGATTGCGGGATACTGCTTCCCGCAATAGATCCTCTGGACCAATGGTTGATAAAAACGTAATATGATTCCTATCATCAATCGTATCTTCTCCGCGTGCGCTCTTAAGTAACTTCTCCGTGATTCTGAGCACCGTGTCCTGATCCAGCCTTTTTGACGGGCGGTTCAGTGTAATCAAATTAACATTTGGATCGACTTCAAGGGTTCCGTATAACTCACGTATTCTTTTAACTAAATCTGCGTCGGCAATTGACTGTAGCTGCTTTCCAAAAATAGCAACAGAGGCACGCCGCACGGCAGATGTATCGGAGTTCTCCTGATTAATCTTAAGAATCTCGGGACCCCAAACTTTCTGTAATTGTTGGTCGGGAATGCCCAGCGCCCGCAGGAAAGGATATAAAGGAACACGGGCCTGACCGGATTTTAAATAAAACACACCAGACGTAGGATCAAAGACATAACGATGTCCTACGCCTTTAGCAACATTTATAAGAGCTTCGTATTCACCATCGTTTGTCAGACGGGTGTACACTCCGGGACGTAACCGCATCTGATTGACAATCCCATATTCGACCCCATTAAGAATAAACGTTCCTCTGGGGGTCATATATGGGACTGCAGCTATACGCTTACGCTCCTCAGATAATATTTTCCCGGTCTTCTTATCGTAAAGTCGAACAGTTCCACGTAATGGTCGGTACAATGTCCCGCCGGATAGAATAGCCTCCTTCTCTTTCGAAGGATCGACCGTATCTGCACCTTCGTAAGCAAGATCTTCGATAGAGAAGACGTAATCGTTGTCTTCTATCTTAGAATTTGCAGATACCGTATCTAAGATAGAGGAATAGATGTTATTTCGAATTGTGTCTATATCGTCGATTTTATATAACTGTTTCATGATAAAATCTTAGTGTTCCGCACCCGTTTTTCTTTAACACCATCCTCTGTCGCAGAATCATTGTCAGCCTTGATTGCTTTCAGCCGCTCTCGAACGTATTTATTGATAATTTTTTCTTCGGCATCCGTATCCAGCTCTTTTTCTGCAGGACGTTTAACATCCAACGCCGGGCCGTAGTTTATCTCCTCCTCGAAGAATTCTGGAGGAGGCAGGGTTATCTGACTTTCCGTTAAATAAGGATAACTCTGAGCGCGCCATCGCCTGATTGCTTCCGCTGTTTCCTTGGTCGCGGTGCCAAGCGGGTGTTCCGAAACAGCAGATGCTACTCCGACGGCGAAAGCCAGTGCTGGTAAGGCATACAGGCCGCGCATCAGGGACCACGCCAGTCCAAACTGGCCTTCTTTCAGGTGAGATCCAAGCTTCTTTGAAGGAGGATCGACATTTAGGACCGAGTAATAATCAATACCGAGCCTGCGGGATACCTTATCCGCTACCTGCTGCCTGGTTTCATACGGAAGACGCAACAGTTCTTCTGTGGATAATTCATCGTTCAATATTTTCTTCGAGAGAAGTGCGGTTCTTCTCAGTTCTTGTAAGTACTCCTGTTTGTCTTTATCTATAGTCGCTCTCAAGTATCCCTTTTCCATAGGCTTAAATATATATTCATTGGCCAAATAAGTAGAGCCAAACGGAATCGCCAGAGAGCCAACAGCTAGCAGCGGGTACTGAGCCAGTACATTCATTACTCGAGCGAAAGGACTCGAAGCCGTTTTAGCATGACCGGCTACCGAAGAAGATTTCTTTTCCTGCTCAGCGTTTATTTGTTCATTCTCCTTTAGTTCCCTCCTAAGAGCTTCGTAGTAATCTTCTGGGGTTATCACATAAGTACCACGAGGAGCAGACGGACTGTCGTCGTATATCGCCTTATTACCATACCGCATAAGGTAACGGATACCAGTCAAACCAACCGGAACAGATGCTAAAATAGTAGCGACGCGCAATAAATCCCTTCTAGCATGCCGTGGGCCAAGACCGGTAAGAAGCTCTCCAAAAGAAAAATCCGGAGGCAAATTCAATTTTTGTATAAGCTTCTTAAAGAAATCGAATTGCGCTGATTTTACGTTAGATCGCATGGTATTTCTCGAATCTCTGGTCATTTGGAAACTGCTCCAGGTTACTCTTCTTTACTTGTATAAGATATGGCTGACCCCACTCTAGATATATGTAAACTACGACACCAGTTTCCGTCTCTTTTGGAGTAACAACCGAAGTGTATTGCAAAAACCAACCATTTACTATCCTGTCCTTTACCCAAGTGTAATATTCCGTATCTGCTTCATCAGACAAATTAAACAGGCGCGACTTGAAAAACACGAAGGGTACAAAATCCATCAAGTCGTCATATATCCCATTAAATTCTCCAAGATAGGGAAACTCACGCCCAGGCCAGGTCAAAGGACCAGGATGCCACTCCGACTGTTCGCCTACATATTTTGCGCACCTATATGACATCTCTTCCTCTCTTCTTACGACTCCTCTCAGCATTTTCCTGCAAATACCTAGACACCAATTCTACTTGTAGATCACGCAATTGATTGGCATCCAGTGTTATCACATGCCGAGCGATGATAGCATCAATCGGTTCTTGTCCCGGAATCTGTTCCACAAAAGGCTCTATGCCCAACTTGTAGCCAGCGCTTCCAAGACCTCGCACGAGTTTCAACCACGTAGTGTAGCCAGAGGCCGATAGACTGGCCAAAGATGTTGCAACAGGTGCAGCCAGCAGCACATACGTCGCTGGACTCTGCGCTTTCTTAATTAACAATGGATGTGTCATTTATCTCACCCTGTCTCTTCAAAGCCCTCGAGGAGAGCTTTACGATAATCAATATTATTTAATTTCGTTTCTAGGCTATTACTAGATCCGTTAGGTGTAACCAGTCCCGGTACAATTATCTGCGGTTTCTTATAAATTTTATGACGCAATTTGTACTCGTCCACTTTAACAGAATCGACAGCTCCCTGTTTTTTAGCTTCCTGATACACAGAGTGAGCATCTTCCAGAAATTTACGCACTGCTCGTTCTGATGCAACACATACTCCCTGCCCACGAAGAAATGCTATTCCTAATACAATAGCACGCTTAATAAAAGTGGACGGTGGTAAGCCCTTAAGAACGCGAAGACGTTCGTCATCCGTCATTGAAGCATAATCTTTACCCTCAGCAGCTTTATCACAGCTTAAATATACGATACCGTTCTCAGCCCAAAATTCGATGTCAAGAAATTTCTTAACTTTTCCCATATAAGACTCCGATTTTAAATTCCAGAGATTCCAGAAGTTCCAGGGATTCCAGAAATTTCTGTCGGCAGAGTTATAACGTTCTCTTCCTGTCGCGGTCCAACATAAACCGCGCCTACCGCTTTAGCGAGGTTAAGAGGCACCGGCTGGCCAGAAGCCCTGGCTGATCCTACTTCCGATAGATGCTGTGTCACAGACCGCAAAATCGGAAGATTGTACCTATGGGCACTGGCCTCTTCTAACGCAGCATAGGTATTAGCACGATCTAATACCTTTTTGATGCCGCTATGGATATGATTTGAGTGCAAAAATAACATATAAGATCCTGGGTCCACTAATCCAACGGATTTGTACCCAAGTTTTCTGGCATATTCCGCAACGGCTCCCGCCCTTAATTCCGGATCGCTATACATCATGTTAATTTGATCCAAGACTGGAGCAATATCGTACTTAAATTGTGCAGCTCGTAGAGATTGTACGATGTCAGGAGTAAGAAAAGATTTATTTCGCTCGTGTTGGTGCAGCAACGATACTGCAACCGGAGCTGGTACGCCCGACCTAACAGCTAGAGAGATCCACTGGCTCGGAAGCATGACAGGCATATTGCCACTCACTATGTCCTCATAGAACTTTCCAAGTGGACCTCGCTTACCATACACCTGGACAGCCCGAACTGTTGCTCCAACCATGTTCCCAATAGGGCTATCCGCTATGTTATTGCGCAGTGTAATATCGTCTTTAGTGTAAATTTCCGGTGCTATAGGAACTTGCACCCCAGCCGCTGCCACACCAGCCTGGAACAAACCATGAGGCGCCAAACTTTTAATATAGTTATCTCGCCGGATATAATGCGCCAACTGCTTAAAAGGTATTCCAGAATAACTCTGCAATACTATAGGAAAGGCTTGTTCCAATTCTTCCGTGGTCGGTGTTCGAGCTAATTCTTTGGATAGGGCATCACGGACCGAAGCATATACAGGCAAAATATTTAGAGCCTGACGAACGAATACGTTCCCATCCGTTGTAGGAGTCAGTAAGCCATTAGATACAGCATGCTTCAGAATCTTTGCCAAATCCTGATCATGAAAGCCCTTCGTTAATGTAGGATTCATCTTAAAAGCCATATACAGAGACTGCGCCATATTCACAGCGCTAGGACCATCAATACGATGCGGTCCGTATGCCTCTAATATGGCCTTCGCCATCAGCATCGGAGAGCCAGCTTGTCCAAAGAGAGAATCATATGTATCCGAGCCAAGAATAAAATAAGCTATCCCAGAGAAAGCAGGAAAAGATTTCAGAAAGATGTCAAGTTTTTCTGAAATAGGAACTTCTTTAGGCGACACCCCAACCGCGTATAACGCGGCGTCCACCATACTAACGATAGGGTTCGTATCAATCCCAGAAAACAATATATTATAAATAGCCCTCTGATTCCGAATATTCATGATAGCGTCGGGCAATGGCTTGTCTTTAATATGCAGAGAAGAAAGATAGCCCTTTGATAGAAGAGTCTGCTGAAAGGCGGTACTAGCAGCAGCGGACAAGACCTGCAGTACAGTAGTTTCCGCTGGCGGAGGAGCAGGAGGCCCAGCCGCAGGAGTTTGCGGCAGAACCTCCTGCGTCATCTCTGCGACATTAGGCGGTAATGGGGCATTAACCAGCGCCGATACTGACGACATACCTGAGATCGAGGCTTGTAAATACAGAAGGCTTGAAAATTATCAGTAAATTATAGTCTATTCCCGCCCCTGATAGGGTAGTAACATCGAAGGATTCTCCTTTAGCGACTGTTGTATCCCATACTCCAATATAAAGATAGCTTCTGCTTGGTCCGGTCTGGTAATGTTCAAGTCTGGATACAAACTCCTAGCTCGGAAAAGAACATCCTTCTTGTCAGACGACAAAGCAAAGTGCTTTTTCCATATATTCGGAGATACTAAACGATAAGAACAACCGAGTGCAGCTAATACACCTATTAGAATCCCTTTCGTTTCTCCAAAAGTAAATGAACTGGAAACACCCTGTTTCGGCATCGAATGCACATCCTCTATATACGCAATACGAGTATCTGTTTTCTTAAGAAAAGCTAGACTTTGAACCAGAGAACGAACGTCGATCTTGGAAATCTTTCGGGACCTACCCGATTTCTTAATAGCAATACTGGGAATATCCAGTAACCGGATTTCTCTGTTTGGGTAAAATAAGTAAGCTATCGCCCCGTTAACACCAGGATCAACTCCGAGAATTACAGGCATATCTATACCTCCAGTGATCAAAGATCCTGTGCGAGTGACGGAAAAACCCCGAACTCCTCAATCCTACGAACGATTTTAGAATAAACTTCCACGATCATATTCAACTTTTCGATAGAAGAGAGTTCGGACAATGGGGGTATCTGCCGTTGCAACAATTTACTACCAACATCCGGCAAACTATAACCTTTAGTGTATCTGGTTATCGGGAAAGTCACCTGATAGTAAGAACGACAGTGGGTTAATGCATCGGCAGTAAGATCCTTATATAACAACTCATTGAGCAGAAGCATCAAATCTACATCTCTCCGAGTACCGTCCTGGGAAAAAGCACAAATTAACGAATGGGGTATAGAGACATCTGATCCGCACTTTAAGCGCAGAATGTGAAGCAACCGACGTATATTAGGTAGTACGTACTCGTATAGATTCAGACCAAGCAACCATTTTCCAGAATTAAAGTGCTCGGCAATATCATGCAGTATGGATACTACCTGGGTAGGCGTGTGGTAACGTTCGGAAGTCTTCCAATCAACTAATGCCCGTGACGGAGGAGGCGTCAAACTATCCCAGAGATCCAAAAGTTTAAAAGACTCCTTTTCCGGGTCGCCTATCAAATCAGCCGGATGGACCCTCACCTGACGCAACGATTGTAGCGCTGTTCCATTAGCAGGAAGTATTCCATAAACCAGTTCCAAACATCTGTTTGTGGGTGGAAGATTCTCTCCATCTGAAGCCAGGGCCTTATCCAAATCGGAATGACCATAAGTCGCGTTGTTTACGGCCAAAACATCCAATACAACCAAGTCCTTTTGAATTAACATGAGAGTTCTCCTATCTAACAGTTCCTGCCAGATCCACTAAGTTAAAAGTGGCGCTGGAGTACAAGCTGTGTTCGTGCGATGTAAAGATGCACTGAACACGCTTGTTACAGGAAAATTCATGTAACAGATCAAACAAGCTCAACAGCATATTAACATTCTTGCTGTCCAACCCAGCCGTAGGTTCATCCGCCAGCAGAATCCCGTTTCCACCGCTATTAAGATAGAACACAAAAGCCGTAATTACAGATAACATTGTTCTTTGACCGTATGATAGCCTAGAGATTGGAATTTTACCATACTGTGTATTAGCCAGAAAAACGGTCCTGTCACCATCCTGTATGGCATCGACAGAGAAGGGTAGATCCAATTTACCACAAAGCCTGTTAATTTCCGGTAGCAGTACGGCGTGGATATACTGTCGAATTACAGACTCAGCAGCTTGAATAAAATACACATTAACAAATTTACGGGCTTTTGGATGAAACTCTTGCAATCTTTCATACTTTTCAACAGATCGACGGAGATCGAGAAGTTGTTGAGTTGTCAGCTCGATTTCCCTACACAGACGTTCCCTACCTTCTTTTGCAGAAGTAAGGACAGATATTCTGGATTGTACTGCCTCCAGTTCGTTCTGAACCTGCTTGAGATCAGAAAATGAATCGAGAGCTGCGATAACAGTTTCATCGAAACTATGTAATCTCTGTGTGAGTGACTCCTTCTGTTTATTAAAAGACTGTAGTTGAGACTCCAGAGTTAATCTCTGGGCAACGAGATCCTGATACTTCTTAAGCGCCGCACGAAGCGTGGGGAGATAAGAGGAGGTTACTTCCTCCTCCTTAAGGAGTAGTTGACCGTCCATAGCATGCTGAAGAAGACCTTCCATCTGACCTCGAAGAGTTCTGATTTTAGCAAGAGCCTGTCGTGCTCGGCTTCGTAATTGCTGGCGAGCATTCTGCTGACTCTCCAGCTCCTTAACGGTGTCAGAAAGTTCGTTCAGCATGCGTTTTAGTTCGACAATCCGTTGCCTTACCTGCTGAAAATCAACGTCATCTAAAGGTCTGTGACACGTTGGACATTCTTTACAGTTGAGTAGGGATTCTGGAAGAATCTTTCTACAGGTATCGAGTTCCAGAGAAACCTCGGTGAGTCTCTGTTTTACGGCCTCCAGCCGACGTTTGACCGGAGATGGCCTGGACTTGAATAGAAAAGTAAAGTTATGCCCTTCGGCAAAATAACTCTTCTGAAGCTGCTCAAGCTGCTGTTTTCTAGCACGAGCTGCACTGAAGGGTAATTGAGTCAGCGCATCATACAGATTATTAGCCGCACTGACAACAGTGCCAGGAACAAAAGTAATCTCTGGAAGACCTGGAAGGAGATCGGTCAGACGATCTTTGCAGGAAGCGTAAACAGCGTAAAGATTAGCTATGGTCTGAGATATGTCTTTATCCAATTGCTGAATCTCAGACGTTAAACGTTTGACCTCCGATTCTGACGCTGCCAGCTGATTCTTCACTACGAAGGCGTCCAAAACAGCTTTAAGAAGCTCCTGGCGCTTCTCCAGCTCAAATCTGGCACTAATCAGAGCTGCCGTATCGCCAGGCGAAATGCCAAGAGTGAACAGGTTAGCATCAATTCGCTCTAGTTCCTGTAGAGCCTTTGCCTGAAGCGCTTCAGCAGATTTATACAACGACGAGACATTTATATGGTCTGCCTGAGAATAGGAGAGAGTATCGTTCAGCGTGTCGTTAAAATCAGACGCCAGCATGTCCAAACGACCGAGACCAAGCATCCTACCAAGAGAAATGGCATCCTTCTCAAAAACAGTAAGAGCAAATCTGTCAATCTCCCCCTGCGATAGGTACCATTTGGTTGTGTCTTCACTTCCAATAACATCTTCAACCCATGCCTTAATCTGATTTGTACCACACGCTACAGTCTCCTTTGAACCATCCTCGTTAATACGGTACAGATAAGCTCTTGTAATATTCTTTCTGCTGAACTCCTTCTCGATAATGTAGTTCTGACCACCGCAGATAAAGGATACAGAAATCTTACCATTATCAGAAGAGACATTTAAGAAGAGATTGCGATCTCTGATCTGAGAGTACAACCCGTAATAAATCGCGTCAAGGATAGACGTCTTCCCAGAACCGTTAGGACCAGTGATGATATTCAATCCGGGTGAGAAACTACACGAAAACGAATCAAAGCGCGTCACTCCATTTATGGCTATCCCGGTCACCTGCATTTTTTGCCTCCTCAAACAACTGCCACAGAATGTCCACAACTTTTTTCAAATATCCTGTCCTGGCATCTCGATTTGATCGACATGCCTCAAATAAATTTCCAGCGACTTCGTTGAACTCCTCCCCAAACTTTTCAGTGATGTACCTCTTAAACATATCCTTCAGTTCGATGAAACCCTGATCTGGAACAACAGGATCAGCAACTTCCTGCTCCTTGCGAGAATGAGTTCTAATAAACAGATAACAATGCTCAGAAAGTAGGTAGTTAGCATACGTTATTAATTTAGTATCATTTGTGTAGATTACCACTACAGGTCGCCGAATCTCATCGTATGGGCAGACATCCATCCAAACTTTCACCTGTTCCAGTAACGCATCCACATGTGCGCTAGAAAAAACATCTTCTCCGAAGACCGGACGGGTAATCAAAGAGACGGGTTCGATAACAAGATCGTTGCTACCCTTTAATTGTACCATCAGATAGGAAAACTTATTGGTATCACTAATCCTGTTGGGGCACATAGCACCCACAGAATAAAACGGAGTGCCATTCTTCAGTTTCATATAAAAAGGCACATGATTATCTCCGGACAGCACAGCGAGCAGGTTGTCGTATTCCGACAACATATCGTAAGCCTCGGCCACGAACGAGTAAGGAAAGTGGGTTACCAAGACGTAGGGAGAATCATGCCTATACTTTTCCAGATAACCCCGCAAATCGGATAGTCGGTAACAGAAGTCAACTCCAACAAAATCAACTCCTGAAATGTTGATCCGCTTATCGTGCATATGCACTGTGTCGGGACTCAACAATTCAAGCCACGGCGGAACTGTGGCATCGTGCTGACCCTGTATGAAGTACAACGGGCAGAGGGGTGACAAAATTCCCTCTAACTCCGCCATAACCCGCCGAAACGTATCAATCATCGAAGCCGTACATGTCTTCGTGTCGAAGACATCTCCCGCCAGTATCAACGGAGTGTCAGATAGGGCATTTAGCACGTCAGTGATCTGTCTGAATGACACGAGTATATCACCGGAAGGCTCAGCACTGTTAGGGAACAATCTCATTCCTGATCGGATATGACAGTCGGAAGCAACAACAGCTATGGTTTTCGAAGAAACACTCATCTTTCGGACCTCCAGACCGAGAAATTGCGAAATCGCATAATTTCGCGTATAACGCGATCCAACCAACCAAAATGACCAAGGACACACACAATCAAAAGAAACGCAACAGGAACGATTTTACGCGAAGGAAACAGTATCCCACAAACGGAGACAGACGGTCGGAAGAAACGAACGAGCAAGAAACGGGGCATGAACGGGCAACGAAACCACGATTTTTGCCGGAAAAGGGGTTCTCCTTCCCCCCTCCGTCTATAAAGTACATCCATGTACTAATACATCCATGTATTATACATCCATGTATATAATTTATAGACTACCCCCCAACCGAACGTTTTTCTACTATCCATTCTCCATCCGTGGAGAATGCTCCATCCTGGAGAGTAGAAAAACTTAAAAACCCCTGCGGGGGTCCATTGTTTATTTTTTTCGTCGGGAGAAGAACTTCCAACGATGAAGCAGGGGAAACTGCCAACGGGACTCAGTAATGTGATCTTCGATCAGCTTACTAAGTCCCCAGGGCAAGCTCCCCAGCATCATTTCAAGACGTGAAAAAAATTCCTGTTTTGAGCCTCAACTGCACCACAGTATTGACTTCCACTTTTTCTGGCCTGTGCAAACTGTGGTAACTGAAGTTTCGAGAGCAGCCGATGTAAACAAAACAAAAAAAAAGGCAGGATCTCAAATAAGAGATCCTGCCCTTTTTTAACCGTACAGAGTGTTATGGCAACTCAAAACTGAACTATGTTACATGTTCAGTTCCATCAGTTGTTCCTCTGTCAAGCAATCCGCAAGGACATCCTGTAGCTTGTTAAGTTGCTTATTGTACTCACACATGTTCAGAATGTTTCGATATTTGTGCATGGGTTTTTCGATGAGTTCAAGATAGGTCTTGAATTCCTCTCCTGTAAAGTGTTCGATACGGTGTATCCGTACTGAATCACTTTCTGGTACGACAGAAATGCATACATTCACCTTTGATGGTGAGATCTTTCTGAAGTGAACGACTATACTTTGTTCGGTTCCATCCTTACTTCGTACCTTAATGACGAATGCTTCTCCTACTCTTCGTTCAAGAACAACGCTCATACACTTTCCTCCTTTCGCTCTTCCAGAGTACCCTTGCCAATCACTCCTGTTTCTGTCCCAATCCGTCCTGAATTCTTAACGCCAAATACAGAAATTCCAGTACGTAAGTAGTCCATTTGTATACCATGATACCAGCATCTTCCGGAATAGAGTCGTCATCTCCAGAAGAATAAATTTTCTCTGTCTTGACTCTCTTCTCACCGGAGAATTCTTCAAAATATCCGTATTTTGGAGTGAGCACATAAAGGAGACGAACGTTCGGAAGCTCCGAACTTACATCTCCCAGCGCTATCTGCAATGAACATCCATTATTGTTTATGTCCTGCGCATAGGAAAATCCTAAAGACGTAACGTTATTCTGAACGGCAGAGACATCCAACCCGTTCTGTTGATTTGCCCTCTGATTCATTCTTTCGCTCATTTCAATGTACGCCACCATAAATTCCGGTAACGTTACAAGATGCTGCAAAGCCGTTGAAATGAGGTCCAGATACTCGTCAATCTCATACGACGACTCCAACTTCAAATCGTACAGTATCAGACCCAGTATCCGAAATAAATCAAAGCTGTCTCCGGCGGACCATTTATACTCCTGCATTACCATAAACAGGGGTGTAAAGGTTTTCTGACACCGCGCCTCAAAATCCTGGAACGAATTCTGCTTCTTTTCCATAGCTTTTGTCTCCTGTGAATACACTATAATTCCAAAGACGGACGACCTACCCTCCTCGGAGATTATGTACATGTAAGGATCTGCTGTTAATGGAATACCTCCTTTCTCAGATCAAGTTTTGGCGAGTAATTACAGATGCCGACACTGCTCTGCCTTTGGGGTGACTGGCATATCGGTGAAAACATATCAAACCTTGAGCTAGATGGCAGTAATGAGTATTCCCCGGCGATAGCTTCTCGAAGAGTCAAACAACTCGTTAGAGCAACAAAGCGACATATCCAAAAATTAGATCCAGTAAGGATCTACGTCTTAGGTCTGGGTGATTACATCTCCGGACAAATTCACGCAGAATTGCTGGAGAACGGCACTCTTGGCGTCATGGAACAGACGGAATTAGCTGGACATTTAATAGGTTCAGCATATACAGAAATCGCTGAGAGCACCGCCCGGCCTGTCAGTTTTTATGGTCTAGCTACGGATAACCACGGAAGAACGGAGGCTAAACCAAGATACAAAGGACGGTACAAGTCAAACTTCTCTTATCTTACACTAAAGTATGCGAAAAGTCTCCTGCCTCCGAAGCTGCAAAAGTCTTTCGCAATCCTTAAACAAATCTCAGCAATCATAAGACTGCAGCATGCAAATGTTCTCGTAACACACGGGGATCAAATCAAGTCGTATGCAGGTCTTCCTTATTATGGTATCGATAGGTTTTACATGAGGGAAATGACCAAGTGCTACCGCAGCCGAAGAGAACTGTTCGACTACCTCGTACTTGGTCATTTCCACTCTCCTACCGTTTTGAATAACAACATTATTATCAACGGAAGCCTTGTGGGTCTTTCAGAGTTCTCATCAGCAAAGGGTTTCTATTCAGACCCGTGCCAACTCCTTGTGCTTATGGACCGCGATCGTTTACTGCAGGTTATCCCGCTTAATCTAGATTAGTAATTTCTTGTTAACAAAAGCATCTGGTAACTCAATACTGAGAATCTCCTCCTGCATCTTTTGCATGTCCTCCTGACTCCCTAGAGATAAGTTATACACCAGAATGCTTCGGCTGACTTCGTCCAACGAACGAACGACGTATCTACGCAGCAGAGCGTCTATAGTATGAATCGCTAGTGGGCCATCGTCAACGGTTATCACCTCTCGCATGCGATCTTTACGTGAACGCTTCTTATCAGAGTGTAACCTCCCATAGCGAAAGCCAGCTAAGATTATATTCCATACTAATACATTAAGCTCATACGCAACCCCACGGCTATTTTCTGTAGCGTCAGTTAACTGTCGGCATAGGTGGTCGTAAAGCCAACTGGACTTTTCCGCACTCTTGAATGAGGGATGATACGTTATGAAGATCGTATCCCCGTCAATAATAAATTTCGACACTGTATTATGAACATATCGGTTCTCAGCATCTTGGATTGCGTCCCAGATAGCCTCACTTTCAACATTCGCCACAGTTTTACCGTTGGTTATCCTCGCTAACTCTGAGTGCAGTTGCCCCTTTCCATCGTCACATCCTGTTCGAATCACAATATTGACGTGATTGCGGATATAGAACGGTCCAAGAAAATAACTCTCTGCTGTTATAGGCTCATCTACGCGACCGCCTATAATCCCATAGTCAGGGTACAGGAATAGCCCTTCGGCAATCTCTACGGCAACTTTATCCGGATAAGATTTATCCTCTGATTGAGTGGTTGTAATAACCGGTAACCAAATAGGGTGAAGCTGTAATATAATGCTGTTCCCTCGAACATACAGATTACTCCTCTGATCGGAAGTACGGAATCTGCTCAGATATGTATATCTCTTAATATCCATAAATCTATGCTTAATCGCAGCTTTAGCGGTTGCGAATAAGGTTAGATACCATATCGGTAGCCATATTAGTAGCTCATCCCGGAATACCCCAACAGCGCTGCTGCGAATCCAGGAATATGTCCCAAGCACGAGCATGTATCTGGTGCAGACAACTGGGCGTGAATGAGTATATATCGCGGTAGTGGCATACCCGAGATTATAAAAGGCATCCAGCGAGGACGTGCTACTTATCACTGCACACTCTGGTGCAGAAACGAAATCAAGCACGTCGGTTAATAAGTTAATGTAACTGCATCCTGCCCCAGTCGTATTATCGCAGGTTGGTGTGACTAAACACATACTTCCTCTCCTATCCTAGTATAGCCACCTCAGCCTTTGGTAAGTAGGTAATGTCTTGCATAATGTGTTTCAAAGCTAGCATGTATTTGCTAGGTACTTCCATCGGTCTGCCTCCTGATCCGAATATCCAGTTTCACGTATTCAAGATGAACTCTTCCATGTTACACATGGCATAGTATTCCTTATCTGGTAGAATGTTTTCATAAGCTTGTTGCATTCTAATGCTCCTGATCAAAACGGCTTTGAAGTAGTCGGTTATTGCCAGACTCGCCTCGTCCGCATCCTGGAATACCAGCACCGGCGTATCCTCGTTATACGGCATCTTGTGACATGGCCAGGTGTATTCTCCTGGTAGAATCCATTCTCCTCCGACTCGTTGCAGGATTGATGTGTTGTGCCTCAGGACATACTTCCTCGCTAAGTAGTCTATATGCCAAAAGCTCGTATCCTTTTCTTCCTTAGTTGAATTAGAAAAAATATGTCGTTGTACCGGAAACAGATAAGTAACTTCTTTCTGCTTTAACGGGACTTTGTACAGAATCCCAGGAATATCTTCTATCACCGTTGGTAGTTCTTTCAGATGTCGCACTCTGTTAAGCACTTCACAGCTTTCTCTGTAGCTTTCGGCACGTACTGATAACAAATCCATCGAATCTCTTGTTGTCTCGTTGTTGTTCTTCTGAGCCACTAAGAAAAATATCGGATCGCGCAAACGAACTACGCCCATAATGCGGGTAACTACGCTGTAACTGTATCCATCGATGATGTGCGCGCCTGCTTCAGCCAGGCAGACATAATGTACCTGGTACTCCCTTCGAATCGGGATGGCTGCCCAGTACGCCAGCGGCACGATCAGAACTTTATAGTTGTTGTAAAACGGTCGCTTAATATGGTACGGTATGCATTTGCATTTAAAGTAGTCTCCTGGAAAAACTGCTGATTCGTACATTCCGGTTAAATATGTATTACTAGGATCGAGCTCCTCTAGGAACATATTTGGTGTATGTTCCTCGTGAAAATACAGTGGAAATGTTAGATAGATGGGTTTTGCCACTCGTGATAATTTGAGTGGTTTACAAATCGTTGTATTTCTGATGTATCGTAACGCGTTAACTAACTTCGTAGAGTAGAAGACTTTGAGTACGTCTTCTGCGGTTTGTTGCGTAGTGCGCATAGTTGTTTCCTCCTCATGTAATCTCCGAAATGCGGTCTATAACACTTTGGACAAATTCGGAAAATCGTTCTCGTGCCTTCTTTGTTGCATAATTTCGCATGCGTGCATGTTCTCGAATTGTTTTAGCAAGCAAGATCTTGTAATAATCTGTGATTGCACAATAAGCCTGTTTCGGGTCTGAAAAATGCAAAAATGTGGTATGTTCATTAGCAATAATTTCCCTTTGATGAATCATGCCCGTAGCCGGTATATACTCTACGACGCGACAGAAGAATGGGATAGTATTTGGACCTCTGGTGTCGATATTCTCCAGAATCTTTGCAAGAACCCGTTTCCAGAATGGGCAGTCGGAAGATCCCGTTTCTTTTATTTTTTCCAGACGATACTGTATGCCTGGTTTGATTGTGATACATGTCGCTTCCAGTGGTTCAATACTTTCTAGATTCGTCGGCTGTATCGGTTCCAACCAGGATCGAACATATTTTTCTTTGCTGGCTGAATTTGCATGATTTCTTCTTCCCATACTCCAGACTTTATCAAACATTTGTTGTACGTCGAGCGTTATAACAATACTGTCTCGAAACTGCATTCCTCCTACGATTCTGCTACGAACCTCATCTACGATTTTTCCCGCGTGCGGATTAGTAACCACGATATCAATGATTCCTAATTGATGTACTTGTATAGTTCTTATCTTTGTGATGGTATCAGTCCTCACATAATCAATAGAATCCAACTTTACATATTCCTCATACTTGCCTTCGCGATGCGTTGTAAAGGATACTGGCGTTACAGTCCAGTACACGCATGGGAATATGACATAATAGGGTGCATTCGCATCAAGGCGATATAATGTTATGTCCTCATAGAAGTTCATGAGAACAAGCTTTGGGTTGCTGTAATCCACCGGAGATTCATTGAATTCACAACTAGATATCGAGATATCATTTTGATTTCTGTAAAACCAGCGCATCTCCCACAGATTTAGATCCGGAGCAATACCTACTGGCACACAGAAGTACGGCAGTTTCCGAAAATGGTACCTGTTTGGTTCCTCTGGGAAGCTGTTCCTTTTGATTCGATTCAAAATATGTCTAAAGATATGCTGTATCTGAGTAGCAACAAACTCACGGAATACCTGAAGCTTTACAGTACGATTCAATCTAGGACGACAAAGGAAGCTCATTCTCCTTTCCTCCAAATAAAAATCCCGGAAATAGCTTATTGCTTATTTCCGGGAAAGGTCAGAACGTTTAGTTGTGCTCGCCTACTTGGCGCTTAGCCTTCGTGCAATCCCAGGAATACTGGAGCACGAAGACTCTTACTAGGAAGTTCTTCTTGATATTTGACTCGTGCCTTTCGCCCGATAAATTCCTCCGGGCGTTTCCACATTTCCTGTCGAAGCATATCATCCAAACCACTGCCCACTGTCCCTACGATCTGCCCCTCCGGTTCATAACTGAAACGGAATCCACCAACAGCTTTACCTTTATACTTACCTTCTCCTGGTGTCAGCTCTCGTATATAGACATCCCTTTCTTTTGTTGTCTTAAATTTGAAAGGTACTCCAGCGTTCGGGAATAGGACAACACCTTCTCTGGTTAGAGGGTGTACACGTCGTTTGATATCCAGTAACAACCGTTCCGCATCCTCCGGTGTCTTCGCTTCGATCGGAGCATGAAAATATTTTGGTAAATACTTGATCACTTGATTTATAAAATTTCTTCGCTGCTCGTATGGACGCAGATACCATTCACTCCATTCTTCATCGGGTTTTCCATGTTTAACGGTATCGAATACGTACACTCGAAACTCTATGCCGAGCTGCCTCTGCTTCTCTCGGGACTTTGCCAGTCCAGAATTCAAGAGCGCCGACAATTCATTCGGCGGCAGGACTCGTTCCCCGTCCTTGGTTTTCTGTACAGCATAAATTTCTCCCAGCAATAAGGTATCGTCTAAACTTTTTGGAATTTCGACCTTTGGTATCTCCGGAAATATCCGCTCTGTATGTAAAATCGGTTGTCCAGTTTTCTTGGATATTCGATGTGAAAATACTTCAATTTTGTTATCTTTGATGCGAATCAGAGACAGGGCGCCATCAAGCTTTGGTTGAACAGACGATATAGACTTATTTATTTCATTGATTAGTTTTCTTGCCTGATCTTCGGTGATCGGTGTGTAGTGTAGTTTTTCTGGGTATTCTTCTAAAGTTGGTGTAATGTTTGTAAGATACCATACCGGTTTCGATCCAGACTGTCTCTTTTTGATAAGTTGAAAACGCTGTATGCCTTGGGGCGTCTGTAACGAAAACGTTAGAGAGTCGTCAGATACATCATGCAGTATGGCATCAAATTTTTCCGCAGGATGTACATATCCTGCTCCATATCCTCGCGGTATCTGACCGGAAAAATATTGATATTTCCACGAATGAACCGGCTGTTGGTACAACGCTATTGTTTGCCCCGGTTCCTGTGGAAATTCCTTCCGTGTAGCCCAACTGAAGAGATTGGTTTCCGGTGAACCCAGCCGTATATCATAATGCTTTCCGGCTCTCTGAGCCTCGTGCAGGCTGCGCATCAGCAGGACGCGCGTCCCTGGAGACAGTTTAGAAATAATTCCATATGCGGTTCTGTCTATTATTCCACGAGGCATGGTTCGGTTCCCTTTCATAAAATTATAAATAATTATATTTCACCGCTGTTCCGTATCCTGTGTTAGCTATTCTGCTGATCTAATCAGTTGCCGCCTCATGCATCAGTTGAAGCATGTTCCTGGCTTTGCGGTGAATATCCTGATTAAGTCCTTTCAGCACTCCAATGGTCTTTTGCATCACATACTGATAGCACTTATTCATAGGGGAGGTATCTCTTACCCCAAATCTTACTAACATCAATGGGTCGTCGAAATCCTCCTCTGATGGACGAGTTATCATTATTTCCAGGAATTTATCACACATATGTCTTATCTGATTGAGCAAGAATATACCAGAAGCAAGCTGGTTGTCCATATAATTGAGAGCAGTACCTACGGATGGAAGATGGTGCGAAAAGTAATCTCCAAATTGGATCCCGCACAGAATCCGCTCGTAGTTTTTCGTTTTATAAGATCTCCGACCCTCATAACCCCAGGCTATTTTTCCAAAATAGCCGTTTGTAGTACGCATTGGTTCTGAGAGGGAGAACGTCCAGTAGAAATCACTCTCCGGGAGAAGATGACCGTAAGTATGACCAGCCAGTATCCATGTTTCCGTAGATCTGCAGAGATTCCTGGGAACAAGATGCATCCTATAGGATGTATCATACCAATCTAGACTCAAGTTGTTTATATTAGTATTTACAATCACCCCCCACAGCAGACGAGCTAAAATATACTCTAGGTATGGATTAGCTGTCCGCACAGGTACAAAAGATTCAAAAGCATAGTAGCGATCTTTTACATCCGAACTGTAATGTTGATAGAATTTAATATCATTGATGCTCGATGTTAGTGATCCGTATGGGATTTCTGTTAGGAATAATACGTGCGGATGTCGTCCGAATAGGGATGTTGTCGGCGGACATCGCATGTCTCTTTTTTGAAAGTTTGGCGGAACTCTTTTGTTATTATCCCAAAGTTCAGCCACATCCTCCTCGGAATATTTCTCTTCTGTAGCTACATATGTAATCCGTTCTACCTCTCCATCCATTTTTTCAAAACTATTAGATTCGCCTGGAAATTTGATAACGCTTTGAATCTTCTGAAGCTTTTCCTTTCCATAGGTTCTTGCTAGTAACTTAAGCGCAAAGTTATATATTATGACTAGTATTCTGTTATAGTGGGTATATACAAAATACCCACTTCTCTTCGCCTCATATAGAAGAGGCTCAAAAAAGCTTTCGTGTGATGTTTCCGACATGTTACCATATCCTCCAGTTATTTAATTTTTCCTTCATCCGCGTCCATGTGTTTACACAAACAGCCCTCACAATATCGAACACAGAGGGATTATTAATATCCCAATTGGGTACCAGCCCGGTTATTTTACGGTGGAATTCTTCTCCGTGATACTCTACTGCATCAGCGTGATCTAGCACATCCTTTTTCCCTTTTATAGTGGCTGCTATAAATAATGGTGCAATCGATGAGTATATGAGATATCGCACTTCGTATCTGCACATGGAGAATGAGTTTTTTAATAACATACTATCGCTAGGATTTTTAACCTCCTCTTCAATCGATACTATAAAGGCGTCTATCGCGTCCTTGAGTTCCTGCTCTGATATATTATGTCGTTGCATGAAGTCACGAACATTTTTGCTCCCATGCTCTACTCCGTACTTCAGTCTTTCTAGGCCACTATTTAGAAGGAAAAATCCAACGTGTGCAAGATCCCTTCCTGGTGAATAGAAGGCTACTACTGGCGCACTCGGATCTCTGAATTGAAACATAGCAATCCTCCTTTTGTATAAAAATCTGGGGGTGAACTACATAGTGTAGTTCACCCCTCACCCCCTGACGAAGTACTATACGAAATCTTCGAAGCTAAACCTTACGTCGCTTAGCTTAAACGATAGTTCTGGACACCAGCTTTGTTTGCTTTTGTGTACAGAGCCACAGTACCTACATTTATATTCCTGTTTTCTCGAATTTAAACCAAAACGAGAATACAGGATTTCTTTGTTCCTTCTCGCTAGCTCGAGTTCGTTAACGGGTACGATTTTGGATACTCTTAGCACATCGTCCCTAATATACGTAACGTACATACCGGTTAGATAGTCTAGATCTCTTGGTAATAATTCTTGCTTCACAGAGATGCCAGATTTCTTCACCCAATATACAATCTCCTGTATTTCTGTTTCATTGGTAGTTCGAATTAACAAGGGCTCATTGGGATTGTCGTGAAGGAGTGGCATCACTCGTGTCACCCACAAACCATCCTTCAGTTCATATCCCAAAATTCTCCCAAAACTGCGATATGTTTTATATCCAGCACAAACTAATAGAGTTGCCAGGCAAACGGCTAGATGTCTAGCATTTGTGTTGTATTCTTGTCCTGGAGTGATAAGCTGTCCTGTTATAAAATACAGCTCTGTTTTATTTTTCCTGAACTTATCGTAAATCTTCTCAGAGATTGCTGTTACCAGAACTTCTTTTAGCTCCGGAAGATTCCTGTTGTACAGGAACCTGGCACATGTTTCGTAGCAGAACTTAAGACTTTTCCGATATTCTGCTACTGGTAAGCTTGAAGCTCTTAGCTGATTCATAGTGCGGTCATGAGATAATTCTGAAATGTTGTTACCACAAGATTACCGCTATCCAGGATCATAATGGGATCCAGACAATAATCATGTCCAAATTCCGGTCCTGCATAGGGGTATGTCAGAGCTTCGATGTGATCTGTGGCACAGTACAATAGGGATTTCCACGGGAACACGATGACGGTGGGCAGATCCATTGCAACGCTTTCACAGTCATAATGCCTTTCCCGTATAGTATTGAAATGTTTACGAGAAAACCTACGAAAAGCCATCATAAAGTTATCGTTCGTTAACGATAACTTATGCAACATAACCACAACATGCTTGGTTTCCAACATATATCGTTTGAATTCCAACCAGGTCGGAAATAGTTCCTCCGGATTATCATATCCCCTACGTTTAAGAACTTTGTGGACAGTCCTCATCGCCATCTTTTCATAAGTCTTAGTGATCGTCCTTTCCATCTTATCGTCTCCTCTCCGTTTGTTCTTCCTGTTCATAGGTTAGTACAGCATCCTCCACGTCCTTTAATATCCTGCGGTAGCTCGTCTCGTCAATCTCTCCCCTACTGTACTTGTCGTAAATCTCTGAATAAAATAGGCTATAAAATATACTTTTCAAATTAGGAGATCGTATTGTTATACTAATACATTTGCCCTGTATCTTGAGAACCCAATCACACGTACTGTTATTAAATGTCAATGTAATTGGCGACATCTGTTCAGAGTCTGGAAAAACAGCCACACCTACACGCTGATCGATGTTAGATCGCTCCGACTCTAACACATCCCCATGAGTACTTAGAACTGGCATATACGGGAGTACCGCTTTTGGTACTAACAGGAACACAACGTGCCTGCTGTTCTCACGCATGAGGCATCTGACCAGAGTTAGTTTAAGCATGCTGAATTCGCTCCCTTCATAAGCATCCAAAGGACCCGCTCTGCCACCGGCAGCCAGTCTTCCTCAACCAGCCATGCATGTGACAGGATTTCGACAGAGACCGTCATGCCAACTCGCTGTAATATAGTGATGTATATTTCATCAAAATGATAAGTTGGTTTCCCGCCCACATAATAATGGCTGAAGTAAAAAGTATATGACTTGCCCCTTCGTTTGTACTTTATCTTCTCCCATCGTAGATGGATTGGAACTATAGAAGGTATCTCATTCATATCTGGGCCAAGCTCCTGTTGAATTCCATATTGCTAGACAACCAAGCATCGTTGCTTGAGCAAACTCATCGCGCAAACCCTCCTCACAAACAATCCGATACTGCTTTCCAACCTTGTCGTTGCTCATTTCTTCCACGAGTGCTAAGAAGTGCCTTAATAATCCTGGTTCAGCTTCACTTTTATAGTCATCTGCAAAGAATTCGATCATACCCGATTTGATTGCACCAGCAACCATCAGCAAAGCTCTGGTAGAATCTATATTCCATAAACGACGTGGATTTGTTGGCGATGCTGGACAGTATTTAACGGTAACTCCCTCGCTCATTCTGACGTACCGACATGGCATGAGCTTATCTGCCGGATAACCGCTTTGTATCAGAATGGTTTCGCGCAGCGCTCCAGCACCACTACAGTCATGTGATATAAGGTGTACCTTGAATTTTTTAGCCAATTTGACAATTTGCTTACCCTCGCCGATATGATCATGCGGATTTGCAAGAGCAGTAGCCCAGGGTACATGGATTCTCCCGTCCGGAGCCAGGCAAACTAGAGCAATTGTTGTGTAATTACCTCGCTTGCCTCCTCCACCCCAGTCGATTCCGAAAACTCGCAGTCTGTAATAATCCAGCGTCTGTAACAGAGTCTCTTCCGCATCCCGCCGTGCAAGTTTTGCTTGTTTGGCAAGATCGTAATAAGATAGCAGTCTGGAGCTTCGGTCGGCTGGTTCTCCCAGGACTTCCCGCAGGAAGTCGTCATAGGTCATCTGCCCTATACCTTGTTTATATGCGTTAATAATCGCCCAGTTCAGTGGGTCTGCATAATGCAGCTCTACGACGATTTGAGGCAAATGGTATCCACATGTGAGATACTTTCGATCAGGATAAGCATGGACCCATTGACCCTTCTGAGGGTAAATTATCCGACCACATTTAGCGCACACCGTTCCAGGATATTCCTTTGATACGACGCGATCATTAGCAGGCTGTATCATATCCAAAATGTCGTGTTTTATGCTTGGTATGTTCCAGTAATTACATGCCTCACATTTTATACACCACTCTGCCTGACTGGATCTATTCCACAGACTTTGCAGTACATTCTGATGCGTTTTTGGTGTACCTGTATATAGCATTAATCTGTATTTAGAACCACTGGCAGACGATTCAATTATGGGAAGGAACTCCTCATTAATATCCTGTATCTCATCCACGTGAATCTTATCTGCTGGGATACCACGCACTCGTTCTGCATTAAAGTGCGCATACGAGAGAACTATAGCAGAGTTGTTCTCGAATTGATATTTTTTTATCTGCTCCAACTTTAGGCTACACAACTTGGATATAGGGGAGTCCTGAATAATAGGCCGCCAGAACAAGATACTGGTATTCAGTGCTTGTGTTTCTGACGGCATGACATATAGTGTCACGAAGTTGGGAGTTGTAGCGCATTGCAGAATTGATTGAATACAGCTACTTGTCGTCTTCGAGACCTGCCGTCCTGTCTTCAGCACCGTCACCCACGGTTGAAGCTTTTCGAAGAGAGGATAGAACTGTTGATAAGGTCTGTAGGGTTTACCCTTCAGGTGAATAAGATTAGCAATCAGCTCCAGTCTTCTTGGCAACTCTTCGTTATTAGACATGGTAACTGTACCGGCGTATCCTCGTTATACGGCATCTCGTGACATGGCCAGGTGTATTCTCCTGGTAGAATCCATTCTCCTCCGACATAGTCCAAACATCTGATTTCAGTTAGTTTCTTCGTCTTCAGTTAACTTATTGACATTCTGTTCAGGTTGCTTCACCGTTTTATAGAATTCCACAGCTTTGTCCACATTTTCTGAATAAGATAATTCAGGATTATATATATACCGTCGGAAGATACCGAACAATTCATATATTGCCTGTAATATGTCTGAGCGTTCCTCTAACGCCATTCCGAATTCTGTAGCAGAGACTGCATTTATTGGCTGAATTCCAAGTTGCTCACTATAAAAGAGATCTCCTTTTGGTCCTCCCCTACGCACCGATACCGTGATAATTTCTCCCAATCTCTTCAAAATTGTACTCGATGGCGCAGGGCGCACAACGTTAGCCTTGCTCAACATGTACGTCGTAGCGGCATGCCAATCGAATATTACTTGGGTTCCATCCGAAGCATTGATAAACCTTACCGGTACCCTAATTTGGACCCCTTCCTGTCCAAAAGTGTTTTTATCAAGCTTCAGCCCCATATCGTACACTGTTACTGGTCCCAGCACTTGCTTAGCTGATTCCGAAGCTGTCGTCTCAATCTCATACGAAGCACAAAATTTAATCTCATTTCCACCGAGTGAGGCTTTCTCCGGCGGACCGTAGCTGTTCATATTTGGACGAAACTTCCGGTGATTTATAATGCATACAGTATGCGGTCTATCGTATAGCTTCGCATTGAAAACCCTCAAGTAGCTCGCAATCAAATTTGCTTCGTGTGCAAATTTAGCGCTGGCAAAGCCCTCTTTTGTGACCTCGCTAATAGTTTTCTCAGAGCTGACTCCCATAACACTATCAACTGTGAAACAGGCAAGCTGTTGACTCTCTCCTAGTTTCTTACTCGCATCCATGAGTATGGCCTGCCATTCTTCCAGCGTATCGCAGATGATAGCTGTATGCCTATCCTTATATGTGCCTAGTACCCCATCTATCACAGTATCGTTCAAACGAGATTCTGTATGCAGCGTTATACCGTATCCGTTGTATTCCAAATGCCACCTGGTTATCTCTAGCGCTAGTGTTGATTTAAAAGTGGCTTCCTTGCCAACTATATGTACTATTTTACCAAGAATAAGCCCTTCATTTTGAAACAGCACCCGTAGAATTAAAGCTGGAAGCTTAATTGCTATCGGTGCGTAAGGCTTTTCCACCAGATTTGATTTCCCGAATTTTGCTGCAACTTCGCTCACCAAAGAAGCAAAATCAAATTCTTTCCCCATCGTTAGTCTCCACAAAAAATCCACATGTAGTATAAAAGAAACGCGATACCATAGTGGTATCGCGTGAAACCGCCCGTCAGCGGTTATTTCCTACCGCGATTCATTAAGAACTTCTGAATCTGCTCCTGCACCTGTTCAGGAGTAAGCGCTTCCGGCAAATTAGAGCTAGAATCGACTGGCTGTGCCGGTTGCGGTTTGCCTGTCAAACCCTCAAAGAATCCCTCCTGAGGATTTTGAACAGGATTTACGGGAGAACCGACATTAGATTGGCCATACTGGATACCGCCAACCTGAGTAGGTTGTCCAGAGATGCCATATTGAGGAACATCCTGTTGCTGTACAAAAGGATGCTGATACCTGGGCTGGTTAAATTGATGCTCGGGTTGTACGACCTCCGGCTCGTTGGTCTTCGAAATCATATTGATTTCCCGATCGAGCATCTTCTTTCCCATTTCCCAGTAACTAGCTGGGATGAGTTCCTTATACTCCTGCAACGCATACACTACAGCACTAGCTGGTATGGAGGAGGAAAGGATATAGTTAATCTGCTCCTTCTCAGAAAGAATCGATAAGAATTTACTCCATCCCAGATTGTTGTTTGTAATGTAACTTTTATGCCCTTGGTATAGCGCCGCATCCAACCATTGCGGGTTCACCACAACAGAAACCTCATAATGGTTAGGTACAATCGCCATACCTTCTCGTCTGGCAGTTACTGGGACTATTGCAATAGCAGCACGCGGATCGTCAAGATCCGGCAGTTGCCCAGCGTTGATCAGCGCCTGGAACAGAGCCGCTCCAGTAGCCTTAGTTATCTGGACAAGCGTTAAATTTCGAGCATGCTGATAGGGCATGCCCTGGATACTGATAATCGTCGCCAGGAAAAGCCCGCATCCTGGCTCGTATGTCATACAGACTTTGCGAAAGTTCTCTGATGACATCTGAGAGTTATTGTCCCTTTCTGGTAGAATTGTCCTCCAGGATGGCGGAGCAATTCCCCCAGCTATTGCAGCTTCAATAGCATTCTTCAATGTAAGAACGGGATTGCGAGCAAGAGATTCGGTTTCCTTAACACAGAATCTCACTCCAGATGCACCGGTAGCGATACGAACTATATCGTAGGCTCTGATCCAATCACCGAAGTCCAACGCTGTGTTGCCCCCGTCGCCAACGATATATGGGGTAATTTCACCGTCTTCTCCTATTAGAGCATGTGGTTTCAATACTACTGCTCCTTTGTTGAAAGCAAGTTTGTAGTGATAAATGTTCGGATCTTTGATCCCACAAAAAGATTGATTTGTTGTGCTGATCGCGCTTCGAAAACCCATAGCTTTGTCCTTTCCTTTGCTTCAATCCTCAGAACACCAACGTTTTCCGATCTTCCACTCCAACTCAAATTTGTAGTAGGGGGAGTTCTCATACGGAACACCATCTAAATTACACGATCTGAATTGTACTTGTTCTTGCATGCATTCGCGTACAACCTCCTCTGTGAACTGTCGAACATTCTGGTCCGGAACAACAAATACCAACGCATCGTGATTGTGCATTATAAACTTATAACCGATCCTCCTTTTGCTGGGGTGTTTATAGAAATTGTACATTGCAATAGCTACTGCGTCCGCTACTCCGCTTTGACACACGAAATTCATTGCTTCTCGTTCATTCTTGGCGATAACATCGCTAGAACGAGATATGAAGAATCTTCTGTAGCTTCCAAAACAGTTGGCTAGCCACCTGTGAGTTCGAACCCTCAATTTAACACTATCCTGGAAGGGGTAAATCTTATCGTATCTAGTATAAATGGTATCAACAATCTTAGCGACATCTTGCTGTGTTACATCGACGCCCTCCGTAATTAACTGAAAGTAACAGGATTTAACACCACGACCGTAGTTTAAGCCAAATATGATCTGTTTAGCTGCTAACCTGTAATGAAGCTTTCCAGCTTCCTTGAGAGCCTTCTTGTTCGGAGCGCAATTCAAATTAAAAGCCAATACTGCGATCTGGCTGTGAATGTCCAATTTGTTCGGATCGTCGTCCGGTAATGTCGAAAGATAATAATCATTGATAAGATTCTTATCCTGTGCTGCAACCCCAATCATAAGCAATTCGGCACCACTATAGTCTATCTCAACGATGCTATAGCCTGGTGGAGCCACGATCATGCTTCTGATTGGTGCAATGTATAAATCTCCAAGGATTTGTTTATAGCTGTCTTCTTCACTGTTTGGTAGGTTCTGTAAATTTGGTTTTGAGCAACTGCATCGACGTGTTTCCTTCAGAGCCGAATAAAATGGATGAATCCTTCCATCGTCACATACATAAGCTAGGATTCCCTCTGGCTCCTCGTCGGCACTGCTGTTTGGTAGTATTGTTTTCGTAACCTGGTTAAGAACTCTAATATCTCTCAGTTTACGAACACGCTCGTCCTGAGCTATCAGATTGTTGAGTGTGTCCAAATCCGTGGATGGTGATACTTTACCTGGTATGCACGAGGCATCCCATTCTCTATCATCTGTCGTTTTGATAGGCGTCAGATTGAAACTTATAGCCCCTTCCGGACGCATCCGACTCTTTCCATGATACTTCTCTCCGTACAGCAATTCGACACATTGAGGCCAGGATTGAAAATTAAAAGTGGGCCAGTTAATCTCATCTCGGAATTCCGATAAAAGCCTGTCTCGAACTGTGTTGTAGCATTCTCCTAATTGAAGCGCTCTCTGCGAGTCAATGCAGACTCCGGTAAGGTTCATCTCCAGAAAACCAAGCTGCGACTTCAAGTTTCTCCAGTACGCACCCCAGCAATTATTGCCAAAAACATCTCTGTAAAGTCCTTTGCTCAGAACCTCCGCTAATTTAAGAGTAACATAGGCATCAGTAGCAGCATAAGGCAGCAGAATTTCCTCAGAGATGAAGCCATATCCCCTGGCTCCTTTATTTTTCTTCATCTCCTCATCAACTGCCTGTGACCACTCCGGAAAATCCAGCCATATTCTGGCTGCATGTTCCAACCCGAATTGACCACACTCATCTATAGCGTGATACGCAATAATCGCATCGAAAATCCCAGGATAGTTTGGCCCGAAATCTACATTATTGTCGTTATCCTTTGGGAACCAGAATTTTGGTTCGACATCAACTCCTAGAGATAAGAGCCAGGGAATGTCTGCTATAAAGTTGTGTCCTACGATTTGAATATTGTTATCTGGGATAAACAAAGGTTGCAATATACTTGCAATCTCGGCTTTTGTTCCGTTAAATGTCCAGGCTCCACCTGGAGCTGTAAGAACTGCTACCGCAACTGCTGGCTCCTGGGTATGATTCGAAGCTAAGTTAATGGTTCGAATATACGAATCATGATTCAGTGGAATGATCCCATTCCACTCTAGGTCCACAGAAACCCGCACCGGTCTCGTTTTGGCAGCTTCAAGAATGTCACTAACATACTGTTTTAATTGACTAGCGGTGTCGATCCGTGAGTACTTTACATCATATGGTTGAACGGTTTTACCATAATATATGAAATCTATAGTCCTTCGCACCAGTAATTGGAAATTCTTGTATTCACTTATCGAATGCAGTGCCGTTAGGGGAAGAGCGTGTACTATCGCTTTTTTCTCTCCCTGCCACGTAGTGTACGTATATTCCACGGGTGTACGGCTGACAGTAGCTTGAGATTTCCTAGTAAATATCTTCAAGGCTTGTGATCCAAGACAGATGATATGGTCCGGCTGTAGAATTGCCAACTCTAACTGTATCAGTGGAAGAAAATCCTTGATAAGCTTTGATTTTATAGAGGTTGGAGCACGATAGATGCGAATCGAATTAGCAGTGTAGATGTTGGAAAACTGCTGATCGTCAACACCCGCGGACTCCAGAGCATTCAGAAGAGCATCTCCAAAATCACCAGAGAAATTAACTCCAGTGACTGATTCCACAAAAGATGGTTCAGCCCCTATAACATAAATGACTGGAACACCAGGCTGTATTTTCTCGATCCTGGGTCCATACTCTACAACATTACTATAGTTTGAGATATTACTCTCGTCGTCTCCGAGATCTTCCCGCAAATCAAGCAGGAAATGACCTGGAATAATCTGATAATTCATTGCCCCGTCCGGAGCAATATACGTATAGGGATAGGCAAAACCATAGAGAAGCCTGAAATATCTCTCATTTACATGTTTGATCATCTCCTTACAGAGGGTTTCTTCTGATAATGGTTTTGAGACTGTCGGATTGCCGAGAAGCTCCCTCTGTAACGCCTCAGATAACTGTTTAACATAAAAATTGTCTGGCCAAGGGATAAGACCGCCAAGACCGTAAAACTGAAAAGAAGATCCTCCATCTCCGAAGATTGTTGCTACACCGTTAGCAGTTGGTTCTAACCAATCAACCTTAGAAATCCAGTCCTGACGCACATTCCAGGATGTACTCATATAGTTTCTCCCTATCCAAGTCTGCCGGGTCCTTCCCATCCGGTAAAATACGGATGGAATATTTCAATCCAGAACTGTTCAGTGCCGCATTGAGCGAGTTTATGATATGCATACTGTGCTGGTTGGTTGCAATATCTCCATCCAGTATAACTATGGCATATTTGATACCCAATTCCTTTAAATGCATCACTTTTCTACGGGACAGATGCGTTCCCAGCATTCCCAATGCGCCGGGTCCATATCTCCACACATCTTTTGCCCCCTCAAATAGAACAGCAAACTGCAATCCTTTTGGAAATGCATCATATCCGTATAAAACTTCTCCAACTTTGGTGCCCTTAGCTGTTAGATACTTGAGATTTCCCTGTTTCCCAAAGATTCTCCCCTGATACCCATACAACTCCCCATTCATGTAAATCGGAATAATGATCCTCCCGTACATGTTAGGGAAACGAGGATCAAGTTCAGCAGCAAATTGAATTTTGAACGTGTTGTACAGATAATCCAAATCAAAGTTTTCAGAAATTAAATATTGTGCTGCTGGATGACTGGCCTCCAGGCTGTTTATCGGTACCAGTCCAGCAGGAAGTTCGCATCTTGTACGGGCAAGTGTACGAGACCGGAACTGTAGGTCCAAGTTAGTGGGTGGTTTTTCAAAACCATATATGATATGCTTCAACGCAGTTCGAAATTCTTCGTAGGAAAGGCAGTTTTCATTGTAACAATATGCCAATCCCCAGAATTTCCTTTTAGTGGAGGGATCTTCAACACCATAATGGTGATTGATCCATAACCGAAAGCGAGTATCTGGTCGTCCATTTGTCACAATTTGACAAAATGGGCAGTTAACACAGTATGTCTCGCCACGTTGTTCGACAAAAATCTTCTTTTTTCCAGTAGTAGGTTCAATATACTCAGAAAATATGAGCGGTAGGTCCTCGTTGGCAATTTTTACTTCTCCGAATAGATACTTTAACCGGCGGAACAACCATGTGTTGATCATAGAGTCACGTTTCTCCGCAGAATTCCGTAGAGTTTGTCCAAAACATACTGATCCGAAACATCGACGAATCGCAATGCATCGTTATTTTGAATCAGACGCGGTGCAATCCGTCTTGAACGACGTGACTTTGAACAATTCAGCGTCATAACGCGGGTGTCGCTGTCCTGTGGTCCTAAACAGAAGGCATACACAGCGTTATTGGCGAAACTCCTGCACCATTGTGCCTGCGAATGATGAGTTGGTATGTGCGGTGGTTTGTTTGAGACTTCACCTGCGAGTTGGTGTACCGCCCACACGGAGCAATTTAGCGGCCCAGCGATGAGATCTTTAACTCTTTGAACAAAGCTTGTTAATTCTGAAACGCGAACACGAGAAATATCCTTGTTATGTAACATTGCCTCTCGTTCTACGATGATTCCTGCCCAATCCAGAACAACAGTACATATTTTTCTCCCTGTTGTTTCTTGTAGTTTTAAGAGATAATCAACAACTTCATGTAGATCACCGCCATTTGTGGCATCAACTGTGGCTGGATCAGATCCAGAAAAATCCACAATCCTATAGCAATTTCTTAAAATATCCCTTGCAAGCTCATATCTTCTTTGCTCTTCTTCAGTAAAAGTATCCTGATTCCTGGCCAACTGTTCTAAACGCTGTAATGGAAGATTCGTTGTTTGAGCGTATGCACGAATTATTGTATCTCGTTTGCTTAATTCGTAGGTAAAATAAACATTGATGAAATTTAATCTTTCCGTGTAGAAATAGGTGGCCTGTTCTGTGACAAGTTGAAGGCTTAGCAGAGACTTTCCACCACCTGTGGGGCCTAATAAGCAATAGACTTCATTGGCCCTACACCCACCGCCCATCAAATCATCAATAAAGCTTATCCGATGCGGTGTAGTTTCAAATTCTTCGATTAGGGTCGTCAGCTCTGGAGCTTCTGGATCTACCGGATAAGCTGAAAAGCGTGTCGAAGTCTTGAATTGAGCATAAATATCATCTAAAAACTTCACAAATGCCGTGTCGTCGCCATTCATTTTTGTCAGGCGTTCACTCATCGTATCCTTGAAGTAGCGGGCAATTATGAGTTTAGCCAGGTCGATGGCACAGGCACGGTTTAGTTCTGTAGGTGATACGGTCTCCACAATCTGTAGGATGTCTTCCACCTGATCCAGAACAAATTCTGGATACACATGGGCTTGTTGCAGCCGACTGCTAATAAGCACTGTTAGTGTAGTGACATCCGGTGGACGATTAAACTCTTCAAAGTAATCTAAAAAAACACGCCAGAGGACAGCGAATGGTTTTTCCTCTGGCAATATGAAATGTTCTGGTTTAAGGCCCCTAATACAGAATCTCTGTACCTCGTTGTCCGCTAGGGCGTGAATCAAGACATACTTTATCACGCTTAGATCTACACCCAATCCTTGCATGATGCACCCTCTATGTCAATGTCTTTCAAATACTTTCTGTATTCGGCTGCCGCGACCACGAATTGATATTCAGCGGCTGGAAAGTATTTGTTAGCAATGTCGTCAAATCCTAGTTTCCTCGCTAGGTAGTATCGCAATATTGGCGATACTGAAATACTCGAATCAGACAGTGTAGCCGCAAGAGCCTTCGAGTCATCCATGAGCAGACGCCAGTATTTGTACCGAGACCGAAAAACATCTAGTTCTGCTCTGATTTTTTCTCCGAGTCCCTCTAAACTTTCAAGATATGCTTGATACGCAGTCCAGGCTGAATCGCTGTAGAGATGAATAGGCTGTAAATTTACTGAGGCTAAATCGAGATCTGTTCTGAATTTCAAATTTGCATAAATGAATCCATATACATCGTTACAGCCACGTTCGTTAAGAAAGTCAGCAATCTTAGACCATTTGTTTGTGTAGCGCCTACCAGTTTGCCTATCTTTACCACCATCCCACGACGCCTGTCTTCTTTCTGGTCTGCTCTGTAAGAGATAGTAAAACGCCTCTCTTACCTCGTCTTTCGACACCATAGTTTACTTTCCAAATTTGCGGGATTTCCTGGTCTTCGCGGTTAGACTCCGAAAACGGCTGAGATGTAGGGGGGTTCCAGTGTGGTCAAACTGTGCCCAACCGTGCTTGGCATAGCATCTGTATCGTTCTATCGATTTTTGCATGAGTCCTCGTTCAAACTTGTCGATGAAGTCTATCACAAGTCCTGAGGGTTTGCAGATTTGGTTACTTATCCGACAGACCCTACCAGGGACCTGGGTGGCCGCTGTCTTACTTCCGCTTCCTTCTGCTCGGATTAGCACCTCCAGGTTATCAAAACTTACACCAACTGCCCACACTCCGGTTGCAATAACTCCCATAACCTGACGAGTCTGAAAAAGAGTACGTAATTCTTCTCTTCGTTTTGCTGGAATAGGGGCGTAATTGAGATCGGTAGGATATGCTCCCTCTTTTCTCGACCCAGCATAGCACACCTCGAATTCCGGCAGGTATTGCTTGAGTCTCAGCGCGTGCTCAATTGTTTCGACTATGATGAGAACTTGCCTATTGTTATTGTAGTGTTCCAGAGCGACATTCGCTATGAGTCGATTTCTAGAGTCATTACACCATATCCCGTTCCGTTTACGAGTGATAGGGTCTGAGAATTTTGTTTCAACGGCATCGACAGGATACCATATTACGACGATTGGAACAACAATCGAAACATCTTCTGCGTCCTGGTATGAAACCCGGTAAAGAACGGGACCGCAGAGTCCCTCTATTCTGGAGTGCAGATTATCGTACCTAGTGTCCGGCGTTGCTGTCAAGCCCAGTTTTGGTGCAAAGTAGTTGCTTAACAGACGCATGTACCTGTCCGTCACCAATTCATGCACTTCATCTAGAATAACAAGATTCGCGTCGAACCTGCTATGGAAAACACTGTCTGCAGTGAAAACGGTAACTCGCCCAGTTGTTTTCGATCCAGTCGTAACTAACCCCACATCTGGGGTCGTCTTAAGAATAGCCCGATAGTTTGAAATTACCACATCCCGTCTGCGAGAAATCACATCAATCTTATAATCTTTGTACAGATTTACCAGCATCGAGATGAGGTAGCTTTTACCAAATGCTGGTGGTGCTACAACCACTCCACCAGTGCCAGCTATCAATGCTTTGTCCACAGCTTTCAGGCATTCTTCCTGAAGTGGACGTAAAGTGAACTTATTAGAGACGTTTTCCCAATCCGCTTTGAGTCCACGTTCTCTCTCGGCACGATAAGTATATGTAATGCCAGCTTTGGTGATGGCAAAGAGAAGCTTGAACAGAAATCCATCCGGTATTGTATAGCCGTCTTCGGCCTTTGTGTACAGTTTTACGACAACCGTCTTAATGCTTCTTAAGAATGGGTCGTATATTCTTTTCTCTACGACCAGGTGCTCCGCTAGAAAAGATTCCAGTACCTGCCATTCCTGCTTGTTTTCCGGCCTAATGATAAGAAAACAATGTACGTGCTCCAGTACCATACAGCCCTCCGAGTATAACATAACTAAAAAAATCAGGCGAAAATATTACCTCGATGGGAAAACCCACCGAGGTAAATCGCCTCATATTTTAATGCCGGATAAGACGCTGTAATTCGAGTTATTTATTCTATCGTTCTTGCATATCGCTTTCCTCTTGCTGCTAGATTTGCCATCGCCTCCTGAAGATTATTGCTGTTCTGGAATAGTTGAGTCAACTCTGGTATTGATAGGTTCATGACTGCTGCACGTATTGCCGCAACCATACTCTGATCCGCAACTGTGTTACTAGGATAGAATCGTTTTGCCAGCAGCAGGATTCCATTATGCAATTTATTTATAGTTTCACGGAGATTCGAGACAGCCGGCATCAATTCTTCGTGGCTTTCTGCATACAATGCGTTATCGATCTCTCTTTCCATCCCCTGTAATTGATTTTCCATGATACTGGATCCAGTTATGCCAACCCAGCTACCCACGGTTCCGAGGAAGCCACGTGGTTGTTCCAGTTCCGGCTCGAACTTCCTTACCGTATTAATAAGATTTTTTACTTCTTTCAAGTTATCCTGTATGATCTTAGCATCCTGTACTTGTGGATTATTCATGTAACGACTGAAAAGATCATTTAAACCAGCAACGTTGGTCTTGATCTTCGGTGGAGCTGCCGGTTGTTGAGCAGGAGTTGCTGGTGCCGGAGGTGGTGGCGCAGGTGGTACCAATTCTTCTATTCCATATCCAATTCCACCGGCTAACCTACCTTCCGGTTTGT
>Ga0209409_1000344_pt1 | contig 48639 bp, 42 predicted proteins | sample AD_JPNMR1_MetaG_FD_184424 | JGI IMG/M metagenome (GOLD analysis project Ga0209409, IMG submission 184424) | Active sludge microbial communities of municipal wastewater-treating anaerobic digesters from Japan - AD_JPNMR1_MetaG (SPAdes) (version 2) | ecosystem: Engineered > Bioreactor > Anaerobic... | reverse complement strand
GATTAAATATAGCAATAATGGGTTCAGGAAATGGCAGTGCATTAACGAGCAGAGCAGGTGCAAATTCAGCAATCGCATTATTATCAGCAGCAATAAATATGGTATCAAGTCAGCGAGCAGTATTAGGCGCATTTCAAAACAGATTAGAGCACACATATAATTTTATCAACATAAGCAGAGAAAATCAAATAGCAGCTGAAAGCAGAATACGAGATACAGATATGGCAGCAGAAATGATAAACTTCACAAAAGACCAGATATTAGCACAAGCAGGACAGGCAATGTTAGTTCAGGCAAATTTAAAACCACAATCAGTATTACAATTATTTTCGTAAGAAAATTATGAAATAGAAAAAATGGGGACTGTACTTAAAATAGGACAGTTCCCATTTTAGTAAAAGAGTATAGAGTTTAGAGGAACGAGTGAAAGGCAAATTTATTTAAGTTATTGTTTAATTTGCCAGAGGAATAATAAAGAAAGAATGAAGAAGATAAAAATCAAATAGAAGTGCTGTTGATAGTAAAGAGATATTAAAATTTTTATATGAGTGTGTTAGTTAGATTAATTACAAAAGAGCGTAAACAAAAAGAAAAAGAAGAGAAAGAGATAAGATAAAGTAATACACATTAATAATAAAGCTGGAGGGCAAGAATGAATATAACAGCAATAAATGGAATAGTCGGAAGTGAGAAATTAAGTATAGGTGAAATAAGTAAATATTTAGGAATAAATATATCAACATTAAGATATTGGGAAGAAGAATTTAAACAATTTTTAAGACCAGAGCGGACAGAAGGTGGACAACGAAGATATAGCGCAGAAAATATAAAAATATTACAGGAAATAAAATATTTAATAGAAGTAGAAAAATACACAATAGAAGGTGCAAAACGAAGAATGATAATAAACAGAAAAAAAGAAAGAGAATTTAAAGATATATTAGAAGAAGCAATAAAAGAAGTAGTGGAAAAAGGAAAGGACAAAAAAGAAGTAATAGAAAACATAGTACAAAGAGAATGGATAATAAAGTAAAAATAAAGATATGAAAAATTTTAAGAAAGCAAATTAGCGAATAAAAATAAAACAAAGGAGGTGAGAATAGCTGATAAAATTTAGGTAAAAGAATAATAAGATGAATTATTAGAAAGAATTAAGAATTAAAAAAATTAAAAATCAAGGAGGAAAAAGAGATGCCAAGCGGAATAAGAGTAATGACAAATTTAGAGGCAATATATGCCCACAGACAATTATCAATTACAAATTTTAGAATAAACAAATCAATGGAGAAATTATCAAGTGGTTATCGAATAAACCACGCAGCAGATGATGCAGCAGGATTAGCAGTAAGCGAGAAATTCAGAACACAAATCAGAGGCTTAGAACAAGCAGCAAAGAATGTGCAGGATGGAATATCAATGATCCAGACAGCCGAAGGTGGGTTAGAAGAATTACAGGAAATGTTACAGAGAATGCGAGTATTATCAATCCAGGCAGCAAATGAGACATTAACGACATCAGACCGAGCATTGATACAATTAGAAATAGACCAATTATTAAGTGAAATAGACAGGATGCAAACATCAGTAAATTTTAACACATTAAAATTATTAACAGGTTCAGGCTGGACAGATGGAACAACAAATAAAGCATCATTTACATTTCATGTAGGAGCAAATTATACCCAGACATTATCAGTAGTAGTCCAGAGTTTTTCAACGAGTGCATTAAATATAAATATAATAGGAACAAGTCAGGGCAGTGCATTAACAAGCAGAGCAGGCGCAAATTCAGCAATTGCATTATTATCAACAGCAATAAACAGAGTATCGAGTCAGCGAGCAGTATTAGGCGCATTTCAAAACAGATTAGAGCATACATATAATTTTATAAACATAAGCAGAGAGAATCAGTTAGCAAGTGAAAGTAGAATAAGAGATGTAGATATGGCAGCAGAAATGGTAAGTTATACAAAAGACCAGATAATAGCGCAAGCAGGACAGGCAATGTTAGTGCAGGCAAATTTAAGACCGCAGTCAGTATTGCAATTATTTACATAAAAAGATTATTAAATATATTTAGAGAAAAGAGAAAGTTAATCAAAGCAAAAGGAGGAAAGCAAAAGAGAGATAAAATAAAAATAAGGGAACAATTGGAGCATGCTAAAAATAGAGGAAGATAAAATAAAGAAGAAGAAGAAAATAAAAAGAGCAATGAAGATAAAGAAAGTAAGAAGAGAAAAATAAATAAATAAAAATAAAATAGAGATTGGCATCTCCATATCCTTTTTGATTTAAAGGGGCAAGGATTTGCCCCTTTTTATTTAATTTTATGAATCAAAAATTTCAACACTTTATAATATTAACCGGTCTATCAGGTGCTGGAAAAAGTCAGGCTTTAAAATGTTTTGAAGATTTTGGCTTTTTCTGTATTGATAATTTACCAGTTAAACTATTAGAAAAATTTTGTGAATTATATAAACAATCAGAAGAACAATTAAAAAAGATAGTTATTGTTCTTGATTTAAGAGACCAGGATTTTTTAAATCTCATAGAAGACCAATTAAGCAAAATCAAAAATCTAAAAATAAATTACAAATTAGTTTTTTTAGAAGCAAATGAAAAAGAAATAATAAAACGCTACAATGAAACAAGACGATTACATCCATTAGCAAAAGATATTTCAATTGAAGAAGGAATAAAAAAAGAAATTGAACTATTAGGAAAAATTCGAGAAAAAGCAGAAATAATAATTGATACAACAGGATTAAATTTACAGGAATTAAAAAATACTTTGAGTTTAATATTCGTGCAAGGTGAAGATAAAATTGGCTTAAATATTAGTATTACTTCTTTTGGTTACAAGTATGGAATTCCACAAAATATTGATTTATTATTTGATGTTCGCTTTCTAATAAATCCTTTTTATAAAGAAGAACTATCAAATAAAACAGGCTTTGATAGTGAAGTAAAGAATTATATTTTAGAAGAAGAAAATACAAAAATATTTTTAAATAAATTTTTTGATTTTATAAATTATTTAATTAAACAATATAAAAAAGAAGGGAAATCATATTTAAGTATTGGAATTGGATGCACAGGTGGAAAACATCGTTCTGTTGTTATTGCTTCTGAATTAAAAAATTTTCTTGAAAAAAATTTTGATGTTATAAATATTCATCTTTTTCATCGTGATATTTATAAATGATTAATTTTTTTATCTTGCGCTTCTTTTAAAAGATTAGAATTTTTTGAAATATGTTTTCTTATCTAATAAACTTTAATCACAAATAAAAAAATGGTGGGCGATGACGGATTTGAACCGCCGACATCTTGCTTGTAAGGCAAGCGCTCTCCCAGCTGAGCTAATCGCCCTTTATCGCACCACCAAATTGAACAACACTTTATATTAATTATATACAAATGTCAAGAAAAAAAATAAAAAAAATATTGACAAAAATTTTTTATAATATAAAATTTCTAACAATTATTCTAAATCAAAAATATAAGGAGGAAAATAATATGGCAATTAAAGTTGGTATTAATGGTTTTGGTAGAATTGGAAGACAGGTATTTAGAATTATGAAAGAAAGAAAAGGTTTTGATGTTGTGGCTGTTGTAGATGTATCAACTGATGCAGAATATTTTGCATATCAATTAAAATATGATTCAATACATGGAAAATTTAATGCTGATATAAAAACAGAAAAATCAAATCCATCATTAGAAACTGATGATGTATTAATAGTTAATGGTGAAAAAACAAAATGTATAGCAGCAACAAAAGAACCAGCACAATTACCATGGAAAGAGTTAGGAGTAGATTATGTAATTGAATCAACTGGCTTATTTACTGATTCAGCAAAAGCCCAGGGACATTTAACAGCAGGTGCAAAAAAAGTAATAATATCAGCGCCTGGCAAAGGAGATGTAAAAACAATTGTTATGGGCGTTAATGATAATGAATATGACCCTGCAAAACATCATATAATTTCAAATGCTTCCTGCACAACAAATTGTCTTGCACCACTTGTTTATGTTTTAATTAAAGAAGGTATTGGCATTGAAACTGGTTTGATGACTACTATTCATGCTTATACAGCAACCCAAAAAACTGTTGATGGTCCATCAAAGAAAGATTGGCGTGGTGGTAGAGCTGCTGCAATAAATATTATTCCTTCTACAACTGGTGCAGCAAAAGCAGTTGGTGAAGTTATACCATCTGTTAAAGGTAAATTAACTGGTATGTCTTTTAGAGTGCCAGTTGCTAATGTTTCTGTTGTTGACTTAACTTTCCGTTCTGTTAAAGAAACTTCAATTGAAGAAATAGATAAATTATTAAAGAACGCTGCAAATACATATTTAAAAGGAATTTTAGGTGTTTGTGATGAAGAATTAGTATCAACTGATTTTATTCACGATGATCGTTCTTCTATTTATGACTCATTAGCAACATTACAAAATAATTTAAAAGGTGAAAAAAGATTCTTTAAAATTGTTTCCTGGTATGATAATGAATGGGGCTATTCATGCAGAGTAGTTGATTTATTAGAAAAAATTGCTAAATAATATTTATAGAAAAAATTTTTTAATATACGAGGTGCATTATGCCAAAATTAACTATAGATGATGTTAATTTAAAAAATAAAACTGTTTTAATTAGAGTTGATTTTAATGTTCCATTAAAAAATGGAAAAGTAACTGATGATACAAGGATTCGAGAATCATTACCAACAATAAACAAAGCAATAAAAGATAGAGCAAAAATAATTCTTGTTTCACATTTAGGTAGACCAAAAGGTGTGGATGAAGCACTCCGCCTTGCTCCTGTTTCTAAAAGATTATCAGAATTATTAAATAAACCAGTAAAACAATTAACAGTATGTCGAGGTCCAGAAGTTGATAAAGCAATAAGTGAAATGAAACCAGGCGATATTATTATGCTTGAAAATATCAGATTTGAAAAAGGCGAAGAAAAAAACGACACTGAATTATCAAAAGATTTAGCAAAAAATATTGATGTTTATATAAACGATGCATTTGCAGCAGCACATCGTGCTCATTCATCAACCGCAGGTATTACACAATTTGTAAAAATTGCTGCTGCTGGTTATTTATTACAAAAAGAAATAAAATATTTAGAAGAAACAGTAAAAAATCCAGTAAGACCATTTTGTGCTATTATTGGTGGTGCAAAAGTTTCGACAAAAATCAGTGTTTTAAAAGAACTTATGAAAAAGGTTGATTCACTTGTTATTGGCGGGGCAATGGCTTATACTTTTTTAAAAGCACAAAATATAAATATTGGTAATTCATTAGTTGAAAATGATTTTATTGATTTAGCAAAAGAATTATTAAATGAAGCAAAAACAAAGCAAATAAAATTTGTTTTACCAATAGACCATATAATAGCAGATAAAGTTGATAATAATGCAGCAATAAAAATAACAACAGATGAAAAAATTGATGATGGCTGGATTGGTGTTGATATTGGTCCTAAAACAATTAATTTAATAAAAGAAATAATAAAACAATCAAAAACAATAGTTTGGAATGGACCACTTGGTGTATTTGAAGTTCCAAATTTTGCAAAAGGCACATTTGAAATTGCAAAAGCAATCGCAGATAGTGGTGCAATATCAATTATTGGTGGTGGCGATTCTGTTGCTGCAATAAATGCTTCAGGAGTTGCAAATAAAATCACACATATTTCAACAGGCGGCGGAGCATCGCTTGAATATTTAGAAGGCAAAGAATTACCAGGTATTAAATCATTAACTGATAAATAAAATATTTTTTAATCTTTTAAATTTGATTGATTTTTTTATTTAAAAAGGGCAGGTGTTTTTTTAATGAAAAAACCTTTAATTGCTGGTAACTGGAAAATGTACACTGATTTAACAGAAGCAAGAAAATTAGCAATTGGTATAAAAAATAAAGTAGTAAATGTAAAAGAAGTAGAAATAGTATTATGTCCACCTTTTGTTAATTTGCTCGCTGTTTATGAGATTATAAAAGATACAAATATTAAGTTAGGTGCTCAAAATTTATATTTTGAAAAATATGGGGCTTATACTGGTGAAATAAATGGTGAAATGCTTTTAGGTGTTGGTTGTTCTTATGTAATTATTGGTCATTCAGAACGGCGCCAATATTTTAAAGAAAGTGATGAATTATTAAATAAAAAATTAAAAGCAGCATTAAGAGTTGGTTTAACACCTATTTTTTGTATTGGTGAAACATTAGAAGAACGCGAAAAAAATATAACTGAACAGGTAATTGAAAAACAGGTAAAAGAAGGTTTTAAAGATATTTCAAAAGAAGAAATGCAAAAAATAGTAATTGCTTATGAACCAGTCTGGGCAATAGGAACAGGTAAAACAGCGACACCACAACAAGCACAGGAAGTTCATAAATTTATTAGAGAATTAATCACAAAATTATATAATGAAAAAATTGCTTTAGAACAAATTATACTATATGGTGGAAGTGTAAAACCAGATAATATAAAAGGTTTGATGGCTGAAAAAGATATTGATGGTGCATTAGTTGGTGGTGCTTCTTTAAAAATTGATGATTTTGTTAAAATAATAAAATTTTATGAATAATAAATAATTAAGGAGAGATAATAAAATGCTGTATTTTATCATAGTTATTATACATATTATTGTTGCGATAGAAATAATATTTGTTGTCTTAATGCAAAAAACAAGACAGGGCGGTGGACTTGGTGGTCTACTTGGTGGTTATTCGCAAACTTTATTTGGTGCTGCTCGTGGTGATATTTTAACTAAAATTACAACAATATCAGCAATTGTTTTTATGATTACTTCTTTTCTTTTAACTTTTGTAAAATATGAAAGTAAATCAGTAGTTAAAGAATTTACACCAGAAAAATCAGATATAAATATACCTCAACGCGGAAGTGAAATTCCACAAACACCACAAACATCGGAGGAAAAACAAAAACCAGTATTAAGTGATACAGGTTTAAGAGAAATAAAAGATACCTCAGTTATAGTTGCTCCTACAACACCTTCATCAGTGCAACAAAAATCAATTCAAGCGCCAATAAATCAAAATCAAGTAAATCAAAATACACCAATTGAACCAGGAAAGAAATGAGCATTGACATCATTATTGTAAATTATAATGGTGCAAAATATCTTAATAATTTACTTGATAGTATAAATAAACAAACAGAAAAAAATTGGCATATTTACATCATTGATAATGCTTCTTCTGATTCTTCTATTTTTATCATCAAAGCACATAAATTATTTTTAGAAAAAAGAATAAGTCTTTTTGAATTAAACAATAATACTGGTTTTGCAAAAGGAAATAATATTGGTATTGTAAACTCTAAAAATGAATTTATTGCTTTAATAAATAATGATGTTATATTAGATAAAGATTGGTTAGCCAAAATGTTAAGTTTAATTCAAACTGATGAAAAAATAGGTATAATTACATCAAAAGTTTTATTTGCAGAAAAACCACAAATAATAAATAGTGCGGGTGTTTTAGTTGATGATTCTTTTATGCCATTTAATAGAGGTATGTATGAAGAAGATATAGGGCAATATAATAAAGCAGAAGAAACAGAAGCATTTTATGGTGCTGCTGGTTTTATCAGAAGAAGTGTCATAAATCAAATTGGATTATTCGAACCATTGTATTTTATGTATCAAGAAGAATATGAACTATCATATAGAGCAAAAAAAGCAGGCTGGAAAATACTATATAATCCAGAAGCTGTGGTATATCATTTTCATTCTGCAAGTGCAAAAAAATATTCTGTTTTAAAAACTTTTTTTAGTGTGCGTAATTATGTTTGTAATACAATAAAATTTTTAAAATGTTCTGATATAGTTATTGCACATAAAAATTTTTTTAAAAAAGTTTTCCAATCAAAAGATGCAAATAATCAGGTTGTTGATATATCATTTATAAAAAAAATAATTATATTTTTTACTATTATTGCGGCTTATATTTCTGGAATAATTATTTCAATTCCGCTTTTTATTTCTTATTCATTGAAAAAAAGAAAAATTTTGTTGAAATGATGAAATGATATATTATATAAATAAATTGAAGTAATTCAAATGAATTAAAAAAAATATGAAAAAAATTTTATAAAGATGATGGTTCTTTCAAATCATCTTTAACATCAAGTCCTATAGAAGAAATTCGTTTCACTTTATTTTCTATAAATCTTTATAGATGATTTAACGCAAGATATTATTTTCAATTATTTGGTAAAAGAATTAAAAACAATAAAAAAAATTATGAAAATTTGCCTGATATAGAAAAAACTTATAATTTGATTAAAAATCAGATAAATTAAATATTTTATATTTATTTTATTATTTTTCATAAACTGCCGATAATAAAAATAGAGAAAAAATAAATTTATTTTACATGGAGGTAAAAATGAACATATCAAAAAGTTCGATTTATTCTGATTATTTTGAACAAATCAAAAAAAATTATGAAATTAATAATAATAATGATTTAAAAACAACAAATAATTTTTTTAATAAAACACAAAATAAAAATAAAATTGAAATTGATGATAGTGAACAAAATAATCCATTTAATAACACAATTTATAAATTTTTAATTAATCGAGTAAAATATGCAAAAATAAAATTTAATGAAAAGAAAAATTTAATTAAACAAATAATTTTTTTATTTAAAGAAAGCACTGATGAAAAAGTAAAAAAAGAAACAGCAGAAAAAATAAATTCGATAATAATGCTAAAAGAAAATTTTAATATAATAAATAATAAATGGAAAAAAGAAGAAAATTTAAATAATTATGAATACTGGCAATTAGAAAAATATATAAAAAAATTAGAAAAAGAGAGTTTATCTCTTGTAGTCAAATAAGATTTATTTTATATAAAACACTATATTTCTTTTATTTTACCTTTTGCTATTTTTATAAATTGTTCTTTATTTAAAATTATTATTTTATTCTTTTCTTTCTTTATTATATTTTTTTCTTCAAGTTTTTTTGATATCCGTGATAATGTTTCAGGTATAGTTCCTAAGTAATCTGCTAATGCATAATTTTTTATTTTTATAGTTATTACATCTCCATTCTCAATTTTATTTTTTTTCTTTTTTATTTCGCTAATTAAATATTCACATAATCGTGCTGCTACATCTTTTAATGAAATACTTTCAACTAACCTTAAAAGGTATTGTAATCTCTTACTTAAAATTGTTATAAAACTTAATGATAATTCAAAATTATTTTTTAAAATATTTATAAAACTTAATTTAGGAATAAATAAAATAATTGAATTTTCAATAGTTTCAATTAAAACTGGAAAATAGTCTGTTGCAAATAAAACTGCTTCTCCACATACTTCACTTTCTTCTGCTATTTTTATTATTTGTTTTTTACCTTGATATGACATTTTGTAAATTTGCACTTTCCCTCTCGCTATTATATAAAATCCCTTTATTTCATCGTTTTCATTTACTATTATTTCATTCTTTTTATATTCTTGAATTTTTATAATTTTTATTAATTCCTCAATTATATTATCAGAAATACCCGAAAAAATTTCACTATTTTTTATTATTATTTTTAAAAAATTTTTATTAAACATAATTTACGAGTATAATATTTTTTTAGTATTGTCAATTTTTTTAAAAAAACTAATTGAAAATGTTGCTTCAAGCTCTCATTTATTGATTTTATAAATTTAAATTTAAAAATGCATTTTTAAAATCATTAATTATATCATTGATTGATTCAAGACCAACTGATACTCTAATCAAATTTTCACTTACACCCATCATTCTTTTTTCTTCTTCATTAAATTCTACACAAATTGTTGAGGCTGGATGAATTATTAATGTTTTTGCATCACCAAGATTTGCAAGATTATATGCTAATTTTAAAGAATTAATAAATTTAAAACACATTTCTTTATTCTTTAAGCCAAAAGAAATTATTGAACCAAACTTATTATTAAATTGTTCTTTTGCTAAATGATAATACTTATTCTCTTTTAAACCCGGATAATTTACAAATAAAACCTCTTTTTGTTCTTTTAAAAAATTTGCTAATTTCATTCCATTTTCACAATGTTTTGTCATACGTAATGATAAAGTTTCAAGACCATTCAGAATTAAAAAAGTATTGAATGGCGAAATACAACCACCAAAATCACGAAATATTTCTTTTCGAACTTTTATTAAAAATGCTAATTGTCCATATTTCTCATAAAACTCTTTAAAATTTTGGAATCTTTTATTATTCCAATTAAAATTACCTGCGTCAATAATTATTCCACCTATTGAATTTCCAAATCCATTTATAAATTTTGATGTTGAATGTATTATTATATTTGCACCAAAATTTTTTGGTTGAATTAAATATGGTGTTGTTATAGTGCTGTCAACAATTAAAGGAACTTCATATTTTTCTGCTATTCTTGAAATTGCTCTTATATCTGCAACATCTATTTTTGGATTTCCTATTGTTTCAATAAATATTGCTTTGGTTTTTTCATCTATTTCTTTTTCAAATCTTTCTATATAATTTGGATTTATAAATTTACAATTTATTCCAAATTCTTTCATTCGATTTTTAAATAAAGAATATGTTCCGCCAAATATTGAACTACTGGATATAAAATTATCTCCACTTTTACATAATGTCATTATTGTTGTTGTTATTGCTGACATTCCTGATGATGTTGCTATTGCGCCTATTCCATCTTCAATTAATGCCATTCTTTTCTCTAATATTTCTATTGTTGGATTTGAAATACGTGTATAAATGAAACCATATTTTTCACCTTTAAATACTTCTGATATATCTTCACAACTTTCATATTTAAATGATGTAGTTTGATAAATTGGTACTGTTGTTGATTGCCGATTTTTTTGTGGTACTAAACCACCATGAATTAACATTGTTTCAAATTCATACATTTTATTTTCTCCTTAAATTCTATATTTTTCTAATTCTTCTTTCTTTAATCTTTTACCTATTATTTTTCGTTGATTCGTTATATCTATTATTTTTATCTCTTCTGAATCGCCATCACAATATGTTGCTAATATATCAGTAAATTTATTTAATTCATTATCTTCAAAACAGCCTATTCCTAAACCAACAGGTCCTTTAACTTCTTCTGGCATTAAAATTATATAATCTTTTTCTTTTTGAATATCTAAAATTTTTTCATTTTCTTCTTTGTTCCTACCAATTATTATTTTAAAATTTTTTGATAAACGAAAATGTCTACCTATCTTTAATAAATTTACATCTCTCAATTTTAAATCGCCTATATGTTTTATTAAATCGCAGATTTTTTTTGAAAATTCTTTATCAGTCAATAAACAGCCACCTGATGGACAGGGATAATCTTTCATATCAAAATTTCCAGCTAATTTTATTTGTTCTTTTCTTTGTCTTCCTGTTATTGCAAATAATTTTTCTCTATCTATCCAACCTTTTTCTTCAGGTATTGTTATTGGTAATACTTTTGCCGATAATGGTCTAACAATTAATCTTTCTAAATTGCTTTCTTTTTCTATTATTTGCAATGCTTTTAAATGTTGAGATTTTGGACGTTGACCTAATACTTCACCTGTTATGAGAAATCCTGCATTTAGTTCTTCCATCATCTTTTTTGCATATTTAAACATTAAAATTCTACAATCGATGCAAGGATTCATATTTTTACCATAACCATATTTTGGATTTTTTACTATTTCTAAATATTCATCAGTTAATTTTATTACTTTTAATTCTATATTCAAATTTTTAGCAACTCGATATGCTTCAAATTGACAACCCCCTTTTTTATTACATAAACAAAATGGCGAACTAAAATTTAATGCTATTATTTCTATGCCTTGTTTATGAATTATTCTTATTGATAATTCACTATCTAAACCACCAGATAGCATTGCTATTGCTTTCATTTTTCATTTTCCTCTTTTCTTACTTCACATATCAATTCATAATCAATTAATTTATCTATTTTCCTATTTTGCCCACATATTAAACAATTATTATTTTTTTTTATATTTATTTTTCTTGCTTCCATTGTAAGTAAATTTACATTCAATAATTTTCCTGATAACAATTCACCAAATCCAAGTAAATATTTTATTGCTTCTGTTGCTTGTATTAAACCAAAAAAACCTGCTACTGTGCCTAATATACCAGCCTGCTGACAATTTGGAATTAAGCCCTGAGGTGGTGGTTCGGGAAATAAACATCTATAACAAGCACTTTTTTCAGGCACATAAGTCATTGATTGTCCTTCAAATCTTAATACACCTGCGTGTGAATATGCTTTTTTTGCTAAAACACAAGCATCATTTATTAAAAATTTTGTCGGAAAATTATCACTTCCATCAATAATAAAATCATAATCTTTTATAATTTCTAAAATGTTTGTTGAATTTATTCTATTATGATAAATTTTTATATTTACATCTGGATTTAATGCTCGTATTTTTTCTTCTGCAGATTTTACTTTTGGTTTTCCTACATCTTTTGTAAAATGTAATATTTGCCTATTTAAGTTACTTAATTCAGCATTATCACTATCGAGAAGTCCTAAAAAACCAATACCAGCTGCTGCTAAATAATATGCTGCTGGTGAACCAAGCCCACCACAGCCTATTATTAATACTTTTGAATTTAATAATTTTTGTTGTCCATTTCCGCCAATTTCATTTAGTATAATTTGCCTACTATAACGTTCTATTTGTTCTTCTGTAAACTTCATTACATCCACCTCTTTGTTATAATAATTTTATATTTCAAAATATTGTTTCATACTAAAATATCGTTCGCCTGTATCTGGAAATACTACTACTACTTTTTTCCCTTTACCTAATTCTTTTGCTACTTTTAATGCAGCAAAACAATTAGCACCTGATGAAATTCCACAAAATATTCCTTCTTCTTTTGCTAATCGTTGTGCCATTCCATATGCTTCATTATCATCAACTGTTATTATTCTATCATAAATATTTTGATTTAAAATATCTGGTATAAAACCCGCACCAATCCCCTGAATTTTATGCGGTCCTGGTGTGCCTCCTGATAATACTGCTGATTTTATTGGCTCAACTGCTATTATTTTTATATTTTTTATTTTGCTTTTTAATACTTCGCCAACTCCTGTTATCGTGCCACCTGTGCCCACGCCTGCAACAAATGCATTTATATCATAATTGAAACATCGCAATATTTCCTGTGCAGTTGTTTTTCGATGTATTTCTGGATTTGCTAAATTTTTAAATTGTTGCAACATATATGCATTTTTATTTTTTGCTACAATTTCTTCTGCCTTTTTTACTGCACCTGCCATTCCTTCTATTGCTGGTGTTAATATAACTTCTGCTCCAAATGTTTTTAGTATATATATTCTTTCTAAACTCATTGATTCTGGCATTGTTAAAATACATTTATAGCCTTTTACTGCACATATTAATGATATTCCTATACCTGTATTACCACTTGTTGGTTCTACTATTATTGAATCTTCTTTTAATATTCCTTTTTTTTCTGCATCCTCAATCATTGCTAATGCTATTCTATCTTTTACACTCCCACCTGGTGAATATGCTTCAAGTTTTGCATATATTTCTGCTGAATCTTTTTCTACTACTTTATTTAATTTTACGATTGGCGTATTAAAAATTAATTCTAAAACATTTTTTGCTATTTCTTCACCTGATTTTTTTTTTGGATTACTTACTCCCCCTCCCATAAAAAATACCATCTCTATTTTATCATTATCTTTAATTGTTTTTTTATCATAATCATTTCTATTAATCACATCTTCATTCAATTCTATTGCTACAACCTCCGGCTTTACTTTTTTTCTTTCTAATAATTCACTTATTGTTATTTCTTTTTCATATTCTTCTGCTTTTCCATTAAATATAATTTTTACTGACATTCTTTTTCCTCCTTATTCTAAAATTTTTTCTTAATTTTAATTTTATAATAATTTAATTTTTTTTCTTTTGCAATTATTTCATGTCCATCATTTTGTAGACTTGCTGGAACATTTTTTATTGGTTCGCCATCATCAAGATAAACTTCTAAAATATCACCTATTTGTAATTCTTCAAGTTTTAATTTTATTTTTACATAATTTATTGGACATGGTGTTCCTCGTAAATCAAATATTATTTCTTCTTTTTGCCCTTCTTTTATTTCCTCTTTCTTCTCTTCTTTTATTAAAAAATTAAAGTTGCTATCCATACTCTCATATACACTTTTTATTTCCATATATAATTTTTCTGCATACTTATATGAATCTTCATTATTTAATAAAGTTAAGCATTTCTCTTTAATATTTTTAAATTCAGAACTAACTATACCACTTAAAACAAATTTATTAATAAAATTTTCTATTATCTCATCATCATTTTTTGGGTCTATTCCTTTTACTACTAATAATGCTCTTGCTGAATATATTAACGATTTTTTTAACTCTTCTTTATCAAAATTATTTATATAAGCTTTTTGTAATGATTGTTTTGCTGATAATAAATCAGCTTCAATCATATCAATTACTCCAGCCCCACATTCACCTGCTGTTATACCTTCAAGTGTAAATAATTCTTCTTTTCCAAAATCAATATAATAACTTTTATCTTCTTCTATTGTTGGAACATTCAAATATTTTTCTAAATTATTTTTTATTATTTTTATTATTGCTTGATTATTATTTTGAATTTCAAATATTATATCTTTTACAAATTCAGGTACTTTTCGAGCTGGAATTATTCCTATCTCTTCTGCTAATTTTGTTTTCTCACCTGCTATTTTTCCTCCATAATAAACTTTATAAAATGGAACACTTCGATTATATACTTTTCTCGCCATTCCTGAAAAACTTATTGTACCTATTGGATGTTGACCACATGCATTTGGACAACCATTTATATTTATTTTTATTCCCTTTAATTTATCAATATCTATATCAATCTCTTTTAATTTTTTTTCTATTTCCGGTGCGAGAGCTATTGCATTACAAATTCCTAAATTACAAGTTGATACTGATTTACATACAACTATATCATATATTGTTTCTGGATATTGATAATTCTTAAATTTTCTTTTTATTTCATCATAAAATATTTTTAATTTTTCTGCTGGAACATTTGAAATTATTATATTTTGGCGTTGACTTGTTCTAAATATTATATTTTCTTCTATTCTTTCTGCTATCTCTGCTATTTCTATTATTTCTTTTCCTTCTATTTCGCCATTTGGTATTCGAAGCTGTATATATTTTTTTCCTTTCTGTTTTTGCTCGCCTGTATTATACATTTTAAATTTATTATATTCTTCATCTGTTTCATATTCGATTTCTAATCCATTTTTTTTGTTTTTTAAATTTGGTAAATTTATATTAACATTTATATTTATATATTCTTCATTCTTTACTTTTTCATATTCTTCATTAAATAATTTTTTAAATTTCCCCCAGCCGATATTTTCTATTAAAAATCTTAATCTATTTCGATATCTATTTTTTCTATCGCCATATTTAAAAAATAGATTTATTATTGCTTTGATTATATATCCTATTTCTTCTAATGAAACTTCTTCAAATAAAACCTTACCAACTTCTGACTTAGCGCCCATTCCCCCACCACATAATATTTTAAATTTATCTTTTGATAATGCAATTATGCCACAGTCATTAACACCTGTATAAGCACAATCTTTTACACAACCAGAAAATGATATTTTAAATTTTCTCGGTAAGTTTAATGATTCATCTAAATTTAATAAATATTCACTCAATCCTATTGCGATTTTATTTACTTCAAAATTTTCATAAGGACATATACCAGATAAATAGCATGCTGTAATATTTCTAACTGTATTTCCTCCACCGCCGCGTGGTGAAATATTATAATCTTTTAAATATTCAATTATTTTTATTGTATTTTCAAATTTAACATTATGAATTTGAATATCCTGTCTCGTTGTTATATGCAATTTACCATCTCCATATTCTATTGCTGCTTTTCCTATTGCTTTTAATTGTTCTATCGTTAATAAACCTGCGGGTATTCTCAATCTTGACATTACTATTTTACCACCACGCTGTGAATAAAAACCCCATGGAACTCTTATTCCTCTAAAAAATGAATCTGTTATTTCGCCTTTTAAATATTTTTCTAATTTTTCTTTATAGATATATATTTCATTTAAAATTTTTTTTGGTAATCGCATCATTTTTTATTCTCCTTTAATTATTTTTTTTATTACATAAATTGTTTTTTCTATTTCTTCTTCTGAATGAGAAAACGATACAAAACAACTTTCAAATTGTGATGGTGGAAAATATATTCCTTTTTTTAATAATTCTTTAAAAAATTTTGAATATCTCTTAACATCTGATTTTAATGCGCTCTTGTAATCTTTTACTTTTTCTTCTTTATTAAAAAAAATTGTAAATATAGAACCAAAATGATTCATTTTTAATTCTACATCTTTTTTTATTATATTTTTTATTCCATTTACTAAATTTTCACATTTTTTATTTAATAAATTATAATTCATTTTTTTTAATTTTTTAATTACTGTTAGCGCAGCATTCACACTAATTGGATTTGCTGAAAAAGTTCCTGCTTGATATACTTCACCTTCTGGTGCAAGTAAATTCATAATTTCCTTTTTTCCACCTATTACACTAATTGGAAAGCCACCTCCAATTATTTTACCAAGGCAAGTTAAATCTGGCTTTATATAAAATAAATTTTGAATACCACCATATAATAGTCTAAAACCTGTTATTATTTCATCATATATAAGAACAATATTATAATGTTTACATAAATCACTAACAAAAAGTAAAAAATTTAATGAAGGTAAAATGCAACCCATATTTGCTGGCAATGGTTCTAAAATTATTCCTGCTATTTCTTTATAATTTTTTTTAACATAATTTTCTAATATTTTTAAATCATTAAATGGCAATGATATTGTTAATTTCGTTATTTCTTCTGGTACACCTCTACTTTCTGGTATTCCATAAGTTGTTAAACCAGAACCTGATTTTACTAATAGAAAATCACAATGCCCATGATAACAACCATCAAATTTTATTATCTTTTTTTTATCTGTATATGCTCGTGCTAATCGCAATGCTGTCATTGTTGCTTCTGTTCCTGTATTTAATATCCTTATTTTTTCCATTGATGGTATTGCTGCTCTTATTTCTTTTGCTAATTCTATCTCTTCTTTTATTACTGTTCCAAATATATTTCCCATTTCTATTTTTTTTCTAACACTATCTTTTACTTCCTTATCATTATGTCCCAATATTATTACGCCAAATGCTAAACAATAATCTATATATTCTTTATTTGAAATATCGTATATTTTTCCGCCTTTCGCTCTTTTTATATATATAGGAGAACTACTTACTTTTCGAAATGCACGAACTGGTGAATTTACACCACCAACTAAATATTTATTCGCTTCTTTAAATAATATTTTATTTTGTCTTTCCATTTTCTTAAAATTTTAAATTTATACCACTATTTATTCTTCTTTCTGATTCTTTTATTCCTTTTATTTCTTCATACTTTTTATTAAATATATTTTCAATATTTATGAAAATTGTTGTGTCTCTTTCTATATTTTTTCTTAAGTCTATATTCGTTATTAGATAATCATTTTTATTTCGCTTTTTATATGTAAATGATGACAATGTTTTTATTCCATATAATAGCGATCTTTCAATTAATAATACTATCTGATTTTTTGTATAATTTAAACCATATTTTGAAATATAATTTTTTTTGTCTTTTATTGAAATATATGTATTTCGTAAAATTATTTTTGTTTTTGTTAATAATACATTTATCTCATTCTCTATTCCATAAAATAATAAATCATCTTTTATATTTTCTGCATACCATGGTCCTGTATCTGTATTTCCTACCCAATCAATAAAATTATTTTCTTCTCTTATAAAAAATGTATTTCTTATTTGATATTTTTTATAGTATATATCACTACCTATTTCATAACTTATATTTCTTGCTGCTTTTAATTTTGAATTTCCATAATTATATGGGTCCTGATAATAAAGTTCTGTAAATGATGGTATTCTATATGCATTTCCTATATTTAATCGAATTTTTATATTATTATCTATCCAATTATAATAGCCACAATTAAAATTAAAATATTTTTCATTTCTATATATATCTAATCTACCTGATAAATTTATTGAACTATTTTTTTTATTTATTATTATTTCATTTCCTAATCCTATATTTTCTCTTTCTCTTATTCCTAATCTATTACTCTTTATTGAATCATTATTTGAAGCTAATAATATTGAATAAAATAATAAATCAGAAATTTTAAAACCAAATAATATTTCACCACCATATTTTTTACTCTTATGATGATTATGATAATATGTAGGATTTTCTCTTTTTAATATAAAATCATCTTCCGCTTGATTTAAATATAATTTTATCTTCATTATTTTTTCTCTTATTTTTTTCTCATAATCAAATTTTAATATTTTATTTTCTATTATTTCTTTCGAAGCAAGATTTCGGTCTGGTGTGTAAAAATCATAGGCACCAAAATCTTTTTTTATCTCTCCATAAAATATTCTTAATTTATCATCTTTTGTTATTTCATAATTTATTGAACTATTAACATTTTTTATTTCATATTCTCTGCCATAACTAAATCCATCAGATTTTATATACTCACCATTTCCACTAATTATTATTTTATTTAATGGATATGCTATTAAACTATTTAAATAATAGGTCTTATAATTTCCATAAGAAATTATCCCTTCTATCTCTTTATTTTCTCTTTTTTTTGTTATTATATTTATTGTTCCACTATAACCATAACTTCCAAATAATGCTGAACTATTGCCAGGCATTATTTCTATTCGTTCTATTTCTGTTATTGAAACTGGTATATTTAAATTAAAATGTCCTGTTTGTGGATTATTTAATGGTATGCCATCTAACATTACTAATACATCTTCAAAATTGCTTCCTCTTATTGAAATATCTGATAATACACCTTTTTCTCTTGATTGTATATCTATTCCTACATAATTGTTTAGTATTTTATCTATACTATTTACTCCATATTTTTCTATATCTTTATCACTTATTAATATTATATTTCTTGTTAACGATGTTTTAATTTCATCCTGTATTTTTTCTGTTATAACTATTGGTTCTAATTCGTAATAATTTTCTTTTTCACTTCTTAATTCATTATATAAATTAAAAATAATAAAAATAATAAATATTATTATCTTCATTTGCTTTTACTATTCAACCATTTACCAATTTCATTTGCCCAATATGTTATTATTATATCAGCACCAGCGCGTTTTATACTGTTAATGATTTCTATCACTACTTCTTTTTCATCTATATATCCCTTTTCGCCTGCTGCTTTTATCATTGCATATTCTCCACTTACATTATATGCTGCTATTGGTATATTAAATTTTTCTTTGGCTTTACTTATTACATCAAGATAAGAAAGTGCTGGTTTTATCATAATTATATCCGCACCTTCGTCTATATCTGCCTCTATTTCTCTCATTGCTTCATTAATATTTCTATAATCTAATTGATAACTTTTTCTATTCCCAAATTTTGGACTTGAATCTGCTGCCTCTCGAAATAGTGTATAAAAATTAGAAGCAAATTTTGCTGAATAAGACATTATTGCAGTTTCTTTATAATTACTTTTATCAAGATATTCTCGTATGATTTTTACCTGACCATCCATCATTGCTGATGGTGCTATTATATCTGCGCCTGCTTCTGCATATTTTGTTGCTATTTCACTTAATATTTTTATTGTTTCATCATTATCTATTTTTCCATCAATAATTATTCCACAATGTCCTTCTTCACTATAACTACATAAACATACATCTGCTATTACTACTATTTCTTTTAATTCTTCTTTTATTTTTTTTATCGCTTTTGTTACTAAATTATTTTTAAAAAATTTTTCACTTTTTATTTCTTCCCTTTTATATTTTTTTGCTGGCACTCCAAATAATAATATTGTTCTGATATTATATTCATTATATCCTTTCTTGACTACTTCTACTAAATTATCTATTGAATATCTATATATATTAGGCATATTATTTATTTTTTCTTTTTTCTGATTTCCTTCACAGATAAAATATGGCATTACCAGATTTGATAAATTTATTTCTCTTTCTTTTATTAATTCTCTTAAATTTTCTGTTCTTCTTAATCTATGAAATCTTTTAAACATATTATTTTTCCTTGAATAATCCTAATTTTTTTGCTTCATTTGATGTTACTGCGCCTATATATCTTATTTCAATATTTTCAGGAACTTTTTTATGAATTTTTAAAAAATTCCTTACTGTTGATGGACTTGTAAACATTATTGAATTAAATATATTCAAATCTATTTCTTGAAACTCATCTGGTATTTTATTTTTATATGTTATTATTGTTTTTACTTTTGCTTTATATCTTTTTAATTTTTCTTTTAATCCTTTATCTGCAATATCAGATCGCAATAAAAGAATTTTTTTATTTTTTATTTTATTTTTCAATTCATTAACTAAGCCATCTGAATTTTCTTTAACTGGTATTAAATCTGCTATTATTCCATATTCTTTTAATTTGTTTGCGGTTGAACTTCCTATTGCAGCAATTTTTATATTTTGTAATTTTCTTGCATCATAATTATTTTTGAATAACCTATCAAAAAAATAATAAACTCCATATCTACTTGCAAATACTATCCATTTATATTTATTTATTCTTTTTATTTCTTTATCCAATTTTAAATAATCATCTAATGGTTCAATCATTATATATGGGTTATGATAATATATTTCATTTTCAAAATACCTCTCTTCTGACAATCCTGTAAATAATACTTTTTTACTTCGTTTTAACCAATTAAATTTTTTTTCTTTTATTACTACTTTTCCTATAATTATTATTGCTGGTGAATTTATTTTTACTTTTTTTTCTAATATTTCTTTTGCTGTCGTTATTATTGTTTTTTGATTTATTTTTGTTGTATTTATTATTATTGCTACTGGAACTTTTAATTTTAAACCATTTTTAACTAATTTTGTGATTATCTCAATCAAATTTTCTGCTCCCATATATATTACTATTGTTTCAATATTTGCAATATGTTTCCATTTTAATTTTCTTTTACCACTTTGATGACCTGTAATAAAAACAACATTTGATGAACAATCACGACTCGTTAATGGTATACCAGTATAACATCCTGCTGCTATACCTGCTGTTATACCAGGAATAATTCTATATTCAATTTTTTCTTTTGTTAATGCTTCCATTTCTTCATTTGCATGTCCAAAAATAAATGGGTCACCATTTTTTAATCGTACTATTTTTTTCCCTTCATTTGATTTTTTTATCAAAACTTTATTTATCATTTCCTGTCTATTTTTATTTCCTTTAATAATATCATTTACACAAATTAATTCACAGCCTTCTCTTGTATTTTTTAAAATTTCTTTATTCACTAAATAATCATAAATAATTGTATCTGCTTGCTTTAAAACTTTTTGTCCTTTTACTGTTATTAAATCAACATCGCCAGGACCGGCACCTATAAAATAAACTATACCTTTTTTTTTATTCATCTCAAATATTTTTTATTTACAATATTTCTGTTTTTATTTTTCTTTCTATTTCTTTTTTTACTTCTAAAAAAAATTGAATATCTTTATCTTTTGGATCTGGAATTTCCCAATTTATTCTTTTAGCACCAGGATAAAATGGGCATTCATCACCACAGCCCATTGTTATTATATAATCAAATCTTATATTAGGTAAATCATTAAATCCTTTACTTTTATTTTTTGATATATCTATTCCACTTTTTTTTATTAATTCTATTGCAAGTGGATTCACCTTTCCTGAAAATTTTGAACCAGCAGATTGAGCAAATAATTTTTGCCAGTAAAAATAATTTGTTATTGTTTCTGCTATCTGGCTTCGGCAACTATTTTCTATACATATATATAAAACCTTTTTTCTATTTTCTATTTTATTAAATATTTCAATCATTTTATTATTGTATATTTTGGCTTCTATTGCTAATGAACCCTGTAATGGATGTGGTGATATTATTTCTTCTGATATAATTTCACTAATATAATTATCTAATCCCAATCTTCTTATTCCTGCTTCTGCTACAATTATTCCATCAAGATTACTTTCTTCTAATATTCTTATTCGCTCTTCAATATTTCCTCGTATATCTACTATTTGTAAATCGGGTCTATACTTTATTAATTGTTCTTTTCTTCTTTGACTGCAAGTTCCTATTTTTGCTCTTTCTGGTAATTCTAATAATTTTAATTTATTTTTTGAAATTAATACATCATTTCTATATTTTGCTTCTGTTAATGCAATAACACATAAATTGGATGGTATAATATCTGGTAAATCTTTTGCACTATGTACAGCTACATCAATCTCATCATTTAGTAATCCTTTTTCAATCTCATCAGTAAAAAAATCTGTCCCTTCTATTTCAAATATTGGTGTTTTTTTATCTATATCTCCTCTTGTTTTATATTTTTTTATTTCATATTCAAAATCTTCATTTATCATTTCTATTATTTCTTCTACTTGTTTTATTGCTAAATTACTACCTCTTGAACCAATTCTAATTTTTTCTTTTCCCATATTTTTTTTATCTCTCTTTCTATTATTTGTTCGGCTTTAATAACTTCTACTTTTCGCTTTTGATAATTATTTGTTATTTCAATATTTATATCTTCTAAGTCGAATAATATAACATCTTTTATTTTTCTAACTTCTGGTGAAACATCACGCGGAACTGCTAAATCAAAAATTATTAATTCTTTATCTTTTTCTTTATTTTTTTCTATATCGTCTTTTTTTATTATCGTATGTGGTGCACTCGTAGCACTTATTATTATATCTGCTTTTTTTATTTCTTCTTCTAAATATCTTAATTCTTTTGCTTCGCCATTTATTATATCTGCTAATTCTTTTGCTTTTTCATAATTCTTATTACTTAATATTGTTGCTTTTATACTTTTTTCTTTTAAATGTTTTATTATTTTTTCACATATTTTTCCTGTTCCAATTATTATTATTTTTTTCTTCTCTATTTCCTCTATCATTGAAATTATTATTTTTCCAATTGATATACTTCCTTTTGATATTTCAGTTTTGGTTCGAACTAATTTTCCAATTGCAATTGCATTTTGAAATATCATATTCATATATTTTTCTGTTGTTTCTTGAGTTTTTGCTATATTATATGCCTCCTTTACTTGATGCAAAATTTCATTTTCACCAATTATTTGTGAATCAAGTGATGCTGTTACTCTATATAAATGATATATCGCTTCGTTTTCATTATATAAATAAAAATATTTCTTTTCTTCTTCTTTTATTGCTAATAAATTTTTTAAAATTTCTAATATTTCTGAATTCTTTTTGTCTGTTAAAATATATATTTCAGTTCTATTACATGTATTTAATATTATTACTCCCTTAAAATAATTTTTTAAATATTGATAAAATACCTTTAATTTATTATTTAATATAGCATATCTCTCTCTTATTTTTATTGGCGCTGTTTTATGGCTTATTCCAAATAATTTTATTTCCATTTTTAAATTATCTCAATATTTACTTCTTTTATTTCATCATTTTTTATTTCATATCCATTCATTTCTTGAAATTTTCCTTCTTCTATTTCAATTATTATATAAACTGCTTCTGGATAAAATGCTAATTCAATATCTCGTTTTGATGGATATGCTTTTACATTTATATGTGAATGAAATATACCAATTAAATCTAATTCTTTTTCTCTTATTTCTTTCATTACTTTTATTTGTTCTTTTGTATCCATAAAATAACATATTTCAGGCTTATCTGATACATTATTCATTATATAAATTTTTTCTACTATATTATTTCTTCCTGCTAAAATACCACAACTTTCTTTATCTTTATTTTTTTCACATTCTTTTTTTATTTCTTCAAAATCTTTTTTTTTCATTTTTATATTCATCATTTCTATCCTCTGATTAAATTCATTAATACAAATGAAATTACCAAACTTATTATTGGTGTAATTACCCATATTTTTATAATTTTTTTTATAACTGGATTTTTAAACGATATTATATGACCTAATTCTTCTTTCACTGTTTTAATTGCTATTACTGTTAAAGAAGAAAATTGAACATACGGCGCGGGCAATCCAAATATCGAAGAAATAATAATAAATGTTGATACAACAAAAGAAATTATTGTCGCAGAAAATACACCTATTGGAATTATATCATTACTAATAGTTTTTATCACTCTTTTACCTAATAAGAATGCACCTAATCCAAATAATAATGAAAAAAATATCAAACCATTTGTTAAATCTATTTTCCCTGCACTATTTAATGGCGCTACTATATTTGCTACATTATTTGTGCCTATTCCAAATGCGGAATATAGGTCAGTATATAAAACAAATTTACTTAATTTATTATTATGCTGAAATATTTTTTCATAATATTTTAAATTTTTATTTGATGGTGGATAAAAAATTTTAGATAAAAAATATGTTATAATATATGACATTATACTGATTATTAACCATATAATTATGAGTTTTAACAATATTTTAAAATTTAAATTTTTATAATATAAACCAATGCCACTTATTGCACAAATTGTTATTATACTTGTTGATTGTGGAATTTTTAAAATATTTGCAATGAAAAGCGTAATACCTGCTGATGTTAATATTATTATTGCTACCTTATTTGTAAAATACTTTTTTTCTATTATTTTGCCACCTAATGTTTTTGTTACTCTACCACCAACTATTATTGCCCCCAATAAAACAAATAAAGTAAATAAAATAATGGCTTTTTTGAATTCTATCGTTTTACTACCAATTGATGAAACAAATGAAACAGAAAAACCACTTGCCCCCATATTTATTGCTATAAATATTGAGAAAAAAATTAATAATAAATTTTCCATTATTTTTTTTGCCACCAATCGATTAAAATATTTGCGATTTCTGGTCGAGTAAATTCTTTTGGCGGTATTTCGCCACTCCTTAATAATTCTCTTACTTTCGTTCCACTTAATGAAAAATGGTCTTCTGCTAAATGTGGACAGGTTTTTTCTGTTCCCATGCTTTCGCATTTTTTACAATAAAATGAATTTGCAAAAAATATTGGTTTTATTCCTAATTCTTCTTCTTTAAATTGATAAAATATTTCCTGTGCTGCAAATGGAGAATAATAATTTCCAACACCCGCATGGTCTCTACCAACAATAAAATGAGTAGAACCATAATTTCTTCTTATTATTGAATGAAATATTGCTTCTCGCGGTCCTGCATATCTCATACTTGCTGGATTTATTGCTAATATTACTCTATCTTTTGGAAAATATTTTTCTATTAATATTTCATAACAATTCATTCTTATTTCTGCTGGTATATCATCACTTTTCGTTTCACCTACTATTGGATGAATTAAACAACCATCAACCATTTCTAATGCACATTTTATTAAATATTCATGTGCGCGATGAATTGGATTTCTTGTTTGAAAAGCAACTATTGTTTTCCATTTCTTTTCTTTAAATAATTTTTGTGTTTCAAATGGCAATAATTCATATTTTCCAAATTTTTTATCTTTAATGTAATTTATTACTTTTATTTTTCCACCTATATATATTTCACCTTGTTGATAAATTACCTTAACACCAGGATGGGCATCTTCTATTGTGCCATAAACTAATTTTGCTTCTTCTTCTTTATTATATTCATATTTGTCTTCTATTTCAATTACACCAATTAAATCATTTTCATAATATAAACCAGCTAACTCGCCTTCTTTTAAATTTTTTGCTTCTTCTTTACTTATTGCTAATGTTATTGGTAGACTAAATATTTCTCCATTCGATAATCGCATATCATTTACTACACTTAAATAATCCTTTTTTGTAAAGAATCCTTCTATTGGTGTATATCCACCATTTGAAATCATTTTCACATCTGATAATTGTCTTGGATTAAGTTTTATTTTTTTTAATTCCTTTGCCTTTTTTATTATCTCTTCTTTTTCACTTTCATTTGTTATTATTCTATTTATTAATTCTCTTTTCATTTCTTTTCTCACCCTTTCTTATGTAATCCACATTCTTTTTTTTCTGCTGGTTCCCACCACCATCGTCCTCCTCTTACATCTTCTATTTTTCTTACTGCTCTTGTGCAGGGTTCACATCCTATACTTGGATAATTTTTGTCATGTAATTCATTATATGGAACTTTATTCTCTTTTATATAATTCCATATTTCTTCTTCTTTCCAATCAGAAAGAGGATTAATTTTTATAATTGAATTATTCGAAGTATCAATTTCAACTTTCTTTATATCTGCTCTTGTTATTGATTGTTCTCTTCTTAATCCACAAATCCACGCTTTAGCATCTTTTAATGCTCTTTTTAATGGTTCAACTTTTCTAATTCTGCAACATAGTTGTCTTAATTCAATACTTTTATAAAATAAATTAAACCCATATTTATTCAACATTTCTTCAACTGATTTTGTGTCAGGATAATAAATTTCAAGTTTTATATCATACTTTTCTCTTATTTTGTCCATTAACTTATATGTTTCTTCTGGTAATCTTCCTGTATCAAGAGTAAATACTCTTGGTTTAAAATTATCATCAGCCATTTTAGCCCATAAATCAATTAATACAACATCTTCAGCACCAAATGATGATGCTAAAACCACATCATTTTTAAACTCTTCTTTTGCCCACTTTAAAATTTCTAATGCACTTTTGCTTTCTAATTCTTCATACATAAATTTTACCTCCTATATATAATAAATTAATTTTGATTTTATACTCTTTTCTTTATTCTTTTTTAAATAATTTACTATCTCTTTTAATGAAATTTTATTTAAGGTATTTTTAATTTGTTTATTTAATTCTTCCCATATATATTTAGCACCACATTTATAATATACATCACATTTAAAAGAACCATCAAGACAATTAACAGGTGTTAGATTGCCTTCTAAAATTTTTATTACTTCATAAAGATTTATTTTATCAATTGGTTTAGTTAAAATAAAGCCACCATTATAACCACGAATACCCTCAACAACACCACAGGAAATTAATTTATTCATAATCTGTTCTAAATATCTAACAGAAATATTTTCATTTTTAGAAATTTCATTTAATTGAATAGGTTGATTTTTGTAATTCAAAGCAAGATAAATAAGAGCGCGGATACCATATCGTGTTCTTGTAGAAAGTTTCATAAAACCTCCTTATATTACTAATATTATCATTTTACTGATATTATAGCATATTTTTTTCACTTGTCAAGTTTTTTAAAAAATTTTTTATTTATATTCTGGATATAAATACTCTTCTTCTTTTCTTATTCGCTCTCTTAATATTGTTATTATTGATGTTATTTCTTTTATGAATTGTAAATTTTTTTCAATATCAAGTTCATTTGTTAATGAGTATTTTTCAAAAAATTTTATTATTGTATTATTTATAGTATTCATCTCTTTTGTAAATAAATTTAGTTTTATTTGTAAACTGCTATCATTTTTGGCTTTTTCTTGTAATACTGGATATATTGATACATCTTCTTTTTTTAAATGTGATAATAATAAATTTTTTATTGAATATAATTCATCTTTTCCTTCTTTTTTAGCAATACCTATTTTTTGAATTTCTAAAAATTTTTCTAATAATTTTTTATGATCGCTTTTTAATTCTTCTATTAAAGTCATTTGAAATTCTCCTTTAATTATTTTTAATTTATATAATTTACAAATTTATATACCTGCACAAAATTTTCTTTCTAAATACCATTCATTATATTTCCAGCAATCTGGTATTTCTGCATAAGCATTATATTGTTCGAATTTTTCATCTATAAAATATGAATATGTAAAATCATCATACAATAATTTTTCTTTATATTCTGAAATATCAAGTTGTAATTTTATTAATGCACTTAATAGGCCTGCTTGATTTATTTTATTTATCAAAATAAACCCAATTATCTTATTATCTCTTAAAACTATTTTTTTATAATAATTTTTTTCTTTTATGCTTAATACTTCATAATTTGATTGGTCATCACTTAAATCAATATGAACTTTGCCATTGGATGTTGCTGCAACATTATAAAATTGAATTGAGTTTTGGACTGCTATAAAATTCTTATATCTTTTCTTATAACCTAATATATTATAAGCAGCATATTGTCCTTGTATTACTGCATTTGCCCATGAACCTGAACAATTTGAACTTTTTGTTGTTATATCATATAATTCTATTATATCCCCTGCGCCATAAATATTATTATCTGATGTTGTTAAATATTCATCGACAACCAAACCTTTTTTTGTCTCTAAATCAGCATTTTTAGCTATTTCTTTATTTGGTATTACACCTGAGCAAATGATTAACATATTTGATTTTAATCTTGTTTTATCTGATAATATTACATTACTTATATTTTTACTTCCTTCTATTTCAATAATGCTTTGATTTAGAAAGAATTTAATTCCTTTATTCTCTAATTCTTTTTGAATAAAATAACTACCAGTATTATCCATTTGATTTGGCAAGATTTGTGAACATTTTTCAACTATTGAAACATCAAAACCTAAATTATTTAATGCATAAGCAATTTCTAATCCAACAAAGCCTGCTCCTAAAACTACAATATTTTTGGCATTATTTAAATTTTTTTTGATATCCTGATAATTTTGATATTCATTAAAAGTAAATATATTATTTAAAGAAATATTATTTATTTCTGGAATAAAAGATTTTGAACCTGTGGCTAATAATAATTTATCATAATTTAGTTTTTTATTATTTTTTGTCTTTATAAATTTGTTTTTTCTATCTATTTCAATTACTTCTTCATTGTTAAAATAAGTTAAATTATATTTCTCAAAAAAATTTTTTGGTTTGAAATAAATTTTATTTAAATCAATTCTATTAGAAAATAAATATGCTAATAAACTTTTAGAATATGGTCTATTACAATTTTCTTTTGTTAAAATGGTTATATTACAATTTTTATCTAATTTTCTTAAAGTTTCTGCTGCACTTATTCCTGCTGCACTAGCACCAATAATTAGAATATTCATCATATTTTTCCTCCTTTATTTTATTCATTTATATCTATAACTGAAATAACTTCATTTGGACATGCTTCGACACAGGCAGGTATTTCTCTATTTGCACAAAAATCACATTTTATTGCTTGCAATTCATCATTTTTCATTTCTCTATCAATTACATTAAATGGACAATTTAATATACACATCCAACAACCAACACATTTTTGTTCTGAATTATCATTACGCACAATATCTGTTTTTTCATCTTTTTGCATACAGCCAGAAATACACGCAGAAATGCATAGAGCATCTTTACAATGATGACAAACTAATGGAATTGGTCTATTTAAATAATTCTCTACAAATATTCTTGTTTTAGGTTCTTTTTGATTTAATAAATAATAAGCATAATTTTTTTCTTCTGAATGTTCTATAATACATGCTAATTCGCATCGCTTACATCCAAAACATCTTTCAAGATTTATGAATAACTTTTTCATATTTATTCACTCCTTAATTTATTTTAAACCTAATTTTTTTCGTTTATTTATTATTTGCTCTTCAATTAAATCAGCTGATTTAATCGGGTCTAATTCAACTATCACTTTTCCGCCTGTTAAGTTTTCTACATCCTGTGTTAATATTTTTGTTACTAATTGACTTCCTAAAACTGGCGGCGCTGGCGAAAGATGTAATGTAATACCAAAAGCAACTGCTGTGAATGCATCTGCTACTGCTTTTTGTTCCATATATTCTGGTGCTGACGCTGCTATTGGTAAATCAGGTATATCTACATTTAATGTATCAGCTATTGCTATTGCTGTTGAAATTATTTTACCTATATCTGTACAGCTGCCATAAGATAAACAAGGTGGTATTGATAGACTTTTACAAACACTTGCTAAATTTTTTCCCGCTTTTTTATTTGCGTCCAATGACATTAGATTTACATTTTGCATTGCTGATGAACAACATCCTGCACCTATTACTAATATATTTCTTTTTATTAATTCTTCTGTTAATTTTGTAATATGTTCGCCAGAATGAAATTCTCGAACAGTTGTGCAACCTACTACTGCTGCTACACCTTTAACATTACCATTTGCTATTACATCAATTAATGGTTTTAATGTGCCGCCCAATGCATTTACCACACTTTCTGTTGTAAAACCTGATATTGCAGAATATTTTAATTCTGGTATATTTACTTCACCTCTATTTTTATATGCTTTTATTGCTTCTTTTATTATTTTTTCTGCTATTTCGTTTGCTTTATCAGGTTCAAATTCTAATCGTTCTACACCTGCCTGTCTTATCACTTTATCTGTTGATATTAATTTAGTATGGTATTTTGGTGCAAATTGTTCTGATATTGTTGGCATAACACAGTTATAATCAAAAACAAGTGCATCAACTGCACCTGTTGCTATTATAAATTCTTGCTGTATCCAATTTCCTATTTGACCAAAGAATACATCTTTATATTCACTTGCTATGTTAAAGATTTGTTGCCCTTCACATAGTGAACCATAAATCTTAATTCCATTTTTTGCGCCTTCTTCTTTTGCTTTTTCTTGAAATTTTTTCTCTCTTGCTTTTTCTAATACTTTTATTGCTAATAATGGTTGATGCCCATGCATTATTATATTTACTGCATCTTTATCTAATATTCCGATATTGACTTTTCCTTCATTTGGTTTGGCTGTTCCTACCAATATTTCCTGCATTGTTGTTATTCCAAATAATCCTGTATATTCATTTGCTATTCCTAATCGTAAACAATGTAATAATAAATCTTCTACATCATTATTTACATTTGTCATTATTTTTGATAGTGCTGTTGCTGCTTCTGAATTTGGACCTCCTGGTATTATTCCAAGTTTTTTCCATACTTCTAATCTTTTCTTTGGTGCTAATTTTTTTACTAATTCTAATTCTTCATAATCATTACTATTTATTTGCGAAATAAAAAATTTACCAAATTCTCTTGCGATTTCTTTTATAGGTTTATTTGGATTTATTCCAAATTTTTCTGCTATACTTTTTAATTTTTCTGGTTCTTTTATTTCGTAATCTGATTTTCCTTCACCTGTTGCTAATAATGTTTTTGCTACATTTCTTGCATGATAAACATTTGCTACTGTTCCCTGAACACATTTTTGTAATAAATTTCTTGAAACTATTAAATCAGCAGTTGCTCCACATACGCCTCGTTTTGCTTTTCTCGTTATTTGACAGGGACCATCTGTACATAATGTACAGCATATACCCAATGCTCCAAAAGCACACTGTGGTTGTTGTTGGAGAAATCTTTCATATATTGTCTCCATTCCATCTTTTCGGCTTACATTATACATATAATCTGTAATATCATCATAAGGTCGATTTTTAATTTTTTTAATCTCCATATTTTTCCTCCTTTTTATTTTAAATATTTTTCTTCTGCTATTCTTTTTCCTGTCCTGGTTTGAAATACTTTATCTATAAATTTCTTTAATTTTTCTTTATCCTTTATTTCTACCTCATCTCTAATATTTACTATCCAATCTGCATCATATAAAACTTTAAAATTTATTGTATTGATTTTACCAGGGCTATGATGATGACCTATTATTTTACATATTTCATCAATATCTTCTTTTTTTAAATTTGTTTTTAATAACATCTCTCTTGCAATTGGTGGTCCTTCTATTTCCTGATAATGACCTGATGCTGAACCATATTTTTGTTCGGCTATTTTTATTCCAACATCATGCAATATTGCTGCTGGTATTACAATGAAAGGTTCTGCTGCTTCTTCTTGTAGTATTTTTTCAGCATAATATAATACTTCATTTGCATGATTTATTCTTTTTTTATCTTCACCAAAATAATGCTCTAATTCTTCTATTAACTGATTTTTTATTGATTTTAATTTGTTTGCCATATATTTATCAACTTTTGTTTCTCCAACGCAATATCTTGAATATTTGCACCAATCAATACAATTTAATTCAAATTTCTTTTTTAGTGGTTGCTTACATTTTTCACAAATTATCTCAATCTCATCAGACCAGATTTCATTTTCATAACCACAATTCTTGCATTTAATTATTTCTATTTTTAATACTTTCAATTTATCCGCACCTGGACAATTTGATATATTCATTTTATACCCATTCTTCTGATAATATTTCACCTTGCAAACTTACAATAATCTTTTTTATTGGTATTTTTCGCTTTGCTTTTGATGCTGCTTCCTGTGCTAAATGTAATAATCCACTACAACAAGGAACCTGCATTATTAATACTGTTAATGTATTTATTTTTGCATCATCAATTAATGATGTAATTTTCTCTATGTATTCTTCCTGACCATCATCTAATTTTGGACATGCTATTGCAAGTGATTTTCCTTTTAAATAACTATTATGAAAATCACCAAGAGCATAAGCAACACAATCAGCAACTAATAAAACATCAGCATTTTGAAAATATGGTGCCATTGGAGAAATTAAATGTAACTGAACTGGCCACTGTCTTAATTGTGATTTAACTCTTATTTGTTCTGTTTCATTTGAAGTTTGTTCACTTCGAAAATCCATTGCCTGCGCACCAGGACACCCACTCATAAAATGATTATGTCTCATTTCTTTTACCTCCTTTTTTTCTATTGGTAATTTTATTCCTTTTTCTTTTAAAAATTCTATTGCTTCTTTAAATAATTTGTGTTCATTATGTTCAAGTAAATGTTCTAAATGTGCTTTAATTACATTTTCACCTTGTTTTACTATATTCTCCATTACTTTTCTTTCATCATATTTTTCTGCTTCACGCTCTTCTATTGTAATTGCGCCAACAGGGCAATGACCAATACATGCACCAAGACCATCACAAAATAAATCACTAATTAATCGTACTTTACCATCAATAATTTGTAAAGCACCTTCTGGACAATTTGGAATACATAAACCACAACCATTACATAAATTTTCATCAATTTTAATAATTTTTCTTTTTGCCATTTTTTTTCACCTCTTTTCATTTTGCCTTCAATATATTACAAAACTCAAAAAATTGCATTGACATAAGTCAATTTTTTAAAAAATATTTGAATGATAAATTTTTGCTTTAAAAACTTTTAAAATATTATGTGCTTTAATAATTTGCTTTTATTCTCAAATATATTTTTTTAATGATAATTAATATTTTAAATATTAATATTTTCCAAAACCTTCTAAAAAATTTATTGACTTAAATTTAAATTTTAAATATAATAAAAAGATTATATATTTTTTGGAGGTGAAAAAATGAATTATAAAATAAAAGGAATAATATTAATAATTGTAGGCGTTATTATTGGTTTAGTAATATCAATAGGAATAAATAACACATCATTTCTTTCAGCAGATAATAAATATTTTGTAGAAGAAAAATATGATGAAAAAGCAGAATATAAAAAATTTTCATTACCATTTATTCAAGCAGCAGAAAAGACAAAACCAGCAACAGTATTTATTTTTACAGAAAAAGTAATAACAGTCAAAGAGAATCCATTTTTTAGTGACCCCTTCAGAGATTTTTTTGGTGATGAATTTTTTAAAAGATTTTTTGGAGATAGATTTGGTGATGAAAATAAAAATCAAGAAAGAAAATATAAACAAACAGCATTAGGTTCAGGCGTTATTGTTAGCCCTGATGGTTATATATTAACAAACAATCATGTAATAAAAGATGCAGATGAAATAAAGGTAAAATTATCAAATAATTCAGAATACAAAGCAAAAGTAATAGGTACAGACCCCCGCACAGAAATAGCAGTTATAAAAATTGAAGGTAAAAATTTACCTTATGCAAAACTTGGTGATTCGAGTAAACTTGAAATAGGTGAATGGGTTATTGCAATAGGAAATCCATTTGGTTTATCATATACTGTAACAGCAGGAATAATAAGTGCAACAGGAAGAAGTAATATAGGTGTTGCTGATTATGAAGATTTTATTCAAACTGATGCACCAATAAACCGTGGTAATAGTGGCGGACCAATGATAAACTTAAATGGCGATGTTGTTGGCATAAATACCGCTATTTTTTCACAAACAGGAGGAAATCTTGGTATTGGTTTTGCCGTGCCAATAAATATGGCAAAAAAAATTATGATTGATTTAATTGAAAAAGGAAAAGTAGTTCGTGGTTATTTAGGTGTGATGATTCAAGATATTGATAAAACAATTGCTAAACAATTCAAATTACCAGATGTAAATGGTGTTTTAATTTCACAGGTGACACCAAATAGTCCAGCAGATAAAGCAGGATTAAAAAGAGGAGATGTTATTATTGAATTTGATGGAGTAAAAATAACAAATACCAGTCAATTAAGAAATTTAGTTGCAAATTCAAAAATAAATACAAATGTTAATATAAAAATCATTAGAGATGGTAAAGAAAAAAGTTTATCTATTTATATTGTTGAACAACCAAAAGATTTTGATAAATCTTCTTTTGCTTATAGTGAAGAAAGTGGTGAAGTAACATCAAATAAATTAGGAATTACAGTAAAAGAATTATCACCAGAATTAGCAAAAAAATTTAATTATTCAACATCTGAAAAAGGAGTGATTATTACTGAAATTGAAAATGGTTCTAAAGCAGATATTGGTGGCTTAAAAGAAGGCGATATTATTCTTGAAATAAATAGAAAAAATATTAAAACAGTTGAAGATTTTAATGAAGCATTAAAAGATATAGATGATAATAATGAAAAAGAAGTTTTATTTTTAATTAAAAGACAAAAAGTTACAATTTATTTAGTTCTTAATCTTGATTAAAATTTGTAATGGAAAAACCAAAAATATTAGTTGTCGATGATGAACTTGATATTGCTTATATTTTAAAAAAACTTCTTGAAAAAGAAGGGTATGAAGTTATTTGTGTTGATAATGGATTTGCTGCATTAGATGTTGCTAATAGAGAAAAATTATTTGCTATTACTCTTGATATGATGATGGAAGATAAAACAGGTTGGGAAGTCATTCATTCTTTAAAAAATAATAAAGCAACTGCTGATATCCCTATTGTTGTTATTTCTTCTTTAAATGACCAGATAAAAAAATTGAGTTTAAAATTAGGTGTTGTTGAATATATTGTTAAACCTTTTACAAAAGAAAAAATTCTTTATGTTTTAGAAAAAATAAAAAAATTAAAAAATAATCAAAATTAATTTTCTATTTTTTATAATCATTTATTAATAATAATTTTATTGCTTTATTTTTTTTTGTATTGTTTAATCATTTATTATGTTTAAAATAATAAATAATTTATTAATCAAAATATTTGGTAGTAAGCAAGAACGAGATATTAAAAAACTTCAGCCAATAGTAAAATTAGTTAATTACTGCGAATGGTTATTTTTTGATAAAGACCAATCTTTTCTTGTAAATCAAATAAAAAATTTTCGTGAGAAAATAAGTAAAAATGAATTGGATGAAAGTTATTTTAATAAACTAAAAGAAAAATTAGAAAATAAATTTAATGAACTAAAAAATTTTAATGAACAGGAAATAAAGCAAGCAAGAAATTTTTTAAAAGAGGAAATATTAAATCAAAAGAAAAGAATAACAGAAGAAAATGCTGAATCAAAATTCTTAAAAATTTTATTAAGTAATTTATCAGATGAAAATATTGAAAAAATTTTAAATAATTTTGAAATTCGTTTGACTAATATAATAAATGAACTTAAAAACAATTTTGATGGAATAATAGATGAAATAAATGAATGTATAAAAACTTATGTAAAAAATAACGAAAATTTTGAAGAACTTGATTTTATTTTATTTGAAGTTTTTGCTATTGTTCGTATTGCAGCAGAGCGAACATTAGGTATGCGGCATTTTGATGTGCAGATAATGGGTGGAGTTGTTTTACATAAAGGTAAAATAGCAGAAATGAAAACAGGTGAAGGCAAAACACTTGTTGCAACTCTTGCGCTTGCTTTAAATGCACTCTTAAATAAAGGTTCTTATCTTGTCACAGTTAATGATTATTTAGCAGAACGCGATAGTATCTGGATGGGTGAAATTTATAAATATATTGGTTTATCTGTTGGCTTGATTTTAAATTATATGGGACCTCGCGAAAGAAAAATAGCTTATCAATCTGATATAACTTATGGAACAAATAATGAATTTGGTTTTGACTATTTAAGAGATAACATTGTGATTTCACCTGAAAATATAGTTCAGCGTGAAGATTTCTATTATGCTATTGTTGATGAAGTTGATAGTATTTTAATTGATGAAGCACGAACGCCACTTATCATTTCAGCACCAGCAGAAGAAAGCACACAAAAATATTATATTGCAAATAGATTAGTAAGTCATTTAAAAGAAGGGAAAATAATTCAAGAAGGTGAAGAAAAAAAAGAAACTGGTGATTATATTATTGATGAAAAAAATAAGAATGTAACATTAACCGAGGCAGGAATTCATAAATGTGAAAAATTATTAAATTTAGATAATTTATATTCTCCAAAAAATATGGATTTAGTTCATCATATAATTCAAGCAATTAGAGCACATAAATTATTTAAAAGAGATGTTGATTATATTATTAAAGATGGTGAAGTTGTTATTGTCGATGAATTTACTGGTCGAATAATGCCTGGAAGAAGATGGTCAGATGGTCTTCATCAAGCAGTTGAAGCAAAAGAAAATATAAAAATAAAAGAAGAGAGTATTACATTGGCAACAATCACTTTGCAAAATTATTTTCGTATGTTTAAAAAATTAGCGGGTATGACTGGCACTGCTGATACCGAAGCAGAAGAATTTAAAGAAATATATAAACTTGATGTTGTTGTAATACCAACAAATAAACCTATGATTCGTGTTGATGAAGATGATGCAATTTATAGGACAGAAAAAGAAAAATTTGATGCTGTTATTAATTTAATTGTTGAACTTCATAAAATAGGAAGACCTGTTTTGGTTGGAACAATATCAATTGAAAAATCTGAAAAATTAAGTAGTTTATTAAAACAGAAAGGTATAAAACATTTTGTATTAAATGCAAAACATCACGCACAGGAAGCAGAAATAATTGCTCGTGCAGGTGAGAAAGGTTCGGTTACTATATCAACAAATATGGCTGGTCGTGGCACTGATATAATTCTTGGAAAAGAAGTTGCAGAATTAGGTGGACTTTATGTAATAGGCACAGAACGACATGAAAGTCGTAGAATTGATAATCAATTGCGCGGTCGAGCTGGCAGACAGGGCGATCCAGGAACAACTAAATTTTTTGTTTCATTAGAAGATGATTTAATGCGAATTTTTGGTTCTGATAGAATTTCTCCTTTTTTACAAAAATTAGGTTTTTCAGAAGGTCAGGAATTGCAACATCCCTGGTTAAGTAAAGCAATTGCAAAAGCACAAAGTCGTGTTGAAGCTTATAATTTCGACATTAGAAAACATTTAATTGAATTTGATGATGTAATGAATAAACAGAGAGAGATTATTTATAATGAACGAAAAAAAGCATTATTTTTAGATTCTATAAAAGACTACATTATTGAAAATATAAAATATTTAATTGAAGATGCTGTAAATTATTATTGTGATGATGAAAATGAGATAAGAGATTATGATTCATTTGAAAAAGAATTATTCACTATTTTTAATAATTATCCAAATGTAAAAAAAGATGAATTTGAAAGATTAAGAAAAGATGAAATAATTAAAAGATTAGAAGAACAATATATTAGCATTTATAATATTAAACGGCAAAATACAGATGAACATACTTTTAATAATATTGAAAAATTTATTTTATTAAATACTGTTGATGAACACTGGAAAGACCATTTGACAAATATTGATTACTTAAAAGAAGGTATTCATTTAAGAGGATATGCAAGTATAGACCCTATTGTTGCTTATAAAAATGAAGCACATCAATTATTTGAAGATATGATTTATAAAATCAAAAAAACAATAATTGAAAATATTTTTAGATTATCAATTATAAGAAATGAAGAATTAACATTTAAAAAAGATAAAAATATTATGATTAGTCATAATAATATAAATGTATTCAGTAATGCTAATATTGGAGAAAAAACAGAGCAGCAGGTAAATAAAAAACAGGCTGTTGTAACACATCCAACAAAAATAGAAAAAATAGGTCGAAATGAATTGTGTCCCTGTGGTTCAGGTAAGAAATATAAAAAATGTTGTGGTAAAAATGAATAACAGAATAAAAAAAAATTTCAAAAAAGTTTTTGTTATTCTCGGTAGCAATATTGGAAATAGAAAAGAAAACTTAAAAAAAGCAATAATAGAAATAATGAAATTAAAAAAAATAAAAATATTTAATATGTCATCATTATATTTATCAAAACCATGGGGTTATTTACAACAAGATAATTTTTATAATATTGCTTTATTATTGATTGTTTCATACACACCATTACAATTATTAAAAAAATTGAAAAAAATTGAAAAAAAATTAGGCAGAGAAAAAAATATAAGATATGGACCGCGTATAATTGATATTGATATAATTTTATATGAAGATTATGTAATAAAAAGAAAAAATCTGATTATACCACATAAACAATTAACAAAGCGTGATTTCTTTTTAAAACCATTATTAGAAATAGATAAAAATTTAATAAATCCAATTACAAAAAAAAAATTAGAATATTACTTGAAAAAATTAAAAAACAAAAATATAATAAAAAGAATAAATTTTGATTTATAATTTGTAAAATATGAAAAAAAATTTATTCAATAATTTGCCATATAAATATATTGTTATAGAGGGCTTACCAGGAACAGAGAGAAGTGAGTTTATAAATAAAATATCAAAGAATAATGACATAAGAAAAATAATTAATCCAGTTGATGAGAATCCTTTTTTAGAAAAATTTTTTCAGGACATTGAAGTTTATTCATTTCAAACACAACTTTATTTTTTATTAACAAGATATAAACAACAGATAACTGAAATCAAAAGAGAAGATTTATTTAATCAAACAATCATATCAGATTATATTTTTGCCAGAGATAATATTTATGCAAAATTAACATTATCAAAAGAAGATTATTTAATTTATGAACAGGTATATAATAAATTACAGGCAAATATAAGAAAACCAGACCTTGTTATTTTCTTTCAATTAAATCAGGCAGCGCAAATGAAAAGAATACGAAAAATGAATAAATTATATAGTAAATATATCAGTCCAATTTTTATTCAAAAACTTTTAGAAGAATATAATAATTTTTTCTTTAATTATACAGAAACACCGCTTTTAATTATTGATATAAGTAATATTGATTTTTTAAAAAATGAAGTGGCATTTAATGAAATCTGTAATCAAATAATTTCACTTGATTCAATGCGAAAATTTTATAATCCAACACCAGATTATAGTTTATTTTAGATTATTATAGAAAGGAGAAAAAAATGATTTTTTCAATCACAATCACGCTTTCAGAAGATAAAAAACTTAAAGCATTTTTAATTAATGAAAAAATAGACCACTATAATGCGATTGCACTTGAAAATGCTTTAATCAAATTTGCTGAATTTTATGATATTATTCTTGATTTTAAAAATGTAAAAATCTTTACTTCAGCTGCTATTGGTGTTTTAGTTAATATTTATAAAATTTCATCAAAATTTTCACATTCTATTTCTATTGTTAATCTTTCTGATAACTTAAAAGAAATTTTTAATTATTCAAAATTAAATAAATTTTTCAATTATTAAAATTATTTTTTAAGTAATTTCAATTACTTAATGCTTTTAAACAACTATATTTTCTATATCTTTTTCTCTGGATTATTATCACTAACAACACAAATCATTTTTTTAAGACAATTTTTTTATATCTTTTCTGGTAGTGAATATATTCTATTTTTTTTCTGGTTTTTCTGGTTTTCATTTAATTTAACTGGCTATATTATAGCAAAAAAATTTTTTGATAAAATAAAATTTCACATTAAAAATATTATCATTATTTATCTTTTTGTTATTGTTATTTCTTATTTTATTTTAAAATTTTCTTTCATATTTTTTGTTATTGGCAATATTTTCCCATTTAATTTTTATGCTTTTTTGTTTGCTATTATTTCATTATTTTTTCCGTGTTTTTTTAATGGCTTATTGTTAAATTTAATATATAATTTATTAAGTGCAAACGAAAATATTTTAGCAAAGATATATTTATTCGAAGCAGCAGGATTTCTCATTGCTGGTATTTTTACCAATTTTTTTACGCACTTCCTAACTGATTACCAGATAATAATTTTCTTTATATCATTAACTTTTTTATTTGTAATTTTTATATTTCAAAAAAAATATCTATCTTTTATTTTTTTTATACTCGCTCTTTTTTTATTTTTGTTTTCAGAAAAATTTATTAATAAATTTATTTTTAATAAAATTTATCCATCATTTGAATTTATTAAAGAATACAATACGCCAACTGGCAAATTGGAAATTTTAAAATCAAAAAATTATTTCACCTTATTATATTCAGGTGAACCATTTATTTTTGAAGAAGCGCCTGGTATTGATGAAGAAATAATTTATACTGCTTATGCCCAAACAATAAAAGAACCATCAATCCTAATATATGGTGATTTTGCTTTTTCTTTTTTAAAAAAATTTAGCAATTTACCATATAAAAAAATTGTTATTGTTTTACCTGATAAAATTTTGTTTGACTATTACAAATCTTATTTAGATTTAAAAACATTTAAAATACTAAAAAAACCTAATATTGAAGTAAAATTTTCAACATTGCAAAACTATCTTCAAAAAGAAAAAAATAAATTTGATATTATTTTTATTTCAGGAAATAAACCATATTTGTTAAAAAATACAATTTATTATTTTCCACAATTTTTAAGTATTTTAAAAAATAGTTTAAATGAAAATGGTGTGGTTGAATTTATTTTTGATGGTATTGAAAATTATTTATCAAATGAATATATATATTTATATGGTAGTATTTTTTCTTCATTTAAAAAAGTTTTCAAATTTGTTGAAATATTTCCATTTAATAAACTTATATTTCTTGTTTCAAACAATAAAATAAATGATAATTTTTCTTATTTTCAAAATACACTAAACGAACGAAATATAAACGCTGAATTTTTTAATCCTGCAAATATTGAATTAAAATTATTAAACAAAAAAAATTTTGGAATAAATAAAATAATTGAATTTAATTCAGCAAATACATTTAATGAACCAATGACAATAATATATGGTCTTTCAACATTAATATCAGAATATAACTTATCATTATCAAAAAAGATTACTGATTTTGTATTGTTTATAAAAGATAAAAAAATAAATTTTCTAATCCTGTTTTTTTTGCTATTTTTTGTGCTTCTTTCTCTCTATTTTAAATTTTCCTTCTTTAATTCATCAATATTTTTCTTTTCATTTTCTGCTTCTTTTTTTGAAATTATTTTACTTTATCTTTTTCAACTTAATTATGGCAATTTATTTCTAATTTATGGTTTTCTTGTTTCAGTTTTTATGGCAGGATTGATTATCGCTTTATTTTCTGAAAAATATATTTTTTCTTTTCGAAAAAAATTTTTTTTATTATTTATATTAAACTCATTTATTATTTCATTAATTTTTGTTTTACTTTTTTATTCACAATATTTGCTATTATTCTTTATAGCAGTTTTTATTGCAGGTTTTTTACAGGGTTTTGCTTTTAAATCTATTTCTGATTATTATTCATTAAATTTTAAAAAGTCAAATTTCATATTATATATAAATGATTTTTTTGGTTCTATCTTTGTTTTTATTTTTGCACCTTTATTTATTATTCCTTTTACTGGTTTTATTTATCCTTTATTTTTTATTTTTATTTTTTCAATTTATATTTTGTTATTTAAAAAATTATATGATTGATGTTTTACTAATTCAACCGCCAATATCAGATTTTTATTTAACATATCAAAGAATATTTCCATTAGGACTCTGGCTGATTGCAACTTATTTAAATAATCGTAATATCAAAACTAAAATTTTAGATGCATTAGCAAATAATGAAAAAAAAGAGATAAAAATTCCAGATGAATTAAATTATTTAAGTAAGTATTATATTAAAGAAGATAAAAGTCCATTTGCATTGTTTAAAAATTATTATAGATTTGGCTTACAAGAAGAAAAAATATTAAAAAAAATAGATGAATATCAGCCAGGAATAATTGGCATTTCCAATAATTTTACAACATATTTTCAAGATGTATTAAAATTAGCAAAAAGAATAAAAAATGAATTTGAGAAAATAAAGATTGTTATAGCCGGCCATAATACATTGGTAATGAAAGAAGAATTGCTAAAATATGATTTTATTGATTTTATTTATTTAGATTTTGTTCCTGAAAATTTTTATAAACTTGTTTTACAAATTTTAAATAATGAAAATAATTTTCATTTAATTAATGGAATTGGTTTTAAAAATGAGAAAAATATTATAATCAATCAATGCACAAACAAAAATATAAGATTTGATATACCTGATATAAATTTACTTGATTTTGAAAATTATAAAATAGGCAAATATAAATCAGTAAGTTTAATAAGAAATTTTGGTTGTAATTACAAATGCAATTTTTGTAGTGTAAATAAAATGTTTTATACATATTATAAATTTGATGATTATGAATTAATTAGTTTAATAAAAAGATTAATAATAGAAAAAAGAATAAAATCAATAAATTTTGAAGATGATAACTTTTTTTATAATAAAAATGATGCGAAAAATTTTTTAAATTTATTTTTTAATGAATTATCAGAATATGATCCTCGAATATATTTTATGAATGGACTTGTTTATCATTTATTAGATGAAGAAATGATAAAATTATTAAAAAAATGTGGATTAAAAAATTTGAATATTTCTGCAGTGCATTTTGATGTTCATTCAAATGAAAATCTTAATAGAGAATATAATGAAAAAAAATTATTTGAAATAATTGATTGTGCTGTAAAAAATGATATGCTGGTAACAACATATTTAATTGTTGGTTTGCCAGAACAAAAATTTTGTGATGTAATAGATTTTATTAATAAATTACACAATCATAAATCCTTAATAGGTATCAGTCCATTTTATTTATATCCATCCTCAATAATGTATGAAAAAATAAAAGAAAAAGTCGAAAAAATTCCATATATTCAAATGCGTGGCACTGCAATTCCTATCTTTTCTAATAAGTATAATCGTGACCAAATTATTTATACATTAAGATATGTAAGATATTTGAATTCATTATTAGATGAAAAAAATAATATTAGCAAATTATCTGAAAAAAGAATTGATTTATTAACAAATAAAAAATTAACCAATGATGAATTAAAAATATTGTTATTAAAAATATTTATAGAAAATAAAGAAATAAAAGGCATAAAAATAAAAAAGATAAATAATAATTTTGAGTATCAATTATTTGATTACGAATAAGCGGGAAGTATATCCTTTATTAAAAAATAAAATCTAAGTCAAGAGGGAAAAACAAAAGAAAGAAAGAAAGAAAGATAATCAAAATCAGGAAGTCATTGCATAATTAAAGTAACAGGTTCTTTCCAATTTTTATAAGAATTTTTACGAAAGAAATTATAATAAAATTGATAAGTTGAAATTTAGAAAAGAAATTATATTTAGAATAAAAATATTCTAAATCATAGAATTCATTTTCAATAGTATTATGAACAGATTCTACATCAGAATTAAAATTAGACATACGGGGTGGAATAAAAACATATTGAGCACCCATTTTTTTAATTGAGTGAACAAAACCTTATGTATTTTTCTGTTTGAATATGGCAATTCAAACTCCATTTTCAATTGCTGTGCTCCAAAATGTGTTTGTTCTTTTCCAAAATTTTTTAAAAAAATTCTTGACAGATTTATAAATTTTTTTAAAAAATTAATATAAAAATTTGAGGAGGAGAATTTTTATTTGTAAGATTTTTTTATTTATGTAAAAACAGAAAATAAAAAATAAATAAAAAGGAGTTGAGTAATATGAAAAGAATTTTTTTGTTATGTATCTTATTATTTAGTTTTAATGTAGTTGTTTATGCAGGGACATGGACAAATGCAATCGAACCAATGGGCGCTAATCAAGGCGTTGATTGTAGTTCCATAGCATGGGGCGATTATGATAATGATGGCGACCTTGACATTGCTGTTTCGGGTCTGGCTGGTGTAAACAAACGCTTTATAATTTATCGAAATAATGGAGATGGCACATTTACAAATGCAGCCGAACCAATGGACGCTAATAAAGGTGTTTGTTATAGTTCCATAGCATGGGGTGATTATGATAATGATGGAGACCTTGACATAGCAGTTTCGGGGCTTGATAGTTCATTCAACAACCGCTTTATAATTTATCGAAATAATGGAGATGGCACATTTACACAGATAGCTGAACCAATGGGCGATAATCAAGGCGTTTGGTATAGTTCCATAGCATGGGGTGATTATGATAATGATGGCGACCTTGACATAGCAGTTTCAGGTGATACTGGTTCATCGCGCCGCTTTATAATTTATAGAAATAATGGAGGTGGCACATTTACACAGGTAGCTGAACCAATTGGCGCTAATCAAGGTGTTTTTTGTAGTTCCATAGCATGGGCTGATTATGATAATGATGGCGACCTTGACATTGCTGTTTCGGGTCTGGCTGATGTAAACTACCGCTTTATAATTTATCGAAATAATGGAGATGGCACATTTACAAATATAGCAGAACCAATGGGCGCTAATCAAGGCGTTTATTATAGTTCCATAGCATGGGCCGATTATGATAATGATGGCGACCTTGACATAGCAGTTTCGGGGCACGATGGTGTAAACAAACGCTTTATAATTTATCGAAATAATGGAGATGGCACATTTACAAATGCAGCCGAACCAATGGGCGCTAATCAAGGCGTTTGGCGGAGTTCCATAGCATGGGCTGATTATGATAATGATGGCGACCTTGACATTGCTGTTGCGGGGGACGATGGTGTAAACAAACGCTTTATAATTTATCGAAATAATGGAGATGGCACATTTACACAGGTAGCCGAACCAATGGGCGCTAATCAAGGCGTTTGGCGGAGTTCCATAGCATGGGGCGATTATGATAATGATGGAGACCTTGACATTGCTGTTTCGGGGGAAGATAGTTCAGGAAACTACCGCTTTATAATTTATCGAAATGATAATAATGCAATAAAAGTAAATGAAAGACCTTCTGCGCCGACTTTAGTTTCACCTGATGGTAATATTTATTATAAAGATTTAATAGATACAATAACATTTACCTGGACTGCAGCGCCTGATGATAGCACACCAATAAATGGTTTAAGTTATAATATTTATATAGGCAAAAGTTCATTAAAAACAAGTATAGTATCAGCAGATACAGATTCAAATGATTCAGTTACGCATAATCTATTAGGTAATTGTAATCAGGGTTTAAGTTATTATTTATGGGATACAAGATTAGAAGTAGGAGAAACATATTATTGGAGTGTGCAGGCAATAGATGCAGGGCAAATGGTATCGCAATGGGCTACTGAAAAATATTTTTATGTTAGTCCCCCTTATTCTGGACCAATCTGGTATGTTTCTACCACAGGTTCTGATAGTTATAATGGCAGTGTAACATATCCATTCAGGACAATCACAAAAGCGATAAGTAGAGCAGCAGCAGGAGATACTATTTATATAGCAGCAGGCACATATTCAGAGACAATAACAATAGACAAAGATAATATAACAATAATAGGAGCGGATTCAGCGACTACGATAATTGACCCACCTGGTGATTCAACTAATACTTCACTTTATGGTATTTATGCTGATGCAAAAACGAATTTGCATATAAGTAATTTGCGAATCACTGATTGTTATTATGGAATATATTTTAATAATGTTGATACATCAGTAATTAATAATGTGTGGGTAGAGTGGTGTGGGAAAACAGGCGGAAGTGGTGCTGGAATTACTTTAATAAATGGTTCAGATTCAAACATAATACAGAATTGTTATGTTTATAAAAATATTTATGGTCTTTTTATTAATAATAATTCAAATAAAAATACTATAACAAATAATTTAAGTTCAAATAATAAATATGGCTTCTATTTTGAAACTGCGGACAGTAATTACATAAAGAATAATACAATTTCTAATAATGAATTTGGTTTATATTTATATAGTTCATTTAGTAATAATGTAATATCAAACAAAAGTATAAATAATGATTCGGGCTTTTATATCGATTCTTCTGGCACAAATTATATAACTAACAATACAATATTGAATAATAAAGAAGGGATAATAGATAAATCTTCATATAATAATTATATAGTCTAAAATGATATAAGAGGAAATACAGAATATCAAATAATATTAAAAGAATCGACAAATAACGAAACTATAGTAAAGAATAATATAATAACAGGAAATACAAATCCAGATTCAGCAGTAATAAATAATACATCAAATAGTTTGATGTTAATAAATAATTACTGGCAAACAACAGATAGTGGGACAATAAAAAATAGGTTAATAAATACAGGTGGAGGAAATTTATTGTATATGCCATATAGACTAACAGAAATAGATACAGGAGAAAATGGAGATACAATAGCCCCCGCAGCACCAGATACAGTAGGAGTAAGTGTATTTATTCTTGGTTGCACAGTAAGTTGGTCAGCGACAAATACAAATGAAGAAATAGGCGGAGTATTAACTGATTTAGGAGGATATAAAATATATCGAAGTAATAATGCCGAAACGAGCAATTGGGGTGCAGCAATAGCGATAGTAAGTGCTGGAGTTTTACAATATGTAGATACAAATATAGTAAGTGGCGAAACATATTATTATCGAGTAACAGCGTTTGATGGACATTCACCATATCCAAATGAAAGTTGGTATTCGGATTCAATTGCTTGTAGTGGAATGATACCATATGTAGGTTGGACTGCTGCAATTGAACCAATGGGCGCTAATCAAGGTGTGAGTGAAGGTTCCATAGCATGGGGCGATTATGATAATGATGGAGACCTTGACATTGCTGTTTCGGGTCTGGATGGTGGAAACTTACGCTTTATAATTTATCGAAATAATGGAGATGGCACATTTACACAGGTAGCAGAACCAATGGGTGCTAATCAAGGCGTTTTTTGGAGTTCCATAGCATGGGGCGATTATGATAATGATGGAGACCTTGACATTGCTGTTTCGGGTTCAGAGTTGCCTCCATTCAACAACCGCTTTATAATTTATAGAAATAATGGAGGTGGCACATTTACACAGATAGCTGAACCAATGGGCGCTAATCAAGGCGTTTGGTATAGTTCCATAGCATGGGGTGATTATGATAATGATGGCGACCTTGACATAGCAGTTTCGGGTGATACTGGTTCATCGCGCTGCTTTATAATTTATAGAAATAATGGAGATGGCACATTTACATATATAGCTGAACCAATGGGCGCTAATCAAGGTGTTTTTTGTAGTTCCATAGCATGGGCCGATTATGATAATGATGGAGACCTTGACATTGCTGTTTCGGGTTCAGATGGTTCAAACTGCCGCTTTATAATTTATCAAAATAATGGAGATGGCACATTTACAAATATAGCCGAACCAATGGGCGCTAATCAAGGCGTTTATTATAGTTCCATAGCATGGGCCGATTATGATAATGATGGAGACCTTGACATTGCTGTTTCGGGGGACGATGGTTCAAATAACCGCTTTATAATTTATCGAAATAATGGAGATGGCACATTTACATATATAGCCGAACCAATGGGCGTTAATCAAGGTGTGAGTGAAGGTTCCATAGCATGGGGCGATTATGATAATGATGGCGACCTTGACATTGCTGTTGCGGGGTATGATGGTTCAAACAGCCGCTTTATAATTTATCGAAATAATGGAGATGGCACATTTACACAGGTAGCCGAACCAATGGGCGTTAATCAAGGTGTGAGTGATTGTTCCCTAACATGGGGCGATTATGATAATGATGGCGACCTTGACATTGCTGTTTCGGGTAGAGATATTTCAGACAACTACCGTTTTATAATTTATCGAAATGATAATAATGCAATAAAAGTAAATGAAAGACCTTCTGCACCGACATTAGTTTCACCTGATGGTAATACTTATTATAAAGATTTAATAGATACAATAACATTTACCTGGACTGCAGCGACTGATGATAGCACACCAATAAATGGTTTAAGGTATAATATTTATATAGGCAAAAGTTCATTAAAAACAAGTATAGTATCAGCAGATACAGATTCAAATGATTCAGTTACGCATAATCTATTAGGTAATTGTAATCAGGGTTTAAGTTATTATTTATGGG